>Ga0302279_10006879_pt1 | contig 11866 bp, 8 predicted proteins | sample III_Bog_N3_3_FD_194541 | JGI IMG/M metagenome (GOLD analysis project Ga0302279, IMG submission 194541) | Peat permafrost microbial communities from Stordalen Mire near Abisko, Sweden - III_Bog_N3_3 | ecosystem: Environmental > Terrestrial > Soil > Wetlands > Peat | place: Sweden: Abisko...
GTGCGCATGGCCGGATACTGGGGTCTGGCGAAAGGCGCCGTCAGCGTCTCCGGCGGTTCCAGCCAGCTGGCCGGGACCGCTGACGCGTCGGGCACCTATGGTGCGGCGGCCAGCGCCTGCGGCCTGAACTTCGATGTCGACCTGCAGACCGTCATCGAGGGAACCAACAACGGCTACCTTGCCGGTGCCACGACCGGATGCCTGGCCAAGACCGCGGCGATGCCCTCGGCGGACACCCTGACCGTCCGGCACGCCTCGGTCGCCGTGAGCACCTTTACCGGCACCGGCCCGCTGAACATCTGTTCCTCGCTGGTCGCCGCCCAGCTGATCAAGACGACGACCTGCGCGGCGCAGACCATCACGACACCAAGCGGCGGCTCGGTTACCGGCGGTCTCTACAGCCTCGTGGTCAACACCTATTACGTCAACAAGGATTCGTCGCAGACCACGGGCCTGCCGACGCTGTATCGCCAGACCCTGACCAACGCCTCGTCGGCATCGCCGACGATCGTCAACACCGAGATTCTGCCGGGCGTCGAAGACATGCAGATCCAGTTCGGCATCGATCCGACGGGCACGACAGGTATTGCCTCGCAGTACGTCGACGCGCAGAAGGCGCTGTCGCTGTCCGGCGGCGCGGCCGTTGCGACCGCGCAGGTCGTGGCGGTGCGGATCTGGCTGTTGCTGCGCGCCGACGCGATCGAGCCCGGCTTTACCGACACCAACACCTATCAGTACGCCGACCGCAGCACGGCGAACGGCACGGCAACCACGCTGACGACCGCGAACGCGACCAAGGCCTACGCACCGGGCGACGGTTACCGGCGCCTGCTCGTTTCCCGGACGATCATGCTGCGCAATGCGATGGGAACCTGAATGAGCAACAAGACCTACAAGGGGTACCGCCGGCAGGCGGGTGCGGCGCTGATCACGACACTGATCCTGCTGACCATCGTTACGCTGCTCGCAATCGCCGCGATGCGCTCGACCAGCTTCGGATTCATCCAGGCCGGCAACGACCAGCTGCGCGAGCGCGCCTTCGTGGCCTCCGAGACCGGCATCGAACAGGCGATCGCCGCCAACAAGTTCGACCCCAACGTCCTGACCCCCGTGACGCTGCCGACCGGCACCGCCGCCAGCGGCGACAGCTACGCCGTGACCGTCACGCAGGTGGGCGGCGCGCCGCAGGGAGCGCTGTTCGGCAGCAGCTGGGCCAAGTTCTCGACCTATCAGTTCCAGATCGTCAGCACCGGTACGTCGCTGCGGTCCTCGACCGCCGTGCATTCGCAGGGCGTTGCCGTCCTCGCACCCAGCAACCCGAGCCAGACCGGCGGTACCGGCGGACTTTAGAAATGGGGGTAAATACCATGACATCGCGCAATTCAGCTCTACTCGTCTTCGCATCCACCCTGCTGTCGATCGCGCTGGCAGGCATGGCACGCGCCGACGACTCGGAGATCTTCTACGGGAGCGGTGGCACCAGCATAGGTCCGAACGTGCTGCTGGTCATCGACAACTCGGGCAGCATGAGCACCGACGCCCCGATCACCTCGTCGAGTTACACCTCGACGACGACCTACAGCGGCGGCTGCGCCAACAATACGGTTTATTTCCTCACCAAGAAGCCGGCGTCGAACTGGTGCTCGAGTGCCGCCACGCTGGCCGCGACGCCGCAGGTCGCGATCGCGAATTTCCAGTGCACGATCGGACTCACGGCGCTGAACTCGGTGGGCAGCTTCAACGACACGTTCACGCGCTGGGCGAAGCCCGGCTGGTCCAAGACCTTCAGCAACGGTAACGGCTACCTGACCAATGACGTCGCCTGCGACAAGGATTACACCTCCTCATCCAGCTCAGGCACCACGGCCGGCAACGGCCACGGCTACCCCGAACTGACCAGCACGTCCAAGAATCCGAGCAAAACCGAATGGACGACGACGTCCAGCCTCGTGTGGTGGGCGGGCAACACCGGCGCCACTTACACCGCATACTCCGGCAACTACCTGAACTACCTGCTGCTGGGTTCGGGTCAGAAGCTGACCAAGCTGCAGGTGGTGCAGAACGAGATGTCTGCGCTGCTGCCGCTGTTGCCGGACAACTGGAACGTCGCGCTGATGACCTACAACTATGCGTCCGGCGGCGGCTCGAGCGGCGTGGCATCCTCGCTCAACGGCAGCAATGCCGTCGGCAGCTGCGGAAACGGCGGCGGTAACGGATACGGCGGCTGCGTGCTGGTCCCGTTCGGGCCGATGAGCGACAATACTCACCAGAACACGCTGATCAACACGATCAACGGCCTGCAGGCAATTGGCAATACGCCGCTGGTCGGAACGCTGTATGAAGCCTATCGCTATATGGAGGGCCTGGGCGAAAGCTTCGGCAAGTACGCCGACGTATCCAGCTGCGCGACGACGTCGACCGCGCCATCGAACTCCTACACACCGGTCTACCAGAGCCCCGTGGTCGCGGCGAACGCCTCTTGTACGCACAATTACGTCGTCTTCCTGACCGACGGCCTGCCGAACGAGTCCCCGAGCTATGCCGACAAACTGATCTATTCCGGCCTTTACGGCAGCACGGCCGCCAAGGTCTGCACCGACGGGCCGCTGATCCCGTCGCAGGCCCTGTGCCTCACCGGTTCGACGATCAACGGCGGTACCTGCCTCAGCGGCCTGACCAGCTACATGAACCAGACGCCCAGCTCGGCCGCCTCGACCACCGCGACCTACCCGATCGAGACCTACTTCCTCGCGTTTGGCGTCGATCCCTGCCTGCTGCTCGGCTTCAACTACATTTCGGCCGCCGCGCAGGCAGGCGGTGGCACGGCCTACAGTGTGCAGAGCGGCGATGACCTGATCGCGGCATTTGACGAGATCACGACACAGGTCCTGGCGGTCAACACCAGCTTCACGGCACCGACGGTCGCACTGAATGCGTTCAACCGCACCCAGACGCTGAACGACCTGTTCATCTCGATGTTCGAGCCGAACACGAACTACCACTGGGCCGGCAACCTCAAACACTACACGCTCAGCAACAGCGGCACGACGGCCGGACAGATCGTCGACAGCAAGGGAAACCTCGCCGTCAGCAACGGCTTCATCGCCAGCACCGCCTACAGCGCCTTCGGCAGCGAACAGTCCACCGATGCGGACGGCTACACGACGGCCGTCAACGATGGCGCCAACGTCAATCTCGGCGGTGCCGCCCAGCTGCTGCCGTGCTGGCAGCAACGCTACGTATTCACCTACATCAACAGCAGCACCGCCTATACATCCCCGATCGCGCTCGGCACCGTGCCGAGTACGCAGGTCGCGGGCACCGCGATCCCCTGCCCCACCAGCGGCGCGACGCAGGCGACCTCGACGAGCACGCATCAGCTGTCGACGGGCAATACGCTGCTGACCTCGACGGTGATGGGCATCCCGGCATCGGACACCACCACCAAGGCGGCCGACGTGATCGATTTCGCACTGGGTGCGGATTACTACAATGCGCAGAAGACGAACGTCACGACCGGAAGCACGACGACCTACGGCACGCGCCTGACGATGGGCGACACCCTGCATGGCCAGCCGGGCTACGTGTTCTACGGCGACGCCAGCAACCTCAGCAATACGAGCCTCGCCAACGCCTATATCTACACCACCGACAACGACGGCTTCCTGCACGCGATCAACGCGCTGACCGGACAGGAGGCCTGGGCCTTCGTGCCGCAGGACCTGCTCGACAATCTCTACACGCTGTACCAGAACCCGGTGGAGGCCAGCAAGTCCTACACGCTGGATGGCTCGGTGCAGGTGCTCAAATACGATCAGAACGGCAACGGGGTCATCGACGGCACCAATGACCGGGTCATCATCTACTTCAGCAGCGGACGCGGCGGCTCCAACTATTACGCGCTGGACGTCACCAATCCGCTGGCGCCGAAGTTCATGTGGACCATCGGCCCGACCCAGCTGCCCGGCGTCGGCCAGACCTGGTCCACGCCGACGATCGCGAAGGTCAACACGGGACTCAGCGCCCAGGTCAGCAACCAGAAGCTGGTACTGATCTTCGGTGGCGGCTACGATCCGAGCGAGGACAGCCAGTGGAACACGACCGATTCGGTCGGTAACTCCATTTACATGGTTGACGCCCTGTCGGGGGCGCTGCTCTGGCAGGGCCTGCTGTCCACGGCCAGCACGACTGCGCCGAGCTCTACGCTGCTCGCGAACATGACGAATGCGATTCCCTCGCCGGTCCTCGTGCTCGACACCAACGGCGACGGTTATGCGGACCGGATGTACGTCGGCGATCTCGGCGGCCAGCTGTGGCGTTTCGACATCACCAACTACACCTCGACCGTGCCGTTTGCGGTCAACGGCGGCGTCATCGCATCGCTCGGCGGGCAGATACAGAATGACTCCAACGACCAGCGGCGCTTCTATGAACCGCCCGACATCGCACTGGTGCAGAACACCGGGCAGGCGCTGTTCTTCGACATCGCGATCGGGTCCGGCTACCGCGGGCACCCGCTCAGTCTGGACGCCTATGACCGGTTGTACTCGATCCGCGATTTCAGCCCGCTCACGGTGCTGACCAAGGCCCAGTATTCAGCGCTGAAGGTCATCGTCGACGCATCGGTGTCGCCGTCGAGCTCACAACAGGCGCTGACCGACATCACGGCGGCTGCGAATGCCGACACCACGCCCACCATTGCGGCAAACGCGCCGGGGTGGCAGTACGATCTGTCCGCCGCAGGCAGCGCCGATGGCGAGAAGGTCCTGGCGCAGGCCTCGATCTTCAACAACACGGTCCTGTTCACGACCTATACGCCCGCCTCGACGCCGTCCTCCGCCACGTCCTGCGCGGCGCCGCAGATCGGCACCAACAAACTCTACGCCCTCGGAGTCACCAACGGCGCCCAGATCGCGGCACTGTCGACGTCCACGGGCGGCACTTCAGGCACCAGCTCGCCCTACGTTACGCTGCAACAGACCGGCATCGCACCGACGCTGCAGTTCCTGTTCCCGGGTGCGGGGACCGGCAGTACGACAGGCCAGGTCAATATCACCTGCACCGCCGGCGTCGAAGTACTGAGCATCTGCAAGTCGTTCAATTCCGTCGTCAAGACCTACTGGACCGAGCAGGACAGCAAATGAAACGCATGCGCGGATTCACGATGGTCGAACTGCTGATCACGATGGCCGTCATCGCGATCCTCGGCGCGCTCGCGGTCAACAGTTACCGCAAGAGCGTCATCGAAGCGCACCGCAGCGATGCCTGGGCGGCACTGTTGCAGATCCAGGCGGCGGAAGAGCGCTGGTTCCTGCAGAACGGGACCTACACCACCGATGTCGCCGATGCGCCTCCCACCGGCCTCGGCATCGGCAGCACGACGCAGAGCGGCGGCTACTACACGCTCAGCGTCGCCGCCGACACGACCACTCTCGCCACGAACACGATTGCCAACAGCTATATCGCCACCGCGACTGCAACCGGCTCGCAGGCCAATGACCTCTCCACGTGCCTGACCTACACCGTCAACACGCTCGGCAGCCGTACACCGGCTGACTCGACGGGCTGCTGGAAATAGGCCGCGGCATCATGCAGATCCGCCGTTATGCCGCGCCGCTGCTGGCGCTGTGGTCGCTGGCGGCCCACGCGCAGGTGCCGCTCGTCAGCGCGCCGGTGCGGCCGAACGGCGACAGGCTGCCGGCGCTGGCGGTACCGTTGCAGCACGGCTTTCACGTCGTCAGCAGTTTCGCAGCGGCGTCCAGCCTGACCGGCTGGGTGCTGCAGGACCGCAGCGGCAAGTTCACGATCGTCTATACGACACCGGATGGCGAATCGATGATCTCGGGAGTCCTGTACTCCCGCAACGGCGACAATCTCACCTCGCTGTACACCGACCTCTACGTACCCTCCGCCGACCTGAACGCACTGTGGACCCGTCTGGAACACGCCAGGTTCGTCGTCAGTGGTGCGCAACAGGAGCCGAAGTCCGTGATCTACGTGATCATGGATCCGAACTGCATCTATTGTCATTTCCTCTGGCTGGCGCTGAAGGCCTACGAGGCCGCAGGGCTGCAGGTCCGCTGGGTGCCGGTCGGGTTTCTGCACGCCGACTCCGTACCCAAGGCTGCCGCGCTGCTGACGCGGGGCGCCGGGGCGCTGCAGGGCCTGGAGGAGAACTTCGATGAAAAGACCGAGAGCGGCGCCATTGAGCCGATCGAGGTCACGGCGGAAATGAAGGAAGCACTCGTTGCCAACCAGCAGATCATGCGGGATTCGACGATGTCCGGCACGCCCGGCATCTTTTACAAGGATGCGGAGGGGCATGTCCGCCGCAAGCAGGGCATGCCGGAGCTCTATGAACTGCCGGGCATCACCGGCCTGCCTGTCCAGCCGCAGACCGATCCGCGACTCGACCGCTTCAACAAGTAACCGGGCGCGACATTAGCTACGCGACAGCTGCGTGGCGCAGCCGGCCGCCGCGCACGACAGCCGCGAGCGGATTCGCGCCGAGCGCGTAACACAGTTCCGCCGGGCGGCTGATGCGCCACAGCGCGAAGTCTGCCCGCAGACCCGGCGCCAGCACGCCACGATCCTTCAGTCCGAGCGCACGGGCCGCCTCGCGCGTGGCACCGGCAAGCGCTTCCTCCGGCGTCAGCCCGAACAGCGTGCAGCCCATCGCGAGCGCCAGCAGCAGCGAGGTGCACGGCGAGGTGCCGGGATTGCAGTCGGTGGCGACGGCCAGCGGCACGCCGGCGGCGCGCAGTCGCGCGAGCGGGGGCGGCGTCGTCTGCCGCAGCGTGAAATAGGCGCCCGGCAGCAGGACCGCAACCGTACCGCTGCGCGCGAGAGCAGCAGCGCCCGCTTCCCCGATGAATTCGAGGTGATCGGCCGACAGCGCGCCGACGCCGGCCGCAAGCTCCGCCGCACCAAGATCGGACAGCTGGCCGGCATGGACGTGCGCAGGGAGCCCCAGTCGCGCCGCTGCGCGCAGGAACTGGCCGCTCTCGGCGATGCTGAACGCGATGTTCTCGCAGAACGCATCGACCGCATCGACGAGCCCGGCTGCATGCAGGCTCTCGAGCCACGGTCCGCTGGCCGCATCGACATAGGCCTGGCGCGATGCCTGGTACTCGGCCGGCAGCGCGTGCAGGCCGAGGTAGGTGGTGCGCACGGTCACATCCAGCCCGGCGCCGAGCTGCCGCGCGACCTCCAGCAGTCGTCGTTCGGTGGCGAGCTCCAGCCCGTACCCGGATTTGATCTCGAGGGTCGTGACGCCCTCGGCGAGCAGGCGCCCCGCGCGCAGCCGGGCTGCGGTCAGCAGCTCATCGGCCGTCGCGGCGCGGGTGGCGTCGACGGTCGAGCGGATCCCACCGCCGGCGCGGGCAATCTCTTCGTAGGACGCGCCCCGCAGGCGCATTTCGTATTCGGCGACCCTGTCGCCGCCGTAGACCAGATGCGTATGACAGTCGATCAGCCCCGGCGTGATCCACAGCCCGGTCGCATCGTGCATCTGCGCACCGCGCGCCAGCGGGTGCGAGCGCGCCCCGTCGGCCGGCCCGATCCATGCGATCGACTCGCCGCGCACCGCGATCGCCGCGTCATGCAGCGCGCCGTAGGCGGCGCCGCCGGCCTGCATCGTCGCCAGCTGCGCACCGCTCCACACACTGTCCCAGCCCTGTCCGTCGGGATGCTGCACGGCACGCCCTGTCTGATTGATGTTGCGGGAATGATAGGGCAAGCTTGGGTTTATATACAGGTATATACAACATGACACGACAGTACCATGCGGGCGCCGCACTGCTGGAGACGGGCTGGACCCGGCACGTCAACATCAGCGTCGCTGCCAGCGGCCTGATCAGCGCGATCGGGCCGGGCGTACCGCCGCCGGACGCCGAGCGCATTGCAGGCATCGTGATCGCAGGGATGCCGAACGCCCATAGCCACGCGTTCCAGCGCGCAATGGCCGGCACCGCCGAGTACCGGGTCGGCAGCGGCGACAGTTTCTGGACCTGGCGCGACGCGATGTACCGGCTGGCGAACCAGCTGGATCCCGAACAGCTGCGGCGCGTTGCGACCCAGCTGTTCATCGAAATGCTGAAGAGCGGCTACACCTCGGTCGCCGAGTTCCACTACCTGAACCGCCGCGCCGACGGCAGCCCCTTCGTCGGCCCGAACGCGCTGTGGGACGCGATCCGCGAAGCCGCTGCGACGGCCGGCATCGGACTCACGCTGCTGCCGACGCTGTACCAGACGAGCGACTTCGGCGGAGCCCCGCTGCGCCGGGAACAGCAGCGCTTCGCGCTGGACACCGATGCCTTCGTGCGCGCAATCGCCGCCGAGCGCGGTGCGCTGCGCGGCGCCGCGCAGGGCTTCACCGGCGCGGCCTTCCACAGCCTGCGCGCGGTGCCGCTGCCGGCGCTGCGCGAAGCCGCCGCGCAGCTGCGTGCGCTCGATCCGCAGCTCCCGCTGCATATCCACGTAGCCGAACAGCGGCGTGAGGTCGACTCCTGCGTCGCGGCGACCGGCATGCGACCGATCGAATGGCTGCTGCAGGCCGGACTGCCGGATCCGCACTGGTGCCTGGTGCATGCCACCCACGCCACCGCCGCGGAGCTGCAGGGCATCGCCGCGAGCGGTGCGGCGGTGTGTGTGTCGATCTCGACCGAGGCGAACCTCGGCGACGGGCTGTTCGGCACCGGTACATTCCTGCGGGCCCGCGGGCGCCTGTGCATCGGCTCGGACAGCCAGTCCACCGTGAACCCGGCCGAGGAGCTGCGCTGGCTCGAGTATCAGCAGCGCCTGCGTCGCCGCGCACGGGCGGTACTCGCGAGCCGCGCGCAGCGCCACGTCGGGACGCGGCTGTGGTGTGAGGCCGCCAGCGCCGGCGCACGGGCGCTCGGCCAGCCGGTGGGGAGCCTGCAGGTCGGTCGCCGCGCGGACTGGCTCGTGCTCGACCCCTCGCATGCCGCGCTCGCCGGCGCAACGCTCGAGGGCACGCTCGATCATGTCGTGTTCGCCGCGGCGGACCGTGCCATCCGTGACGTGATGGTCGCCGGCCGCTGGGTGGTCCGCGACGGGCACCACGCCTGCGAAGCTGTAACGCAGCTGGAATTCTCGACTCTGCTCGGCCAGCTGCGCACGGGCTGAAACAGCCGGCACCCGACCTTATCCGCCTCTTGACTATAGTTGTCTATACAGGTTAAGTTTCCGCCATGCGCAAAGCCGCCGCCCAGGTCCAGCCGCTCTACCTCAAGGTCAAGCGCCATATCCTCGACAACATCAGTTCTGGAAAGTGGGCGGCGGCCGCGCGCGTCCCGTCCGAGAACGACATCGTCCGGTCCTTCGGCGTATCGCGGATGACCGCCAACCGCGCGCTGCGCGAGCTGCGCGACGAGGGTGTGCTGGTACGGGTCGCCGGCGTCGGCAGTTTCGTCGCCGACCGGCATGTCCACGCGCACCCGCTGGAAGTGCGCAGCATCGCTGCGGACATCCGCGCGCGCGGCCATGCCCATCGTGCCGAAGTGATCTCGCGCGAGCGTGTACGCGCCGTGGCGCAGCTCGCCGCCGACTTCGGCGTGGCGCCGCGCACCGAACTCTACGGCTCGCTGCTCGTGCACTACGAGAACGACGTCGCCGTGCAGCTGGAGGACCGCTACGTCCTCGCGCGGCTCGCGCCGGATTACCTGCAGATCGACTTCAGCCGCCTGACGCCGTCCGAGTACCTCGCGGACATCGCTCCGCTGCAGGAGGCCGAGCACGTGCTGCGCGCCGTGATGCCCGATGAGCGCACCCGCCGCCTGCTCGCCATGCCGGCCGACGAGCCCTGCCTGCTGATGATCCGCCGCACCTGGTCCGGCGGCGCGATCGCCTCGGTCGCGCAGCTGTATCACCCCGGTTCCCGGTATGAACTGTCCGGGCGCTTCCGACCCTGAAACTTCCCCAATGAAGGTACCTACACCATGCTGGCACCCGTTCCTCCCCGCGTGATCCGCGCTGCACGCGGTTCCAGGCTGTCCGCGCGCTCCTGGATGACCGAGGCGCCGCTGCGCATGCTGATGAACAACCTCGACCCGGAGGTGGCGGAGAACCCGGCCGAGCTCGTCGTCTACGGCGGCATCGGCCGCGCCGCCCGCGACTGGAACTGCTACGACCGCATCGTCGAGACGCTGAAAGTCCTGACTGAGGAGGAAACGCTGCTGGTCCAGTCCGGCAAGCCGGTCGGCGTGTTCCCCACGCACCCCGATGCGCCGCGCGTGCTGATCGCGAACTCAAACCTCGTACCGCACTGGGCCACCTGGGAGCATTTCCATGAACTCGACCGCAAGGGCCTCGCGATGTACGGCCAGATGACGGCGGGCTCGTGGATCTACATCGGCAGCCAGGGCATCGTGCAGGGCACCTATGAGACCTTCGTCGAGATGGGACGGCGGCATTTCGGCGGCAACCTCACCGGCAAGTGGTTCTTCACTGCCGGCCTCGGCGGCATGGGCGGCGCGCAGCCGCTTGCGGCGACGATGGCAGGCGCCAGCATGCTGGCGGTCGAATGCCGCAGCGATCGCATCGCGAAGCGCCTCGAAACCGGTTACGTCGATGTGCAGGCGAACTCCCTCGACGAGGCGCTGACCGCGCTGGATGCGGCACGCGTCCGCGGCAAGGCGCTGTCGGTCGCGCTGCTCGGCAATGTCGTCGACGTGCTCGCCGAACTGCTGGCGCGTGGCATACGACCCGATGCGCTGACCGACCAGACCTCGGCGCATGACCCGGTCAACGGCTACCTGCCGCAGGGCTGGACGGTCGCGCAGTGGGACGAGCGGCGCGTTACGGACCCGGCCGGCACCGCGGCTGCGGCCAGGCAGTCGATGGCGCTGCACGTCGAGTACCTGCTGCGCTTCAAGGCGATGGGCCTGCCCGTCGTCGACTATGGCAACAACATCCGCCAGGTCGCGCGCGACGAAGGGGTTGTCAATGCCTTCGACATCCCGGGATTCGTGCCCGAGTACATCCGGCCGCTGTTCTGCCGCGGCATCGGCCCGTTCCGCTGGGCTGCGCTGTCCGGAGATCCGGAAGACATCTACCGCACCGATGCGAAGGTAAAGGAACTGATCCCGGACGATGCGCAACTGCACCACTGGCTCGACATGGCGCGCGAACGCATCCACTTCCAGGGCCTGCCCGCGCGCATCTGCTGGGTCGGACTCGGCCAGCGCCACCGCCTGGGACTCGCGTTCAACGAGATGGTGCGCACCGGCGAGCTCTCCGCACCGGTGGTCATCGGCCGCGATCACCTGGACTCCGGGTCGGTGGCGAGCCCGAACCGCGAGACCGAGGCGATGCGCGACGGCTCGGATGCGGTCTCGGACTGGCCGCTGCTGAACGCGCTGCTGAACACGGCGGGCGGCGCCACCTGGGTCTCGCTGCATCATGGCGGCGGCGTCGGCATGGGCTATTCGCAGCATTCCGGTGTCGTGATCTGCTGCGACGGCAGCGCCGCAGCCGGCAGGCGCATCGCGCGTGTGCTGTGGAACGATCCCGGCACGGGCGTGATGCGCCATGCGGACGCGGGATATCAGATCGCGATCGACTGCGCGCGTGAACAGGGCCTGAACCTGCCGATGCTGGGTCGGTCGTGAACGGCACACCGCTGGAATTGCAGGCCGGCACACTGACGCTCGCGGAGCTGCGCCGCATTCACGCAGGCTCCGTGCAACTGCGCATCGGCGCTGCCGACCGGCAGCGGATCGTGCGTGCGAGCGAACTGGTCGACACGATCGTCGCCCGTGGCGATGCCGCCTACGGCATCAACACCGGCTTCGGGCTGCTCGCACAGACCCGCATTGCCGACGATCAGCTCGAACTGCTGCAGAGA
>Ga0302279_10006882_pt1 | contig 11859 bp, 8 predicted proteins | sample III_Bog_N3_3_FD_194541 | JGI IMG/M metagenome (GOLD analysis project Ga0302279, IMG submission 194541) | Peat permafrost microbial communities from Stordalen Mire near Abisko, Sweden - III_Bog_N3_3 | ecosystem: Environmental > Terrestrial > Soil > Wetlands > Peat | place: Sweden: Abisko...
GTCGGGATTCACCTCGACATTTTCCGGATGATCGACCGCGACCAGCCGCAACTGGTCGATGTAGTTCACCTCTTCCATCGGCTCCATGAAGCGCACGCTTAGCTTGCCGTTCACCGGCGCCAGCGCACCGCCGTCAATCTTTATCCACTCGCCGGGGTTGGGCGTATTGCGCCGCGTGGGCGTAAACCAGTGGCCCACCACCGCCGCTCCAATCACATCCGTCACCAGCTTGTACTTATGCCCATCCCAAGCAAACAGCACCGGGCACGAACTGCCGCGCCTGTCGGCCTCTTTCATCGCAATCACCGGCGTGTGCGGCAAATCAATCTCGTCCTGCAGAACGCCCGTCGGCCACAGAATGCGCAGCAGATCAATCCCTTCCGCATTGCCCAACCCCACCAGGATCTGCGGCGGCGCCTGCGTCTGGTAACCCACCGCGCCGGCCAGCTCCCACTTCTGCCAAAGCCCGTTTGCGAATACTTCCACCTTCGCGCCAATCGCAGTCTTGTTGTCGGCAAATCCTGTCAGATCGAGACGCACAAAATGATTCTTGTTCGCGCCCACATTCCTCAGCAGCACCGGCGGCGCATTCAACTGGGTCACTATCAAATCCGCCGCGCCGTCCCCCGCCACATCTGCGGCAATCAGCCCGCGCGGCGAGTGGAGTACCACACTGTCCAGGCCCAGCGCATGGCTCACATCCTCAAAGCTACCGTCTCCGCGATTGCGAAAGACCTTCACCCGCGGCCCCGCCTTGGTCTCGACAATTGCCGCCAGATCAATCCAGCCATCGTTGTCTATGTCGATGGGCGTAACGCCCCATCCACGCAGCGCGCCGTGCAGTGGGAGTTCCACTTTTTCAAACCGCCGGCCAACGTTTTCCAGTCCGGCAACATTGCGCCACAACGTCAATCCCGGCGCGCCCTCATGAGTCACGGCAATATCCATCCAGCCGTCTTTGTTGTAGTCCAACACGACAATGCCGTCGGTCGCCGGCAGCGAACGTCCTGACGCAATGACCTCCTGGCTCTCTGAATACAACGCCTGCGTCGGATATTTCCCCTCCCTCGGATTCACGTAGATCAGCGGCTGAACTCCAGTCACCGCAATATCGACCGCACGGTCATTGTTGAAATCCGTGAGGATTGCGGCCTCTGTCGGCCCGTCCCCCCCTAAACCCGTCGTTTCAGTCTTCTCACTGAAAGTGCCGTTCCCGTTGTTCCGCCACAGCACATTGCCCGGTCTCCCTCCGCAAAGACTCTTGTCCCTGGGACCAGGCGCACAATCGGGACTCAGACTGGACCCGGTCAGCAGCAAATCCAGATTGCCGTCGTGGTCGTAGTCCACAACAGTAATCCCCGAAGGCCGGTTGCGTGCCGCAAGCCCCGACTCAGCTGTTACATCCTTGAACTTGCCCTTCCCCAGATTGCGAAATAGCAGCACCGCATCGTCCAGAGCAACCGCCAGATCATTCAACCCATCGCCGTCGAAGTCGCCCACCGCGCAAGCCACCGCGCGGCCCTTGGCCTTTAGCCCCGAAGCCTCGGCGTTCCACTCTTCAAAGCTGCCGTCGCCCTTGTTGTGCAACACACGAATGGCTTGAGCGCCCTCCTGCATCAGCACCAGGTCCATCCGGCCATCTCCGGCCGCGTCCATCATGCATGCCCCACCTGTAGTCGCAAAAGGCGCGGGGGCCCCAGTTCCGGCGGGGTGGCCCAGGTCTCGATTCTGAGACCTGGGAGACTGGGAAATCATCGCTTGCGCCACCAGCCTCACCGGAATCATTTCCCTCCGGCCCGTTTCCAGCTCGACAATCGGCGTAACGGTTGAATAGTGGCCTTGCTCGCCATAAGACAGCCCTATCGGCGACGAAATCTTGGTGTTGGCCAGATGCTGGAATCGCTGGAAATGCACCTTTGCCTCCGGCGTGTGGCCCGAGCGCTGCAAGGCCCGCGCCAGGGCAAATTCAGCAGAAGCGTGCAACGGATTCACTTCGAGCGCATGCTCCAGCGTCGCGATGGCCTTGTCGAACTGCTTCATCTCCTGGTAGCAAACGCCCTCAAAATAAATGGAGTCCACGTCCCTGGGATCGAGCTTCACGGCGCGTTGAAAGCTGGCCAGCGCCAGCTCCAGTTCGTTGCCCGCGTGCTCGGCCAGGCCCAGGTTGTACCACGCCTGCGCGCTGTCGGGGTTGAGAGCAATCCCCTCCTCCAGCGCCTCCTTGGCTTCGTCGATCCTTTGCAGCGTCAGCAGCGCTATGCCCTCATTCACCGCCGCCTGCGCCAACTTCGGGTCCTTTTTGAACGCCGCGGCAAAACTATCCGCGGCGCGCTCGGTAAACTGCTGGCCCATCTGCGCCACACCGCGATTGTTGAGCCGCACTGCCTCGGCGTCAAAGCGCGCCTGCGCCCCGGCCGCGGCCACACCAAAGAAAACAAGTGCCGTTCCCAAAACTATTCGCGTCCAATTCTTTCTCAACTTCTTCTCCAGTGCGGCAGGGATTGGGCACCTTCCCATGAATCCGCGGAACTATCCAGTGTATTCGAGCGGCCGGTGGGCTTGTAGCCGCGCCCGGCATCGGCGGCGACCGTTGTGGTCAATCCTTCTCCGGTGAGCGGTTGATGTGATACAAAGGCGGGAACGGAGATCACGATGAATTTCATGCAGCAAGTGAGCACGACCCGGCATGAGTATCGTTTGAAAACGTGGCAAAGAGTGCTTTTCCTTATCCTTGGCCTACCTTTCATCGTCGGCGGTGGCTTCGCCATCTTCATTACCGCAGCCAATTCAGGTAGAGCCGTTGAAGTCTTCATGCCCATCTTTTTCATCGGCATCGGACTCTATCTGGCTGCCTATGTTCTGCGCTCCCGTGTGGTCATTGACGGCACGCGCATCGAGGTGCGCGACGCCTTCCGCGATCGCGCCGCAGAACTGAGCGAAATCGAAGGCTTCCGCACCATCAGTTCGCGCAACGGCAAATCACATTATCCCAATCCTTCGACACCGACGACGACTACCGCGCCTGGTTCCAGCAACTCACTGACCTGGATGCGCGCGACCGCGACGTACTGCTCTCCGAAATCTCTCAGGATGCGGAGCTCGGCTCGACTCCCGAAGAACGTCTGAACGCCCTGAAGCAGGCCAAGGCCATCAACATTGCCGTCATCGCCGCTGCCGTTGCGGCTGCTGTCGGACTGGACTTCGGCACCTCCAACTTTCATCTGCTCTCGGCCGTGATTCTTGCGCTCGTGCCAGTAGCAGTGCTGCTGTTGATGCAGCGCTCGCCTCTGCTCTACGCAGTCTTCAAGAAGAAGGCTGACCCGCGTGCTGAATTGAGTATTGCGCTGGTAATAGCCGGATTTGGACTGGCCCTTGGAATCCGCAATCTCCACTTCGTCTCGATGCAACCCATCTTACTGATGGCCCTGCCAGTCGCGCTTGTTTACATCGCCTCTTTCTTCAACTCCGCCCGCAAAAGCTCATCCTCGCTTGGTTCCGTCTACGGGTTGCTCATCTTCGCGGGTCTCTACAGCTACCCTTTGGTTGTCCTGGCTGACACGCTGCTGGATACCGCAAGCCCGACCTCCTACACTGTGCCAGTCACCGGCAAGCACACGGTCAGCGGAAAGTCCACCACCTATTACCTCGATCTCGCGCCCTGGGGTCCGCTCCAGAAGCCAAACAAGATCAGCGTCTCCTCCAGCTCTTATCGCGATGCCGTGCCGGGCGACCAGATATGTCTCGACCTTCACCCGGGCAGATTACATGCACTTTGGTATCAGCGCGTCGACTGTTCCGTCGCGCCTGTTTCGGACGCGGCACAATAAGCGCGGCGACGCAATTTATACTTCTGATGTGACTCCGTCCCTCCAAGACCTCGAATGGCGCGGTTATCTGCCGCGTCCACACCTGCCCTCGCCGCCGCTTGAAGGCCAGTGCCAACCCCAGGTCTGCGTATGAGTGAGACCGTCAGCAAGCGGCGCATCGGCGTGGTCACCACCTCGCGCGCCGACTACAGTCACCTTTACTGGCCTCTGCGCGAATTGGCCGCCGATCCCGCAGTCGATCTGGGCGTCTTTGCGCTCGGCGCGCATCTCTCGCCGGATTTTGGATCAACCGTCAACGAGATCGAGCGCGACGGCTTTCCGATCAACGCGCGCATCGAGTGCCTGCTCAGTTCCGACACCGACACTGGCATGGCCAAGACCATCGGCATGGCGATTCTCGGTCTCGCCGACGCTCTCACCGCCTGGCGTCCTGATCTGCTGCTGCTCATCGCCGACCGCTATGAGATGCTCGCGCCGGCATCCGTCGCTCTCGCTCTTCGCATTCCCATCGCCCACATCGAAGGCGGCGAAATCTCGCAGGGCGCCATCGACGACCACGTTCGCAACGCTCTCACCAAGCTGGCCCACATCCATTTCACCTCGACTGAAACCGCGCGCCGCCGCGTGATCGCCATGGGCGAGGAGCCGTGGCGCGTGCATCATGCGGGCGCGCCCTCTCTCGACCACCTGCGCCGTTCCGCGCTGCTCGACCGCGCCGCTCTTGAATCTCGCCTATCGCTCACCCTCACGCCGTCCACGCTCCTTGCGGCGTGGCACCCGGTCACCATCCTCCAGGACACCAACGCCGAAGCCGATGCCTTTTTTTCGGCGCTCGCTGACGCGCCCGGCCAGCTTATCTTTGTCTATCCCAACTCCGATGCCGGAGGCCACGCACTCATCGAACGCACCCGCGCCCTGGCAGCCACGCGCCCGCACACACATATTTTCGTCAATCTCGATGCTGTGACCTATTGGAGCCTGCTCGGCAACGTCGCCGTCATGGTCGGCAACTCGTCGTCCGGCATCATGGAAGCAGCATCGTTTGCACTGCCCGTGGTCAATGTCGGCATTCGCCAGCAGGGCCGCGAACGCGCACGCAACATCATCGACGCACCCGCCGAAACCTCCGCAATCCGCGCCGCCATCCACCGCGCTCTCAGTCCGGAGTTCCGTGAAACCCTGCGCGGCACGACAAACCCCTATGGCGACGGCACTGCTGCTGCCACCATTCTCCGCGTGCTCGCGACCGTCCCGCTCGACGGCCTGCTCATCAAGCAGCCAACGCCGTTGCCCGGCGAAGCCCTTTCGGAAGAAGCGTCCGGAGAAATCCAGCCGCTCGAGGGTACGCATCTTCAGCCCGTACATTGACTCGGCAGAATCAAAACGGGCTTCATGAAAGCTCTGATTAAGTCGAAGTTTTGAAAGGCAACGACTGGTAGGTCAGGGCTTTGCAGGCTGCGGAAAAACTCTATCGAATGCGATGCTTTGAAAGGGCACGACTTTAGTCGTGCCGTAAATGCAACAAAAAAATGGCGGGCTTTAGCCCCTGAGGAAAGGCTTCTTGTCGTTGCACGAGAATAGTTAACCAAAAAATCGCGCCTTAAAGAACCGTTTAATTGACCCTACTTCCCTTCCAGCCTGACCAAAAACTCCTCCAGTTCGGCAGGCAGCGGCGCCTCAAGCACCAGCAGTTTATCCGTCTTCGGGTGGATAAACTCCAACCGTGCCGAGTGCAGAAAGTTTCGTCCCAGCTTGAGCCGCTCCGGCTCCGACTTGCGCCGCGCCGCCTTCGAAGTCGCGGCCTGCGAAGCCACCTGATCGGTCAACTGCCCCGAGCCGCCATAGAGCGTGTCGCCCACCACCGGATGCCCAATCGACGCCATGTGCACACGAATCTGATGCGTCCGGCCCGTCTCAATGCGCACGTTCACCAGCGTGAACTTGCCAAAGCGATTCGCAAACCGCTTGACCACCTCATAGTGCGAAACGGCCGTGCGCGCGTCGCCCAAAGGTTTCGCGGTCATGCGCGTGCGCCGCATCGGGTCGCGCCCCAGGCTGGCGTTGATGGTGCCCTTGGCCCGCTCCACTGCGCCCTGCACCAGCGCAATATAACTTTTCTTGATCTTGCGGCTGGCGAACAGCTCGGCCAGCGCCGCATGTGTGCGATCGTTCTTCGCCACTACAATCAGGCCGCTCGTATCCTTGTCCAGCCGGTGCACGATCCCCGGTCGCAGGTCGCCCCCGGTCGCCGAGAGCTTCTTGAACCGGAAGAGCAGCGCATTCACCAGCGTGCCTCGGCTGCGCGCGTCCTCATTCTGCCCCGACCCGGCATGAACCATCATCCCCGCCGGTTTGTTCACCACCGCCAGGTCCGCGTCCTCATAAATCACGTCCAGCGGAATCTCTTCCGCCGTGGCCTTCAGCGGCGCCGGATGCGGCTCGCCGGTAATATCGATTCGCTCGCTCCCGCGTAGCTTCAGCGAGGCCTTCTCGCGCAGCCCGTTCACTAGCACATCGCCCTGGTCGATCAGCAATTGCACACGCGAGCGGCTCACGCCCTCGCCTTCCGCCGTCAACGCCTGGGCAAGAAACTGATCGAGCCGCTGCCCCTTTGCCTCCGCCGTCACTTCGATGGTGCGCAGTTCAGCCATTTGCAGTCTCGCCTTTCGTCCTCAACTCACAAACTCCGGGTGCCCCATCCATGCGGCGTCTTTGTTTTTGCCGCATGGGCGGGACAGGCACAATCTCCGGGTGCCCCACCCTTTCCCGCTCTTTGCGAAAGGGTGGGAAACCTCAACTCTCAACCAATCCTGTCCGTTCCAACAACACCAACCCTCCAACCACCACCAGCGCCGCCGCCGCCAACTGCGGTCCATCCAACGCGCCGCCCAGCATCGCGCCACGCCCCTCGGAATCCCGCCAGAACTCAGTGACAAAGATAACCACGCCCGCGCCCAACAGCAACAACCCGGCCACATCGCCCGCCTGACGCCGATACGGCAGCCAAACCAGCAAAAAAATCGCGAGCGTGAGAAATCCCAGCGCCGCATAACCTTGCACCGGATGCAGTGCAACGCCCATCGGAGCACCGCTCCACTGCCCCGTCAGCGGGTCCGTGTAAGTGACGGCCCAGCGCACGGCAGTTTCAGTCCCGTAACCTGACCCGCCCAACAGCGCGCCCAACTGTTCGAAGGCCAGTCCCAAAGCCACGGGCGCGGCCAGCGCGTCAGCCGTGGCCCACAATGGCAGCCGCTGCCGCCGTCCATAGAAAGCGCCAACCACCACCGCGACCAGCGCGCCAAAACAGGCCAGCAGTGGATGATGCACCATGGCCAGCGTCAGCATCCACGCCGGGTGAAGGCGCAGGTCGCTCCAGTTAAGCGCCACCAGCAGCAATCGCGAAGTCACAAGCGCTGCAAAGAGCATCACCACGCACAGCTTCCACACCCGCTGCGCATCAAGCCCCACCAAGCGCGCCGTGCGCTCGGCCAGGAACAACGCCAGCAGCACGCCCGTGGCCGCCGAGGCGCCATACGCCGGAATAACAAAAGAGCCGATATGGAAGAGAACCGGGTGCACCTGAGTCAGAATATCCCCTCAGGCCGCGAGGAAGGTAGAATCCGACCCACTGGGCCGTGGTAGATGCGCTGGTGAACCCTTCCTAAGAAGGTGGAGCTCTCCGCGGTTCGTTAGGCATTCCGGACTGGCGGACACTGCACACAGAACCGATTGTCGAGTTGAGCCCCTGTTCATTGAATGTTGGTTCAACCAGCGTTGATCGCCCACCTGCTTTGCAGGCCGGTTTCTATTGCGGATACTATGGGTCGGCGAGGAAAATTGCAAGTCTTGTGCAAGGTAGCTGAGGTGTGCTACGTTCTTCACCCTCCGCTTTCGGGCATCACTTTCCCAAAAACAGCAAGCAGCAACTCCGGCATGGCGCCTCCGCGCAAGCGAATGTATTGAAGGGTATAGGCCTTAGCCTCTGAGGGAGCATCGGCTTCGCCATGTGGGCCTGCGCTGAGATCCCCTATTCCGAACCACTGGCCGTCTTTTCTTTCGGAACTGGTCCGTTCGCCGCAGCTTTGCGGTTGGCCGCCTCCATCGCTCCCGCAAGCAGCTTCTTCAGCTTCCCCTCCATATCCGCATCGCCCACGTGCTGGTCCTCCAGCACGCCATCGGCATCGATAGTGAACGTGGCCGGAATCGCCGTCACATCGAATAACTTCGAGATTCTGCCGTCGAACCCGCCGTCGCGATACTGCATCCACGTCATCCCATTCTTCCCGACAAAGTCCTTCCACTTTGCTTCGTCTGAATCGAGACTGATGCTGAGCACCGCAAGCGGCTGCCCATCGAACTTCCTCGCTATCTGTCGAATGTGCGGCAGCGCCTCGCGGCACGGCGCGCACCACGTTGCCCAGAAATCAATCAACACCACTTTGCCCGAGAGGCTTTCCAGTGTAAGCGACCGCCCATCGAGCGTTGTCAGGCGAAAGTTAGGAGCCATCTTCGCGCGGGCTAACTCCGGGCGCTCGACAAATCTCTGCGCCCGCGCATAATCCAGGTCATCCCGGCTGGCGACTTTTAAGAAATCCTGAAAGCGGCTTCTGGCGGCGTCATCGCGCTTGAGATAGGCCAGCGCCGTTGCGTCGGAATATAGGTAGTTCGCGTTCCGGGGCCGCAACTGGAGCGCCTCATTGAACGCAGTCTCGGCCAAAGCTATCGGTCCGTCGTGCTTATCGTGTATACCCTCGGCCAGATACGTCCGACCCAGAAGAAACTGCGCCGTAGCTTTGTCTACTGGACTGGTGACTTGGGCAAGCATCAATTCGGCCTGCGTTCGCGCCGCCTTGAAATCCCCTAACTCGACCGCGGCTTTCCATGCTTGATATTCGCAAGGGATACAGTGCTCGCCATCTTGTTTATCAGCCTTGCGAAAACCATCCAGCGCAAAAACCCAGTGTTGTTCTTGCATAAACTTGCTGGCTTCGTCAAAAGTCTTTTTGGCTTTCGGATCGGCTGGACCATTGGCCGGCGCTGCGGGCTTGCTCTGCGCTGGGGCGGCGGGAGTCTGGGCCGTCGAGTTGAAGGTCAAGCAGAATACAACTGAACAAATAGTCAACACAAATACAAACTGGCGCATCGAGCCTCCAGATTCACACCCACTTTATCGTTATCTAGAAAGGGCGGAAAATCAGGACCCCGTCTTCCGCTCTTCCTCCAACACTTCATCCAGCAGCCCGCGCAGGCTGATCACGCGCGCATGACCCAGCCGCGCATCGCCGCCGCCGGCCTGCTCGGCGCGCGACAGCTCATCGGCAAGATTCAGCGCCGCCAGCACGGCTACGCGCAATGAGTCCACGGTCCGGCCCTGTGCGGCCACGGCGCGCATCCGTGCATCCACCATCTCGGCCAGGCCGCGAATGTGCTCCGTGTCCTGGCCGGAGAGGTGATAAACCTGATCGTAAATCTCGACGGTTACGTATCCGGCCGGGTTGCCGTATTGCTCTTGAGCCATGCCTGGCCTCACAGTTCCAGCGCGTCCAGTTGCGCCAGCAGCAGTTCCACGCGCTGCCGCACATTGTCGCGTTCGTCGTGCAGCGCTTTCACTTCCTTTTCCAGCTTCTCGGCTAACGGCGCCTGCCCGCGCAGTTTCTCTTCCGCCGCGCTGGCGCGTTCCTCGGCCGCTGCGCGCTCCTGCCGCTCCCGCTTCACCAGGTTCACCGTGCGCACAATCCGTTCCTCGAGCGCGGAAAACTCATCCACGCTCAACCGAAGCGCGCTTTCTTCTCCGGTCGCTTCCGCAACCCGCTCCGGCGCCGGCGCCGGCTCTTCCGCCTGCACCTCATCCACCGCTTCCGACTTCCAGAAAAACTCCGCCATTGAAAAGCCTCCGCACATTCGATTTAACGCTGCAAGTATAACCCGGTCCTGTCTTATTCCTGACCGGCTTCCCGCCTAACTCCTGAGCCGCGCCCCAACTTTGCCAACAGCTTCCACCACCCGCGCCTGGAAGCTCTGCAACTCCTCTTCGCGCAGCGTCCGGTCCGGAGCCTGAAATGTCACACCCAGCAGAAGCGAGTATTCGCCCGCGCCCAGCTTCCGGTCGCGGAAAACCTCGCGCGCCCGCCAATCCACCAGCTCGGGAATCTGCAATCCAGCCACGGCACGGTCAATCTTCTCCCACGCGACGCTCTCGCCCAGCACCAAAGAAAAATCTCGCCGCACAGGTTGGAAGCGCGAAATCTCTCTCGCAGCCGGCTGCCGCAAAGGCAGCTTGTACAGCCGGTCGAGATAAAGCTCGCCCACCAGCACCCGCTCCTTCACCTTGCGCGCCGCGGCCTCTCTCGGGTGCAACTCGCCAAACCAGCCCACCGTCACGCCCTCCACCACCACCCGCGCCGCGCGATACGGATGCAGCCACTCCGGCGTCAATCCAGCCTCGGCAGGAAAGCGATCAAAATCCACGGCTCGCGATTGGAACCGCTCCACCACTTGCTCCACAGCGCCCTTCACATCGTGGAATTCAATCGCTCGCGTCGCCTGCAACGCCCCTTGCTCCGGCAAGCTGCCCACCGCGCCAAATGCCAGCGACGGCCGCTCCTCAACTTTTTCCGTGCTGCCGCTGAAAACCGTGCCCACTTCAAACAACCGCACATCGCTCACATCGCGGTTGAGATTGCCGGCAATCATCGCCAGCATCCCCGGCACCAGCGACGGCCTCAGCACGCCCGCCTCCTCGCTCAGCGGATTGCCCAGCGGAACCACGAGTCCCGGCTGTGGCGCAGTCAACGCAGCCTCGGCAGCCGAGCAGAACGTGCTCGCAATCGCCTCATGGAATCCCGCCCCCAGCAGTGTCCGTCTTACCGCAGTCTCTTTTTCCGCCCACGGCAGCGCGCGCACTCCTTCGCCAAACTCCGGCAGCGTATTCTGAAAGCGGTTGTACCCGTAAACCCGCGCCACCTCTTCAATCAGGTCAATCTCGCGCTCCACATCCAGGCGCCAACTCGGCAGCGTCACCAGCCAGCCCACATCGGCCACACTCCGGGTGGCCCACATCTCCGGGCGCTCTTTGCCCGGAGATGTGGGGGACACACTCTCCAGCCCACACCCAAGTGCGCCCAGCACTCCCTCGACCGTCGCCGCGGTAATTCCCTCCTCATCCACCGTAGCGCCCAGAATCCGCCTGACTTCACTCAGCGACAGTTCCACCGGCTTCCGTTTAGCCGTCCGCTCCTCGATGGCCGCTACCCGCACGTCCACCAGTTCGCCTTCCAGCCAGCCGCCATTCGCCAGTAAGATCGCGCTCACCAGCGCCGACGCCACCGACGCGGCATTGAAGTCCGCTCCGCGCTCGAAGCGGTGGCTCGCGTCGGTATGCAGCCCGTGCCGCCGCGCCGTTCGCCGCACCGCTATGGGGTCAAACCACGCCGCCTCCACCAGCACGTTCTTCGTCGCTGGCGTAATCATCGAATCCCAGCCGCCCATCACACCGGCCAGCCCCAGCGCCTTTGCGTGATCGGCTACCACCAGGTCCTCGGCATCCAGCACGCGCTCCACGCCATCCAGCGTCTTCAGACGCTCGCCCTTTTTCGCGCGCCGCACAACAATGCCGCCTTCAATCTTGTCCAAATCAAAAACGTGCGTCGGCTGGCCCATCGCAATCCACGCAAAATTCGTCGCATCCACGGCATTCGAAATCTGCTTCTGCTCCAGCAGATGAAAGTAAGTGGCAACCTCCGCGCCCGCAAACCAGTCCCGCGACGCGCCCATCGTCACATCCCGCAGCACCCGCGCCGTAAACCGTCCGCACGCGTCCTCAGCTTCAATCCTCACTGGATAAGCCGCCGCACCCTCGCGCGCCTTCGGCAAAGCAAAATCCAGTTCCGGCAGCGTCAGCCCATAAATCGCCGCCGCCTCCCGCGCCACGCCGTAGTGGTTCATCGCATCCACGCGATTGGTGGTAATGTCCATCTCGTAGAGCGATCCATTGCCGTCGCCAAGCGAATAAATTCCCTCGACAGCAATCCCC
>Ga0302279_10006883_pt1 | contig 11859 bp, 12 predicted proteins | sample III_Bog_N3_3_FD_194541 | JGI IMG/M metagenome (GOLD analysis project Ga0302279, IMG submission 194541) | Peat permafrost microbial communities from Stordalen Mire near Abisko, Sweden - III_Bog_N3_3 | ecosystem: Environmental > Terrestrial > Soil > Wetlands > Peat | place: Sweden: Abisko...
ATTTCTCCACTCAGCTCGAGCTTGAATCCCGGCTGCAGGATGCAGCCTTCGACACCGCCGACTGCCGCGAAGGGGTGGCCGCCTTCGCCGAGAGCCGATCGCCCCGCTTTTCCGGCGCCTGACGCCTCAAAGGAGACCTGACATGGACAATCCGACTTTCACCCAGATCCGCTACGACCGGCCCGGCGAGGGGGTGGCCAGGATCACCCTGGCGCGAGCGGACACCCGCAACGCCCAGGACCGAAAGATGCTCTATGAGATCAACGCGGCCCTCGACTTCGCCATGCACGACGACGAGGTGAATGTGGTGATCATGGCCGCCGATGGGCCGCACTATTCCTCGGGCCATCATCTTACTGACCAGTCTCCGATCGGAGAGCACGGTCCGCCGGTCATGGGAGTCGGCGGCTATGATCTACCGGCCGCCGAGGGCTACATGGCCCAGGAACTGGAGATCTATCTCGGTTTCTGCTGGCGCTGGCGCAATCTGCCCAAGCCCACAATCGCCCAGGTCCAGGGCAAGGTCATCGCCGGGGGCCTGATGCTGGTCTGGCCCTTCGATCTGGTCATCGCCGCCGAAAACACGGAGTTCTCCGACCCGGTGGTGGCCTTCGGCGTCAATGGCCACGAATTCTTCGTTCACGCGTACGAGCTGGGTCACCGCAAGGCCAAGGAGTTGCTGTTTACGGGCGACAGTATCGGGGCCCAGGAGGCCAAGACGCTGGGCATGGTCAATCAGGTGGTCAAGCTCGAGGACCTGGAAAGCTACACCCTGGCCATGGCGGAGAAGATCGCCAAGAGGCCCAGCATGGGCCTGAAGCTGGCCAAGATGTCGGTCAATCAGTCCCTGGACGCCCAAGGCATGTGGACGGCGGTGCAATCGGCCTTTGGTCTGCACCATCTGGGGCACACCAACAGTCTGGTGAAGCACGGCATCCGCGTTGAACCGACCGGCGTGAGGATGATCCGCGAGGGGGCTCGCTCGGCAAAGGCGGCGGCCGAATGATCCCGATTGGACAGTTACTGGCGCACCACGCGGCCAGGGACCCCCACCGCGCGGCGATCACCTTTGGCGAAGAGGTTGTTTCACGGACTGAGCTTGACGTCCGCTCCACCCGACGGGCCCGCATGCTGCGCGCGCTGGGCGTTGGCCTCGGAGATATGATCACTGTCGCCCTGCCCAACGGACTGGAGATCTACGAGACCACCTTCGCCCTGTGGAAACTCGGGGCGATCCCCAACATTGTCTCGGCCAAACTGCCGGACGCCGAGTTAGGCGCGATCGTCCAGCTGGTGGACCCCAAGCTGGTCATCGGCACCGATCCGTCGCGGCTGCCCGGCCGGAGCGTGCTTCCCGCCGGCCGACGGGTTGATCCGACCCTGTCGGCGGAGGCCCTGGAGCCGGAAGTCTCGCCCCAATGGAAGGCCATGACCAGCGGCGGCTCCACGGGCCGGCCCAAGGTCATCGTCGACCATATGCCCGGGGTCTACAGCCCCGACGCGCCGGCCCTGCTGCAGCAGGTGGATGACGTGCTGCTCAATCCAGGGCCTCTCTACCACAACGCCCCCTTCGCCTCGATGCATACCGGTCTCTTCACCGGGGCCCACGTGGTGGAGATGGGACGTTTCGACGCCTCGGAGGCTCTGACGCTTATCGGCCGTCACGGCGTGCAATGGGTGAACCTGGTGCCCACCATGATGACGCGAATCTGGAAGCTGCCGGAAACAGAACGGCTGGCCGCCGACATGTCGAGCCTGCGGATCGTCTTTCACATGGCGTCCGCCTGCCCCGAATGGCTCAAGGCCTCCTGGATCGACTGGCTGGGTCCGGACCGGATTTTCGAGCTGTACGGCGGCACCGAGCGGCAGGGCCTGACGATCATCTCCGGCCGCGAGTGGCTGGAACGCAGAGGATCGGTGGGCAAGGTCGCGCCCGGTTCGAGCATGCGGGTGATGAACGCCGACGGCCGCGACTGCGCGCCTGGCGAGATCGGCGAAATCTACTTCCTGCCCGAGGCCGGCCGGGGCGCGACCTATCATTACATCGGCGCCGACGCGAAGGCGTCGGGCGACTGGGAGAGCCTGGGCGACCTCGGTCGCATCGACGAGGACGGCTATCTCTACCTCGTCGACCGTCGAACGGACCTGATCCTGTCGGGCGGCGCGAATGTCTATCCCGCGGAGGTCGAGGCGGCCGTGGACTCCCACGAAGAGGTTCTCTCATCGGCTGTGGTCGGTCTGCCGGACGACGATCTTGGCCAGCGCGTCCACGCCATCGTCCAGCGGCGGGAGGGTTCTCGCCTGTCCACGGCGGATCTGCTTGCCCACATCGGCAAGGGTCTCGCCCGCTACAAGGTCCCCCGCTCGGTGGAGTTCGTCACGACGCCCCTGAGGGACGACGCCGGAAAGGTTCGTCGCACTGCGCTCAGGGACGAACGCGCCGCCAGGACGCCAGCGGGCTAATCGAAATCCAAGCGCGTCGTGACTTCGCGCCAAATGCGCTCCGCTCGCGCGCTCACGCATCTACCCTGGGACTTGCGCCCGACTAGGGGCGTGCCAAATTCCTGACCCTCGCTACCGGACTGACAAGACGATGAGCACAATCAGCAGCCGCCACCTCGTGGATCCTCAGCTTCTGCCGCTGCTGGATAGCTTCCCGGCGTTCGAGTGGTCTGCAGAGCTGCTGCCGATGCTGCGCGCGCGGCCCACGCGATTTCCGGTCAATCCCGATGACGTCGCGCGGACCGACATGACGACCGTGCAGGCCCCGGGTCCGGCCGGGGCGCCCGAGGTCGGCGTCGTCGTCTACCGTCCCAAAGGCAGCCAGGGGCCGCTTCCCTGCATCTTCCACATTCACGGCGGCGGATACATCACTGGCGCGGCGTCCGCCAACGAAGCGGTTCATCGCCCGCTTGCGGCGGCGCTCGGCTGCTGCATCGTCTCGGTCGACTATCGCCTGGCGCCGGAGACCCGCTTCCCCGGCGCCATCGAGGATTGCTACGCCGCGTTGTCCTGGCTCGTGGCTCACGCCGAAAACCTTGGCGTTGATGGCGCGCGGATCGGGGTCATGGGAGAGAGCGCGGGCGGCGGGCTGGCGGCGGCCCTGGCCCTCCTCGTCCGGGATCGCGGGGAGCATCGGCTGGCGTTTCAGCATCTGATCTATCCGATGATCGACGACCGCACCTGTGTGACCCGGACGCCGAAACCCTATGCCGGCGAGTTCGTCTGGACCCCTGAGGCGAATCGCTTCGGCTGGTCGAGCCTGCTGGGCGCGGCGCCGGGCGGAGAAGGCGTCTCCGCCTATGCCGCGGCCGCGCGGGCGAAAGACCTCACCGGCCTTCCGCCCGCCTTCATCGCCACCGGCGCGCTGGACCTGTTCCTGGACGAAGACCTCACCTACGCGCAACGCCTGATCCGCAGCGGCGTGCCCGTCGAAGTGCACGTCTATCCTGGCGCCTATCATGGATTTCAGTGGGCGGCGGACGCCGATGTCACGAAGATCGCCAGACACGACAGTGTCGCGGCCCTGGCCAGGGCGATGGGCGTTCCGACGGCGTAGGGCGTGCAGCCACGTTGCAGCACGCCCGGCTCGCGGTTTGGGCCGTGAACCAACCGCCTCAGGCGTCGGGGCTCGGTGCTCGCCGATCTCGAGGTGGGGAGCGTTATGAGCGGGGAGCCGCACCACTTTTCCGCGCCTTCATTGCATACCGGATCCTGCGACTCGCCCCTTGCGCTCGCTCCGACCGATCGACGCATCGGAAAGTGGTGTGCGTCCCCACTTCATCGCCCACTTCATCGCATCGGCCTTCGCTAGCTCGCGGGCGCCGGCGGCGCGCGCCGCCAGCTTTCAGAAAGCAGGTGGTAGAGAGACCAGGGCATCACCCAGCCCGACGCCCAGCGGGCGAGGAGTGCGGCGAGCAACAGCGGCCCGACCAGGCCCGGATCGCGGGTCATCTCCATAAGGATCACTGCGCTGGTGAGCGGCGCCTGAACCACGCCGGACAGATAGCTCGTCATGCCAAGGACGACAGCGTCCCGCCCAACCTTGGCGAAACCCATGTGCGCGAAGAGAGCGCCGATCCCCGCCCCGGTGGCAAGCGACGGGGCGAAGATGCCGCCCGGCGCGCCGGAAGCCGCAGCCGCCAGACTGGCGATGAATTTCCAGGCCGCGAACCCGAGACCGCGCCCGGGGTGGTCCTGCAGTAGCGACTTGGCCTCGGCGTAGCCTGCGCCGAAGGTCAGGCCTCCAGACGCCAGCGCCACCGCCGCCGCAATCAATCCGCAAAGGCCTGCGAACAAGACCGGTCGGGCCCGGCGCCAGCGGGTCACGGGATTGTCGCGGGGGCCGATGAGGAACGCCAGCGCCCGAGCGAACACGCCCCCACTGACACCGCCGACGATGCCGATGATCGGCGCCGCCAGCCAGGCGGAGCCCAGGGACGCCCCTCCCTTCAGCGCGCCGAAATAGGCATAGTCGCCCTGGAGGGCGTAGGACGCGAAGCCCGCGATCACGACAACGAGGATCACCGTCGTGTGGGTGCGGCGCTCGAAGCTCTTGGCCAGTTCCTCCACGGCGAACACTACCCCGGCGATGGGCGTGTTGAAGGCGGCCGAAACCCCGGCGGCGCCGCCGGCGATGATGATGGCCCGGCGCCCCGGTCCACCGCGCAAACCGCGCGTCAGGGTGCGCATCACACCGGCGACGACCTCACGGTCGGACCCTCCCGCCCGATCGAGGCGCCGCAGACCAGGAGCGCTGCCGAAAGGACGACCTTCCAGACCGCGGTCTTCAAGGTCACGCGTTGGCCGCCCCACCGGCCGTGCCAGCGTTCTTCGGCGGCGGCGATCACCTGGGGAATTCCACTGCCCGCGGCCTCGGGGGCGAACCGCCGCGTCAGCCACGTGGCGAGCGCGAAGCCGAGCGGGAGGAGCAACACGGTCGCCCAGGGCGCCAGGGCGTAGAGGCGGGCGTGGACGCCCATTGCGGCATCGCAAAGGCGGGCGAACAGGGCCGCTACGGCCCCACCCAACACCGCGACGCCGATGATGACCCCCATGCGCCAGGTGCGGCGCATCTGCAGCCGAGCGGACGCACGTTCGCGACGCGACCGTTGGTTGGGCCTGGGATCGGGGATCTGCGGAAACACGGCTGCGGTATGCGGCCGAGGCGTGACCGAGGCAACCGGTTACCCCGGCGCTATCAGCGCTTTTCCTTTCTGAAAATAGCCATCCGGAGGTCCATGCGCCAAGATCGCTTCGACCTGTAAGCGGTCTTTTTCCCATCGCCGAAACTCCGTGCATTTGACAATCCGGCGCCCCACTCTCCTGCGGGTAGACGGGGGCCGGGGGAGCCGATGACGGTCGCGGATTGGTGCATCCTTGTAGCGGTTCTGATCTATCTGCTGACGGTTGCGCCAGCGAAGGCGCTTGGACACCGTGAGTTCAGGAACAGCGCGCCACGCCATCCGTCTTTCTACGAGAGCCCTCTTCGAGCGCGGGTCCTCGGCGCTCATATCAATGGGATCGAGACCTTCCCGTTCTTTGCCGCAGCCATATTGCTCGCGGAAATGAAGCACGGCGCCCAACACGTCGTCGACGGATTGAGCGTCGGATTTCTTGTGGTGCGGATCGCCTTCATACTGGCTTACATCGGCGACAGGCCAACCACGCGAACCCTGCTCTGGAACGTGGGATTCCTGCTCAACCTGCTGATTTTCCTGTCACCGATCATCTGGCGCTGAACGAGCGCTTCGCCCGAAAGCGGCTCGGCGCGTCGTCGTCGCGTCGGGTCCTGATGCAAGCCGACATCCGTCCAATGACGTGACCGGATCAAGTGTCACCTGGCGCGCGGGCGACGGTGAACGTTACGCCCGTCACCGAATTCAGAACGTCCTACCGAGCCTCGCTCTGGCCGAGCAACGCGATCGTACTATGATCGGCCTCGCCGCCACACCACCGGTCGAGCGCCGCCTGGTAGGGCCCCTCCGGCGACGCCACAGCGAACAGGGTCATGGACGAGCGGAATTTCAGGTCGTCGGGCGATCCGAAAAGGGCGTAGGCGGAGGCCGCGCCGCTGGCCTCAACGGCCCCCACCGCCTCTTCCAGCCGCGGGCCCAGCACAGGATGCGCCAGATAGGCGCTCGCCTCATCCGGGCCGGAGATGCCGTAGACCTGCGCTGTCTGCGAGAGCCCCAGACCCTTCAATTGCGGAAAGATGAACCACATCCAGTGGGTCCGCTTTCGCCCGGACCGCAGCTCCTGGATCGCGGTCTCAAACTCGCCCGCCTGGGCGTCGACGAAGCGGGCGAGATCAAAGGGGTCAGTGTTCATGAGCCATAGATGGGGATTGTCGGGCCGGCGCCCCTTGTTCCAGGGCCTCCATCGACGCCGATGGACGGCCTGGAAAGTGGTGTGTGTCCCGGCCTAGCCCTGTCACCAGAAACGCAGCGTCTCTTCAGCTTGGCGCCGGCTCAAGGTTTCCTGGCGACGACCTGGTCCGAAAGGTGAGCCTGCGCTCCGGAAACCCGGGAAATGAAGTCCGCCCGCGAGTTTTCAGACGGATAGGGCGTGACTGGGATCGGGACACCCAGGAAGCCGCACAGCGGCCCCCAGCCCTGGCCGACCTCATAGACAAGCAGTCGCTCCGGCGGAATGGCGCGGCGCACCGCCTCGGTGTGGCGGTGAAAATGATCGACCATAAAGGCGCGATCGTGAAGCCGGTGGCGAATGTCGCCGATGAAGCTGTCGAAGAAGGCCGACAGCGGTCCGTCACTCGTGGTGGCCGTCCCCGGCGCGAAGATCGTAGCCTGGGTAGAGTCGAACCAGTCGTCAGGATCGCGGACCGAATGGAGCAACTTGGCGTCAGGGTAGAACGCGGCCAGTTCGCGCCAGTAGTGAGCGCCCGGATAGTCAACCATGGACCCGTAGCCTTCACAGACCTTGTCCCAGTCTGGCCTTCCGGCCCCGGCCTCAATCCACAAGGGAACGGTTTCCGGGTGGGCGAAAACCTCAACCATATGATGACAGGGCCCAAACCCAAGCGTGTTCAGCGCCGTATGCAATGACTTGGTGCCCGTTCGGCCCAATCCGGAACCCACGACCTTAAGCATCCGTCCCTCCCATGACCGCCCGCCAAATCCGGCGGATCCAGCTCGCCGGCCGGTGTTCGGCGCGACCCCTTTTTTTGAAGGCTGGATCATCGGCGGCGCCCGTTGCGGCCGGTTCGCTCATCCAATCCCTCCGCATCAAATGGCGCTCTGACAAGGTTTCTACTTCGCCTCGACCTGGAGGTAGGCGATGACGTCGGCGCGTTTCTGGGGGTCCTTGACGCCAGCGTAGGTCATGTAGGTGCCGGGGATCGTCTTCTGAGGGCTCTCAAGGTAGGTGAAAAGTTCCTGTTCGGTCCAGACGATGCCGGAAGACTTGTTGGCGCTGGAGTAGCTGAACCCGGGCACGGTTCCCGAATGGCGACCGACGATGGCGTGCAGGGAGGGGCCGACCTTGTTCACCCCGGCGTTCAGGGAATGGCAGGTCATGCACTGCATGAAGACATTCTGGCCGCTTACCGGATCGCCGGAGAGCTGAGCGCCCGAGGCGTCCTTGATGTCGAGCTTGACGGGGCCGGGAGGCGGGGTCGGGGCCGTGCTCGCGGCGCCGTCGGCGTCGGCGTCCGCGGAGGCCGCAGTCGATTGCGCGGGCTTTGAGCAGGCGGTGAGGGATGCCGCGGCGAGGAGGGCGGCGCAACCGGCGCCCAGGGATCGTAAGATCGACATGAAACCTCCGCGCTGGCGTGTGTCGCGCCTGATAGCTTATGACCACCCTGCCGCCAATCCATCGCGGGTTGGCGCGGCGAGTCCGGCAGGACCTGGGAGGCCATCGATGGAGCAGGGCGCCACGCTCGAAGCGGTGCTGAGGTCCGAAGCGCGCGCGAGCAGCGACGCCGCCCTGGCGGGCGCGGCGGCCACCGCCATCCTGCGCATGGCCGAGGCGGCGATCGAGCTTTCGGCGCTGATGGCGCAGCCTCCCCTAGCCGGACGGCTGGGCGCCGCCACCGGGGCGGCCAATAGCGACGGGGACGGGCAGCGCAAGCTGGACCTCGTGGCCGAGGATCTGTTCGCCGGCGCCCTGCGCAAGGCGCCGGTGGCCTGCTATCTCTCGGAAGAGGTCGACGAGGCGCTGCTGTTTGACGGGGCCGGCGTGCTGGCCGTGGCCATCGACCCCCTGGACGGCAGCTCCAACATCGATGTGAACGGGCCGGTGGGGACCATCTTCTCGATCCTGCCGACCCTGCCGCAGGCGGCGGCCGATCCGGCCCTGGCGTTTGGCCAGACCGGGCGAGCGCAGATCGCTGCGGGGTTCTTCATCTACGGACCGCAGACCTCGCTGCTGGTGTCGCTGGGCCGGGGGGTCAGCCTCTTTGTGCTCAACCGGCCGCAGCGGGCCTTCACCCTGGTGGAGTCCAACATCGAGATCCCGCAGGGGATGGCGGAGTTCGCCATCAACGCCTCCAACCAGCGTCACTGGCGCGAGCCGGTGCGGCGCTACATCGACGACTGCATGCGCGGCGCCGACGGTCCGCACGGGCGCAATTTCAACATGCGCTGGGTCGGGTCCCTGGTGGCGGACGCCTACCGGATCTTCATGCGCGGGGGCGTCTTTCTCTATCCGGCCGATGACCGCAAGGGCTATGGCCAGGGCCGGCTGCGGCTGATGTACGAGGCCAATCCCATCGCCTTTCTGGTGGAGCACGCCGGCGGCGCCGCCACGGACGGGACCGAGCCGGTGCTGGATCGCCGGCCCGCCGCCCTGCATGAGCGGGCGCCGCTGATCATGGGATCGCTGGACAAGGTGGAGCGGATCATCGGCTATCACAGGGATCTCGCCCCGAGCGGCGAGGTTGCGGCCCAGCGCAGCTGACGACCAGGACAAAGGAGGGCTCAGACGTGCCAGACAGACTCGCCAGCGCCGCCGCCCAGGCCGCGCACACCCAGATGGCCAACGCCATCCGCTTCCTGGCGGTGGACGCCGTGGAGCAGGCCAAATCCGGCCACCCGGGCATGCCCATGGGCATGGCGGACGTGGCGACGGTGCTCTTTTCCCGGGTCCTGAAGTTCGATCCCGCGGCGCCCGACTGGGCCGACCGCGACCGATTCGTGCTCTCGGCGGGTCACGGCTCCATGCTGATCTACGCCCTGCTCTATCTGACCGGCTATGGCGATGTGACGCTGGAGGATCTGAAGCGCTTTCGCCAGCTGGGGGCGAAGACGCCGGGCCATCCGGAATTCGGCCATACCCAGGGCGTTGAGACCACCACCGGGCCCCTGGGTCAGGGCCTGGCCACGGCCGTGGGCATGGCCATAGCCGAACGGCATCTGGCCTGCCGATTCGGCGCCGATCTGGTGGATCATGACACCTATGTGCTGGCGGGCGACGGATGCCTGCAGGAGGGGATCAGCCACGAGGCCATCGACATGGCCGGTCACCTGCGGCTGGGGCGGCTCACCGTGCTCTGGGACGACAACAGGATCTCCATCGACGGGCCGACCTCGCTTTCCACCTCCACCGACCAGATAAAGCGGTTCGCCGCATCCAACTGGCATGTGCAAGCCATCGACGGCCATGACCCGGCGGCGATCGCCAGGGCCCTGCGGGTAGCCAGGACCGATCCGCGCCCCTCGATGATCGCCTGCCGCACCGTCATCGGCTATGGCGCCCCCACCCGTCAGGGAACCGAGTCGGCTCACTCCAATCCCCTGGGGGCGGAAGAAGGCGCGGCCACGCGCGCGGCGCTCAACTGGCCGCACGCTCCCTTCGAGATTCCGCCCGCCACCCTGGCCGAATGGCGCGCCACGGGCGAGCGGGGGGGCAAGGCCCGGGCGGGCTGGGAGAGCCGGCTGGCGGCGTCGGCCCGGGCCGAAGAGTTCGCCGCGGCCATGTCCGGGCGCCTGGCGCCGGCGGTGGAGGCCAAGGTCCTGGCCCACGCGGCCACCATGGCCCAGACGAAGCCCAACATCGCCACGCGCAAGGCCTCGGAACAGACCCTGGGGGTGATCAACGCCGCCACGGATCTGACGATCGGCGGGTCCGCGGACCTGACGCACTCCAACTTCACCATCACGCCCGGGATGGCGGCGATCACGCCCGACGATTTCGCCGGCCGCTATATTCACTACGGAATCCGCGAGCACGGCATGGCGGCGGCCATGAACGGCATCGCCCTGCACGGGGGGCTGATCCCCTATGGCGGGACGTTCCTGGTGTTCAGCGACTATGCGCGCGGCGCGCTTCGGCTCTCGGCCCTGATGAAGCAGAGAGTGATCTATGTGTTCACCCACGATTCCATCGGGGTGGGGGAGGATGGGCCCACGCACCAGCCGGTGGAGCATCTGGCCTCGCTGCGAGTCCTGCCCAATCTCCTGACCTTCCGCCCCGCGGACGCGGTGGAGACCGCCGAATGCTGGGCCCTGGCCCTGGGTCATGCCCACGCGCCCTCGGCGTTGTGTCTCTCACGCCAGAACCTGCCGACCCTGCGGGCGAACGCGGCGCACAACCTCTCGGCCCGGGGCGCCTATGTGCTGCGCGAGACGGCCGGTCCGCGGGCGGCGACGCTCCTGGCCACCGGGTCGGAGGTCCATCTGGCCGTAGCGGCGGCCGAGCAGATGGCCGCCGAGGGGATCGAGGCGGCGGTGGTTTCGATGCCCTGCTGGTCGCTCTTCGAAGCCCAGAGCGTGGACTATCGCGCGAGCGTGCTGGGAACCGCGCCGCGGGTGGGAGTGGAAGCGGCCCTGCGCTTCGGTTGGGATCGCTGGATCGGCGAGACGGGGCGCTTCATCGGCATGCACGGTTTTGGGGAATCCGCTCCGGCGGGCGAGCTCTACCGCCATTTCGGCATTACCGTGGAGGCCATCGTCGCGGCGGTCCGTGAGGCGGCGCCCGGCAAGGCGGCCAACGCGGCCTAATGCGAGGAGCGCATCCCTTGAGCGTGGACGTCATGGACGGCCATTTCGTGCCCAATCTGACCATCGGACCCGAGGTGCTGGCGGCCATCCGTCCGTACACGGATAAGACCATGGACGTGCATCTGATGATCTCTCCAGTGGACCCCTATCTGGAGGCTTTCGCCAAGGCCGGCGCCGATCTTATCACCGCCCATGTGGAGGCCGGACCGCATATCCATCGCACGCTTCAGACGATCCGCAACCTTGGCAAACAGGTGGGCGTGACCCTCAATCCGGGCACCCCCGTGGGGGCGCTGGAGGCGGTGATCGGCATGGTGGATCTGGTGCTGGTGATGTCGGTCAATCCCGGCTTCGGCGGCCAGGCGTTCATTCCCGAAGCCGTGGAGAGGGTGCGCACCATCCGCAGGATGGCCGGCGAGCGGCCGATCCGCATCGAGGTGGACGGCGGAGTGAGTCCGGCCAACGCCGGCCTGCTTGTGGCGGCCGGCGCCGATACGCTGGTGGCCGGCTCGGCGGTGTTCAAGGGCGGCCGCGAGCAATATGCGGCCAATATCGCTGCGATCCGCAACGCGGGGTGAGGCGCGGGCGGCGGCGAGCTCTGACGCTGTCATGCGGAAGCATTGCGTTGGGAAGCGGCTCGGCCCGCGACGAAGGAGCGCCAGGCGCTAAAATCCTGACGCGAACAGATCCAGCTTGCCGATGGGAGCGCCGTGGGCGCGGAGGATTCCGTAGGCCGTGGAAAGATGGAAATAGAGGTTGGTGGTGGCGAAGACGGTGAGCCATTGGCCAGCGGGCAGGGTGGGCTTGATCGAGCCGTCCCCGATGGGGATGGTGAGGGCGATATCATCGCGGCCCTCGAACTGGGCGGGGGTCAGGGCCTCCAGCCAGGCGCGGCTGGCTA
>Ga0302279_10006886_pt1 | contig 11853 bp, 7 predicted proteins | sample III_Bog_N3_3_FD_194541 | JGI IMG/M metagenome (GOLD analysis project Ga0302279, IMG submission 194541) | Peat permafrost microbial communities from Stordalen Mire near Abisko, Sweden - III_Bog_N3_3 | ecosystem: Environmental > Terrestrial > Soil > Wetlands > Peat | place: Sweden: Abisko...
ATCCCGGCTGCTTGCGTGTAGTGCTGGAGGCGCAGCTTGGGATCGGGCTCGGCGTCGCCCCGGAGGGTCATCACGCGCGCCGCCTCGTCGACCGACCCCGCGGCCGCCCAGAGCTGGATGGCTCGCGGCAAGTCGCCCGCCAGCTCAGCCTTCTCCGCCGCTTCGCTCCCCGAGAGGCGCTTCCAGAACCGCTCTATGAACCGCACTCGTTCGCTCGCGTCCCCGGAATCTTAGAAAGGTAGCACGGCGGGCACGAAGAGACGCCCCACACCTTGACGCCGCGCTCGCCATCACCGACGCTCCTGCAGCAGCGCCGAGGGCTCTCGGCCTAAAGAGGAGAACGCAGCGGCATGGCAAACACGAACCGGCTCGGCGAGTTACTCGTTCGCGAAAAGCTCATCTCTCTCTCGCAGCTCCGGAACGCCCAGGAGGAGCAGCAGAAGGGGGGAGGTAACCTCGGCTACACGCTGGCCAAGCTCGGCTACATCTCGGACGACGAGATCACGAACTTCCTGTCGCAGCAGTACCGCGTTCCGACGATCGACCTGGCGGACTACGAGATCGACGCCGACATCGTGAAGCTCGTCTCGAAGGAGCAGTGCGAAAAGCACCGCGTCGTCCCCGTCTCGCGCACCGGCAACTCGCTCATCGTGGCGATGGCCGACCCGACGAACCTGCACGCGATCGACGACCTCAAGTTCCTCACGAGCTACAACATCGAGCCGGTCATCGCGAGCGAGACCGCGATCCTCGCGACCATCGAGAAGTATTACAACGCGGGCCCCTCGTACGATGAGGTCATGGCCGGCTTCGAGGAAGGGGAGATCGACTTTTCCGGCGAGGAAGAGGATCTGAACCTCCTCGAGCTCGAGAAGGCGAGCGAGGACGCGCCGGTCGTCCGGCTCGTGAACATGATCCTCCTGAACGCGATCAAGAAGGGGGCGAGCGATATCCATATCGAGCCCTACGAGAAGAAGCTTCGCGTGCGCCTCCGCGTCGACGGCGTGCTCCTCGAGGAGATGACCCCTCCGCTCAAGCTGAAGAACGCGATCGTGAGCCGCCTCAAGATCATGAGCCAGCTCGACATCGCCGAGCGCCGCCTCCCGCAAGACGGTCGCATCAAGCTGAAGCTCGGCAAAGGGCGCGAAATGGACTTCCGCGTCAGCGTCCTGCCGACGATCTGGGGCGAGAAGATCGTCATGCGTCTCCTCGATAAGGGGAACCTCCAGGTCGACATGCAGAAGCTCGGCTTCGACGCCGGGCCGCTCAAGGACTTCATGTGGGCCATCGGCCAGCCGTGGGGCATGGTGCTCGTCACCGGTCCGACAGGGTCTGGCAAGACGACGACGCTCTACTCGGCGCTCAGCGATCTCAACAAGCCCGGGACGAACGTCAGCACGGCGGAAGACCCGGTCGAATACAACCTGATGGGTATCAATCAGGTGCAGATGCACGACGAGATCGGGCTCAACTTCGCGATGGCGCTGCGAGCCTTCCTCCGGCAGGACCCGGACGTCTTGATGGTCGGCGAGATTCGAGACTTTGAAACGGGCGAAATCGCGGTCAAGGCTGCTCTCACGGGCCACCTCGTGCTCTCGACGTTGCACACGAACGACGCCCCCGCGACGATCTCGCGTCTCCTCAACATGGGGGTCGAGCCCTTCCTCATCACGGCGAGCGTCAATCTCGTGCTCGCCCAGCGCCTCGCTCGCAAGTGTTGCGTCGACTGCAAGGCGCCGTTCCAGATGGAACCGGAGGTGCTCGCCGAGATGGGCTTCACGCAGGAGAACATCGCGCGCGCGAAGCTGATGAAGGGGGTCGGTTGCCGCACGTGCAACGGCACCGGATACAAGGGGCGCGTCGCGCTCTACGAGGTCATGCGCTTTACCGACAACCTGAAGGAGATGGTGCTCCAGGGGTCGTCGACCGCGGAGCTCAAGGCCGCGGCCATCAAGGGGGGCATGATGACTCTCCGGATGAGCGGCATCTCCAAGGTCATGGACGGCATGACGACGACCGAAGAAGTACTACGCGTCACCATGGCAGATTAATATGGCCCAAGCCGCTCCCCCGATGAACGTCACGCTTCACCAACTCCTCAAGGCCATGGTGGAGAAGGGGGCGAGCGATCTTCATGTCACCACCGGCGCCCCTCCGCTGCTGCGCATCGACGGCAGCGTCGTGCCGCTCAAGCTCCCGCCGCTCGGCCCTGTCGAGAGCAAGGCGCTCTGCTACTCGATCCTGAGCGAGGAGCAGAAAATCCAGTTCGAGAAGACGAGCGAGCTCGACCTGGCCTTCGGCGTCAAAGGGCTGTCGCGATTCCGCGCCAACATCTACGTCCAGCGCGGCGCCGTCGCAGGCGCTTTCAGGACCATCCCGTTCAAGATTCTGACCTTCGAGGAGATCGGCCTGCCGGCGGTCCTCGGCGAGCTGACGAAGAAGCCGAGCGGCCTCATCCTCGTCACGGGGCCGACCGGCTCGGGCAAGACGACGTCGCTCGCCGCCATCATCGACAAGATCAACAACGAGCAGCGCTGCCACATCCTGACGATCGAAGACCCGATCGAGTTCGTTCACCCGAACAAGCTCTCGGTCGTCAACCAGCGCGAGATCGGCAGCGACACCGAGAACTTCCACAACGCCCTTCGCTCCGTCCTGCGGCAAGACCCGGACGTCGTGCTCGTCGGCGAAATGCGAGACCTCGAGACGATCGAGGCCGCGCTGACCATCAGCGAGACGGGTCACCTCGTGTTCGCCACGCTCCACACGAACACCGCGGTCTCGACCATCAACCGCATCATCGACGTCTTCCCGCCCCACCAGCAGGATCAGATTCGCGCCAAGCTGTCGTTCGTCCTCCAGGGGATCGTGACGCAGCAGCTGCTCCCCAAGGCGAGCGGCACCGGCCGCGCGATGGCGCTCGAGATCCTCATCCCGAACGCCGCCATCCGTAACCTCATTCGTGAGGGGAAGATCCACCAGATCTACAGCCAGATGCAGGTCGGTCAGGGGAAGTACGGCATGCAGACCCTGAACCAGGCGCTCTTCGCGCTCCTGCAGAAGCGCATCATCACGCAGGAAGAAGCGCACGGCAGGAGCACCGAGCCCGACGAGTTCCAGATGATGCTGGACGGTCGTGTTCCGCCGCCGCGTATGTAGCGGTTACTTCTTTTTCGGCTTCTTCGCTGGAGCCGGCGCCTTGATTCCTATCGAGGCGGCGGCGGCGAGCAGATCCGGGTCCGCGTTGCCCGCGGCGAGGAGCGCTTTCACCGCAGGCTCTGCGCGCTTCTTGTCCTTCATCGCGGCGAGCGACATTGCCGCCATCACACGGAACGATAGCGGCGACAGCGCGGGGGGAACGTCCAGCTGCGCCGTTCGTCCGCGTGCTTCGTCGAGCTTGCCTGTCGACGCAAGGGCATAGGCGCTGAGCCACGAGGACGCTGGGCCGAGGACGAGCGGATAGCGCGCGAGGAGCGGGCCGACGTCGGACACCCGGTTCTTGGCGACCAACGTGAGGATGCGCTCGATCAACGTGCGCGGCGTCACCGTCGCGTTCTCCATCGCCAACTTGCTGTAGCGATCGGCGTCGTCGAGGCGGTTCTCGTACCGAGCAAGGCGACTGAGGCGGACCGCCTTGAGCGGTTTCTCCTCCGTCCCCTTCCATTCGGTCTGGATCGCGTCGGCCACGTCGATGAGCCCGAGGTCGAGTGCCGCGTCCATCGCGACGAGATCACTCCACGGCGCGTCGTCGTGGCTGATGTCGAGCACCTTCGTCGGCGCGTCCGCGGCCAGCCACACCGTCCCCGCGCGCCCGAGAAGAATGTCAGGGGCGAGGTTCAATGCCGCGAACACCGGGAGCTTCTTGGCGTCCGCCGTGGTCGCTTCGAGAGCGCGCCCCATCGCGTCCGCGTCCGCTCGCTCGTAGCCGACGGCAGCGCGAACGATGGCGACGTCGGGGGACGTCGGGTCGAGGTCTTCCGTCGCCTTGAGCGCCTCGTCGAGCCGCCCACCGAGGAGCGCGATGCGCGCCGCGAGCACGCGCGCCGGCGCATACACGGCCGAGAACGTCACGGCGAGCAGCGCGGCCTTCCGGACGAGAGGCTCGTCGTGTGTCTCCAGCGCGAGCTGACCGAACCAGGTCGCCATCCCGGGGTCGTTCGCGACGCCGAGCCCCTTCTCGATCGCCGCCTTGGCGTCCGGCATGGCCTTCTTGTCGATGGCAGCCATCGCCTGGAGCCCGTAGGGGACGGCCAGAAGAGGAAGGGGAAGGTCGCCTGTGTGCGCGAGCATGTCGGCGACCTCGGGGGGAGCTTGCTCGCCCCGGAACGGATCGCGCGCCCACGCGAGCGCGACGAGCGTGCTCCCTTCGGTGCGATCGGGGTGCTTGGCGCGGAACTGCTTCGCGAGGTCGGCCGCCTTGTTCGGGTCGCCGTCGAACGCCGTCGCACGCGCGAGGAGCATCTCGGTGACGACCAGATTGGGCGCGAGCTTGAAGGCTGCCTGGTACCGCTCCGCCGCATGCGGGTCGCCCGCGTGCTCGAGGACCGCCCCCGTGATGACCTGGTAGATGGGCTCGTTTGCGGCGGGTCCGTCCCACTTCGGCATGAGCGCCGCGGCGCCGCCCGTGTCCCCCTGAAAGAGAAACGCGGCGACGCGCGCGAACGCGAACTTCTCCTCGGGCACCTTGACCTCGACGGCGCGTCCGACCGCGTCCTCGAACGCGATCTCGCCCCCGCCGGTGAGCAACCCCTTGATGGCGCGCTCGTTCAGCCAGTCCATCGCCGCGCGAGGTGAGCGCGAGTCGAGCTCGAACGCATGACCGATGCTCTGCTCGATGCCTGGGAGCAGGGACGCCTTGCTCGAGTCGAGGTCCGCCTCGACCTTGGCGAGCGCTATCTCCGCCTCTTCGTGCGCGCGCGCCCGCCGCCGGTTGACCTCTGCGAGCACGCCGACCGACCCGAGCACGAACACCACGAGCCCTATCGAAAGACCCACGGCCGTCCGACGCCGAACCTTCTCGTTCGGCCGGTCCCACTGAATCGGCCCCGCGCTCGCCTCACGCGGCTCGAACACGCCGGCGTTCGCCAGAGCGTCGAGGACGTCCTTCGCGGCCGGCATGGTGGCCCGAATGGACCCAGGAGCCGACGCTGCCTTGAACGGATTCGCGACCGAGCTTGGCGGAGCCTCTGCGGGGGCCGCGCGCTCCTTCTTCGGTGGGCTCTCTTTCACCGGCGCCGGATCGATCTCGCGACTGGCCTTCGCCTGCTCCGCGAGAGCCGAGACCTGGGTCGCGTCCGCGAGCGTCGCCGCAGGCCGAGCGAAGGTCGCGACCTCGGTGTCGGTCGATGGCGACATCGGGCCGGTCGGCTTCGAGAGGAACGGGCTCTTCGCCGGAGGAGGCTCCGGAGCGTAGTCCGCGAAGTCGGCGACCGTTCCCTGCGTAGTGGTGGCGAGGTCCGCGCCCGCCGCCGCGAGAGCCTCTTCCTCGATGACCGCGATCGGCGCTCTGCGGATCGCCGTGATGCCGTCCTGGTCGACCGAGATGGCCGGCGGGCGCACGGGCGGGAGGGGCCGGGCGGGCGGCAGGGGCGGCAGGGGCGGAAGCATCCCCGGGTGCGGTGTGAGCGGGTGTACGGCGGTGTTCTTGACCTCGACGGCGACGGCACGCGCGCCTGCTTTGGCCTGCACCGGCTTGAAGACGACAGCCCGCTCCATCCACTTCGACGTCTCGGCGTCGTCGGCCCCGAGCTGCTTGGCCCGGACGAGCACCTTCTCGGCCCGCTCGGCGTCGCCCCGGCGGAGGAGCACCTCGCCGAGCAGCAGGTAGACAGCGCCGTCGCGGGGGGCCGCACGCCCAGCCGACACGAGGGCTGCCTGCGCGTCCGGGAGCCGGTCGATCGCCGTGTAGAGACGCGCCACGGCAAGCAAGACCTGACCGTTCGCGCCGTGCTTGTCGGTTGCGTGCTTCCCTACCTCGTCGACGAGCGACCGCCAGTCGGCAGGGCTCGACCGGAGCAGCGCTTCGCAGAGCAGGAGCGCCTCACCGGGGCCCGGCTGCGCTTTCCACCGTCGCGCGAGGTCATCGATCGTGTCGGGCATGCGTAAGGGAATCGGCGAAACCGCGATGCAGCGCGGCGTCGCGCAATGGGCGGCAGTCTACTTAGGGTTGTCCGAAGTTTCGCCCGGAATCGTCGGAGGGGACGGTCGTTGTCCGGAGAAGCGGGCCCGCAGCTTCTCGACGACAGCGAGGTCCGCCGCGGGAAAGCGCCCGGGATCGAGCCCGGACGCGTCGGCCCATTCGAACGCAGCGACGTCGAGGGCCCGAGGGTCGGCCGACCCCGGGAGCCGCTCTGCCTCGAAAAAGAGGAGCAGGACCGTCCGTCCCGCGTCGACGTACCGATGAAACGTGACGTCCACGATCTCGCCGACCCGCACGTCGATGCCGAGCTCTTCGACCAGCTCGCGACGGAGCGCGTCGCGCGGATCCTCTCCGTCTTCGACCTTGCCGCCGGGGAGCTCCCACACCCCTTCGAGGTGCGCCCCGCGCTTGCGCTGCGAGAGCAGCACGCGTCCCTCTTCGACGATCACGCCGGCGGCGACGAGGACGGTCCTGGAATCGGCCATGCGGTCTTTTCGCATGCCCCGGTCCGGTGACCAACCCGTGCGTGTTTGGCCGTGTTTGGGCTATGGTCCGCGGCCGCGAGGCGCGAGGTCATCATGGTCGACATGGACGAATACGCTGCGGACGGAAACTTCAAGCGAGGGCGAACCAAGCCTATCGCGGTCGTCGTGGGGGTCGCGCTCGTCGCGGCTGCCGCGGGGCTCGCCTACACAGGCGTGAAGTCGGACGCGACCAAGATGACGGTCGATCAGGTCACGAAGGAGCGGAAAGAGATCGAGCGTCTGCCGCGCGCCGATCAGCTCCCGAAATGGCGCGAATGGGCGAAGCGCGAGGACGCTCCGGCGCTCCGGCAGGATGCGTTCGCCGAGCTCGCCTGGGCAAAGGACATCACGGCGCTGCCGTCGATCATCGGCGGGCTCTCCTCGGACGACCACCGCATCCGCGGCACGGCGGCGCAGGCGCTGCTCGAGTTCCCGCCCGGCGACGAAGCTGCGGCGAAGGGGCCGCTCGTCAAAGCGCTCGGCGAAGCCGACGACAGCGACAAGCCGCAGATCGCGTGGGCCCTGGCGCATATGGGGGCCACGGAAGCCTTCGACGGCGTGATGGGCGAGTACCGCGCGGGGCACCTCTCCAAGGTGCAGACGCTCGATCAGAGCCCGGCGTTCGACCCCGACATCCTCGCGTCGATGGTGACGCTGGACAAGCTCGCCACCCTCGCCGACGACCCCAGCGCCAGCGTTCGACAGCTCGTCGCGACGGAGCTCTCTCGCTCCGGCGACGTGAAGTGGACGGCTCCGCTCGTCAAGCTGGTGCAAGACTCGGACGTCGAGGTCGCGCGCGAAGCGGCCGTCGGGCTCGGCAAGATCGCCAACGAAGCCGCGATGGGGCCGCTCCTCGCAGCGCTCGCCAAGGCCGACAAGGACTCCCGCGCCAAGTTCCTCGAAGCGCTGCGCGACGGCGTCGGCGCCAATGGCCTCATCCTGGCGCTCAAGAGCGTGTCGCACGAGTCGTTCGAGCGCGAGAAGAACCAGACGCAGCAGCTCTTCGACATGATCAAGGAGGTCGAAGATCCGCGCGGCGGCGATCTCCTCGTCCAGTACATCGCGACCGAGCCGAAGCCTCACTTCAAGACGGAAGCCGGCTTGCGTCTCGCCGAGGTCGGCGACCTTCGCGCCGTGCCGGTGCTCGCCTGGCGCCTCCGCCAGGACCCGCTGAAGCTCTACAACAATATCGACTTCCCGGAGCTCCGGCGCGACGACAACGAGCGACGCATCGCCGCCCGCATGCTCGCCGACCTCGCGGTGATTCATCCCGACCATATCCCCGAGATCCGCAAGGAGGCCGAGGACGCGGTCGTCTTCTGGCTCCTCGATCACCCGGAGCCGCAGGCCAACGGGCTCCGTTTCCTCGCCGTCACCAATTCGACCGACCAGCTCCCGAAGCTCCGCAAGTGGGCCGACCCCGCGGGCTTCCCTGGGCCGGGCGCGCTGAAGTTCGGCGACGACTGGGCCGTCGCGGAGAGCGCGCTCCGTTACGTCGGCTGGATGAAGGACCCGGGGAGCTGGGCGCTCCTCGATCGTCAGCTCAATCGACGGCCGGCGAACATCGACGCGACCATGGATTCGCTCATGCAAGGCGGCCTCGCCGTACTCGGCATGACGCTGCGCGCGGTCGGCGTGGGCGCGGCGGACGGGTTCGCGCAGTGGGGCGACTCGAAGGCGTACCCGCTCCTCACGAAGTACATCGAGGACCCGCTCGGCAACGACCAGTCGCGCCTCGAGGCCTGCTTCGCGCTCTCGTGGGTCGCCACGGACGAGCAGCTGAAGGACGTCGTCAAGAAGGTCCACCAGTTCAACAAGCCCGACCCGAAGAATTCGCTCGTCACCAAGTGCTACCTCGAGACGCTCATTCACCGCCCCGCGCCCATCGCGACGGCCGGTCTGATGGACCTATTGAAGCCCGAGGTCGACATGGAGTCGCGCCATCAGGCGGCCCGTGCGATCGGCTTCGGCGGGCTTACTGGGGGCGTCCGGCCCGACCTCGACAAGCAGCTCGGCGACACCAACACGCGCGCCGACGCGGCGCTCGCGCTTCTCATCGGCGGCACCCCGGAGGACGCCCAGCGCGCTCTCCGCGCGTACGAGGACGCTCCCCCCGAGGCCATCGAGGAGCTCAAGGTCATCTACAACACGACGTTCGGGTACTGGAGCGATCGCAACTACGAGGTCGGCGACGTCGCCCGCTGGATCGTCAACGCCGAGGCGTGCCGCCACGTGAAGGTCCACGGCGCGCTGCAGGACTGGCCTTCGCTCATTCTGGGGCGCGCCATCCAGGGGATCGAGTTCGACAACGGCCCTCACTCGCTCACGCGCGTGCAGTTTCGAATGAGGCTCATGGCCGATGCGCTCGGCGCGGATGCGGCGAAGCGCGCGCAGGCGGTCGACATCCTCAAATTCATGAAGGAGAAGGGGGTGCTCATGGCGCTCCGAGGCGACAAGGGGCCGGTCGGTCCGCTCGCGGCGCAGGCGTTCTTCGAGGTCATGAACCCCAAGCTCACGACCGAGACGATCCCAGAGTCCGCCGCCAAGAAGGCCACCGGTGACACGACGAATGCGAAGGCTCCGTAAGCACCTGGGCTCGGTCGGCGCAGCGGGAGGACTCTTGCTCGCCGCCGCCGCTGCGGGCTCGTCGTGTGCGGCGGCACCGAAGGGGCCTGTCATCGAGGTGAAGCACGTGGGGACGCCGAGCGGGCTCTGGTTCGACGAGGCGTGCACGCCGACAGGGCCCGAGATCTGCGGCAATGCGATCGACGACAACTGCAACGGGGTCATCGACGAGGGGTGCGGCATACTCGTAAGCAAGGTGCAGTTCGAGGTCGCCTGGAGCGAGAAGACGGCGACGGTGGAGCTCTCGGTGTCCGACCCGCAGGGGGAGCGCCTCGACGCGCTGCATCCGCTGACGAGGTCGGGTCTCAAGCTCGACAAGCATTGCCCCCAGGACGGCTGCAACGGCCAGAACGTGGACAACGTGGTGCTCGTCGCCGACACGCCGCTCGCCGGTCAGTACTCGGTCGACGTCCGCCTGCTCGACGCGGGGAAAGCGACGCTGCCGCTGAAGGTGCACTTCGGCTGGCGCGTGGGGGACCGCGTCTCGGGGACCGACCTCCTGCTCACCGCCGTCGACGACAAGAAGATGTTCTCGTTCGAGCTTTGACCGGCCGCGCAGCGCTTCATCAGCATTGCACTGACGCCCTCTCTCGCGCACACATAGGAGACCCGATCATGTCCTCTCCCCTCGAACCCACGCTTCGCCGCGCGCTCACTTCATTCGTGCTGCTCGTGGCCGTCGCGGCCGTCGCGGGAGCCTGCTCGTCCAGCAGCGTCTCGACCGTCGGGACGAGCGCAGGCGCCCTCAGCCCGTCCAGCGGTTGGTCCGGCTGCAGCGGGACGTTCGACACGCACGAGAGCCCGACGGGGGCCTATTTCATCACCGACTTCGGTTGCTCGTCGTCGCCGTCCTTCACCGACTCGAGCGACAACTGCTGCCCCGCCGGGGTGGTCCAGGCGGCCTCGGCCGGCATCTGCCACGCCGGTGTGACGACCGCCGGCTGCACGTCGAACGTCGGAACGAGCGCGTCGATCGCGTGCGAACGGGCCGTGAACTGGTTCTCGACGGGGGGCTCGACGTACGGGCTAGGGACGCGCCTTCGATTGACCCGGCCGGATACCGGGAAGTCGGTCGTCGTCTTCGTCATCGACGACGGGCCTGCGTGCTACCGCGAGCAGCAGTTCGGCGGGTACGCGCTCGACATCTCGTACCCGGCGATCATCGCGCTGTACGGCGAGGAAGAGGGGGCGTCGGATCGCGCGGTCGTGCAGGTCGCGGTCGTCGCGTCGAGCACGCCGCTCGGGGTCGTGGGCGCGTCGGGGACTACGACGGGGCCCGACGCGTCGACCAGCACCTCCACGCACGACGCCGCAGTCGCAGACGCTCGCGACGCCGTAGTCGTCGATGCGCACACGACCACCGAGATCGACGCGCCTGCTGCCGTGCCGGAAGCGGCCGTGGACGCCGCCGTGCTCGGGCCTGCGTGCACGACCGACGGCGAGTGCAACCCAGGCTCCGACGGCTCGGGCCAGTATTGCAGCGAGGGCCACTGCGTCGCGGGCTGCGACGCGGACTGGGAGTGCCCAGGAGACACGAGCTGCGTCTCAGGGACGTGCCAGTAAGCAGAACTCGTCCTTCCGCCCCCGGAACGGATGGTTCCGCCCGCATAGGCGCGCGAGGGGCTGGCGGCGCAATAACGCCGAGAATCGTTTGGCTCGGCGTGTCCGCGTCCGTGGTCCGAGAGTTGCTCTACGATCCTTCAGCCCACCGCCCGTGCTCTCGAAGGAGTCCCTGTCCCATGCGCCGCTCTACTCTCGTCCTTGCCGTCACGACCAGCGCGCTGACCCTCGGACTGCTGAACGGCTGCGGCACGTCGACTGCCTCGCCCCAGGACGTGACCCTGCTTGGCGAGTACGTCTCGACGGGGGGCGCCCCGATCCGGTCGGTCACGTTCGTCGACCAGGACCACTACTCCATGGTGCGCACCGACTGCGGAGGCCCCGCCACGTGCAGCCAGTCGGGTGACTATTCGATCGCGGGCGATGCGAGCACGGTCTCCTTCACGAACCGAGCGACCGGGACGACGAGCGTCCTCCCGTTCCAGGCGATCACGTCGGACCCGGTCACCGACCTGACGTCCGAACGCCTTCGCCTACAGGGGGGGGTCAGTCTCGGCGGGTCAGGCATAGGGCTCACCGCCGACGCGGGCGTAGGGCTCACCGCCGACGCGGGTGTGTCGTTGCTCGGCGACGCGGGCTCCATCTGCCTCAGCGTGCCCGGGACGAACATCATCGTGAAGGTCGGCATTCAGCTCGTGTTCTCCTTCTCGCTCGGCAGCCAGAGCTTCACGGCCGCCGCGAGCCCTTCGACGAGCTCCCCCAACGCGAGCGGCGGCTGCGGCGACGGCGGCGCGGCGGCGATGGAAGGCGGAGCCTCCGACGGGGGCGCGACTGGCAGTGGCAGCGACGGAGCTGGCGGCGGTGGGGGTGGCGGCGGTGGTGGCGGCAGTGACGCAGGCGGCGGTGGTGGCGGCAGTGACGCAGGCGGCGGCGGCAGCGACGCAGGCGGCGGGAGCGAGTGGCATGACCCACAGAGAGGAGGTGAAAGTCCAAACCCGGGGCCCT
>Ga0302279_10006888_pt1 | contig 11849 bp, 9 predicted proteins | sample III_Bog_N3_3_FD_194541 | JGI IMG/M metagenome (GOLD analysis project Ga0302279, IMG submission 194541) | Peat permafrost microbial communities from Stordalen Mire near Abisko, Sweden - III_Bog_N3_3 | ecosystem: Environmental > Terrestrial > Soil > Wetlands > Peat | place: Sweden: Abisko...
TGGGCTTCGCGGGTGAGGTCGGGGCGACCGCGCGGCGGCTTCATGCTTTGCCATACATTTCAAAATTCCGATTATTTTAAGATTATTCTGTCGCAGGATCGTGGAAATTCGACTGATAAGATTGCGATGCCCCCATGATACTGCTATCGCCGACCTCGTCACGCCATCACCTGCGTCCCCCGACCGGAGATCCATTCCTGATGATAGCCACGTTGCGGTCTCGCTGGGGCCAGTTGATGCTCGGTATCGTCTGCATGGTGATGATTGCCAACCTCCAGTACGGCTGGACGCTGTTCGTGCTGCCGATCGACCAGGCGCATCATTGGGGCCGGGCTGCGATCCAGGTGGCATTCACCGTGTTCGTGATCTGCGAAACCTGGCTGTTGCCGCTGGAAGGCTACGTCATCGACCGCATCGGCCCGCGGGCGACGGTTGCCATCGGCGGGGCGTTCATCGGCGCGTCCTGGGTGCTGAACGGGTTGGCGGGCGAGCTTAGCCTGCTCTACGTGGCGGCGGCGCTGGGCGGCATCGGCGCCGGGTTCATCTATGGCGCAACCGTGGGCAACGCCATCAAATGGTTTCCGGACAGGCGGGGGCTTGCGGCCGGGCTGACGGCGGCGGGGTTCGGCGCCGGTTCGGCTGTGACGGTGGTGCCGATCTCCAACATGATCGTGAGCCAGGGCTATCAATCGACCTTCCTGTTGTTCGGGGTGGTGCAGGGGCTGGTGGTTATCCTGGTCGCCTTCGCCCTGCGTGCGCCGCCGGGGATGGAACACACCCATGTCGACGGGTTGTCGCCGGGCGGCATGAACGCCACACGGCCGTCACGCCTGCACGAAATCACCCGCGATTACGCGCCGTCGGAAGTGGCGCGCGAGCCGGTGTTCTGGGTGATGTATCTGATCTTCGTGCTCGTCGGCGCCGGCGGGTTGATTGCCACCGCCCAGCTTTCGGTGATCGCCACCGACTTCGGCGTGGCGACAACGCCGGTGACGCTGATGTTCATCACCATGCCGGCGCTGACCTTCGCGCTGTCGATCGACCGTGTCCTGAACGGGCTGACGCGGCCGTTCTTCGGCTGGGTATCCGATCAGATCGGCCGGGAGATGACGATGTTCATCGCCTTCCTGCTGGAGGGCCTGGGCATTCTGGCGCTGATCGCCTTCGCGCATGACCCGATCGCCTTCGTGATCCTGACCGGCATGGTGTTCTTCGCCTGGGGCGAGATCTATTCGCTGTTCCCGGCCACCTGCGGCGACACTTTCGGGCGCAAGTTCGCCGCCACCAACTACGGCCTGCTCTACACCGCCAAGGGCACCGCTGCTTTGATGGTGCCGCTCGGCAGCCTGTTGCGCGAGCTTACCGGCGATTGGCTGGCGGTGCTGTATCTGGCGGCCGCAGTGAATCTGTTGGCGGCGGGCCTGGCGCTGTTCGTGCTCAAGCCGATGCGTCGCGCGTTCATTCGTCGTTCGATGGCCCAGCATGCCGAGGAACGCCGGGTGTCCGCCGAGGCCCGCATCGCCGCCGCGGCTTTCCCCGCGCAGTAGTTGGCGCTATGGGTCGATAAACCCGCGCGCCCTGTTTTTAGTGAGGCCAGCATGACCGATTACCCCGCCGACACCATGACCGAACTGCTCGGCCGTGGCGCCAATGATGCCAATGCGATCGGCGCACCCGGCCGCCCGTGGCTAACCCACGGCGGGCTGCGGCTGCTCGCGGCCCGCACGGTGGCGTCGCTGAACGCCATGGGCATCGGCCGCAACGACCGTGTCGCGATGGTGCTGCCGAACGGGCCGGAAATGGCGGCGCTGTTTGTCACCGTCGCCTGCGGGGCCACCACGGCGCCGCTGAACCCGGCCTACAAGGCCGATGAGTTCGATTTCTACCTGTCCGATCTGAATGCCAAGGCATTGATCGTGATGCGGGACATGGACACTCCGGCCCGCGCGATCGCCGCCGCCAAGGGGATTCCGATCGTCGAGCTGGTGCCTGGCGAACTGGCCGGTGATTTCTCGCTGGTCTCCGACATCACCGGCACCCCGGCGCTGGCAGGGGCGGCGGAGGCCGAGGATATCGCGCTGGTGCTGCACACCTCCGGCACCACCTCGCGCCCGAAGATCGTGCCGCTGCGTCATATCAACGTCACCGCCTCGGCCTATCACATCGGCGAGGCTTTGCAGCTGACGCCGGATGATGTGTGCCTCAACATCATGCCGCTGTTTCACATCCACGGGCTGATCGCAGCCGTTTTGTCGTCGCTCGCCGCCGGGGCTTCGGTGTCGTGCACCCCGGGGTTCAACGCGTTCAAATTCTTCGCGACCTACGACGAAGTGCGGCCGACATGGTTCACGGCGGTGCCGACCATGCACCAGACCCTGCTGAGCCTGGCCGGGCGCAACGCCGAGCTGATCGCGCGGGGCCGGCTGCGGCTGATCCGGTCTTCGTCCGCCTCGCTGCCGCCGCAGGTGATGACGGAGTTGGAGGAGGTGTTCCATGTGCCGGTCATCGAGAGCTACGGCATGACCGAGGCGGCCCACCAGATGGCAGCCAATCCGCTGCCGCCGCGGGCGCATTTCCCGGGCTCGGTCGGCATCGCTGCTGGTCCCGATGTGGCGATCATGAGCGAGGAGGGCGTGATGATGCCGGCCGGCGAATTGGGCGAGATCGTCATTCGCGGCCGCAACGTCACCGCCGGCTATGAAAACAACCCGGACGCCAATGCCAAGGCGTTCACCAACGGCTGGTTCCGCACCGGCGACGAGGGCTATCTCGATAACGACGGCTACCTGCGGCTGACCGGGCGGCTGAAGGAGATCATCAACCGCGGCGGCGAGAAGGTGAGCCCGCTTGAGGTCGATAACGTGCTGATGGATCACCCGGATGTGGCGCAGGTGCTGACCTTTGCCATGCCGCACCCCAAGCTAGGCGAAGAAGTCGCCGCCGCCGTGGTGCTGCGCGCGGGGGCCGTTGAGAACGAGCATTCCATTCGCGATTTCGCCGGCGAGCGGCTGGCGCCGTTCAAGGTGCCGCGCAAGATCATCTTCCTCAAGGAGATCCCGAAGGGCGCCACCGGCAAGCTGATGCGCATCGGCCTCGCCGCGAAGCTGGGGGTGTCCGCATGAAGGTTGCGATTTTCGGCGCCGGCGCGATCGGCGGCATGATGGGGGTGAAGCTGGCGCAGGCCGGCGCCGACGTCACCTTCATCGCCCGCGGCGCCCATCTGGCGGCGATGCAGGCCAATGGCGTGGTGATGCATTCGGGTGGCGAGACCATCAATGTGCACCCGCGCTGCGTCGGCTCGGCGGCGGAGGCCGGGCGGCAGGATTATGTGATCGTGACGCTGAAGGCGCATTCGCTGCCGGCGGCGGCGGCTGATATCGCCTCGATGATGGATGCCGACTCGGCGCTGATCACCGCTGTCAACGGCGTGCCGTATTGGTATTTCCACGGCCTGGCAGGACCCTTCGCCGAGCGGCGGGTGGAGAGCGTGGATCCCGGTGGAGTCATCTGGTCGACCATTCCGCCGTCGCGGGCGATCGGCTGCGTGGTGTATCCGGCGGCTGAGGTGACGGCGCCGGGGGTGATCGAGCACACCTACGGGGACCGGTTCTCGCTGGGGGAGCCCGATGGCAGCCGCAGCCCGCGAATCGAGGCGATTTCCAAGCTGTTGATCTCGTCGGGCCTGAAGGCACCGATCCGGCCGAAGATCCGCGACGAGATTTGGGTGAAGCTGTGGGGCAATCTCTGCTTCAACCCGCTGTCGGCGCTGACCGGCACCACGCTGGACGTGCTGACCGGACGGCCGGATCTGCGGGCGATCTTCCGGGCGATGATGACAGAAGCGCAGGTGGTGGCCGAGGCGCTTGGCGTGAAGTTCGCGGTTTCGCTGGAAAAGCGAATCGATGGCGCCGCCGAGGTGGGCGTGCACAAGACCTCGATGCTGCAGGATCTCGAACGCGGCCGCCCGATGGAGATCGACGCGTTGCTGGGGGCTGTCGTGGAACTCGGCGGCCTGGTCGGCCACAGCATGCCCACCTGCGAGACTGTGCTCGCTCTGGTGAGGCAGCGTGGTCGTGAAGCGGGCTGCTACGCGCCTTAAAGTGGTTTGGCGGGAACCAACTTGGCCGCGATGCCGGGCAGATCGGTGAATTTCATGGCGTCGGCCGAGGCACCATGAACATCCACGCCGTAGCCCCACCTCGCCCACACGCTCGCCGCCCCCGCGCCGGCGGCGGCGTGAATGTCGTTGTGGTGGTCGCCGACCATCACGGCGCGGGTGGGGTTGCCGCCGCAGGCCGCCAGTGTGGCCAGCAGGTGGCCGGGATCGGGCTTGCGCACCGGGAAGCTGTCGCCGCCACCGACTGCCGCGAAGAAATCATCGAGCTTCAATGACTTGAGCAGGGCATGGGCCGCTTTTTCGGGCTTGTTGGTGCAGACCGCCAGGGTCCAGCCCTGCGCCCGCAGCGTTTCCAGGGTGGCGGCAACGCCGGGATAGGCCCGGGTGTCGACGGCTGAATGGGCGGTGTAATCGTCGAGGAAATCGGGCAGTGCGGCGTCGTCCATCGGCGACGAACGCGCCGCGAACCCGCGTTCCAACAGGGCCCGTGCGCCGTCGCCGACCATTGCCTGCACCTCGGGCGCGGTGAAGCCGGCGAGGCCCCGGCTTTGCATCAGACGGTTCAGCGCGGCGGCGAGGTCGGGTACCGAATCGACGAGCGTGCCATCAAGATCGAGCACCAGCCAACGTGACATTCCCTCCACCTGCTTAACCCCTTGTTGCGTGTCGACATGAAGAGTGATCCATCCCCCCTTTGACACGCGCACCCATCGACCGCTACCGGACATAACGCATGACCGCCACCGCCATCATCCTCGCAGCCGGGCTCGGCACCCGCATGAAGTCTGCCCTGCCGAAAACCCTGCACAAGATCGCGGGGAGGCCGATGCTGCATCATCTGCTGGACAGTTGCAGCCAGGTGTTCGACCGCATCGTCGTGGTGGTTGGCCCGGAAATGGACCAGGTCGCGCAGGCCTGCGCGCCTCATACCGTGGTGGTGCAGCACGAACGCCTCGGCACCGCGCACGCGGCCCTGCAGGCGGCTGCGGCGTTTGGTGATGGCGAAGTGGCGGTGCTCTATGCCGACAATCCGCTGATCTCCGCCGATACGCTGCGCCGCCTGCTGGCGCGCCGCGCGGAAGGGGATGCCGGGCTGGCGCTGCTGGCGATGACGCCACCGGACGCTGGCCGTTACGGGCGGGTGATCATTGAGGATGGCTATGTTTCCAGCATCGTCGAATGGGCGGACGCCACGGTGGCCGAACGTGCCATCGGGCTGTGCAATGCCGGCGTGCTGTGCGGCTCCGCGCATTCGATGCGCGACTGGCTGGGTGCGATCGGCAACGCCAACAGCAAGGGCGAATACTACCTCACCGATCTGGTGACGGTCGCGCGCGCCGCCGGCCAGAAGGTGGCAGCGGTGGAGGCGCCGTTCGCCGAACTGCGCGGGGTGAACTCGCGCGCCGAACTGGCCGAGGCCGAAGCCGCGCTGCAGCAGCAGTTGCGCCTTGCCGCGATGGATGCCGGGGTGACACTGACCGTACCGGAGACGGTGTTTTTCTCGTTCGACACCCAGTTGGCCGCCGACGTGACGGTGGAGCCGAACGTGGTGTTCGCGCCGGGCGTGCGTGTCGACAGCGGTGCCGTCATCCGCGCCTTCAGTCATTTGGAAGGCTGCCACGTCGGGCCGGCCGCCATCATCGGGCCGTATGCCCGGCTGCGGCCGGGTACTGTGGTTGGCCGTGCCGCCCATGTCGGCAATTTCGTCGAGCTGAAGGCGACCTCGCTCGGCGATGGGGCCAAGGCCAACCATCTCAGCTACCTCGGTGATGCCAGCATCGGCGCGGGCACCAACATCGGCGCCGGCACCATCACCTGCAATTACGACGGCTACGCCAAGCACCGCACCACCATCGGCGCCGGTGCGTTTATCGGCACCAACAGCGTGCTGGTGGCGCCGGTGCAGGTCGGCGATGGCGCGTTCATCGCCGCCGGCAGTGTGATTACCCATGATGTCGCCGATGATGCGATGGCGTTCGGACGCGCATCGCAGGTGGACAAGCCCGGACGTGCCGCTATTTTTCGCGCCCGCCGCGGCCAGAAGTAAGGATTACCCTATGTGCGGTATCGTCGGCGTTATCGGTTCGAACGCGGCTGCCCCGGTGCTGCTCGATGCACTCCGGCGCCTGGAATATCGCGGCTATGACAGCGCCGGGATCGCCACCATCGACAACGGCTCCATCGATCGCAGGCGGGCCGAGGGCAAGCTCGGCAATCTCGCCAACGTGCTGCTCGATCGTCCGCTGGCGGGGTTCACCGGTATTGGCCACACCCGCTGGGCCACGCATGGCGCGCCGACCGAGAGCAATGCCCACCCGCACGGCACCGCCCGGGTGGCGGTGGTGCACAATGGGATCATCGAGAACCATGTCGAACTGAAGACCGAGCTGCAGGCGGCCGGCCAAATTTTCTCCACCGAAACCGACACCGAGACGGTGGCGCAACTGCTCGACCTGTATCTCGCCAATGGCATGTCGCCGCAGCAGGCGGCGGCGGCGGCGTTTCCCCGGCTGCACGGTGCCTACGCGCTGGCGGTGGTGTTTGCCGGGCATCCCGAGTTGATCATCGTCGCGCGCAACGGCGCACCCTTGGCGGTGGGCTTTGGCGAGGATGAGATGTTCGTCGGCTCCGACGCGCTGGCGCTGGCGCCGCTGACGCCGCGGATCGCCTATTTGGAAGACGGTGACTGGGCGGTGATCTCACGTGACGGCGCGCAGTTCTTCGATGCCGACAACCAGCCGGTGGCGCGCGAGATCCGCCGCACCGCGCTGACCGGCGCTGCCGTCGGCAAGGGCAACTTCCGCCATTTTATGGAAAAGGAGCTGCACGAGCACCCCGCAGTCATCGGCGACACCTTGCACCAGATGGTCAACCCGACCACCCGTGGCGTGGGCCTGCCGCCGTTGCCGTTTGATCTCGCCAGCATCAACCGCGTGACCATCAGCGCCTGCGGTTCGGCGTTCTATGCAGGGGCGGTGGCGCGGGCCTGGTTCGAGACGGTGGCGCGCATTCCGTGCGATGCGGATGTTGCCAGCGAGTTTCGCTATCGCAACCCGCCGATGGAAGCCGGCGGGCTCGGCCTGCTGGTCAGCCAGTCCGGTGAGACCGCCGATACGCTGGCGGCGCTGCGCTACATGAAATCCCAGGGCCAGCATGTGCTGAGCGTGGTCAACGTGCCCGAGAGCTCCATGGAGCGGGAAAGCGACGCCGTGCTGGCGACCATCGCCGGGCCGGAGATCGGGGTGGCCAGCACCAAGGCATTCACCGCCCAGCTCGCGGTGCTCGCCTGCCTGGTGATCGCCACCGGCCGGGCCCGTGGCACCATCGATGCGGCCGAGGAGGCCCGGCTGACCGCGGCCCTGCTGGAAGTGCCCAGCCGCGCCGCCGAGATTCTTGACCACGACGAACAGATCCAGCGCATCGCGCGCCGGGTGTCCGAGGCGCGGGACGTGCTGTATCTCGGCCGTGGCTCGTGCTTCCCGATCGCCATGGAAGGCGCTCTGAAGCTGAAGGAAATCAGCTACATCCACGCCGAGGGCTACGCCGCCGGCGAGATGAAGCACGGCCCGATCGCGCTGATCGACAACCATGTGCCGGTGATCGCCATCGCCCCCTCCGGCCCGCTGTTCGAAAAGACCGCGAGCAACCTGCAGGAAGCAGCGGCGCGCGGCGGCAAGCTGATCGTGTTCAGCGATGCCGAGGGGGCCGCCAAGCTCGCGGGGATCGCCGCCGAGACGGTGATCCTGCCGTCGGTCGATCCGTTCGTGGCGCCGATCCTGTATGCCATTCCGGTGCAGCTGCTCGCCTATCACGTGGCGGTGCTGAAGGGCACCGACGTCGACCAGCCGCGCAACCTGGCGAAATCCGTTACGGTTGAGTGAAGGTTCTGCCGCAGAACATCCCGGAGTTGTAACACACTCGCGGTAGCCGGCGGTGTAGGCGGAAGGGATGTCATTCTCGCTCCCTCCCTGCACCGGATCCGCGGCGTGACCCTCGCGGGACTGAGCGGGTTTCTGGCCGACGACGGCCTGGTTCTGCTGCTGCCGTTGGCGGTGATCGAAGGCCCGATCGTCTCGGTTCTCGCCGGCGTGCTGTGCGCGCGGGGCGTGTTGCCCTGGGCTTTGGTGTTGCCGGTGCTGGTGCTCGGCGATCTCATCGGCGATGGGCTGTACTATGCCGCCGGCCGGCTGACGCATTCCTGGTTGCACCGCATGGCACAGCACCTGGGCATTCCGCTGGCGCGCGGTGAGGCGCTGGCGGCGCGGGTGGCGGCGCACTCCACGCGGATGTTGCTGATCGGCAAATGGACCCACGCGATCGGCGCCTTGATGCTGGTCGCGGCGGGGGCGGCGCGGATCGGTTTTGCGCGGTTCTTGCTGGTCAATCTGCTGGCGACGCTGCCGAAATCAGCTGTGCTGCTGGGCCTGGGCTATCTCGCCGGGGCACATGCCGAGGCTTTGGCGGCTCGCTTCGGCAGCGGCGTGCTGGCGCTGTTCGGGCTCGGTGTGCTCGCGACGGTGCTGGTGCTGCGGCGGCGGGCGCCTTGGGAGGCGGTATGAGGATCGCCGTTTTCACCGATCATTTTTTTCCGGAACTCGGCGGTATCCAGGATTCGGTGATGCTGACCACGCGCAGCCTGGCGCGGCGTGGCCATGAGATCGAGCTGTTCGCGCCACGCCATCCGGCCGCCGATTTTGCCCGCTCCGGCCATCAGGTGGGCGAGCCGGACCTGGGGCCGGGGGTTACCATCCACCGGCGGCTGTCGCTGCCGTTTGCCAGTTCCACCCAGCAATCGCGGGCGGCGGTGCCGCTGCCGTCGTCGCTGCTGGCGCTGTCCGGGCGGCGTCCGGACGTTATTCACAGCCATTCGTTCTTTGGCCTGGGCATCGAGGCGCTGGTGGCCGGGCGGTTGCTGGGGGTGCCGGTGATCGGCACCAACCACACGAATGTGCCGGGGTTCGCGCCGTATATTCCGGTGCCGGTCGAGCGGGCGATGGACTGGGTGGTCTGGTACTACAATCGCTGCGAGGCGATCACCGCGCCGTCGCGTTCGGTGTTCGAGGGGCTCGGGTTGGCGCGGATGAAGCAGCGCCCGCACATCGTCTCCAACCCGATCGATCTTTCGGTGTTCCAGCCGGGCCAGCCTGACATCCGCGCGGCCACCCGTCGCAGATATGGGTTGAGCGGGCCGGTGATCCTGTATGCGGGACGGTTGGGGCCTGAGAAGAATATCGAAACCGTGTTGCGCGCCCAGGCGTTGCTGCCAACCCCGCCGCAGTTGGCGCTGGCCGGGCACGGCGCGCATGAGCCGGTCTTGCGCAGGCTCGCCGCTGAACTGGGCGTTGCCGACCGCGTGGTGTTTCTTGGCACGTTGCTGCCGGCCGAACTCGCCCTGGTGTTTGGCGCCGCCGATCTGTTCGCGATGATGAGCACCAGCGAAACCCAAAGCATGGCCAGCCTGCAGGCGATGGCCTGTGGACTGCCGGTGCTGGCGCCCGACCGTGGGGCGCTCGCTGAATTCGTCTCGCCGTCAACCGGGCGGCTGGTGGCGCCGGATGACGCGGCAGCACTTGCCGCCGCCATCTCTGGCCTGCTCGGCGATCCCGCCGGACGGGTCCGGATGGGGGAGGCCGCCCACCGGCTGGCGCAGCGCCATTCGGTGGAGGCAGTCAGCGACGCCTGGGAAAACCTTTACCAAAGCCTGCTGCCATCGGGCAGCGCCGCATGGAGCCCCACATGAAGATCAGCTTTGTCGTGCCGGCCTACAACGAAGAGGCCCGGCTGGGCCGTAACCTCGCTGCCATCATCGCCCAGGTCGGAAAAACCGGCTGCGAGGCTGAGATCGTGGTGGTCAACAACGCCAGCACGGATGGCACGTCCGAGGTGGCCCTGTCGTTTCCCGGTGTGACGCTGGTCGATGAGCCGCAGAAGGGGTTGTATCACGCGCGCCGCGCCGGGCTGGCGGCGGCGGATGGCGATCTGATTGCCAATATCGATGCGGACACGCTGATCACCGATGGCTGGATCGAGCGTGTGCTGCGCGAGTTTGGCGGAAACGCCGGCCTGGTGGCGCTGAGCGGGCCGTATATCTATTACGACGTGTCCGCCTCGCTGCGGTTCTGGGTGAATTTGTTCTACCGTTGGGGCTACGTGTTTTATCTGCTCAATCGCTTCGTGTTCAAAGTGGGCTCGATGATGCAGGGCGGCAATTTCGTCGTGCGTGCCACGGCGTTGCGCGAGATTGGCGGCTACAACGAGAATTTCGCGTTCTATGGCGAAGACACCGATCTGGCGCGCCGGCTGAGTGCGGTGGGCGAGGTGAAGTTCACCTTCCAACTGCCGGCGGAATCGTCGGGGCGACGGCTGGTGACGGAAGGGCCGATGAAGATCGGCATGCGCTACGCGATGAACTTCGTCTGGGCGACGTTCTTTCATAAGCCGTTTACCCAGGATTGGATCGATATCCGCAACTGATAGCGGGAAGCGGCCATCGGTTTCCGGTGGCTCCGGCATGCACCTGACGCCGGCGGGCAAGCTCTGCTACAGGGTGGCGGGACGCACCACATGTGCTGCCCAACGCTGGAGAACTCGCCATGGCCTATGATTTCGACCTTTTCGTCATTGGCGGCGGCTCCGGCGGCGTGCGCTGCGCGCGAGTAGCGGCCGGGTTGGGGGCGCGTGTCGGTGTGGCGGAGGAGCGGTTCTGGGGTGGCACCTGCGTGAACGTGGGGTGCGTGCCGAAGAAGCTGCTGGTGATGGCCGCCGAATACGGCAATTCCGCCGCCGACAGCGCGGGCTTCGGCTGGACCATACCGGCCGGCGCGCACGACTGGCAGGCGCTGATTTCCGCCAAGAACACCGAGATCAGCCGTCTGAACGGCATCTACACCAAGCTGCTGACCGGCTCGGGTGTGGAGGTGTTCGAGGCGCGGGCGACATTCATCGATGATCACACCCTGCAGGTCGGCGACAAGCGGGTTACCGCGGCGCGCATCGTCATCGCCGTCGGGGGCCGTCCGACTGTGCCGGAATTCCCGGGCGCCGAGCACTGCATCGTGTCCGACGACGCGTTCTATCTGCCGCAGCGGCCGCAGCGGATCGCCTTGCTTGGCGGTGGCTATATCGCGGTGGAATTCGCCGGGATCTTCGCCGGCCTCGGCTGCGAGGTCGATCTGATCATGCGTCAGCATTTGCCATTGCGCGGCTTTGACGAGGATCTGCGCACCGGCCTCGCCGAAGCGCTGGCGCATAACGGCGTGCGGCTGCATGGCGGCTCGGCGGTGACGGAAGTGACCGAGGCGGATGGTGTGAAGACCGTGCATCTCGCCAACGGGGAGCGGATCGAAACCGACCTGGTGTTCGCGGCGCTTGGCCGCACGCCGTATTCGCAAGGACTTGGGCTGGAGCACGCCGGCGTTGTCACCGCGGCCAGCGGGGCGGTGGTGGTTGACGAGAATTCCGCCACCAACGTGCCGCATATCTATGCCGTCGGTGACATCACCAATCGACTCAGCCTGACCCCGGTTGCCATCGCCGAGGGGCATTCGCTGGCGGAGGCGCTGTTTGGCGCGGGGCCGCGCGCCTGGGATATGACGCGCGTGGCCACCGCGGTGTTCTCCATTCCGCCGATCGCGACCGTCGGGTTGATCGAGGCGGACGCGGCCAAGATGGGGCCGACCGACATCTACATCAGCCGCTTCACCCCGATGCGCCACACGCTCAGCGGGCGGGT
>Ga0302279_10006889_pt1 | contig 11849 bp, 21 predicted proteins | sample III_Bog_N3_3_FD_194541 | JGI IMG/M metagenome (GOLD analysis project Ga0302279, IMG submission 194541) | Peat permafrost microbial communities from Stordalen Mire near Abisko, Sweden - III_Bog_N3_3 | ecosystem: Environmental > Terrestrial > Soil > Wetlands > Peat | place: Sweden: Abisko...
GCCGTTGCTGGCGTTGCGCACCGCTTCGGTGGCCAGCGTGTCGATGCGGCCGACCGCCATGGCGTCGGCGATGGCACGGAAGCGGCGCACCGCCGCCAGCGTGCGCGCCACCCCATCCGGCGCCAGCGCGCCGGTGCGGGCGAAGCCGTCGCCCAACTGGCACAGTGCCTTCTCGTTGAAGCGCGGGAACGGCGCGCGGCCGAGTTCGTCGTAAACCACGAGGCGGACCGAGTTGGAGCCGATGTCGATCACCGCACAGGGCGGCCGGCCGCCGCGGCCGACCCAGTCGGGCGCCAGATCGAGCGGCCGCTCCTGCGCGGCAGCCCGAGGTTGCGGGTCCATCACTGTTTCTCCCTCAGAGCCTCCGACATCGCAAAGCCGGCGGCGCGGCGCAACACTCGCCCGCAGCCTGGACGACAGCCGCAGCCGTGGCAAACTCCCAGGCATGCCCCCGTTGCAGCAGATCCTTGGCCCCTGGCACGAATTCTACGCGCTGCTCGGCGCCGCCTCGGCGACCATGGTCGGGCTGCTGTTCGTCGCCGCCTCGGTGGCATCGGGCGTGTTTTCACAGGCGCGACCCGCGCCGTTGCGGATGTTCCTGTCCGCCAGCGTCGTGCATTTCGGCAGCATTCTCGCCGCCAGCCTGCTGGCGCTGGCGCCGATCCCGAGTGCGGCGCTGTTCGGGGCCATCGTCGCCGCCTGTGGCAGCTTCGGCGTCGGCTATTCGGCGATGGGCTGGCGCGACACGGTGCGCGACGGCGTCGCCAAGAACGTCGATCTGGAGGACCGCATCTGGTACGCCGTGCTGCCGGCGCTGGGCTATCTGTGCGAGACCGCCTCGGGCGTTGCACTGGCGCTGCGGCCCGAGTTCGGCGCGCCGGCGCTGGCGTTGTCGATGGCGTTCCTGCTGGTGGTCGCGATCCACAACGCCTGGGACATCACCGTCTGGAGCGTTACCCGCAAGTCCGAATAACACCAGCCGCGTCAGTGCCCGAGCACAACAATGCCTGGGCGCGAACCCTCATGCCTTGCCCTCGATTTCGTCGAGGCGGGTGCTGAGGCGCCGGATCTGGCGCCCCATCGCCGTCACCTGCTCCGCGAGGGCGCGCGTTTCCTCGGTGCCGGCACGCGCCACCCGTTCGACCCGGTCGCTATGGGCAAAATTGACGACGATGTCGTCCTTCACGCCTGCCAGCGTGTCCTGCACGCGGTCGATACGGGCCATCAGTGTAAACTGCACGGTGCTGATCGAGCCCTGCACGTCTTTGACCGAGCCCTGCACGTCTTTGATCGAGCGCTGCATGTCCGCACGAAGCCGACCGAGTTCATCGGTCAGGCCCGTCCGGACCTGAGCTATCGCATCCAGGATTCGCAGTGTTGGATCGTCGACCATGGCTACACCCTCGTCACAGGCCCACACCGCCATTCTTGGATGTAAGCCAGAACGATTGCAACGGCTGCGCCGTGCCGGTCGGCCAGACCGGCGCTGCCGAAGGGAGGTGTCGGCCTACTCGCTTTCGCTCTCGGCGGCGACGTCCGGGCGCGGGCCGCTGTCCTGGCCCTTGGCCGACGGGTCGCGGTCGACCAGTTCGATCACCGCCATGTTGGCTGCGTCGCCATAGCGGACGCCGGCCTTCAGCACGCGCGTGTAGCCACCGGCGCGGGCCTTGTAGCGTTCGGCCAGCGTGGTGAACAGTTTTGCGACGATCACGTCGTCACGCAGATGCGCGTAGGCCTGCCGCCGTGCGTGCAGCCCGCCGCGCTTGCCCAGTGTGATCAGCTTCTCCGCCACCGGGCGCAATTCCTTGGCCTTCGGCAGCGTGGTGGTGATCTGTTCGTGCTTCAGCAGCGCGTGCGCCATGTTGCGAAACATGGCGAGGCGGTGGCTGCTGGTCACGCCGAGTTTTCTCCCGGCGACCCCGTGACGCATATCCTGTCTCCTTCGTCGGGCTCAGAACGGCTCTTCGAGCCGCTTCGCCAGGTCTTCGATATTCTCGGGCGGCCAGCCGCTGACGGTCATGCCCAGCGAAAGGCCCATATTCGCGAGCACTTCCTTGATCTCGTTGAGCGACTTGCGGCCGAAATTCGGCGTGCGCAGCATTTCCTGCTCGGTCTTCTGCACGAGGTCGCCGATATAGACGATGTTGTCGTTCTTCAGGCAGTTCGCCGAGCGGACCGACAATTCCAGTTCGTCGACCTTGCGCAGCAGGTTGCGGTTGAACGGCAGGTCGTCATGCGGCTCTTCGGCGCGGATCTGCTGCGGCTCGTCGAAGTTGATGAACAGCTGCAACTGGTCCTGCAGGATGCGCGCGGCCAGCGCCACCGCGTCCTCGGGCGACACCGCGCCGTTGGTCTCCACCGTCAGCAGCAGCTTGTCGTAGTCGGTCACCTGACCCACGCGGGTCGGCTCCACCTTGTACGACACGCGGCGCACCGGCGAGTAGATCGCATCGACCGGGATCAACCCGATCGGCGCGTCTTCCGGCCGGTTGGCGATCGCCGCCCAATAGCCCTTGTTGCTGTTGACGGTGAACTCCATGCCGAACTTCACGCCGTCGTCCAGCGTGCAGAGCACGAGGTCGGGGTTCATGATGTCGATGTCGTGGCCGGCCTGGATCTGGCCGGCGCGCACTTCGCCGGGTCCGGTCGCGGTCAGCACCATGCGCTTCGGCCCGTCGCCGTGCATGCGCAGCGCCAGTTGCTTGACGTTGAGCACGATGTCGGTGACGTCCTCGCGCACGCCGGCCACGCTGCTGAACTCATGCAGCACGCCGTCGATCTGGATCGCGGTGACGGCCGCACCTTGCAGCGACGACAGCAGGATGCGGCGCAGCGCGTTGCCAAGCGTCATGCCGAAGCCGCGTTCCAGCGGTTCGGCGACGATGGTGGCGACGCGCGACGGGTCGGAACCGGGCTCGACGTCGAGCTTTTCCGGCTTGATCAGCGACTGCCAGTTCTTTTGCAGTACGACGTTGAGCCTCATGGGGCAGAACCTCCATGAACGCGGCCGCCCGTGAGGGCCGCGCACCAAAATGAAACGCCGCCAAGCGCGGCGTGCGACACTCGCCCGGCGGACACGCCGGAACCCGACTGCATATGCAGTATCCTCAGACCCGGCGCCGCTTGCGGGGACGGCAGCCGTTGTGCGGGATCGGCGTCATGTCGCGGATCGCGGTGATCGAGAAGCCGACCGACTGCAACGCGCGCAGGGCACTCTCGCGGCCCGAGCCCGGGCCGCTGACTTCGATCTCCAGCGTCTCCATGCCGTGTTCGCGCGCCTTGCGGCCGGCGTCCTCGGCGGCAACCTGCGCCGCATACGGCGTGGATTTGCGGCTGCCCTTAAAACCCTGGCTGCCGGCCGACGACCAGGCGATGGCGTTGCCCTGCGCGTCGGTGATGGTAACCATCGTATTGTTGAAGGTCGCGGCGACATGGGCGACGCCGGACGTGATGTTCTTGCGCTCCTTCTTACGGGTGCGCGCGGCGGCAGACGCTTGCTTCGCCATCTTTGGTCCTGTCCAGTTCCGGGCCGCGCCGGGCAACAGCCCTGGCGCGGCGCATCGTGTTGAAAGGCGACGTGAACGCGGTCGGGGGGCCGCAGCCGCCCTACTTCGTCACCTTCTTTTTGCCGGCGATCGCGACCGCCTTGCCCTTGCGCGTGCGCGCATTGGTGTGCGTGCGCTGGCCGCGAACCGGCAGGCCGCGGCGATGCCGCAGGCCGCGATAGCAGCCGAGGTCCATCAGACGCTTGATGTTCATCGCCACTTCACGCCGCAGATCGCCCTCGACGCGGTATTCGCGGTCGATCAGTTCGCGGATGCGCAGCACTTCGTCATCGGACAGCTGGTTGACCCGGCGATCATCGGCGATGTTGAGTTTCTCGCAGATGGCCTTCGCCTTGGTCGGACCGATGCCATAGATGTAGCGAAGGCTGATGGTGACCCGCTTGTTGGTCGGGATATTTACGCCGGCAATACGCGCCACGCCTATTCACTCCTTCGTTCCAGGACGCATCCGAATGGAGGTCCTGCCGGCCGGCGCTCGTTACCACCGGCTGCTGATCGCCCTGACGGTCTGCAAACCATGAGGCTGGGAAAACACGGAGGCGGCGCCCACTCGCGTAGGAGCCGCCAAGGGCGCGCACTATAGTCGTCGTTGCCGCAGAGTCAACGCGCCCGGATCAACTCTCCGTGAGGACGCCCTATGCAGGGGCCGTCGCCAAACGCTCCAAAATGCCCTGAATCTGGGCGGTCACCTCGTCGATGCTTGCCATGCCGTCCACGGAATGCAGCACGCCGTGCGCTGCATAGTGCGGCAGCAACGGCGCCGTCTGCCGTTCGTAGGCGTCCAGCCGCGCCTGCACCGTCTCGCGCTTGTCGTCGGCGCGGCGGATGAACTCGGTGCCGCCGCAGACGTCGCAGACACCCGCGACCGTCGGTTGCTTGAACTGGTCGTGATAGCCGGCGCCGCACTTGGCGCAGGTGTAGCGGCCGGCGATGCGCTCGACCAGGGTCGGCGGATCCACCTTCAATTCGATCACGGCGTCGAGGGCCGCGCCACGCTCGGCCAGCAGAGCATCCAGCGCCGCCGCCTGCGGCACCGTGCGCGGGAAGCCGTCGAGGATGAAGCCCGGCTTGCAGTCGGCGCGGTCCACCCGGTTACCCAGCATGCGGATCAGGATGTCGTCGGAGACCAGTTGCCCGGCCTCCATCACCGCCTTGGCCTGCAGGCCGACGTCGCTGCCGGCGGCCACTTCGGCGCGCAGCATGTCGCCGGTGGAGATCTGGACGATGCCGTAGCGGTCTTGCAGCCGCTTCGCCTGGGTGCCTTTGCCCGCGCCGGGCGGACCCAGCAGGATTAGTTTCAACGTCCTCTCCCTTTGACCCTGGCCTTCTTGATCAGGCCTTCGTACTGATGCGCCAGCAGATGCGACTGGATCTGCGTCACCGTGTCCATCGTCACCGAGACGACGATCATGATACTGGTGCCGCCGAAATAGAAGGGCACCCCGTAATTGCTGATCAGGATCTCCGGCAGCAGGCACACCACGCACAGATACAGCGCGCCGATCGTGGTCAGCCGGGTCAGCACGAAGTCGAAGTAATCGGCCGTGTTGGCGCCGGGGCGGATGCCCGGGATGAAGCCGCCGTATTTCTTCAGGTTGTCCGCGGTCTCCTGCGGGTTGAACACCACGGCGGTGTAGAAGTAGCTGAAAAAGATGATCATCGCCGCGTAGCCGACCATGTACAGCGGCTGTCCGTGGCCGAGCGTGTTGGCGATCCAGCCGAGCCAGCCGACATCGGCACCCGCCCGCTGCGAGAAGCCGGCGATGGTGGCCGGGATCAGCAGGATGGAACTGGCGAAGATCGGCGGAATCACGCCCGAGGTGTTGATCTTCAGCGGCATATGCGTCGAGTCGCCGCCGAACTGGCGCTGGCCGACCTGCCGCTTGGGATACTGGATGACGATGCGGCGCTGTGCCCGCTCGATGAACACGATGAAGGCGATCACCGCCGCCGCGATGACGATGAAGGCGAGGATGAAGATCGGGCTCAATGCGCCGGTGCGGCCGAGTTCGAGCAAGCTGGCCAGGGCATGCGGCACGTTGGCGACGATGCCGGAAAAGATGATCAGGCTGGTGCCGTTGCCGATGCCGCGCGCGGTGATCTGCTCGCCGATCCACATCAGGAACATCGTGCCGCCGACCAGCGAGACCACGCAGGACAGCCGGAAGAACATGCCGGGGTCGATCACCGCCGGCCCGAAGCTGCCGTGCATCCCCTCCAGCCCCACCGAGATGCCGTACGACTGGAACATCGCGATGACGACGGTCAGGTAGCGCGTGTACTGGTTGAGCCGCTTGCGGCCCTGCTCGCCCTCTTTCTTCAGCGTCTCCAGCTGCGGGATCGCCGCCGACATCAGCTGGATGATGATGCTGGCGCTGATATACGGCATGATGTTCAGCGCGAACACGGTCATGCGGCTGAGCGCGCCGCCGCTGAACATGTCGAACATGCCCAGGATGCCGCCGCCGCCGCGGGCGGTGAACATCTCGCCCAGCACCGAGGCATCCACGCCCGGCACCGGGATGTAGGTGCCGACGCGATAGACCAGCAGCGCGCCCAGGGTGAACCAGATGCGCTGCTTGAGCTCGGTCGCCTTCGAGAAGGTGCCGAGGCTGAGATTGGCGGCTAGTTGCTCGGCGGCCGATGCCATGCGCTACTCCGTTGGCGTCTGTTGACGCCTGCCCTTCATGAAATCGACGTTTCCCGGGTCTGCCGGCCCCGCGCCTGCCGGCGAGGTGTTCCCGAGGACGTCGCCCGTGTCAAGCAAGTGAGCCGCGCGGCCCGCCGATGCAAGCCGGTCGACCGGGCGGGGTCAGGCCGCCGCGGCCGTGCGCTTGGCGACCGTCGTGGTCACGCTGCCGCCGGCCGCCTCGACCGCCGCCACCGCCGTCGCCGAGGCGCCGGAGACGGTGATGGTGATCGCCTGCGTCAGTTCGCCGTTGGCCAGCAGCCGCACGCCCACCACCTTGCCGCCACGCACCAAGCCGGCCGCGCGCAGCGTGTCCTCGGTGATCGGCTGCGTCGCGTCGAGCTTGCCGCCGGCAATCGCCGCCGCCAGCGCGCCGATATTCACCGGCGCGTATTCCTTGCGGAACAGGTTGTGAAACCCGCGTTTCGGCAGCCGGCGATAGATCGGCAGCTGGCCGCCTTCGAACCCGTTCAGCGCCACGCCTTCGCGCGCCTTCTGGCCCTTGACGCCCTTGCCCGAGGTCTTGCCCTTGCCCGAGCCGATGCCGCGGCCGAGCCGCTTGGACTTCAGGCGCGAACCGGCGTTGTCGCGCAGATCGTTCAGCTTCATCGCACTTCCCTTCCGTCCGGTGGCGCCACGTGGCGCCTCAGGACAGCTCCTCCACCTTCACCAGGTGGGCCACCTTGCGGATCATGCCGCGGACCGAAGGAGTATCCTCCAGTTCCCGCGTGCGGCGGATCTTGTTCAGGCCGAGGCCGATCAGCGTCTCCTTCTGGCCGGGCTTGCGCCCCGCCACGGAGGCGACCTGCGTCACCTTCACCGTCTTCTTGGCGTCAGGCATCGGTCGCCTCCACCGCGGCGGTCGGCGCCGCGTCGCGCTTGCCGAGCAGGTCGGAGACCTTCTTGCCGCGACGGCTGGCCACCGAGCGGGGGCTGGCCACACGGGTCAGGGCATCGAACGTCGCCTTGACCATGTTGTGCGGGTTGCGGCTGCCGAGGCTTTTCGCCACCACGTCGCCGATGCCCAATGTCTCGAACACCGCGCGCATCGGGCCGCCGGCGATGATGCCGGTGCCGGCGGGCGCGGAGCGCAGCACGACCGAGCCGGCGCCGTACTTGCCGACGACATCGTGGTGCAGCGTGCGGCCTTCCTTCATCGGCACCCGGATCATGCCGCGCTTGGCCCGGTCGGTCGCCTTGCGGATCGCCTCCGGCACCTCGCGCGCCTTGCCGGCGCCGTAGCCGACGCGGCCTTTCTGGTCGCCGACGACGACGAGGGCGGCAAAGGCAAAGCGCCGCCCACCCTTCACCACCTTGGCGACGCGGTTGATGGTGACGAGCTTGTCGATCAGCTCATCGCCGCCCTCCCCGCGCTCGCTGCGATCGCGGTCACGCCCGCGGCCGCCGCCTTCCCTCGGTTCACGTGCCATGCTGCTTCCCCTCAGAAGGCCAAACCGCCCTCACGGGCGGCATCGGCCAGCGCTTTCACGCGACCGTGGTAAAGATACGCGCCGCGGTCGAACACGACCGCGGTCACGCCGGCGGCGAGTGCGCGTTCGGCAACCAGCTTGCCGACAGCCGCGGCGGCGTCCTTGTCCGCGCCCGTCTTCAACGCGGCCTTCAGGCCGACGTCGAGGCTGGAGGCGGCGGCAAGCGTGGTGCCGTTCGCGTCGTCGATCACCTGGGCGTAGATGTTCTTGCTCGAACGGAACACCGACAGCCGCGGCCGGCCGCCCGACTTGCGGCGCAGTTGGAAGCGCAGGCGCTCGCGCCGGCGCTGTTCCAGGTCTTTGGTCGCGCTCATTACTTCTTCTTGCCTTCCTTGCGGCGGATGGTCTCGGTCGTGTAGCGCACACCTTTGCCCTTATAGGGCTCGGGGCCACGCCACGCGCGGATCTCGGCCGCGACCTGACCAACCTGGCGCTTGTCCACGCCTTCCACCTTCACCGATGTCGGCTTTTCGCAGGTGATCTTGATCCCCGCGGGGATCGGATACACCACGTCGTGCGAGTAGCCGAGATTGAGCACGAGGTTGCCGCCGTTCACAGCGGCGCGGAAGCCCGTGCCGGTGATCTCCATCGACTTGGAATAGCCGGTGGAAACCCCCTTGACCATGTTGGCGACCAGCGCGCGGGTGGTGCCCCACATCATCCGCGCCGGCGTCGAATTGCCGCGCGGCGCGATGGCCACCTTGTTGCCCTCCACCGTCGCCTCAATGTTGTCGGTCAACGGCAGCTTCAGCTCGCCGAGCTTGCCCGTCGCCGTGAGCATGCCGTTGGCGACCGCCACCTGCACGCCCGCCGGAATCTCGACCGGATATTTGCCTACGCGTGACATGACATCGCCCTCAGAACACGCGCGCCAAAACTTCGCCGCCGACATTGGCGGCACGAGCCTCGGCATCGCTCAGCACCCCGCGCGGGGTGGACAGGATCGAGATACCGAGGCCGGCATAGACCCGCGGCAGTTCCTGGATCTTCGAGTAGACGCGTCGGCCCGGCTTGGAGACGCGATGGATCTCCTTGATGACCGGCTCGCCCTCGTTGTACTTCAGTTCGATGCGCAGCTGGGCAATGCCCGGCCGCAACTGCTCGGCGCTGTAGCCGCGAATGAAGCCTTCGCGCTTGAGCACTTCGAGCACGTTGGCGCGCAGCTTGGAGGCCGGCGCGACGCAGGACGTATGCCGGGCACGCTGCGCATTGCGGATGCGTGTCAGCAGATCGCCCAGGGGATCGGATAGACTCATCTTCTGTCCCCTACCTTACCAGCTCGCCTTGACCATGCCGGGGATCTGCCCCGAACTGGCCAGGTCGCGCAACGCGATGCGGCAGAGCTTGAACTTGCGATAGTTGCCGCGCGACCGGCCGGTCAGCTCGCAGCGCAGACGCACGCGCACGGCGGCACCGTTGCGCGGCAACTGGGCCAGTTTCATCGTCGCGTCGAAGCGATCCTCGACCGGCAGCGTGCGATCCATCACGATCGACTTCAGCGCGGCGCGTTTGCCCTTGTCGCGCTTGGCCATGCTTTGGCGCTTGGCGTTGCGATTGACCTGCGACGTCTTGGCCATCCTGTCTCACCCTCCGGAACCTGCCGGCACGTGCCGGCGGTTTTCCAATGCAATGTCTCACCAAGGCCAGCGGGAGAACCCCGCCGGCCCGCGCAGTTCAGCTTGCGAACGGCAGATCGAACTGCTTGAGCAGCGCCTTCGCCTCGGCGTCCGTCTTCGCGCTGGTCACGAACACGATGTCCATGCCGCGAATGTCGTCGACCCGGTCGTAGACGATTTCCGGGAAGATGATCTGCTCCTTCAGGCCGAGCGCGAAATTGCCGCGACCGTCGAAGCCCTTGTTCTGCGGGATGCCGCGGAAGTCGCGCACGCGCGGCAGCGCGATCGTCACCAGACGGTCGAGGAACTCGTACATGCGCGCCTTGCGCAGCGTCACCTTGCAGCCGATCGCCAAGCCCTTGCGGATCTTGAAGCCGGCGATGGCCTTCTTCGCCAGCGTCTTGACCGGCTTCTGGCCCGAGATCAGCGCGAGTTCGGCGACTGCGGAGTCGAGCTTCTTCTGGTCGCCGGCGGCTTCGCCGACGCCCATGTTGATGACGATCTTCTCAAGCTTGGGCACCTGCATCGGGTTCGTGTAGCCGAACTCCTTTTGCAGCGCCGGGCGCACCACCTCGTGGTAGCGCTTGAGCATCCGCGCGGTCTCGCCCGGCGAGGCCGTAGCGACGCCGGCGGAGGCGAACTGCGTGTTGTCGCCGCTGCCCTTGGTCTTCTTGGTCGGCGCCGGCGCGGGACCCGCACCGCGCGACGGACCGCCCTTGCCGGAGCCGCCTTTGGCGGCGCCGCCCTTCGGCGCGCCACCCTTCTTCTGGGAATCGCTCACCGCCGCCTCCTCAGCTTTCGATCACGTTGCCGGTCGCCTTGGCAACGCGAACCTTGCGGCCGTCTTCCAGGATGCGGAAGCCGACGCGCGTGGGCTTGTCCGACTTCGGGTCCACCAGGACCAGATTGGACAAATGGATGCTCGCCTCGCGCTCGACGATGCCGCCGGGCTGGCCGACGCCGCGCGGCTTGGTATGCCGTTTGGCGACGTTGACGCCCTGCACGACCGCGCGATTGTCTTTGGGCAGCACGCTCAGCACTTCGCCGCGCTTGCCCTTGTCGCTGCCCGAGATGACGGCGACGGTGTCGCCCTTGCGAATGCGCGCGGCCATCACAGCACCTCCGGCGCGAGCGAGATGATCTTCATGAACTTCTTGGCGCGCAGTTCGCGCACGACCGGGCCGAAGATGCGGGTGCCGATCGGCTCCTGCTGCTTGTTGATCAGCACGGCGGCGTTGCGGTCGAAGCGGATGGCGCTGCCGTCGGCCCGGCGCACCGGGAAGCTGGTGCGCACGATCACCGCCTGATGCACGTCGCCCTTCTTCACCTTGCCGCGCGGAATCGCATCCTTGATCGAGACGACGATCACGTCGCCGACCGAGGCGGTCTTGCGCTTGGAGCCGCCCAGCACCTTGATGCACTGCACGCGGCGCGCGCCGGAATTGTCGGCGACGTCGAGGTTGGTTTCGACCGAGATCATCTATGCCTCCCTCAGCCCTGCGCCAGCGCAGGCTCGGCGGCCGCGTCCGCCACAGGCGCCAGCGGCTGCCCGTTGCGTTCCACCACCAGCCACGTCTTGCGCTTGCTGATCGGGCGGCATTCCTCGATCTTGACCTGATCGCCTATCTGGCAGGTGTTCAGCTCGTCGTGCGCCGCGTAGTTCTTCGAGCGGCGGATAAACTTCTTGTACAAGGGGTGCATCACGCGCCGATTGACCAGGACCGTCACGGTCTTGTCCATCTTGTCGCTGGTGACCCGGCCGGTCAGGACGCGCTTCGGCATCGCCCTACTCCCTTCAGGACTGAGTCGCGGAGGAGCGTTGCTTCTCCGAGAGAATCGTCTTTACCCGCGCAATGTCGCGGCGTACCACACGCACCCGGCTGACGCCTTCGTTCTGCCCGGTCGCCCGCTGGAAGCGCAGGTTGAACTGCTCCTTGCGCAAATCCAGCAGCTGCGCGTTCAGCTCGTCGGCCGTCTTCAGCCGCGCATCGGTCGGTTTCAAGCTCTTGGCCATCTCAGGCATCTCCGATGCGGGTGACCATCTTGGTCTTGATCGGCAGCTTCGCGGCGCCCAACGTCAGCGCCTCGCGGGCCAGCGTTTCCGCCACGCCGTCGATCTCGAACATGATGCGGCCGGGCTTCACCCGCGCCACCCAGAATTCCGGGGCGCCCTTGCCCGAGCCCATGCGGACTTCGGCGGGCTTCAACGACACCGGCACGTCCGGGAAAATCCGGATCCAGACGCGGCCGGCGCGCTTCATCGCACGCGTGATGGCACGCCGCGCGGCCTCGATCTGGCGCGCGGTGATCCGCTCGGGTTCCAGCGCCTTCAGCCCGAACTGGCCGAAATTCAGCGCCGTGCCGCCTTTGGCATCGCCCTTGATTCGGCCCTTGTGGGCCTTGCGGTATTTCGTGCGCTTGGGGGACAGCATTGTTCGCGCTCCTTACCGCTGCGGCGCCTGTTCGGCGGCACGACGGTCCTGCGCCA
>Ga0302279_10006890_pt1 | contig 11846 bp, 17 predicted proteins | sample III_Bog_N3_3_FD_194541 | JGI IMG/M metagenome (GOLD analysis project Ga0302279, IMG submission 194541) | Peat permafrost microbial communities from Stordalen Mire near Abisko, Sweden - III_Bog_N3_3 | ecosystem: Environmental > Terrestrial > Soil > Wetlands > Peat | place: Sweden: Abisko...
GCAGGCTGCACACCGGCCCGCGGTCCTCGAACCACGCGTGTTCCGAGCCGTCGATCTGCACCAGTTCGCCCAGACACTCCCGCCGGCGCCGAGGTTGGTGCGGCGAGGGTAGGCGATGCCGCCGGTCAAGCCAGAGGCCGTCAGCAATCATCCACTGGCGAAGCGTTTCGCGCGAGATCGTGCAGCCATGCAATTGCGCGAGCTTCTCGCAGGCGAGCGTCGGCCCGAAGTCGCAATACCGCTCACGCACGAGCGTCAGCGCCAACGCGCGAACCTCGCCAGGCAGTCGGTGGTTGCTCGGCCGTCCGCGTCGCTTGGATACCAGGCTGGTCGCGCCGTCCTCGCGCAACAGCCGCAGCACCTGGCGCCGGCCCAGCCCGATCAGGCTGCAGGCGTCCCTGACGCGCAGCCGGACCGCCATGCGACCGCTCCTAAGCAGGAAGGGCTTTTCGCCTGCTGCGTAGAACCACCAAAGCCAGCAGGCCAGCACCTAATACCGATACAGAGTACGGTTCCGGAATTGTCGAAATTACCCACGTGCCGCCGGCGCCTGAACTTGCCGTAGGTTCCGGTTGACCCACGAAAAGCCGCGCGGAAGCGCCACTGGAGGTAACCTCAATGTTGCCGGTTGTTGCGGATATATTGACAAAAATTCCGGTTATGTCGCCGGAGCCATTAGTGTAAATGTTCTGGAAATACGCGAAGACGTTGTTTGACTGGTTTGTGATGTTTTGTAGCCCATCGCTGAACGAGAAAGATAAGGGCGTTATACTCGCGTTTTGGAGATTAGCAGCCAGTGGATCGCTCAAAAGGAAGTATCCTATGACGAGGTCCGAAGTGCTGTAAGGGCTGGATACCGTTGTGAAATTAGTGCCGGTGTAAGTGTATTCGACATCCGCATACGCCTTCGCCGAGCCCAGGCACCCGAGCCCCAGCAGAAGCGCCGCTGATGGAGCGAATCTGTTGAATTTCATGCCTTCAGACCTCCTGTCGTTGCGAGCGCTTTTTGATGCCCATTGCCAAATATATTTATGGCGAACCCGCGGGCAGCGCAAGGGCGGCTCCAATGGGCGTTGGTGCACTCGCTCGAAGGGATGGTAGGATCGGCCTCGCATCCGGGCGCCCGTAGGTAATGTCACGTAAGTACAACGCCAACCGCCGCCATCACGTCCCGAAGATGGCCTTCAAGGTCGAGAACTGGCCTGAGTATGGGCCGGACTTCGCCGGCGCGGCAGCTTGACGTTGTGGATCGAGGAGGCGGTGCTCGAAACCTGGCAGACCCTACGCAGACACCGCGATCCAGATGTCGGCGGCGGTCAGAATCCGCGCATAGATGGCGATAGCCAATCCCGGGAGGCTGACATCTCTACCTTGCAGAGGGGTGACATCTGTATATTGCGTCTACATATGTCGGCCTCAGAACAAGAATTATGTAACCTCACGGCATCCAATTCGACTTTCAAGGGTCCAGGATAACCGAAAGTTTCAAAAGCTGTGCAGCCGTAGCCGGGACACCTGCGGCGCGCAAGCTGCCGACGTAGCTGTCAAACGTCAGCGGCGGAGATTTGTAGTGTTGGTAATCCTCCCGGACTGCCGCCGCATATGCGGCCGGGTCAATGCTTTCGGTATCGAGCAGGAAGTCGTCCGGATGGACGGCGTGCAAACCAAAGGGCCTCAGCGTCTCCTGAGGGAAGTCGGCAAGGTTGAAGGTTACGATGCAACTCGCCCGACAGACAATCGCCGCCGCGAGGATGTGACGGTCGTCTGGATCGGGAAGGCTGAGGGTCTCGATCACCGGGGTGTAACCTTCGACCAGACAATCCAAGACCGAAGCGTCCATGGCGCGACGTGTCTTTTCGAGACTCGCCATCGTCAGTTGGGGGCGATTACGCAGCAAAGTGCGCATCCATTCGTCGTGGACATGCTCGCTCCAGCGCGCCCGGAACATCTTGGTCTGCGCAAGGGTCAACACGAGACTACGCAGGCGGGCGCCGTAGAAGACGTTGGCGTCGAAAAAGGCGGTGAAGGTGGAGATCACCGCCTCAATCGAGGCCTAGGCGCCGCGCTTCTTCAGCCATCTCCGCCAGCGCAATCTTGCGCGCCTCCGCCGACCGCACCTCGAACGCCAGCAGGTCAGCGAAGCGGATCCGGCGGTGGCGGCCGACCACGCGATGCGGAATTTCGCCCCGGTCGATGATCCCGACCAGGTAAGGCCGCGAGACGTTCAGATAGTCAGCAGCTTGCTGCGTCGACAGTTCGGCCTCATGGGGAATGATGGAAAATGGCGTCCGCTGAGCCATCGCCTCGAGGAGGTCATGAATCAGCTTCACGGCGCGAGCCGACAACGGCACGGCGATGTTGGGATGCTCGCGCACGACGAGTTGGACACCCTGACCCGTCGATGCGGCAGGGGCGAGACTCGCCGCGGCGGCATGGGCGATAGCGGCCTCTGCCTCGTCAGCGATGAACGGCTCGGCCCGATCTAGCAGCGCCAGCATGATCACCTCCTTGCTCGCGGCTCTATACGAAATAGACGCAACGAACGCAACTCACGAAACAGCCAGCGCAAGGCGGTCAAGGATCCCGTCTCCAAACCACGCCCCGAGCCGCGGTAGGGCAGGAGATCAAGACCTCAGACATTTGACGCCCAGCGTCCGCAGCATCGCTTCGATCTCCTCGCGGCCGACGATATGGCGGACAGGCGCTCGTTCGTATCATCTGCTGTCGCGCCGCACATCGGCGAGCGTTCGCGGGGCCTCAGGCGCGATGGGATGGCCGGGATGGGTTCAAAAGAAACCCTGGAGGAACGCCGCGGCCTCACTGGAGACGCCGGCGATTTTGTTGGTGGCCTGACGGTAGAGCTTGCGGTCGATCTCCGTCTCCGGGCCACCCTCCGGAAGATCGCGGAACGGTCGCAGTACAGTGCGGCCGAGGGGCCGGGTGGCCGCGCTCGTGCGCTTCACCGTCAAACTGACGCGACTACCCTCGCCGCGAACAGCCTCGGTAACGACGCCCCGCGCATAAAGGCCACGTCCGCCGTTGTGCTCTGCGGCGAAAATGAAGACCGCATCGCCGGCGCGAACATCCTTGCCGCGCCACATGGTCTTCTCGTCGAACTTGAGCCAATCGGCGCCCTCCGACCGCGGCGCCGACTTCACGACAAAGCTCGCCATCTCGTCCTTCCCGCTCTTCGCCGTGCGGGCAGCTCTACCCGCCGTCGTACTGTTGGTGCCTTTTGATGGTCAGCGGAGACATCTGCCGGTTCCAAGCGGCGCACCCACGACCACATAGTATACCGGCAGACCATCCAATCTGGAGGGAACATGCCAAAGGCCTACTGGATTGCAACTTATCGCTCAGTCCGTGATCCGGAAGCCCTCGCCGCGTATGCGAAGCTGGCTGGCCCGGCGATATGGGCAGCGGGCGGACGCAGTTTGGTTCGAGGAACGCCCGCCAAGACGCTTGAGGCAGGGCTGGACCAGCGGACAGTCGTCATCGAGTTTGACAGCGTCGCAAGCGCAATTTCGGCATACGAAAGCCCAGCCTACCAGGCTGCGCGGAAGCTGTTGGGCGACACAGTCGAACGAGATATCCGCATCATCGAAGGTATAGAGTAGCGCCTCTCCGAACCGCGCCCGAGGAGCCGCCCGTGACCCGCGAGGAATACCACGCCGCGGTCGTCGCCAGCCTGGCCCGTCAACTCGGCTGCACGCTGAACGAGGGCGGCGATTTGGACGAGATGCGGACGGATGCGGTATCCGGTTAAGGCCGCCTAAGGTTTGTTATGTAGCCTCGGATCGGCCATCTGGCCCCATGTCAACGACGTCAACGACGGAACAAACCCGGTCTGCTGCGCCGGTTGACATCGTCGGCGATGTCGATGAGGTGGCGCGGCGAACGCTTTTTCGGCACCCCTGCCAAAGCAGCCTTTCGTCTTCCAACTGCGGTGCGAAAAAGCCAAAGCCTACCTGGCTGGATGCATTACGCTTGGCTCCGCGCTCGAGACACTACTCACAGCTCCGGCTGGCGCCGGATCACCAACGCATCTAGGTAATTGATCACGTCCCGCATCCACTCACGCCGCGACAGCGGGTTCGTAACCAATCTGACGGCGCAGTACCGGAGTTCGCGGATGTCCGCCATCGCCACCGATGGCGGATGACTGCGTGCGGCGGCGGCGGCCTCCCAACGCCTCGCTATCGAAGCAAGCGGGATTCGCTGGATGCCATGAAGCTCGGCGAATGCCGCCCCGAACCGTGCCGCAGCCCTCCGTTCCTGGAGTGTCGTTGTGAACGGTCGGGTGCGGCCATCCGGAGCCTTGGTCTGGTCCACACTTTCCACATCGGCGTCCAAGGCACTGATCAGGTGACCGATGCCTTCGGCCTGCGCCCAGTTCGGCGTCAATAATGGGCGATCCCGCTCATCGTGGTCCACACCAAAGGCCACGCCGACGGCCTCGGCGAATGTGGTGCCGTGCTTATCAAGTGCATCGGCAAGCAGAGATTGCCAGCCCGCATCACAATTCGGACGTTTGCCGCTGAAGCCTTCGCCGTTCTCGGCCAACGTCACGAGTGCGTCGATTAGCCAGTCACGCCAAGTTCCCCCGTCTGTGCCAACGGGAGTCGACCCGTCAGACGGAGTGTCAACCCATAGAGTGCATGGTGCGTCAAGAAAACTCGCTGCGCTCACGTTTCTCTCCTGGGTCAGCGGCATCGCCGAACTGAAAGGACGGCTCGCATATTTTAGCTGTTGAAAAACGGGCGGACAAATTCAGTCGGGGATGACTCCGGCCACGCCATGACCGCGACCGGGTCAACCCGACCGAGCCAGGCCATCGCAGTTCCTGTTCGGCCGCTACTAAACCCGACGGGCCCTCAGCGCGACGGCGCACAGGCGGATCCCGACCCCGTTAGTATGCCAAGACCGGTCGAGCGGGCCGACGTATTGCGCGACCTGCTCCAGCGCTGCACCATTTGAAGACCGTGCGGCTGTGCCTGCAGCTTGGCCTCGGACGCGCTGCCTTCGGCTGCCCGGCTCGACCCAGCGCAAAACTCTCGACCGGAAGCGACCGGCCGTGGGTGTCCCGCTCCGCCGATGGGCTGCTGGTGCTGAAACCATGACCAGGTCTACCCTCGACCCGCACGCCTGCTGACGCAGGTGGTTGTTGAGCCTGCATCCGACTTGGGGTCGCCGGCCAGGTATGATACAAAGCGACTCCATCCATAGATGGATGACGACAATACGTATCAGTGGCCGGGACCATGGTCGAGCTACAGAAAAGCCACCAGGAGCGGGTGATCGCGCTGCTTGCCGACCGCGGCATGGCGCGGATGGCCGAGCTTAAGGCAACCGGGGCAACCGCCGCCGCGGTCAGCCGGCTTGAACGCGATGGCCGGATTCTGCGGCTCAGCCGAGGGCTCTACCAGCTCGCCGATGCGCCGACCGAGGCGCATCACGCCCTTGCCGAGGCCTGCAAGCTGGTGCCGCGCGGGGTGGTCTGCCTGACCTCCGCCCTGGCTTTCCATGACCTTACCGACCGCACGCCGACGCGGGTGTGGATGGCGATCACCCGTGCCGATCGCGCCTCCCGCACCGCGCAGCCGCCGCTGCGCTTCGTCCGCTTTCCGCCCCGGCGACTGACCGAGGGGGTGACGGTTCACCGGATCGAAGGCGTTGCCGTCCCCATCACCGACCCGGCCCACACCGTGGTTGACATGTTCCGCTATCGCAGCGTGGTTGGTCTGCCGCTTGCCATTGAGGGTCTGAAGGAGGCGCTGCGCAACCGGCGGGCCGCCCCCGCTGAGCTTGCTCGGATCGCCACCGGGGAACGCGCGTGGAGCGTAATGCGGCCCTATCTTGAGGCGCTGGCCCATGACGGTTAAGCCGGCTCCGCGCAATGTCGGCGCCTCGGTGCGTCAGCGCCTGCTCAATCTCTCCCGCGCCGGCGGGCCGCCCTTCGACATCCTGCTGACGCGCTATGTGCTGGAGCGGCTGCTCTACCGCCTGACGCTCACGCCCCATGCCGGCCGCTTCGTCCTCAAGGGCGCGATGCTGGTGACGACCTGGTTTGCCGATCCCCATCGCCAGACCCGCGATGTCGATTTGCTCGGCTTCGGCAGTCCGACGCCCGACGCGATGCTCGCCGTTTTTCGAGAGGTTTGTTCGGTTCCGCTCGACGATGGGGTGGTCATCGATGTTGCGGGCCTTCGCGTCGATCTGATTCGCGAGGCGCTCGAATATGGCGGCCTGCGTCTGCGTACTACGGCGACCGTCGCCGGCGCGCGCGTCGCCATCGTCATCGACATCGCCTTTGGCGACGCCACCGAGCCCGGCATCGAAGAGATAGACCTGCCGGTTCTGCTCGATCAGCCGGCACCGCGGCTGAAGGCGTATGCGCGGGAGACTGTGATTGCCGAGAAGTTTCAGGCGATGGTCGCTCTCGGGCTTGCCAACACGCGGTACAAAGACTTCTACGATGTGTGGGTGCTGTCGCGCGCCCATCCCTTCGACGGCGACCGGCTTGCTCGCGCTATCCACGCCACCTTTGACCGGCGCGGCACGGCGATCCCGGTCACACCACCCGACGCGCTGACCGCGGCTTTCGCGGGCGACCCGCAGAAGCGCCAGCAGTGGGCCATCTACATCGCTGACCTCGGATCGCCCGACCTGGACCTTGCACAGGTCGTCGCCGATCTCGCAGTGTTTCTGATGCCCCATGCCGGGCAGGCGCGCAGTCTCGGCTGACGCCGGTTCCGGCGATGAGCGGGCCGGACCCGTGCGCAGAAACCGCTGGGCGAGTAGTTGCCATGGCTCGGTCGTTCGCGCCATTATTTAACCTGACCGACCTTGGTTGGGTTTTCGCCGCGCGTAGTCGCTGGTCGGTGCCCATTGGCCCGGCGGCTGCTGGCCTGTCAGCCGTCAGATGCTTCCATGGTAACCACGTCGGAAAGGCGCCAGTCGAAGTCCGCTTCTTGCGCCTGCCATTCCCAGTGCTTGGCGCCACGCAACCGCAGCATGGGTTCACCGACTGCGCTCGTGCCGCCTACGGCCACGACCACGTATTCATCCCCGCTGCGGCGGTTGCGGACCCGTTTGCCGACAAGGCTTTCAGGATCAACGTCAGGCATGACGGGCATCGGCGGCAGCCGGTCCGGCCAGCCATGGTAAAACGTCATTGCCCGCGCATCCATATTCGCCTGGTGCAGCGCATTGAGGACCCACTCATCCGGGTCACGGGGTTCAAGGTTGGTGGCCAGCATCCTCGCCTCTTCGGCCATGCGCCTGATCTCTGCGGACGGCGGCAGCGTGCCGAGCAGCACGGCGCGGAAGCCGTCGCCGCCGCGTGGCTCAACGCCATGCATCCCGTGCTCGTGCCAGAGGTTGTGAGCTGCAATTTCAAACAAGGCGACGTCCGTATAGACTTCCAGCGGAAGCCCAAGTTTGCGGGCAAAGTAAGCGGCGCCCGCCCGGATGCATTCTGCGCCTGGCGTGGTGAAGTCCCCGGATTCCGCCTCGGTCGGCGGCAGGTCATCGAGTTCGCGGGCGGCCGTCCATGCCGCAACAGTACTGTGGCTCAGCCCACGCCCGGCTAAGCCGCTGGCAAGCTCATCCCCAAGCGTCATCAGGCCCTCGGCCACCATCAGTCCTTCAGAGCCCGGGCGGCACCGTCCGCGCTCTGCCAGCACCTCGAACTCGGGGCCTCGCACGGCGATCTCGAACCGTGGCAGGTCTGGACGTCCGATGCCGGCGCGGAAGTCCACCACTGCATCACGCACTGCCGGTTTCTTGAGGAAGTTGCTGGCGAGAATCGGCCACGCACGGGCGAGGAAGGCGAGCAGGTCGTTCGCAGAAACTGTGACACCGTAATCCGGCCAGTGCCGGCCCCAGATGGGACGCTCGCCGCCGGTTGAGTGCCTCCGGTTGGCATAATCGTGGTTGCGGGTCTCGATGCGGATCTCGATTTGGTCCGCGGCGTCAGCGAGCCAGCGGAAACCGTAATTCAGCGGTTCCAAATACGGGCTGAAGATAGTGCTGCGCTCGGCTGGCGGAAGACCCCGCGCAGCCAGGACGGCGATGGCGTGCTCCTGCCGCCGCTTGAGACGGTTTTCGATGTGGTCCAAGAGGTCGAACGAGCCGTCCAAGATGACGCTGCCATCGGGCAGCCTGCGGCGTCCTGGTGGCAGCAGCGGCAAAACCGCAGCTTCCGACTGGCGGGCCAGCGCGCCCAGATCCTCGAAGTCGCCACCATAGCCGAGATCGATGAGTTTCCGTTCGAAATCGCGCGGACAGAAATCAAGTTCCGGATCCAGCTTTCGGGCACGGAAGGCTGCAAGCAGGGCCGCATGCGTGCTGAACCCGAGAGCCGCGGCCACTGCCTCACACAAGTGGGACGGCCGAGCACCTGGGGCGGCCTGGCGGGCCAGCAACTCGAGGCGCCCGATAACGGGCTCGGGATCTTGCTGGAGATGCGTCATGGTGTCCGCGCTACATCCAGAAAGCGGTTGGGATCGGGGCTCGCCCTGCCCGGCTTTGACCCGGGTGGCCTATGATCGATTGTGCCGATCACGTGCAGGGAATGCCAGCAAGAACCAGGCAGCGCCAGTCAGGCGGCATCGGACTGAAGCTCCACTGCTTGCACGTCAGGAATCCTGGCTGCAGCGCCCTGTCGCATCGAAGGCATCCACGATCCAGGGATGCGGCTCGCCGCCCCGGCAGCGGATCAGATCCAGATTACAGCGCGGGCGGCCCAGTCCCGTACAGCCGCGGGCGTGGCCGGTTGGCCGCGGGACTGGCGGCGGGCCGGCCGAGGGCTTACTTTTTTGGAGGGCGAGCTTGGTATGGACAGGGCGACGAACCGGCAGGGGGCCATGACCGACCTTTACGACACTGACATCTTGGCATGGTCCGAGCACCAGGCCGCGCTGCTGCGCCGTCGTGCCGCCGGCGAGTTGGTCAATGAGGCCGACCTTGATTGGCCGAATCTCGCCGAGGAGATCGAAAGCGTGGGTAGTGAGCAATTGCACGCTGTCGAGTCGCTGCTCGTCCAGATTCTTCTTCACCGACTTAAGGCGGAGGCATGGCCGGACTCGTCAGATGTGTCGCACTGGCGGCGGGAAATGCGGGTTTTTCAAAGGCAGCTCCGGCGGCGGTTTGCCCCTTCCATGCGGCAGAAGCTTGACCTCCCCGACCTCTATCAAGATGCGCTGCTGCTTTTGCCCGACAGCATCGGCGGTCAGGCGCTGCTGCCGGTGCCGCAAGTCTGCCCGGTGGTGCTGGACGAGCTGCTGATTGGGCCGTGAGCACATCAGCCGACACCGCAACGGCCGCTTAGCGCTGACCGTGTTTGGTTATCGCATACTACATTAACTCGTTCGGACGCGAAGCTATAATGCAGTGATCTTGCAAGCAGCAAAAAAATGTCGGCGCAAGGTAGAAATGTCACCCGACGTGCAAAGTAGAGATGTCACCACCGGGCGCGGCGCCGGCGTTGGCGGCACCTGCAGCCGCCAGGGAGATTGCGGGAAGCGCAACCTTTTCGGCACGCGCGGCAGATGGCTCGTCGGCGGGTTGAGCGAGAAAGAGCCGTCGAAGGCACCTCTGCCACGCCTTCGGCTGGAGCCTCCGCAGTCAAGCCCCGCAGCCGCGCAGCGGGGCGCCGCAGGCGCCGGGCTTGACGGCGGTGCTCCATGCCGGAGCAAAATTGGCCGGCCGTCCGTCGCTCCAACCCGATCGGTGCACCGGCCGTCAGTTGCGATCAACCGCCGAGCGTCGGCGGTGTCGCGTTGGGTGCGGTGGCGCCGCGGGACGGCCGTACCTTCGTCGACTTCGACGGCAGCCCGGGCGCCTCCAAATTGTTCGGCGGCCGCTGCCGCATCACGTCGTGGCGTCGGCGGTTGGGCAGATAGGCCGCCTGTTGCGCCTGCACGTGCGCGAGAACTTCCGACAGCCGCTTGTTTTCCACGATCGTGCCAGGTTCAACCGTTCGAATCTTATCGAACAATTTGAACGGCAGATCGACCCCGTTCGACCGTATCGCAAATCGGCCGTCGATGTAGTTTACGACTTCGACTTTCTTGCGTACGAGGCCGCGGGCCAATGGTGTCGGATCGAGGCAGCATCATCCGGTCATAGTGCAAGGTCAGGTTCTGGGTAACTGTTCGCTCTTCGCGCCATGCCAGAATCTCATCGAGGTCCTCGCTGGGCGACAGCGACCGGTTGCGCCGGCCGCGCGATGCCTCGCCCGAAGCCACCGAGGAGCGGCGCAAACGCGTGGCGCGCATTATCGGGAAGATTACCGCCATGCCGGTTCTCGATGAGCGTTCTGCGCGCGAGATCATCGACGACCTTAACGCTCTATGATTGTTGTCGATACGTCCGCCCTGATCGCCATCCTGTTCGCGGAGCCGGATAAAGGCATCTTCGAGAATGTCATTGCCGGCGGCGAGCGTTGCGTTATGTCAGCGGTCAATGCGCACGAAACAGCCACCGTCTTGCGCGTGCGACACGGTGCGGCCGCCGTCGAAAAGCTTTGGCAGTTGCTGGCCGACAGCGACATTGAAATCGTGCCGTTCGATGAAGCACAGGTGCGGGCCGCCGCGCTCGCGTTCGACCTCTATGGCAAGGGCATTAATCCGCGGGCCGGCTCAACCTTTCCGACTGTGCGGCCTACGCTCTGGCCAAGACCCTGAAGGCGCCGCTCCTGTTCAAGGGCGACGATTTCACCCACACCGACGTGCAATCGCCTTTGTAGCCGCGGCAATTGCACTTGATCGGCAGGCCGGCGCCCCCCCGGTTAGCCGCGAGAGAGCAGATCGCCACCCGTATCGGCTGCCGGTGCCGCTTCTGGCGTTCCGTTGCAATTTCGTGACACGGAGGGACGGCACCGAAGACGACCGGCCGAAACCCACCGCTCATATCTCAGGATCAATGCGCCAAATTCAGGCATTGAAAACAAAGGGCTTTTTGGTGCACAGAATGAGTGCATAATGATCCCATGGAATTGGGCTATGGTAGGGTATCGACGGACAGTCAGAGCGTAGAGGCGCAGGTGCGCCGGCTGACCAAGGCGGGATGCAAGAAGGTGTTCCTCGAGACGGCGAGGCGCGCGCGGAACGACCGCGCGCACCTCCGGCCACGCACGCTTGCCTGCGATTTCAGTCCGCAGCGTCAGCTTGACACGACAGGACGAGCGGGATGAGTGATTGGGGAATTCCTGGAGTCATCTCGGAGCGCTTCTTCGGACCGCCCTTCGATGGCTTCGAAGAGCCCGAAGTCGGACCGGAGCTTCGTGCGGCCTGCGGCTGGTTCAAAAGTTTTATGGCGCCGGGAGAATGGGAAAGGAGGCGGATCGAGGTAGCCAAGCGATTCTATAAGGTATCTCTGGGCGAGGTCGAGGGGGCGGAAGACTCCGGGCGGTTTTTCCGGACAACCGACTCTTTCGCCTGGTATTTGTTTTTGTGTGAATCCATCCTTGAGCATCCATGGAACTATGAACCCATCTTCGGTTCACGGGTCGTCCCCGTCTTTGCCGCCATCGGACGGAATCTGCCGGTTCTATCGAATATCAACGGTGTCGAAAGTCGTATTCGCCGCCTTGTGGGTTCAGAAAAGGCGCAGCCCAACGGCGGTCTTGCAGGGCCGTGACCGGAACCCCAGGGGCGAAGGGATTGAATTTGAGCCCGTACAGGGCGAGCAGGGTCTTGTTCATTCTTCTTCCGCACCTTCGTCCTTGACGAGGTAGGCGGGCGGCAGCCCGCTCGCTGTCTGACGCTCGATGAGACGGGCGAGCAGCGGTGCGACAGCGCTGGGCGGTGCGGCAGCGACCGGCTCGCTCGAGGCCTGGTCCA
>Ga0302279_10006891_pt1 | contig 11846 bp, 11 predicted proteins | sample III_Bog_N3_3_FD_194541 | JGI IMG/M metagenome (GOLD analysis project Ga0302279, IMG submission 194541) | Peat permafrost microbial communities from Stordalen Mire near Abisko, Sweden - III_Bog_N3_3 | ecosystem: Environmental > Terrestrial > Soil > Wetlands > Peat | place: Sweden: Abisko...
AGCCTTTGCATCGCTGGCGTGGACCGCCGCCCTCGTGGCCGCGACCGCCCGGACGGCACTGCGATTGCTTACCGCTCCCACCCATCATGGAGAATCTCTCCGCTACCTCGAGTCCGCCTCGGTCCCCCTCGCATCCGGCTGCCCCGCCGCGCGAGATCGACGCCGTGACCATCCGCTTCGCCGGCGACTCCGGGGACGGCATGCAGCTCACCGGCGGCGAGTTCATGCGCGCCTCGGCGCTGGCCGGCAACGACCTCGCCACGCTGCCCGACTACCCCTCCGAGATCCGGGCGCCCACCGGCACGGTGGCGGGCGTGTCCGGCTATCAGCTCCAGCTCTCGTCGCACCAGGTCTTCACCCCGGGCGACGAGCCCGACGTGCTCGTCGCGATGAACCCGGCGGCGCTCAAGGCCAACCTCGCGGACGTCAAGCGCGGCGGCATCCTGGTGGTCAACGAGACGGCGTTCAGCGCGGCCAACCTCCAGAAGGCGGGCTATGCGACCAACCCGCTCGACGACGACTCCCTGGTGGGGTTCAAGGTGTACCGACTGCCCATCAGCAAGGCGGTCACCGCGGCGCTCGCCGACAGCGGGCTCAGCGTCAAGGACGCGGCCCGCTCGGCCAACATGTGGGCGCTGGGGCTGATGCTGTGGATGTACCACCGCCCCATCGAGCCGGAGCTGGTCTCGCTCCAGAAGCGCTTCGCCAAGCGGCCGGACCTCGCCGCGGCCAACGAGAAGGTGCTCAAGGCCGGCTTCCACTTCGCCGAGAGCGCGGAGCTCTTCGAGACGTCGTACGTCGTCCCGCCGGCGCGCATCCGCCCGGGCACCTACCGCAACATCACCGGCAACGCGGCGGCGGCGCTGGGCTTCGCGGCCGGAGCCAAGCTCGCGGGGCTGCGGCTGGTGCTGGGGTCGTACCCGATCACGCCGGCCACCGACATCCTCCAGGAGCTGGCGACGCTGCGCCACCACGGGGTGGTCACCTTCCAGGCCGAGGACGAGATCGCCGGCATCTGCTCGGCGATCGGCGCCTCCTACGGCGGCGCGGTGGGGCTCACCACCACCTCGGGGCCGGGGCTCTCGCTGAAGACGGAGGCGATGGGGCTGGCGGTGATGCTGGAGCTGCCGCTGGTCATCTGCAACGTGCAGCGCGGCGGCCCCTCCACCGGGCTGCCCACCAAGACCGAGCAGAGCGATCTGCTCCAGGCCATGTACGGGCGCCACGGCGAGTCGCCGATGCCCGTGATCGCGGCGTCCTCGCCCTCCGACTGCTTCGACGTGGCGGTCGAGGCGGTGCGGATCGCCACCAAGTACATGACGCCGGTGCTGATGCTCACCGACGGCTACCTCGGCAACGGATCCGAGCCGTGGCGCATCCCGGACGAGGGCACGCTGGTGCCGTTCCCGATCACCCACCGCACCGAGCCCGTCGGCTACGAGCCCTACCGCCGCCACGCGGACACGCTGGCGCCGGACTGGGTCACGCCCGGCACGCCCGGGATGGAGCACCGCGTCGGCGGCCTGGAGAAGAACGCGGTCACCGGCGACGTCTGCTACACGCCGGAGAACCACGAGGCGATGGTGCAGGCCCGCGCCGCCAAGGTGGCGCGCACCGCCGTCGAGATCCCGCCCACGCGCGTGGTCGGACCGGAAGGCGGGCTCCTCCTGCTCTCGTGGGGCGGCACCTGGGGCGCGGTCACCGAGGCCCAGCGCACCCTGGCGGCCAGCGGCCACCGCGTGGCGCACGTCCACCTGCGGTGGCTCAACCCGCTGCCGCCGGACCTGGGCGCGGTGCTCGCGCGCTTCACCAAGGTGGCGGTCTGCGAGCTGAACCTGGGGCAGCTCCTCAAGGTCGTCCGCGCCGAGACGCTGGTGGACGCGGTGGGGATCAACAAGGTGCAGGGCAAGCCGTTCAAGGTGTCCGAGATCGTCGAGCGCGCGACCGCGCTCCTGGGAGAGCCGTCATGAGCGCATCGGTCACGGTCGGCCAGGCCGGCCCGGGTACCAGCCCGAGACACCTGGCGCTGACTCGCAAGGACTTCGTCTCCAACCAGGAAGTGAAGTGGTGCCCCGGCTGCGGCGACTACGCCATCCTCGCACAGGTGCAGAAGGTGCTGCCCGAGCTGGGCATCCCGCGCGAGAACATCGTCTTCGTCTCGGGGATCGGCTGCTCCAGCCGCTTCCCCTACTACATGAACACCTACGGGATGCACTCCATCCACGGGCGCGCGCCGGCCATCGCCACCGGGCTCACCCTGGCGCGGCCGGAGCTGAGCGTGTGGGTGATCACCGGCGACGGGGACGCGCTGTCCATCGGCGGCAACCACATCATCCACGCCATGCGGCGCAACGTGGATTTCCGCATCATGATGTTCAACAACCGCATCTACGGCCTGACCAAGGGGCAGGTCTCGCCCACCTCGGAGCAGGGCAAGGTCACCAAGACGACGCCGCTGGGCAGCCTCGATCGGCCCTTCGAGCCGGCGGCGCTGGCCCTCGGCGCGGGCTGCACCTTCGTGGCGCGGGTGCTCGACAGCGAGGGGGCGCTCCTCGCCAGCGTGCTGCGGCGGGCGGCGGCGCACCGGGGGACGGCGTACATCGAGATCCTCCAGAACTGCCCGGTCTTCAACGACGGCTCGCACGACGACCTCAGCGACAAGGCCACCAAGGCGGACCGGCTGCTGTTCCTGGAGCCGGGCAAGCCGCTCCTCTTCGGCAAGGACCACAACCTCGGCCTCCGCATCGGCCCGACCCTCAAGCCCGAGGTCGTCACCGTCGGCACCGGCCCCGGGGAGGTGCCGGTGGAGGCCTGCCTGGTCCACGACGAGGGCAACGAGGCGCTCGCCAACGTGCTGGCCAGGCTGGGCGGGCCGGGCTTCCCCACCCCCGTCGGCATCCTCCGCGCCGTGCGCGAGCCGACGCTGAACGAGCTGATGGTGGAGCAGGAGACGCGCGCGGTGACGGCGCGCGGCGAGGGTACCTTGCACAGCCTGCTGCACGCGGGGGAGACCTGGACGGTCGCCGCCACCGCGCAGGGGGGCCCGGAGACCGACGGCGTGAGCGAGGAGCTCGGCGGGGGCGCCTAGCCCACCAGGTTCGAGGAGGCACCATGAGCGACGAGAACGGAGGACACACCCCGGACCGCTGGCTGGAGGTCACCGGCGAGGAGGGCAAACCGAAGGCCATCCACTGCCCCCGCCGGGGCCGCGACATGCCGTTGCACGAGTGCCTCGGCTGCGCGCGGTACGACAGCCTGGCCATCGATCCCGCCGGCAAGCACGTCTACATCGACTGTGCATGGGACGGGACGGCGGATCCCGGCGAGCCGCCTGGTCAGGGCACGGCGCCGCAGATCGCGCCGGACGCGATTGTTCCACTGAAGACCGGCTTGACGTGATCGCAGCGGCCTTGATAAGGCCCGCGTCAGCCCATGAAACCACTGCGTCCCCGCACCCTCTTCTGCGCTGGGCTCTTCGTCGCGCTCGACTTGGTCGCGGCCGGAGCCTGGCTCGCCGGCTGCGGCGACGAGGCCGTGAGCCCCACCCCCCTCGGAGACGCCGGCGCGGGCGGCGCCAGCGACGCGGGCGACGCGGGCGACGCGTTCGACGGCAACACCTGCGGGCTCATCGACGCCAGCGCGCTCGACCCTGCGGCCGTCGCCTACGGGCTCGTCCTCATCCAGAGCCACAAGTGCTTCAGTTGCCACGGCGACACGCTCTCCGGGAATGACGACGGCGTGACCTACGCGGCGGACGAGGGCGGCACGGCGTACCCCCCCAACCTGACGCCCGATTTCGTGACCGGGCTGGGTTGCTGGACCACGCCCCAGATCGTCCGAGCCATCCTCGACGGCATCGACAACATGGAGCAGCCGATCTGTCCGCCGATGCCCCAGTTCTCGGACGCGGGCGCGCTGACCCTCACCCCGGTCGAGGCGCTGGCCGTCGCCGAGTACCTGGAGAGCCTCCCCGCCATCGTGAACAACGTCCCCAACACCAACTGCCCGGCCGGGCCCCCGCCGCCGGACGCCGGCAGCAGCGACGCGGCCACCGCAGACGCGGCCACCGCAGATGCGGGCAGCATGGACGCGGGCAGCGCGGACGCGGGCAGCATCGACGCGGGCAGCGCGGACGCGGGCAGCATCGACGCGGGCAGCGCGGACGCGGGCAGCATCGACGCGGGCAGCGCCGATGCCGCCGACGACGGCGACTCGGGCCTCGCAGATGACGCGGGAGACGCTGCGGGGGAGTGATCCTTCCGTCGCGTCATCCGCCGATATGCCCCGCAGAGCAAGGGCAGATCGCCATAGTCGGCGCGCGACGCATGGCCGATTGGCTCGGCGCGAACGCCCCGCTCCACCGCTTCCGCGCTGGAAATCGCGGTGAAGCGGGCGGCGCGACTCCCTCGATGCAGTGACAGCGCCCGTTTACACGCCTTGCTGGGGTCGCGCGAATCGCGATAGAGCGTGTCGCATCTTCACCTGGAGGGTGCGCATGAAGGCGTCTTTGCATCGGCGGGCACTGGCATTTGGTTTCATCTTTGCGGGCTCGGTCGCGGCCGCGGCCATGTCGGCATGCTCGGGCGGCGGTGACGCGGCCACGGGCGGCAGCACCAGCGGCAACAGCGCGAGCAGCGGCAGCACCGGCACCGGCAACACTGGCAGCACCGGCACCGGCACGAGCACCGGACCAACCTCCTGCGCCACGCCGGACGGGATCGCGATCTCGTTCGCGCCGATGTACAGCGCGTACGAGCCGACGCACACCTACCAGCTCCCCGCCGTGGTCAACGGGATCGACCCGACCACGGTCACCTGGAGCGCGTCCGACCCGACCATGGTCACCTTCGCGGCCGACGTCGCCACCGGCGGCACGCTCCTCACCATGGCCAAGTCGGGCACGGTCACCATCATCGCCACCGCGGGCGGGCTCTGCGGCTCCTCGGAGCTGAGCATCACCGCGGCCACCCCGGAGGACTGGACCATCGGCAACGCGCGCTACAACGACGGCGTGGCCGTCCACTTCGCCAAGGACGCCGGCACCACCGACGACGCCGGCGGCGGCCCCGCCTGCACCAACTGCCACGGCGCCACCGCGGACGGCGGCCTGTTCAACGACGTCGCCCACACGCCCGAGCAGACCGGCGGTTTCAGCGACACGGACCTGATCGGCATCGTCACCCAGGGCGTCGTCCCCGACGGTGGCTATTTCGACACGTCGATCATCTCGTATGCCCAGTGGCACCACCTCCACCAGTGGACCGACATCACGGCGGACGAGCAGCAGGGCATCGTGGTCTATCTCCGCTCGCTCGCCCCCACCTCGCAGAACGGCAGCTCCAACTTCGGCGGCCACTACGACGGCGGGTTCCCGCACGACGGCGGCCACCACGACGGCGGCGGGCTCCACGACGCCGCGACCGACTGAGCTGAGCTGAAGCGCCTCTCCGACGGCGGTCACCCTGGGGACCGCCCGGGAGCGGTCCTCGACGGCGGCGCGCTCGGGCCATGTCCCGAGCGCCGTGCGTCGCTTCGTCGACTTCCTTCGCGCCTTCGTCAGGGCCGAGGCGACCAGCGGCGCGTGATCAGTGGCGCCGGCGGTTCGACTCGACGGCGCTCGGCTCGGAGAAGTGCGCGGCGTCGAGGACGCCGAACGAGGCGTCGAACGCGGAGAGCTTGCACCCCTCGCAGAGCAGCACCACGCCGGACTCGGCGCGGCCCCGCCACATGCGCCGCGTGCTCCCGGCGCAGACCTCGCACGGCGCGAGCGTCTCGATCTGCCGGATGCCCTTCGAGACGAGCTGGGGGAGCCCGCGGGAGACCACGGGCGCAAAGGGCGTCCGCGCCACGGAGGCGATGAGGCGATCGAGGTTTCTCTTGCGAGGCGTCATGAGGGTTGCGCGCCGACCTCGGTGCCAGGTCGGCCCCGCAGCCTACCTCGCGCGGGGGCCGAGGTCTCCTCGGAGCCACGGCCCGCGCCGCCTCACCCAGTCGATCACCCCCTGCGGCGTCACCCTCGCCGCGGTCGCCATCGCCCGGCTGAGCGCCCCCGGCGTGTGCTCCGCGTCGCCGCGGAACATCGCCTCGAGCCCCGCGCGGGCCACCGCCTCCGCGTCCATCATCACCCCGAGGCGCCGCGCCAGGGCGACCGGCGCCACGTCGAGCTCGTACAGCCCCGTCGCCGTCGCGCCGGGAGCCAGGCACGTCACGTTGACGCCGTACGCGCCGAGCTCGCAGCGCAGCGCGCCGGCGAAGCCGCGCAGGTATTTCTTGCTGCTGCCGTAGTAGCCGATCCCCGGGAAATCGCGCCAGGCGGAGATGCTGGAGACGATGAGCACGTGCCCGCGCCGGCGCTCCCGCATCCCGCGGGTGAAGCGGGTGCAGAGCAGCGACGGCGTCACCACGTGGAGCTGGAGCAGCGCGTTGGCGCGGACCGGATCGGCGTCGGCCACCTCGCCGAAGAAGAACATGCCGGCGTTGTTGACGAGCACGTCGACGTCGAGCCCCAGCCCCGTGACCGCGGAGAACAGCTCCCCCGCGGCCTCGGGTCGGGCCAGGTCGAGCACGATCGGGTAGACGGGGACGGCGTGGGCGGCGCCGATGGCCTCGGCGGCGGCCGCGAGGGGCCCCTCGCGCAGGCTCACCAGGACCAGCGTGTAGCCGAGGGCGCCGAGGATCTGCGCGATGGCGAGGCCGATGCCGGAGCAGGCGCCGGTCACCAGGGCCACGCGGAGGGAGTCGTCGGCGCGGCGGAGCGTCATCGGAGGCAAGGGGCCGCATTGTGCCCGACGCGGCCGCCCGGTGGATACCCCGCCGAGCGGCGCCCCCTGGCTCGGGCGGTGGGGCTCAACCGCCGCCGAGCGGCGCGGCGGGAGGCGGCGCGGCGGGGGGAGGCGGCACGGGGAGCGTCAGGTGCTGGTGGCCGAGCCGCACCTCGATGGCGGGGTGCTCCCGCACCAGCCTCCGCAGCCGCGCCAGGCTCTCGCTGTTGCTCGCGTGATCGGCGGTGAACGACCCCGGCTCCACGTCGTTCTCCCACCCCCAGCGCGTGTGCGCCGTGTCGCCGGTGTACAGCACCGCGCCGTGCGTGGTCCGCGCCAGGTAGGCGGTGCTCCCCGGCGTGTGCCCCGGAGTCCACAGGGCCCAGAACGAACCGTCGCCGAACACGTCGACGACGCCGGCGAAGCGCCCGTCGACGTCGCCCTGGTACGCCCACTCGCGCAGCGGCGGTAGCCCGTCCAGCGCGCGATCGATGGCGCCCTGGGTGAACATGAACATGAAATCGCGCGCCGTGGTCTCCCCGGGGCCCGAATAGATCGGCGTCGCCCTGGGCAGGTCGGGCGCACCGGCGACGTGGTCGCTGTGCAGGTGGGTGAAGAACACCCCTCGGAGCGGCTCGGGGTGCGCGGCGAGGTAGTCGCCGAGGGGCTTCTCGAAGGTCATCTTCTCCATGTGCAGCGCCCGGGCGACGATCCCCCTCATCGCCGACCGCTCCGGCGCGTCGCGCAGCGCCCGCTCGACCCCGGTGTCGATGAGGAACATGCCGAAGCGCGGGTGATGGATCACGTGAAAGAAGACCTCGATGGGCTCGTCCCCGTCCTTGAGCCCGGCGGCCTTGGCCCGGGGCGCGTCCAGGTTGATGAGGCCGGCGCGGGTGACGACCCACTCGGTGGAGACGACGGTCTCCGCCTCGATGGGCCCGGGCTGATCGACGACGGCGAGCATCTCGCCAGCGCGGCGGGGCACGCCCAGGGTCGAGGGCTGGGTGGCGTGGGTGCTGGCCGCGCAGCCGGTGAGGGCGAGGGCAGCGGCGGCGATCAGCGTGGCGGTGGGGTTCTTCATGGCGCTCTCCGGCAGGGGGTGACAGCGCCAAGGTAGCTATGCGAAAGCGTACGGTGAACTGGCGATGATCGCATGAGGTCATGCGAGAACGGATGGCCCGAATGGATCTCCCCTGGGACGACGTGCAGCTCTTCCTCTCGATCGCCGAGACGGGGAGCCTCTCGCGGGCCGCCAAGCGGCTGCGGGTGGGGCAGCCGACGATGAGCCGGCGGCTCGCGGATCTGGAGTACCGGCTGGGGTATCCGCTCTTCCAGCGGCAGGTCGCCGGCGTGACTCTCACCAGCGCGGGCGAGCGGCTCCTCGAGCCGGCGAAGAAGATGGCGGAGTGGGCCGGCGAGGTGGCGCGGGCCGCCGGGCAGGGGGAGTCGGGCGGGCCGCGCGGCGTGGTGCGGGTGACGGCGCCGCCGGGGGTGGCCTTCGACTTCGTCGCGCCCTTCGCCGCGGTGGTCCGGGACCGCTACCCGGACCTCCGGCTGGAGGTGCTCTCCGCCGTGCGGGTGCTCGACCTCGCCCGCGGCGAGGCCGACCTCGCGCTCCGGCTGCGGCCCAGCGTGTCCGCGGATCTGACGGTGCTGGCGAGCCTCGTCGTACCCAACGAGGTGGTGGCGTCGCAGACCTACGCGGCGAAGCTGCCGCGGCGCCCCCGCCTCGACCAGCTCGACTGGATCGCCTGGGCGCCTCCCTTCGAGGACGTCACCCCCAACCCCCAGCTCGCCGCGGCGATCCCGGACTTCGTCCCGGTGTTCACCTCGGACAACTACCTGGTGCAGTGGCGCGCCTGCGAGGCCGGCGTGGGCGCCATGATCGCCGGCCGGATCGGGCACCGCTTCGCCTTGCCCTCCTCGATCGTCGCGCTGGACGTCGAGCTGGGCGAGCACGCCGCCTCCGCGATCCACCTGGTCTGCGCGAAGAGCGCCCTCGCGGTGCCCCGCGTGCGGGCGGTGGCCGAGCTGATGATCGCGGAATTTCCCCGGGGGAAGGCTCCCTCGTGAACCCGGCCATCCTCCCGGTCCACGAGGATGCGTTCGAATCCGCGGTTTCTGACGTCGGTGACCGTCGCCTGGACACTGTGTCCGGAACCTGGACACCCGGGGGCTGCGCGCCCGCGGAACCGCGCGAAACCTCGTCGAGCCGCGCGGTCTGACCGTTGCAAAGAGGATCCGGATCATGCGCTTCAGTTCGTGTCTCCGGGCGCTGGCCCTGCTCGGGTTTCTCGGCCTCGCACCGACCGCCTGCATGGAAACCGAGAGGGAGGTGGTCTTCACCCCCTGGAACGGCGTCGCCGGTGGGATGGCGGTCGGCTGCGGCAGCGCCGAGCCTCCGCCGGGCTGGCTCTCGGGTCGCGTCTACCCGGTCCCGTTCGAGACCCGGCGGCTCCCCGCCTTCGACGCCCTCCGCCCCGTCGGGACGATCTGCATGGACCGCCTCGACGTCGGCTGGCGCAAGGGATACCCCGGCTTTCCCGGGCTGAGGAGCCGCTTCGAGTGGTTCGGCATCGACTTCCAGGGCACCTTCGCCGTCGAGCAGTCGGGCCTCTACAGCTTCCGCCTGTCCTCGGACGACGGCTCGCGGCTCTACGTCGACGGCGCGGTGGTCCTCGACAACGATGGCTATCACGACGTCCGCACCGTCGAAGGCGCCGTGCCCCTCGCGGCCGGCCTGCACCGCATCGGCGTCCCGTACTGGCAGGGGCCCGGGCCGCTGGCGCTGATCCTCGAGGTGGCTGGGCCCGGGGAGGGCTACCACGTCTTTCGCATGGGCCAGCCGCTGGGGGGCGTGGCGCCGTGACGCTTGCGCCGACGTCGCGTTCCGTTTCATCCTGCCGCCGCGATTGGCGCTCCCCCCGAGACGAAGACCATGGCCCTGCACCCGTGTCCGGAATGCCAGAAAGACGTCTCCGACCAGGCGCCGTCGTGCCCCCACTGCGGCATGCCGCTGCGGGCGGCGGTGGGGTCTGCTCGCCGGAGGCTCCTCGCGCGGATCGCGGCGGGGCTGGTGCTGGCAGGGCTCGCGCTCGGCGGGGCGGCCGTGGCGCTGCGCGAGCCTGACTATTCGCGGGTGGAGCAGCTCCGCGCCGAGCAGGACGCCGAGGGGGGCACCCGCTCCGAGCACGTCCGCCAGCGCTTCTTCCGGCTCTACAAGAAGCACCCGCAGAACGCGATGTACACCTACCTCTGGGCGCGCTGCGTCGACGACGCGGCGAAGCAGCTCGAGCTGGCCCAGCAGGGGATCCACGCCGACGGGCGCTTCTCGTGGAACTACAACCTCGCAGCCCGCGCGCTGGCGCGCCTCGGCCGCGTGCCCGAAGCGTACGATCAGGCCCTCAAGGGCGCCGCGCTGGACCCGGGGAACATGCAGCTCGCCGAGAAGCAGCGGGCGCTGAAGCTCATCCTCGATCACAAGCTCACCGAGCAGGCCAAGCCGGCCCCGAGCGACAGGGGCGCCACCCGCTACCAGGGGCTCTTTCACGGCGCCATCCGCTCGCCGGAGCGCTCCGATCTCCAGGCCATCGAGAAGAGCCGCCCCTCCGACGTCAAGGGTCCCCTCGCCGACGCGGTCCGCGGCTTCGTGGTGTGCGCCAACCCGTTCGCCGACACCTGCCTGCACGTGTACGTGCCGCGCGACGCCCGCTTCAAGGCCGCGTGGGCGCGCCCCGACGCCGACGTCGGCGCCCTCAAGGATCTCCAGCTCGTCACCGTGACCGGCACCGTGGTCACCAGTGACAAGGGCGAGAGCCTCCTGCTCGCCGATGCCGTCACGGTGGAGGCCCCGTAAGATGTCCAAGCTCGTCATCGTGGTCCCGGCAGGGCGCAGCGCCGAAGGGCGCGCCGTGCTGCTCGGTGACGACGGAAAGGCCAGGCTCGCTCCCTTTCCGGTGCTGGCGACCGCGGGCCGCGCGTCCGCGGTGCGTCACGGCAACCCCGAGCGCGACTGGCGACGTCCGTTCGGGCACACCCCCACCGGCTCGTACCTGGTCGCGGGCGCGCTCCCGCCCGGTCATCCGGCGCGCTCCGGCGCCCTGGTGCTCGCGCCGCATGGGGGAGACGCGCTCGACGCCCTGCGCGCGGGTCGCACCCGCTTCCTGTTGCACGGGGGAACGGCCGATTCGAGCGGTCGCCTCCGGCCCACCTTCGGCGGCCTCCGGGTCTCGGATCCCGATCTGGCCACGTTGCTCCGCGCCATCAACGAGGCCCACGCCGCCGGCGACCCGCTCTCGTCCGTCGACGTGACGGAGACGGCGACGCCCACCTGGACGGCAAACGACGCGCCTCCAGCCTCGGAGCCGCGCCCGCCCCCTCGGATGGCCCTCGCCGCCCTCGGATTCACCCGCTCGAAGAGCCGGACCGGCCCCACGCGGCGAGATTTCGTGGGACTGGCGCTGCTCACCCTCACCGCGGTGGCGGCGGCGTGCGGGTCCACCATCGTGTCGGGCGACGGCGACGGAGACGAAGGCGGCGGCGGCGCCGGCGGGGGACCGGGAGGTCGCCCCAACGGCAGCGGACCGGGAGGCAGGCCGAGCAGCGGGAGCACCGACGGTAGCCCGAGCAGCGGGAGCACCGGCGGTAGCCCGAGCGGCGGCGGCTCGGACGCCGGCTACGACGGCCGTGGAGGCGATGACGGCGGCGGCGCGGAGGGTGGCTACGACGGCGGCGTGAGCGACGGCGGGGGCAGCCTCCAGGACGGCACCGGCGCGGGCGAGACGGGCCCCGGGACGGGAGACGGCGCCACGAGCCCGGCGACGGGAACGGCCGGCGACAGCAGCGGCACGAGCCCGGCGACGGGCACCGCGGAGGGCACTGGCACGACCACGGGTGTCGGCACCACCGGAGACGGCATCACCGGCACCAACCCCGGCACTGGCACCACCGGCACCACCGGAGACGGCGTCACCGGCACCAACCCCGGCACCACCGGAGACGGCATCACCGGCACCAACCCCGGCACCGGCACCACCGGAGACGGCGTCACCGGCACCGGCACCACCGGAGACGGCGCCACGAACC
>Ga0302279_10006892_pt1 | contig 11846 bp, 10 predicted proteins | sample III_Bog_N3_3_FD_194541 | JGI IMG/M metagenome (GOLD analysis project Ga0302279, IMG submission 194541) | Peat permafrost microbial communities from Stordalen Mire near Abisko, Sweden - III_Bog_N3_3 | ecosystem: Environmental > Terrestrial > Soil > Wetlands > Peat | place: Sweden: Abisko...
CGGGGGCTCGCGTGCGTGTGACTGTAGCGTCGCCACGCCCCGACGTGGTCGATGTGACGGTGGAGGACAACGGGCCGGGGATCTCGAAGGAGATCGAAGCGCGCCTCTTCGAGCCGTACGCGACCACGAAGGCCGAAGGGACGGGCCTCGGTCTCGCCATCGCACAGAGGATTGCCATCGAGCATGACGGGGAGCTCGCGTCGCTTCCGCGCGAGCGTGGGTCCGGTACGGGCGCAGTCTTCCGACTGCGTTTGCCCGTCGCGGGCCCTCCTGCCGCGACCGAGTCCTCGCCGCTCGCCATCCCTGAGGACGGCGCCTGACCCGGCCCCGGCGCCGGCCAGCTTGACCGCCCGTGCGACCCTAGCTTACGTGATGGGCTCCGATGCGCTCCCGGCCTTTCTCGACCCTGCTCGCGTTTGGCGCAGCTCTCGTGCTCACGCTGACCGCTCGCGGATCGCTCTTCGCGGGCATGAGCCCAACCGAGCAGGCGCGAAGAGACGTGGTGGTCGCGCATGTCGGGCCGACGACGATCTCCGTCGGTGAGCTCGAGGACCGCATCGCCCTCGTGCCGCGCTTTCAGCTCAAGGCGTTCGGTGACACGCCAGATGTCATAAGGCGGCGCTTCTTCGAGCAGGTGATCGAGCCGGAGGTCCTCTACTCGCTCGCGGCGGCCAAGCTTCATCTCGCCGACCGCTTGCCGACGTCCAACAAGGTCCTTCGGACCGAGAGTGGCGCGACTTCGAAAGCGCTGATTCACGGCGTCCCGCTCGCCTCGACCATCCCGATGACCGAGGTGCAGCGCTACTACGACGCGAACCGGCTCAAGTACGACACGCCACCGCGCATTTATCTGTTCCGAATCTTGTGCACGACGCGTGAGCAGGCCGCGGAGGTGCTGGCGTCTGCCAAGAAGGAGCCGACGCTCGAGGTATTCAGCAAGCTCGCCCACGATGTCTCTATCGACAAGGCGACGGCGATGCGCGCCGGCAACCTCGGCTACCTCAACCCGGACGGCACCTCGAGCGAGGCTGGATTGAAGGTCGATCCCGCCATCGTGAAGGCCGCCGAAAGGGTCAAGGACGGCGAGTTCGTCGCCGAACCGGTGCCCGAGAAGACCGGTCCGTCGAGCACCGCGTTCGCGGTCGTTTGGCGACGCGGGACCGTCCCTGCCAACCGGCGAACCGTCGAGGCCGCGGCGATGCAGATCCGCGAGACGCTCTGGAAGGAGCAGGCCGACATGCTCACGAGGCAGCACCTTCAAGAGCTGCGTGTGGCCCACCTGACGGAGCTGAACGAATCACTCCTCAACGGGATCGACATCACGGCGAGCGAGGGGGACGTCGTCACACGGCGTCGCCCCGGCGAGCTCGCGCCCCTCACGCCGGGGGGCCGCAACGCCCCCCACGCGAACTAGCGTTCCTTACGGACAGGCCGTCGGACCCGGCAGCGTACAGGTTCCCGAGGTTCCGCCGTCGAGAGCCGTGCCGGTGCAGCGCGCGGGCGACATGCAATCCGGGCCGGTTATCGTGTTGCACGACGCATCGTCCGCCGCGCGGCCGACGCACAGGGAGCCTGCATCCCCCTGCTTGACGCAGGTCCCGTCGGAGCAGGAGTTCTGGACCCCTGCGATGCGACCGCATGGCATCCCCGAGCCGGTGAACACCGCCTGCTGGCAGGTCTGGTACGTCGCAAGAGACGCCTTGGCCACGCAATAGAGGCCAAGCTCGGTGTCGCAACCGCCGGACGACTGGAGCGTCGGATCACACGAGGCGCCGACCGTAGTCCCCGCCGTCTGGCAGAGGCCCGTGCCCGCGTCCGATGCCCCCACGCAGCTGAGGCCAGCGCCGCAAGGTTGCGCCGCTCCACACGAGCCGCCTGCGGTCGGCGTTGGCAATACGCACGTCCCCTTCAAGCACTCGAGAAGCTGGCCGCAGTTGGTCAGCTCGAGGCACGAGTCGCCCGCGCTCGGAACCGCCTGGCACATGCCACACGTACTCTGTGGGGCGACCGCGCAGAACCCGCTCGCGCACTCCGCCGGGTGGGAGCACGCGGACCCGATCGCGCCCGTGCCGACCGCCTGCTGACAGGCGGACGGGGGGGTCAGGTTGAGGCTATCCGCGCAGCTCTCGGCGATCACGGCCATCGCACACCCCGAAGTGTGGGCCGCGCTGACGGCGGTATTCGGCGCCAGGAAGTCGTCCTTGCACGCGAGGAACTGGCGGGTGATGCAGGACCCCGCGTCGCCGTAGTCGGTGCTCTGGGCCGCCGGGTTGCACCGGGTCTGCAGCCCACAGGTCGCCGTCGAGCTCGCCGTGCAGGCGGCGAAGTCTGCATCGGTGAAGCCGGTCGAGCTCGTGCCTGCGTCGGACACGTGCCCCGAGTCGTGCGCCGAAGTGGTCGTGCCGCTGTCGTGCGTGGTGGTCGTCGTGGTGCCGGTGCTCGAGCTGCTGCACGCGACGAGTGCGCCGGTCGCGGAGAGCGTGCCGACGGAAAGAACGATAAGAGCAATACGAAAGTGCATGGGAACCTCGCTCTGCAAAGTGTCGCACGTTTCGCCGCGCACGTGACAGATGGCGCCGTCTTCGCCGAGCCGTGGGCGGCCCTTCGCTAGGTGGTTTCGCGCTCTGAAGAGGAGCCCGCCCGCGCATCGAGCGCATCCTCGGCGGCAGCGCGCTCGGCGAGCCGCTTCGAGCGTCCTTCCCCGCGACCCGCGACCGTCTCTCCGACGACCACCTCGACTTCGAACGTGGGGTCATGCGGCGTCCCGTGCGAGCCGATCACGCGGTAGCGCGGTGCAGGCTGTCCTTCGCTCTGAACTCGCTCCTGCAGCTCGCTCTTCGGGTCGAGGCTCGCGAGCCGCTCGCCCTCCGCTTCCGCATCACGCGTGATGCCGCGCACGAGGCGCCTCGCCCCGTCGAGCCCACGCGCGAGATACACCGCGGCTATCATCGCCTCGACCGCATCGGCGAGGACGTTCGTCTGGTCCTTGTCGATGGCCGTACGTGCTCCACGACCCATCGCGAGGCAGTCGCCCAGCCCAGCTTGCCGGGCCCAGCGCGCCAGCGCCTGCGCGTTCACGAGCGCGGCCCGCATGCGCGTGAGCTCCCCCTCGCCGGCCCGGGGGTGGCTCTCGAGCAGAGCCTCGGTGACGCAGACGCCGAGCACTGCGTCTCCCAGGAACTCGAGCCGCTGGTTGTCGGCCGCGGACGATTCGTTTGCGAAGCTCGGGTGGGTCAGCGCTTCGGAGAGGCGTGGGATCTCCCCCTCGCCGATGAGCGAGATGAGGCTCGCCATGAGCCGCACCCGCGCCTCTGCGAGCGCGACCTCCGCTGCCACGTCCGCCTTTCCCACCGACGTCGTCTCGTTCAGCCCGCGAGCTTGTCCGAAGCTTCGGCAAGCGCGAAGTCGAGAAGGCTGAGCCCCCCCGCGTCGTGCGTCGTCCAGAGAACGCGGACGGTCTTGAAGCGGATGTCGATGTCGGGGTGATGGTCGTGCTTCTCGGCGAGCATCCCGAGCTTCACGACGAACGCGACCGCGGCGGGAAACGTGCCCAGGTCGTACGTACGCGCGATGGCCCCGTTTCCGGCGCGCTCCCACCCCTTGTGCTCATTGATCCACGTCTCGATGCCGTGATCGATCTTGGTCGGTCGAGTCATGACAGGAGAGAGTGGAGCCAAGCAGACCTGCCGACAACCTCGAAGTGCGTCCTCCGTCGACGCGCCCCGGCTTGCGGTACCGCTCTCGACCAAGCCTCTCGGAACATTTGTCACTAGCCGGTGTCGCGAGAGGTATGGCCCAACACGCCCGCACGTCCCCTCCGATCCACTATCCTCGTCGCGTGCCGCTCGACGCCTGCCCCTTCTGTCGCGACCTGTTCGAGACGGGGGAGGCGTCTCATTGCCCGACGTGTGGCATCGCGCTCGCTTCGCTGGCGAAGCTCCCGCCGTCGCCTACTCTGCGGCCAGAGACCGACGAGTGGCATGAGGACCTTGGCCCCGAGCATGACCGTCTCCCGTTGACCTACATGGCCCGCGGTAGAGCGGCCGCCGTGCTCCTCAGTATCGTCGGGATAGGGCTCTTTTTGCTCCCGTGGATCGACATGACCCTGCCGTACACGGTGGAGCTCTCGGGGTGGGACCTCGCCCGGAAGATGGGGTGGTCGTGGGCCGCCCTGGCTGCGTGGGTCGTGCTGGCGCCGACGGTCGCGAGCCGGCGGACCATCGCCGCGCTCCGAGGGGCCCGTGTGGCGGCCGCGTTCCTCGCGAGCATCCCAGCCCTGACCGCTTCGATCCTGCTCGCGTTCCCGCCGCGAAGCAGCTTGATTCCCATTCGGCTCCACTTCGAGTGGCCCCTCTACGCCACGATTCTCGTGTCTCTCGCGGCGACGGCGGTCGGCGTGCGCCTTGGCGGACGCGTCGACGTCCTGGTCGCCAAGCACGGCACCTCGGCCGGTGAAACGCTTCACTAGCGAAGCAGACCGCACGAGAGACCCTGTGCATGGCGCCGCGGTCGCCACGGTGCCAAGCTCCTCTGGATGGGTGCGCGTCGGCTGGAAGAGCAAGACGAGGTCGCGCAGAACGACGAGGCCTGGGATCAGCTCGACGTTCCGGCGGCGGTCGTTTGCGCGCATTGCGGCGACCCGGGCTGCTCGGGGTGCATGGCCCCGCCGTCGTCGACCCGCTCCGGGATCGTCGCGATCGTCCCGTGGGAGCGCCCAGGCACCGCGGTTCTCGTCCGGTTGTGGAACACCGCGAGAGCCACCACCAAGAATCCCGAGTCGTTCTTCGGTACGTTGCCGGACGGCCCTGTGGCTACGGCGTTCGCGTTCGCCTTGCTCGCCGAGCTCGTTGCCTCGACGTCTTGGGGGGTAGCGGCGGGCGCGTTGCTCTGGGCCGTGTTCCCGAGGTGGAGCTGGCACATCGTCGTCGACCCGCACGCGCGCGGCGTCGCTCTTTCCATCGTCGCGTGCGTCCTTCCCCTGTTCTCCCTCATGCTCGTCTCAGCGCACGCGGTGCACGGTCTGTCGCTCGACCGGGGCGCTCGAAAGGCCGGAGCGTCCTCGTCGCGTCGACGGGCCCTCCGCTTCGGGCTCTACGCGGCTGGCTGGGACCTGGTCATCGGGCCGATTGGCGCGTGTGTCCTTGCGTACAAGGAGGGGCTGATGGCCGCCAGTGAGGTTACGCAACTGGGCCGGGGCCTCCCGACGCGAAGCGCGACGGGCTTCCTCCGCGGCGTTTACGGGCTCGACCTCCCTCAGACGAAGGCGGCTCTCCGGACCTCGTACGTCGTGGCCGTAGTCGCGACCCTCGCCGCGGCATTTGTCGTTGTCGGGCTGCTGGTCGTCGGCGTGCTCCTCTTCCCGCCGCACCTTTTGTCGTACTGATTCTGTCGCCGCGAACGCGTTCACGGGTCAGCGCGTGGCGCGCGACGTCCGGTTGAGCCGGCGCGGTAAACGGCCACGACCCTTGAAAGCTCCCCCCCTTTCGAGGACCATAGAGGGCTTCGAGCCGCGCGTTCACCTCACGGCTCCTCGGTTGTGTGTGTGCGCCCGCGGTCGTGCACGCGGATGTGCGGCGTACGATGGGAAGGGCGCTTAGAATGAATCGTCGAGTCTGGCAGAGTTTCGTCGCGGCCATCGTGTCGCTTGGCGCCGCAACGAGCTGTTCGAGCGCGGGAGGAACCACGGGGCCGGACTCGGGGACGACCGTTCAGGATGATACGGGCACGGGCAAGCGCGACTCGTCGTCGAAGGATGGCGCGCCAACGGGGAAGGATGCGGCGAAGGATACGGGGCCGAGCTGTGGATCCGCAGGGCCACTCTGCGCAAACGGCGCGACTTGCAAGGCCGACGGCGATTGCAAGAGCACGGTCTGCCTGAGCGGCACGTGCGTGGCGGAGTCGTGCACGCTGTCGGTCGTCAACGGGACCGAATCGGACGTCGGGTGCGGAGGGGCGGACTGTCCGGCGTGCGCGTCGGGCAAGAAGTGCGGGGCCGCGAGCGACTGCGCCAGCAAGGTGTGCACGGCCGGCATCTGCCAGGCGCCGACCGACACCGATGGAGTGCCGAACGACAGCGAGACGGACGTGGACTGCGGCGGCGGGCTGCTCGCGGACGGAACGGTGAACCCGGCCTCGGATGGCGCGCCCTCGTGCAAGGTCGGGCAAACGTGTCTCATTCCGAGTGATTGCCAGCAGGGGGTTTGCGCGACCGCGCCCGTGCTCGTCGACAACCTCGACGCCGGCAGCGACGCGCTCCTCCCCGATGCGGCGCTCCTCGACGGTGGCAGCGGCGGCCTTCGATGCCTCGCTCCGACGTTCAAGGACGGCGTGAAGAACGACAGCGAGACGGACGTCGATTGCGGCGGTGCTCTCCTCGCGGACGGAACCGTGAACCCCTCATCGGACGGCGCACCCACGTGTGCGGCGATGGCGAAGTGCGCGCTCGCGAGCGACTGCCAGAGCGGCGTCTGCACGGCCGGCATCTGTCAGGCAGCCATTGCGACCGATGGCGTGAAGAACGACAGCGAGACGGACATCGACTGCGGCGGCGCGCTCCTCGCGGACGGAACACCGAACCCGGCCTCCGATGGCGCCCCGGTGTGCGCGGATACCAAGCACTGCATCCACGGATCCGATTGCCAGAACCTCGTGTGCGCCCCGGCTTCGGTTGGCACCATGGGGAGCGCGGATGGCGGCCCGGTCGACTGCTCCTCTGGTCTTAGCTGCACGTGCCAGCCAGCGAGCTTCACGGACGGCGTGAGGAACGACAGCGAGACGGACATCGATTGTGGCGGTGCGCTCCTCGTCGACGGAACCACGAACCCCGCTTCGGATGGCGCACCGGTCTGCCAGTTCCAGACGAGCCAGAACTGCCTGCTCGGGTCCGACTGCAATACCGGCGTCTGCAACAACAACGCTGGGGCAGGAGGCGGCCCCGACAACTGCCCGGCGATGACGACCTGCGCGTGCCAGCCCCCTTGGGACAACGACGGCGTGCAGAACGGCGGCGAGACCGACGTCGACTGCGGCGGCGGCACGGCCCTCGGCAGCGACGGCGCTCCGGCGTGCGCCCCGAGCAAGAAGTGCGTCGTCGGCACCGACTGCACGAGCAAGATCTGCGGCACGAACAAGCTCTGCACGACCCCTACACCGACCGACGGGGTGCAGAACGGCGACGAAACGGACGTCGATTGTGGCGGCGCGGCGACGGCCGGCTCGGACGGGGCGCCGGCGTGCGCGGACAGCAAGCTATGCGGCGTGGCGGGCGACTGCCTCTCGGCCTACTGCAGCACGCTGAACCAGCGCTGCGTCGACGGTAAGTCGTGCGTCGGCCTCGTTGCCCCGGCGCCCATCCAGGACGTGAGCGTCATCGCCTCGGCGACGGTCGGTGGCGCGGACGCCATCGGTATCCCGGACCCGAACGGGGTGAACCAGAACGCGGGCATCGACACGTGCGGCTCGGGCGAGTCGACCGATCTGCCGAGCACGCAGAAGCACGAGAGCTGCTGCAAGTCGCTCCCGGTCCCGGGCCTTGCCGCGTGCTCCTCGACGGTGGCGTGCCCCGTGGGCGAGACCTGCTCGAGCACGACCACGACGGCCGGCACGTGCCAGGTTCGTATGGACAAGTACGAGGTCACGACCGGCCGCGTGCGTCAGTTCATCGAGTCGATCAAGGCGAACGACCCGAACCACGCGTACAACCTCCAGGCGTGGGCGAACGCGCAGTTCAACGCGAACGGCACGGCCGCGACGCCGCTCGGGACGACGCTCCTCACCATGATCCCGACGACGGGCGCGGCGAACATGCTTCCGCTCTTCCCGACGGGCGACATCGGCGTTGCCACCTACCTGAGCATCGTCGCGCAGCTCGGAGGCACCACGCTCGACGAGGGATACCCGAGCGCGGCCCAGGGTTGCTACATGGGGCCGGGCGCGTACGGCGCCGGGACCTACTGGTTCGACTCGACGCAGCTCTCGGACGTCGTGCACTCACCTCCGCGCCCGTTCACGCGCGACTACTACGACATCAAGCCGCAGAACTGCACCGTGTACTGGATCGCCGCGGCGTTCTGCGCGTGGGACGGCGGCAGGCTCCCGACGGAGGCCGAGACGAAAGCAGTCTACGGAACGGGCGCGTACCCGTGGGGAGCCGGGAGCGCGACGGTTCCCCCCGTGCTCTTCAGCACCCAAGCCGAAGGGGCGCTCGTCACACAGGCGAACAACGCAGGCTACGCCATCACGGACTACACCGTGGACTGGCACAACTCGAACCTCGGCTCGTCGACCGGTCTTGGCGACTTCTACTACTACCCAAGCTGGGTCTCGAACGACCCCCCGTGGGCCGCGAACGTGAGCACCCTCTTCAGCGGGACGGATCTGACGCCGTACATCGCGGCTCCTGGGCGGTTCACGGTCGACCTGACGACGCTGCGCAGCGCGGACGGCGAGGGCTGGCAGGACTACGGCGCGAACATGATGGAGTACCTCGAGACGTACAGTCAGACGACGAACGCGGGGGAGTACTGCGACACGACCGATCCCGTCACGCTCACCGCGGCGCAAGTCAAGGCAGGGGCCACGTGCCCCGCGGGTACGTGCGGGCGCATCAACCTTGCGACCGGCGACACCGACTGCGGGACCGTCCGCGCCACGCAGATGCCCCCCATCCCCTGGGAAGGGGGCTCGTGGGAGGGTCACGGTATCCAGCTGTACGGATACAACGAGCCGGCCCACACGCAGTATGGCAAGGCGGGGTTCCGCTGCGTCCGCCCCGCTGAACCGTGAGCGAAGCGCCTCCCTGGCCTCGCGGCTCTCGGTGGTTACCTTGGAGGGATGCTCACTTCGCTCTTTAGGCGCCGTGGAAGCTCTGCCGAAGCCGGCGTGACCTCGGTTGAGCCGCGGGGCGCCCCGGTGGTCGCTGTAGGGCCTCCGCTCTGCCGCGAGCGGGCTCGCGCGCTCGTGCACAAGTACGCGGCGGCTGGCACGGTGTGGGCGCTTCTCCCGGTGCCGATGGCCACGAGCGCTGGGCTCATGCTTCTGGAGACGCACCTCATTTACTGGGTGGCCCGCATCTATGGCGAGCACCCGACCAAGAGCGACGTCATCATGACGGCCACCGGGCTCGAGCTTGCGAGCGTGGGGCTCAAGACGGTGGCGATGGAAGGCGCGGCGCTCGTGCCCGTCGTGGGGCTAGGGATCAAGGCGAGTATCGCCGGGACCGTCGTGCTCGCGCTGGGGCACGCGGTCGTGCAGCACTACGAAGCGAAGTATCCCTCGATGGCAGTCACGGCTGCGGCGTAGCGAGGGCCTCCGGTCGCGCAAGGGGGTCCGCATCGGACGCCCCCCGCGCTCCCGAGCAGGTCACTTCGTGGCGTTGTAGTAGGTCGTGATCTCGCTCGGCGCGAGCGCGCGGTTGTAGATCGAGACCTCGTCGATGCTGCCGATCCAGTAAGAGCCCGCGCCCGCCGTGGAGCCGGTCACCGACACGCTCCGGCATCCGATGCCGAGCCCCGTCGCCGTGGCCGAGAGGACCCCCGGGATGGCCCGAGTGCTCACCTGCACGCCGTCGATGTACTCGAGCGCCGTCGTCCCGTCCCACGTCGTCGCGAACAGGTGCCACGTGTTGAGCGTGATCCCGCCCGTACCGGCCCAGCTCCACCCGCCGCTCGTCGTCGTCTGGATGGCGTTCTGGTACTCGTTGCCCGGGTCGCACGCGGCCGCCGACTCGTACGTGTTCTCCTTGTTGATGATCTCGCCGCGGTCGCTCGAGCAGCCGCCCGAGTAGTTGCCCCACGCCATCATGGTCAGCGAGGACCCGCCGATCATTTGCAGCGACGTCGAGTTCGGGATGCCGATGCAGTCGCCGTTCGTGAACGTGTAGCCCTGGCCGAGCTTTCCGGGGCCCTGGCTCGCGCCGAAGTTGGTGCCGTTGTTCCCGTTGCCGCTCAGGTCCGTGACGGTGGGGGAGGCTTGTTCGAAGTTCCAGTAGCCGATGAGCCCCGACGACGGGAGGCCGCTGCTGCAGGTACCCGCCGCGCAGATTCCGGAGATGCAGTCGGTGTTCGCACCGCAGGCTTGGCTCACCTGACAGACCGGCGAGCACGCGGGGGGGGCGCATGCGCCGGCCCTGCAGACTCCGGAGCTACAATCGCTGTTGGCGCCGCAGCCGACGCTCTGGGCGCAGATGGGCGAGCAGGTGGGAACCCCGCATTTCCCGTTCGTGCAGACGCCGGACGCGCAGTCCGTGGCGGCGCCGCACGCGACTCCGTCCGAGCAGATCGGGAAGCACGCGGGGACCGCACATTTCCCGTTCGTGCAGACGGTGGACGCGCAGTCGACGTTGGCGCCGCATGTGGCACCGTCCGCGCACGTCGGAGAGCACGCGGGGGCCGCGCACTTCCCCGCAGTGCAGACTCCGGAGGCACAGTCGGCCGCCGCGCCGCACACGTTGCCGTCCGCGCATGTCGGGGAGCACGCGGCGGAGGTGCACTTGCCGGCCGTACAGACCCCGGTGGCGCAGTCGGCGCCGGAGCCGCAGACGTTGCCGTCCGCGCAGGTGGGCGAGCACGCGGGTGCCGCGCACTTCCCGTTGGTGCAGACTCCCGACCCGCAGTCGGCGTTCGCGCCGCACACGGCGCCGTCCGCGCACGCTGGGGAGCACGCGGGCGCCGCACACTTGCCGGCCGTGCAGATGCCCGACTCGCAGTCGCCTGCCGCCCCGCATGCAGCCCCGTCCGTGCACGTGGGTGAGCAGGTCGGCGCCGCGCATTTCCCGGTCGTACAGACCCCGGACCCGCAGTCGGTGGCCGCGCCGCAGACGTTTCCGTCCGCGCAGGTGGGGGAGCAGGCGGGCGCCGCGCATTTCCCGTTCGTGCAAACCCCCGACTCGCAGTCGGCGTTGGCGCCGCAGGCGTTTCCGTCCGCACAGGTGGGCGAGCAGGTCGGCGCCGCGCACTTCGCGTTCGTGCAGACATCGGAGGCGCAGTCGGCGTTTGCGCCGCACACGTTGCCATCGACGCACGCCGGCGCGCAGGTCGGTGCGACACACGAACCGGCCGCGCAATCCCCGGACGCGCACTGCGTCGAGTCGCTGCACGCGTTGCCGTTCGGACAGCTCGGAGAGCATGCCGGGGGAGGAGGCGCGGCCTCGGCGGCCATCGACTCACGACGCGCGTCGGTGACGGTCTGCGCATCCTTGGCAGCATCCACCGCAGTCGCGGCTTCCTTGGCCGCATCGACCTCCACGGCCGCTTCCATGCCCGCATCCACCGGAGCCGCAGCTTCCATCCCCGCGTCGACCGGGGGGACCGCTGCTTCCATGGGCGTCGAGACGTCTGCCTTGGGGGCGTCCACGCCCGTGGCACTGTCGTGCCCCGAGTCGTGCGCGGGGGACGTCGCGTCGGGGGTCACGTGGCCACTGTCGACCTTGTTGTGCCCCGTCTCGGGGACGCCCGAGTCTTCCGTCCCGGTTCCTGACGTGCTGCTCCCGCAGCTCATGGTCGCCACGGACAGACCGAGGGCAACCACGCTGAAGCTAGCCCACTGCGATCGACGGCTACGCGCAATTCTCGTCATGGATTGACCTCTATCCCCAGGAAAGGAGACGGCAAGAGCATGCAACCGGCGAGCGGCCGGCCAAACTCTCAGTATGCGCGTTCGCGATCTGCTTGCGCAATGTTCAAGGTGAGCCTTGGCGGAGCGCTCTTTGGCGACACGGTGCGTCGAGTAGCCGGTCCGGGACCAACAGATGAAGGTCCGGCATCGACAAATGAAGGTAATGAATCGACAGATGATGGTCAGGCATCGACAGATGATGGTAAGGCATCGACAGATGATGGTCTTGTGTC
>Ga0302279_10006898_pt1 | contig 11836 bp, 7 predicted proteins | sample III_Bog_N3_3_FD_194541 | JGI IMG/M metagenome (GOLD analysis project Ga0302279, IMG submission 194541) | Peat permafrost microbial communities from Stordalen Mire near Abisko, Sweden - III_Bog_N3_3 | ecosystem: Environmental > Terrestrial > Soil > Wetlands > Peat | place: Sweden: Abisko...
GTGGGTCTGGCGACACGGTCGCCAACCGCCCCTTCGTCCTGGCGCTGACCGTGGCCCTCCTTCTCCACCTGCCCCTGGTCCCGACGCGCTTCTTCGAGTGGGCGCGCCTGGCGCTCTTCGGCAGCGTGGCCGACTACGACGACGCCGACGCCGGGGCGATCATCCCCATCGATCTGGACTTGCAAGCCGAGCCGGTCCCCACGGCTGCGCCCGAGCCGCCCCCGCTGCCGCCCCCCGCCCCCAAGCCGGGGGTGGACGGCACGCCCGATGCCGGCGCTCCCCACGACGGCGGTGTCCCCCGGCACCCCGACCCGCCGCCCGAGCCCCCGCCGGTGGTGGACGCCGGCCCCGCGCCGCTCCCCGATCCGGTCGGCGCCGCCGGCGGCGCCGGGACCATCGCGGCCAAGGACCCCAACGTCCAGATGCTCTTCAACGGCAACGTCCTCCGCCGTTACCCCCTCGGGGCGTGGGCGGCGCGGCTGCTGGTGAACGTCCCGGAGTGGCGCGAGTTCTTCGAGGGAACTCCGGTGGATCCGATCCGGGACCTCAACCACCTCCTCATCACCGCGCCGCGCTTCAGGGGGGACACGAGCAACCTGGTGGCGGTGATGGAGCTGGCCATCTCCCCCGACCTCACCCGGGAGGCTGTCGACAGCCTGCTCCACCGCACCGAGGGCGTCTGGCTGGAGGACGTCCCGGTGCCCACCGCGCGCGCCCGCGTGCTGGGGGCGGTGCGCCTCTTCGCGCTGGTGCCGCAGCGCCGGCTCCTGGTGGTGCTCCCGGGAAAGGGGATGGATCAGCTCTCCCGGCTCAAGCAGTCGAAGGGATTCAAGAATTCGGCGGAGGGCGTGGTCGTCTCCATGGTCACCCCGTCGCGACCGTTCCGGGGCTTCTTCCCCCTCCCCGAGACGCTCGAGTGGCTGCGCCTGGCCCTCACCCCCACCGCCGACGGGGGCGCCGACCTGGCCATCGACGCCGGCGATCGCTCCGCCGAGGACGCCCGGCTCCACGCCCCGGTGCTGACCCGGGAGATCGAGGCCCGGCGTACGGTGAGCCTCCTCGGCTTCTCCATCGCCATCGTCGATCCGGTGACGTTCACGGCCGTCGGCAAGGTGATCCGGGCCCGCTCCCACGTCACCCCGCAGCAGCTCCAGGCGATCATGAGCTGGGTCGAGAACGGTGCGCGGGCGCTCTACGACGGGGGGAGCCCCACGGGACACTAGCCAAAACGGCCCGGTTCAACTAAGTCGGGCGCTCCGTCGCCGATGTCGCAAGGGACCTCCCCCCAGGCCGTGCTCGCCGAGATCGCCGCGCTCTCGCGCGGGGACGATCTGGCGCGTCTGGTCCATACCATCGCCTTCGCCGCCGCCGACGAGCGCCGCGCCTCCCTCGCCGACGGCCTCGCCGAGCTGGCGGAGCGGGCCGGCCTCAAGCCCGAGGACGCCGAGACCTCCTACGGCAACGCCCTCCGCGCCCTGGAGCGCGGCGGCGCCGAGGCGGCCGGCTCGGCCACCCGCGCCCTGCTCGCCGGGCTGCTCGCCCGGGGGGTCGCTCTCTCCGCCCCCGTCGGCGCCGGCGCCGAGACCCGCGTGGCCGAGGCGCTCCTCTGGCTCGCCGCCAACACCTCGGTGGACGCCCTGACCGCCATCGACGCGGCCCTGGGCGACAAGGCCTCCGGCCTCTGGCTCGCCGTGGCCGCCGTGGTGCGCAAGATCGACGCTGGCAGCGCGCCCACCCTCGGCCGCCCGGTCGCCCTCATCGGCGCCGCGGCCATGCGCGACAGCACCTCGGACATCGCCCGCGCCGAGGCCGGGCTGCTCGCCGCCGAGGTCCGCGATCCCATCGTCCGGTCGCTGCTCCTCTCCCCGCTCGCGACGGGCGACACCGGCGACACCACCGGCGCCCTGTCTCTCCCGGGCGCCGGTCACCCCGGAGATCGCCTGACGGGCGAGGTCGTCGCCCCGCCTCGCGGCCCCGTCGCCCTCTTCTTCCTCGGCGTCACCGGCATCCTCGCGGTCACCCACGTCGCCCGCCTCCTCGCCCGCGTCGCCCTCAAGTACCGCCGCCCGGCGGAGCTGCGGGTCACCGCCAAGGGGGTGACCTTCAAGACCCACACCGAGATCCTGGGCCGCGTGCTCCAGGAGCGCGAGGTGGTCATCCCCGTCGAGTCCCTCCTCCGCGCCTCGCGGGAGGTGCGCTACCCCCGCCTCGGCCTCTACGCCGGGCTCCTGGCGCTGGCGGTGGGCAGCTTCTTCGGCGTGGCGCGCATCCTCGACGGCCTCCGGACCGGCGCGCCCGAGCTCATCGGCATCGGCGCCCTGCTGGTGGCGGCGGGCGTCGGGCTCGACTTCCTGCTCGAGGGCGCCGGCAGCGGGCTGCGGGGCAAGTGCCGCGTGGTGGTGGTGCCCCGCAAGGGCGCGGCGCTGGCGCTCGGCGAGGTCGAGCCCGCGGCGGCCGCGGCGGCGCTGTCACGCCTCAAGCGCGGCTGACCCCGCGCGAATCTCACCCCCGCTTTCTTGGCCTGCGAGCGCGGGCTCCGATACAGGCCGTCCATCAGCACCGCCGCAGCTCGCCGCGACTTTCCCGTCGCCGCCGCGGCCGTCCGGAGGACATCTCATGCGCTCTTCGAAGGCCGACATGCTTGCCGAGCTCCGCCGCCTCTTGCACGACGTCTTCGTCGCCCGCGCCGAGGGCGCCAACTACAGCCGCCTCGCCCGCGCTCACGGGTACGTCGACGGCTACATGCGCGCGCTCCTCGAGAGCGGCCACTCCACCAAGCAGGAGCTGCTCGAGCTCGTCGCCCTGGAGCGCGCCCGCGTCAGCGGCCCGGCCACGCGGGAGATCGCCGCCGACTCGGTCTCGGACATCGTCGCGGCCTGATCCCCTCCGCGGTGGCGGCCGCTCACGCTGCGGTGCGCCACTCCCTTCGGTCGCTGCCACCCTTGCGACCGCAGGCGGACTGGTCTCTGCTGGCGCGATGCGCCTACGGTCCACCTCGAGATTGCTCCCCCGGGTCACTCTCCCCGTCCTCGCGGCGATCGTGGTCGCCGCGTCCTGCAGCGCCGCGCCGCAGCAGCAGTTCACCGGCACCACCTCCGGCGCCGGCGGTGGCAACGGGACGGCGGGGTCCACCGGCTCGAGCGTATCGACTGGCTCGAAGGGACAGACCAGCTCCAGCGGAGCGGGCGGCAACCTCGCCTTCGACGCGGGCGCCGGCTCGGGCGGCAGCGCGGCGTGCACCGGCGTCCACTGCTCGGCGGACTTGCACAGCATCCTCGACTGCAACGGCCAGGTGGTCACCACCTGCCCGTCCCCGCAGGCCTGCGGCGGCGGCGTCTGCGTCGCCGATCCCTGCGCGGCGGCGCAGGCCAACGGCAGCACCATCGGCTGCGAGTTCTACAGCGTCGTCCCCGCGCCGGAGCTCATCTCGCGCGGCTCCTGCTTCGCCGCCCTCATCGCCAACACCTGGAGCGCGCCCATCACCATCCAGGTCGACCGCGGCGGGACCACGCTCGACGTCAGCACCCTCGCGCGCACGCCGGTGGGCACGGGCGCGTCGATCACCTATGCGCCGCTCACCGGCGGGCAGCTCCAGCCCGGCCAGATGGCCGTCCTCTTCCTGGCCCAGGGCCCGGCGGGGTTCCCCATCGCCTTCGCGGCCTGTCCCGCCGGCATCACGCCCGGCCTGGCCGTCGACACCTCCATCACCGGCACCGGCCTCGGCAGCGCCTTCCACATCACCACCAGCGCGCCGGTCGTCGCCTACGACATGTATCCCTACGGCGGCGCCCTCAGCTACGTGGCCAGCGCCACCCTGCTGATCCCGACGGCGGCGTGGGGGACGAACTACATCGCCGCCGACGGCTGGGCGGAGGATCCCAGCGTCGGCGATCCCCCCTTCATCCAGATCGTCGCCTCCCAGGACGCCACCCAGGTGACCATCAGCCCGACCGCGGCGATCGTGGGCGGCACCGGCGTGGCGGCCACGGCGGTGGGCGTGCCGCAGGTCTACACGCTCGCCCAGGGGCAGGTGCTCCAGCTCGCGCAGACCGCCGAGCTCGCCGGCAGCCCCATCAGCTCCGACAAGCCGGTGAGCGTGTGGGGCGGCGCGAGCTGCATGAACATCCCCGTCGGCGTCACCGCCTGCGACTCGGCCCACCAGGAGCTCTTGCCCGTCACCTCGCTCGGCCACGAGTACGTGGGCGCGCGCTACCGCGACCGCCTGGCCGGCAGCGCCGAGAGCCCGCCCTGGACCCTGGTCGGCGCCGTCGACGGCACCGCGCTCACCTACGACCCCGCGGTGCCCGCGGGCGCGCCCCTCACCCTCGCGAGCCGCGAGGTGGTGACCTTCGACGCCGACGCCCCCTTCACCGTGAGCAGCCAGGACGCGCTGCACCCGTTCTACCTCGCCGGGCACATGACCGGGGCCCAGTTCATCCCCAACAACGAGACGGGCGACCCGGAGACCGTCAACGTGGTGCCGCCCGCGCAGTTCCTCGACAAGTACCTGTTCCTCACCGACCCGACCTACGCCAACACCCACCTGGTGTTCGTCCGCCAGGCGACCGGCGGCGTCTTCAAGGACGTCACCCTCGACTGCGCCGGCGTGCTCACCGGCTGGGTGCCCGTCGGCAAGGGCGGCAAGTACCAGGTGACCGGCTTCGACGTGGTCACCGCGGGCGTGCCCAACGGGACGTGCAACAACGGGGCGCACACCGCCACCAGCACCGTGCCCTTCGGCCTGACGGTGTGGGGCTGGGACACCGCGGTGAGCTACGCCTTCCCGGCCGGGATGAGCACGCTCCCCATCAACACGGTCACGGTGCCGCCCTCCGCCCAGTAGCGGGTACGCCTCGTTGCACCTGGCACCGCCTCCCGAGCTCGCGCGTCGCTCCCTCCGCGCCTCCACGGTGGCGGTGCTCGGGGCCGCCGTCTTCGCCTTCGTCGCGCCCCCCGCGATCTTCCGGCTCGACGCCCGGCTCTGCGCCACCGCGTGCGGCTGCGGGCTCGTCGTCGCGCGTGCGTGGGTCGCGGCGCCGACCGCCGGCCGCACCGACGGCGTGCCCAACGACTTCGACGCCAGCGTGGAGCCGGCGCTCCTCCCGGTCCTCGCCCAGGGGCTCTTCGCGGTCGTCCTCGTGCTCGTGGCGGCGCGCGTGATCCGTGGCCGCCGGGCGCCGCTCTCGCTCGCGGCCGTGGTCGCCCTCGCTCCGCTCGCCCTCGCGCTCGGGCAGATCTGGGTCCGCGAGCGGGACATGGGGTGGATCCTCGCCGGCACCTCGCCGCACATGATCGACCGGCTCCGGCACTCGGGCACCTTCGGGGACTTCGTCCACGAGATCGCGGGGCTCCTCGTCGACGGCGTCGACTTCTTCCAGATGGGCGCGATCGGCGCCGCCGCGGCGATGCTGGCCGTCGCGGTGGCGGGCGCGGCGACCCTCTTCACCGTCGACGCCACCCGCATCGGTCCGCCGCCGAGCTGGGCCGTCTTTCGCGGCGCGCGCTCCGACTCGCTGCCCACCACCCGCTCGGCCGAGGTGAGGCTCCGCTGGATCACCGTCGCCGCGGGGCTCCTCGGGCTGACGGTCTCCGGGGTCGCTCGCGTGGTGCTTCGCCGGCAGCTGGTCGGGGTCGACGTGCTGGCCTTCGCCGTCCTGCTCCTGGCGGTCCCGATCGCGGTGACGGCGTCCGCCCCGCTGCCGGCCCTCGTCGCCCATCGCGATCCGGGCGAGGCCGGGAAGGCCTTCCGCACCTTCGCCCTCTGCGCCTTCGCCGTGGCGGCCGCGATGCTCCTGCTCGAGGCGTCGGCCCTGGCGCTGGAGCTTCGCGCCTTCGTGGCCTCGACCTCGCCCTCGTGCCTGGCCCGCGGGTGGGCGATGGCCTCCCCACCCTTCGCCTGGTCCACTCCGTTCGAGCCGGGAGCGCGGGCCCGCCTCGTCGTCGTCGACACCGTCGCCGGCCTGGCCGCGTTCGCGCCCGCGCTGATCGCCTCCGCCCGCGTGCGGGCCAAGCTCTCCTGGGGTGGCGTCGCCCTCGCTGCCGTCGTCGCGACGCTGGGGTTGCTCGGCGCTCGCGTCGCGACGCGCACCGTCGCCGACCTCGCCACGTTGCAGGAGCCGTACGCGATCGGGGCGCAGGCCCTCGCGCAGGCGGGGATCGCGCTCCCGGTGTCCGCCGGCGCCGACCGCGCCACCGCCGAGCCCATCCGCTGGATCGCGACGGCGGAGGGTCTCGTGGATCCCTGGGCGCTGGTGCCCCCCTCGAGGCGCCTCCGCGCGTACCCGCTCCTGGAGCAGCTCGATGGTGCCGAGGGGCATGGCGACACCGTCGCTGCCGACGCCGCGCTGCCGGCCGCGCGGCTCGCCTCCGATCTCCTCGCGGCCCGCCCGCGTCGGTGGGCGGGAGGGCGCCCGATCCACCTGGTCGCCGCGCGCTCGTGGCGCCTGCCGGTCGAACGCTTCGGGGCCCTCGCCGCCCTGCGCTCCACCGATCTCGGCAGCCACGGGGCCACGCTCGCCGAATCCGTGGCGGATCTCCCTCCCCCCGGAGCCCGCCACGCGGGCTGGATTGGAATCCTGCCCGACGGGGACCACGCCCGCGTCGTCGCCTTCCAGGGGACCGCGCCGGGCGAGATCGCGGTGACCGAGCTGTACCCGCCTCTCGACCTCCACGGGGTCAGGGACCCGGCCGGCGCGTGGAGCCGGGACCGCGTCGTGGTCGCGCCCCCGGCGGAGATGACCGTCGCCGGCCTGATCTCCTTGCTGGACCTGCTCGGGCACGACGGCGGCAACGCCATCCTCACCCCCGATCGAGCGACGCTCGAGGAGGCGCTCGATCGCTGGACCACCGAGCACGCCGCGCGCGCGGCCCGCCATGGGATCAACCGGGACCCGCCCGATCCCTGAGGCGGCTTCCCCGCACCCTCAGACGCGGAAGCGATCGAGGGTCGAGGGCGGCACGTAGGCGCCGTCGAGGCCGAGCTCGGCGGCGTCGCTGGACCCAGACCCCGGCGGATAGCCGTCGAGGACCCAGGCGGGGAGCGCGGGCACGGTGCCCGTCGCGGCGGCGGCCAGGTAGGCGAGGCGGGCGCGCCAGGCGTCGGCGGGAAAGCCGAACCAGGTGGCGGGGAGATCGCGTCGGAGCTCGGCCACCAGCGCGACGACCGGTGCGGGGAGGTGCACGGACCCGGTGCGGGCACGCTCGTCGGCGCAGAGCAGGGTGAGCGCTCCGAGCGCGAGCTCGACCGGGCAGGCGTACTCGAAGAGGTAGGGCTCGGCGGTGTCCCCCGCGGCCAGCTCGGTGCCCGCGATGCTCGCGCCCAGGCGCGCCGTGGCGCCGTCGGGATCCTGGACCCAGCCGGCGACGAGCGCGGCCGCGATCGAAGCGGCGCGCGGGAAGGGGAGGCGGCGCAGCAGGCCGAACAGCCAGACCGAGCGGCCGGGGATGCCGACGGTGAGGTCGCCCGCGGTGACCATCCCGTCGCCGCCGGAGCGCAGCGCCATCCAGCGCAGGCCGCGCGCGCGCTCGAGCGGCGAGAGCGCGAGCAGGTCGTCGAAGAAGCGCCCCGGGTCGGCCGCGGCGCGCTCGTAGGTGTCGGGCGGGGCGTGGCGCAACGTCTCGGCGAAGACCCACGCACGCGGCCCGTGATCGAAGTCGACCCGCGCCACGAGGAGCCCTCCCTCCCAGAAGCTGGGGGCGCGCGCGCAGACCGCGGTCTCCACGACGCCGCCGCGGCCGCACCGCGTGCTGGGGTACGGGGGCCCGTGCACCGCGACGCGATCGCCGCGCGCGTACGAGCCGACGGGGAGCGGCGCCTCCACCTCCCAGAGCTCGTCCTCGGGCACGACGGGGCCGTCCTCGCAGAAGCCGTAGCAGCCGTGCCCGTCCCCCGGACGGAGGTGCGCGAGCCAGCGGCGATCGGTGACGCGCACCGTGTAGAGCGCGACCGGCGTCAGGTCGTCGCGCAGGCGGCCACGCCGCTCCACGGCGACGTCGAAGGACGCCACGTAGGGCGCCGCATCGACCTTGCCGGCCCCGAGGTCCTCGAGCACGTCGTCGCCGAGGGCCGCGGCGAGCGCGCCGTCCCTTTCGCCGATCAGCAGCGCGAGCGCGAAGTCGGCGCGCCGGTAGAACGGCTCGCAGTCGGGCTGGTCCGCCTCCACCCGCAGCACCGCGGTGAGGCCATCGACGCGCACCACGGTGCAGCCGTACGGCATGCGCAGCGGGTATCACGGGCGATGCCGAACGTCACGGCGGAGCGTCACTCGAGCGCACAGCGCAGCCGCTGCACGCGCGCCTTCGGGCCGGTCTCCAGCCCGCGGCCGGTGCCGTGGATCAGGTCGACGTCGAGGTGGCCGAGCGGGTTGCCGCGGGCCCTCGGGGTGCGCTCCGGGGAGACCGCGACGTCGACGTGGGTGAGGCAGGCGGCGGCGCCGTCGATCCGCACCTCGAAGCGGGCGTATTGAACCTGATCGCCGTCGACCTGCCGGCCGTCGATCTCCAGGCGGAGGACCGGATCGGGGGAGCCTCGGAACACGGGCCCGCGGCTCTCTCGGCGGCACACCGGGAGCTCGACGTCCTGTCCGAACGGGGCGGGCACCGGCAGCCAGCCGTCGAGGGGGAGCGGCCCGGCCGGCCCGTCTCCGAGCGGCAGGTTGCGGAACGACGCCCATCCCTGGCCCCGGAGGAGCACGGGGACGGCGTCGACCGTGGGGGGGCCGAGGATCACGTCGGCCGAGTTGCCGCCGTCGTACGCGAGCGGGCGCAGCGCGCCGCCGACCGGCCAGACGAAGAGCGCTCCGTAGCTCTTCATGGCGACGGGATCGCCGTCGCTCCGGCCGGCGACGAAGACGCGGTTGCCAGCGAGCTCGGTCTCGTCGGCGACGAGGCGCGGCGGGCCGCGCGAGGGCACGTCGACCAGAAGGCCTTTCCTCCGATCATCGAAGATCGCCACCACCAGGCGCCGCCCGGTCCGGGACCTCGCCTCCAGGTAGGTCTTCCAGCGCGCCTCCGGTGGCGGAGGGAAGGTCGCGCGTCCGGACCCGCCCGCCGGATCGTGGGGATCGACCCACCGGAGCGTCCACCGTGTCGGCGACGCCGCCAGGGGGTCGCGCGCGTACGCCTCGAGGCTCACGGCGGTGTCGTCGTAGTGTCCGAGCTCCCCCGCGATCTCCTGGCCCCCGCCGTCCGGTGCCGGCCCGCTCTGCCCGTCGAAGAGGCTCGCGCGGAGCCCGTCTCCGTTGGTGAGGGGCACGGCCGGTCCTCCGTCGCCCGTCCGCGTGCAGACGAGCCTTCGCGAGGGCCACGGACCACTCGGCCACGCCAGCGCCGATCCCGCGGCGGGCACCGGCGAGGGCGCGAACGGCGCGGCGCCGCCCCAGCCGACGCGCAGGTGCCCGTCGACCTGGAGGCCATTCTCGCCGACGGCGCGCCCGTACGCGGCCTTGCTCGGTCCCGGCGCCGAAGCCCACCGGGCCCCGCCGTCCTCGGAGATGGAGAGGCCGTCGTCCAGGCGCATGCCGTGGCCGTCGCGCACGAGGACCCAGCCGGTGATGAGCTCGACCTCGGCGTCTCCACCGCGCAGCGGTTGCCGGACGGTGAGCTGCTTCCCGTTCACCGAGAGGACGGCGTGGAGCGCTTCGTCGATCCCCTCCTCGAGGGCGAGCACGGCGACCCGCTCGGGCACCTCCCCGACCTCGAACGGCGGCAGCACGCGGGTGGCCCCCGCCGCGTCGCCGATCACGAAGTGCAGGTCCCGGCTCGAAGGCTGGGGATCGGCGAGCCACGCCAGGCGGCCATCGGCGAGGGGCGCGATCTGCTCGATCTCGCGCCCCTCGGGGACGGGGACGCGGACGGTCTCGAGCGCCTCGCCACCCCCGAGGACGTAGATGGCGGTCGGGCCGGCCGCCGCGCCGTGCCCGCGGAACGCGACGCCCCCGCCGGGACCGAACCGGGGGCGCGGCGCGTACTCATCGAGCCCGTGAGGACCGATGGCCGGGTGCCACCGCCCGAGCTCCCCCGCGAGCGGGAACGAGCGCAGGTCCTGGCCGGCGCAGAGCAGGATGCCCTGCCCCCTGCGGCGGGCGAGATCGCAGGGCGCGTGCTTGCTGCGCGGAATGCTCTCCGCGAAGGGCTCGCCGGCGACCTCGACGATCGCGCCCGTGTCCAGCCGGACCCGCGCCAGCAGGCCAGGGTACGCGACGAGCGCCGTCTCGCGCGGGACGCCGCGGATGCCGTGGGCGACGGCGACCGCGAGGGGATCGAGCCCGGTGGTGACGATCCACCGGAGCGTGGGCTCCGTGGGCACCGCGTCGTCGAGGAGCGGCCCCATCCGTGCCCCGGCGAGGTCGAGCGGGTAGGTGGACGCGCCGTCGCTCGCCCGCAGATCGTCGCCGCGGCGCGAGAGGTGCGAGAGCCCGGTGCGATCGGTGACGCTCTCGACGCTGGGCTGGCGAAAGGTGGCCCCACCGTCGACGGTGACGGCCACGCCGAGCCCCCCGAAGATCACCGCCCCCTCGTGCACGCTCCGGAAGGCCACGTCCTCGATCCCCACGGCGGGCCAGCCCTCGACCTTGCGCTCGGCGCCGGTGACCGCGTCGAGGACGACGGGCATCGCCTCCCCCGCGTCCCCCCACACCGCGATCCACCCGGGGCCGGCCCCGATGCGCAGGAGCGACGCGCTCGGATCGTGCGCCAGCACGGTGGGTGCGCCGAGCGGATCCTCGAACGCATACACCCCGCGCCGGCCGTGCCCGATGAGCCGATCGCCGCCCGCCGTCGGGACCAGGACGATGCCGTCGAGCGGCTCGGGGGCCGGCGCGACCTCGCTCTCCACCCCACCGTCGGTGCGGACGAGGGCCCGCCTCCCGCCCAGCAGCACGAGCGTGCCCCGGGCGAGCTGCGGGCCCACGCGCGTGGCGCCGCCCGTGAGCACCCAGCGCGCGACCTCGGCCGCCGCAGGCGCGGGGAGGGCCACGGCCGAGCTCACCTGCGGCGCGACGGGAGGGCGCGCGCACGCCGCGAGGAGAGCGAGGATGGCGGGCGCGCGGGGACGCATGGACGGCTTCATCGTAGCGGGGAAGCGCCCGCGGCCCGGGACGATCGCCCCGTGATGCCCGTGATGGAGGAGTGCTAACCTGCGCCCCGTGAAGCTCTTCGGCCACGACACCTCGCCCTACGTCCGCCGCGCCCGCATCCTGCTCGTCGAGAAGGGCATCCCCTTCGAGCGCGATCCCGCCGGCTGGGTCAGCCCGTCGGAGGAGTTCGCCCGCCTCAACCCGCTGATGCGCGTGCCGGCCCTCCTCGATGCCGGCCAGGCCGTGCTCGACTCACGCCTCATCGCCACCTACCTCTACGACCGCTACCCCGCGCCCCCGCCCGCGCCGCCCGCCGGGCACCCGCCCCTCCAGGCGACGCCGTGGAGCGCCGACCACCGCTACGACGACGAGAACGTCCTGCTCGCGATCGACGGCGCGCTGGACAGCGCGATCAACGTGTTCCTGATGGAGCAGGACGGCGTCCTGCCGGCCGCCTCGGCGTACCTGCGGCGGCAGACGCAGCGGATCGCGCGCTGCATGAGCTTCGTCGACGGCCTGCTGGAAGGCCGGCAGACCCTGCGCGAGGGGGTGCTCTCGTTCACCGACATCACGGTGTGCTGCGCCCTCGACTGGATGATCTTCCGCAAGCGCTACGACGTCGCGCAGCACGCCAACCTGGTGCGGTTCCTGGCCGCTCACCGGGATCGCCCGTCGCTCCGCAGCACCCACCCCAGCCTGGCCGCGCCGGCGCCGCCGCCGCGGGCGGGCTGAGCGCACGGACGCGCGAGAGGGCCTCGCGC
>Ga0302279_10006899_pt1 | contig 11835 bp, 7 predicted proteins | sample III_Bog_N3_3_FD_194541 | JGI IMG/M metagenome (GOLD analysis project Ga0302279, IMG submission 194541) | Peat permafrost microbial communities from Stordalen Mire near Abisko, Sweden - III_Bog_N3_3 | ecosystem: Environmental > Terrestrial > Soil > Wetlands > Peat | place: Sweden: Abisko...
CGCCTGACGGTCGAGCAGGGCGGCCTGCGGTCAGGCCAACGGGGCGGGATCCGCTCCGAGGAATCCGGCGTCGCCGTAGGCGAACACCCCACCGTCGGCCGCGGCCAGCCAGTAGCCCTGTCCGTCAGGCGTGGCGGCCATGCCCACGACGGGCCGGTTGAGGTGGGGGGCACCCTCGGACCCGCGGAACTTCGCGGTTCCGTAGGAGGAGACCCCTCCGTCGGCCCGAGCTGTCCGTTCCGCCCCACCCGCCCTGGCCGCCGGTCATCGTCAGAGTCAGCGCGGTCACGTTGGCCGGGACGGTGAACGTCTGCAGGGTGTCGTCGTCGAACCCGAAGTTCTGGGTGACCGTGGGCGGCGTGCCGGCGCCGGCGTTCGTCGTCCCGACCCCGGTGACGATGGGTGCGACGATGCTCGTGGCGAGGGCGACGGCAGCGACGGCGGACGCCGTGACCATCCGACGGAGGCGACCCGGGACCCACCCGGTCCTGGGGGCCAAACCGTGATGGCTCGACGTGAGTCTCCGACCCTCTGATGTCATCTGATGGCAGACCATGAAGGGTTGACCCGGCAATCACGGGTCGCACCTTGGGTGGGCGCTGGGCCACGAACGGGTCCGGCGCCTCCTGGATCCCCGGCCCGGACACCTTTTCCACAGGTGGAAACGGTGTCCGTTGCTCTCGGGGACCCCGTAGTGGGGTTCGGGGGCGAACTCGCTCCGGATCCCGCGGATCAACCCGGCCTCGCCCCCGACCCCGCGGCGAGGGGGGCGACCGGCCGGAGCACCTGCTCGAGCTTGTCGAGGAACGGGGTCGACCACAGCACCCCGTAGGCGGGATCGGCGAAGTAACGCTCGTTCCACACCACGACCACCGACCGGGACGACTCGATTTCCTGGGCCACGGTCAACGGGACCTGCCGCACGCCACCGTCATGGATCCAGACCAGGTCGCTGAAGAACGGGGCCAGCTCGGGCACCAACGATTCCGCGAACGAGTCCCCGATGAGCAGCGTGCGGCCGGGCGCGAGCGGTGCGGCCGAACTCGTGGCCGTCGTCTCGGACGACTGCACGCCGACCACGGGCGGGGGTCTCGTCGTCACCACGACGCCGGTGCGCTGGATCGAGGCGTCGAGTCCCTTGTCCGGGGTCGGCGTGCCCAGGAGCGTGGTGAGGTCGCCGACATAGGTCCCGATCCACTCGTGCTCGTGGACGTCCGTCACCAGTCCCGGCGCCAGCTTGGCCACCAGGGCCTGGGTGACCGCCGCCGCCGCCACGCCGTTCCAGTGGGTGTCCTTGCGCTGGTAGTAGTCCCGGTGCTCGACCTTCTGGTGCTGCTCGATGAGGGCCAGCGAGTCGACGTATCCGGTCAGGCCCGCCCCGGCCAGCAGCTGGTAGGTCTGCCGCTTGGCCTGGGTGTCGCACGCCTCGTCGGGCCACGGATCGGGGAGATGGTCCGGCTCCGCGGTCGACTTGTCCGGGGCGAGGGTCAGGACCAGCTTCCGACCGGTCGCCGCCAGGATCGACTGCAACCGCTGCAGGCCCTGGATGACCTCGGTCGGCGGTGTCACCGGATAGCACTCCTTGTAGAACTCCCCCATGAGGTAGAGCCAGCCGTCCTGACCGACCAGCACGGTGCTGGAACCCTCGACGACCGGCTCCGGCGGGGCCGGTGGCAGGTCGACGAACTCCTTCTGGCGCTTCGAGGTCGCGGCGCGGGCCGGGGCCTCGCCGAGCGAGGACGTCGCCGAGGCCCCCGACGCGGTCTGGCCGGCGGATCCGGCCCCCACCGACGCGGCCACTCCGGACGACGCGCCGCTGGGTGGCGCCTCCCCGAACACGGAGTTGCTGAACCGGGCCCGCCAGCCGACGGCGTCCTGCCGGCCGGGCATGGCGTCCGTGAACCACTGGTCGAACTCGTCGAGCACCACCCAGGAGGCCGTGGGCGAGGGGAAGGCGGCGAGCGGGTGGTTCTCGAACGGTCGCGCCCGGGCGCCGCCGAGATACATCACCGTGGGGAGCAGGAAGAACAGGGCCGCCAACACACGGAAGACCGGGGCCGCCCGGCGCCCCTCCCCCCTCGGGTGCGCCCGTGCCCGCGACGTACCGTCGGGCCGTCCGTTCGTCGCCCCGACCATCCGTTCATCCGAGTGTGTCGACATAGTGATCAGAACTGGTAGTAGAGGAAGGGGCTGAACGTGCCGGCGGCCACCAAGATCGCACATACCGGTGCGGCCACGAGCACGTACCCGAGCCGCAGCGCCCCGATCCGCGGGCCGGTCCCATGGTCCATGATCCGACCGAGTGAGAAGCGCCGCGGCAGCAGCAGCACCGTCAGGGCCAGCGCCAGGGTCACCGCCCGCTCGTGGGTCAGGACGGACGCCATGCGGGCATCGATCCCGAAGCCGCTCGGGAGCACCAGGGCCCGGTAGATCCGTCCGGCCTGCGACAGGTCGGGCGACCGGAAGAGGACCCAGCCGACCATGACGAGCAGGAACGTGCGGGCCCGCATGAACACCACCGACCAGCCACCGGGATGGAACCCCTCGGCCTCGATGTCGACCTCACGGAGCCTCGGGTTCCGACGTTCCCAGATGAGCAGCCCGCCGTGGTAGAGGCCCCAGAGCAGGAAGGTCCAGGCCGCGCCGTGCCAGAGGCCCGTCAGCACGAACACGATGATCAGGTTGCGGTACGTCTGGGCTGCCGATCCGCGATTGCCACCCAGGGGGATGTACACGTAGTCGCGGAACCACCTCGACAACGACATGTGCCACCGACGCCAGAAATCGGTGATCGAATGCGCCGAGTACGGCCGGGCGAAGTTCTCCGGGAACCGGAACCCGAACATCCTGGCCAGACCGATCGCCATGTCGGTGTACCCGGAGAAGTCGAAGTAGATCTGCACGCTGAACGCCAGCACCCCGATCCAGGCCGAGACGGTGGTGAGGCCACCCGACGTCTGCGAGAACAGCGCATCGGCCAACGGGCCGACCGAGTCGGCCACGACGACCTTCTTCGAGAGTCCCAGGATGAAGCGCGGGAACCCGGCGGCCACGTCGGCCGCCCGGTGGGTGCGCACCTCGGTGAGCTGGTCGGCGATCTCGTGGTACCGGACGATCGGGCCGGCGATGAGCTGGGGGAACATGGCGATGTAGGTCACGAAGGTGAGCGGGTGCCGCAAGGCGGGAGAACGCTCGCGCCAGACGTCGATCACGTAGCTGAGGAGGTGGAAGGTGAAGAAGGAGATGCCGATCGGCAGCGCCACGTCGATCACCGACACACCGTGCCCACCGAAGGGCTGGGCGAGCGTCCGGGCCTGTCGGGTGAAGAATCCGGCGTACTTCCAGTAGCCGAGCACCCCGACGTCGGCGACGACCACGGCGGCCAGGTACGCGTTCCTGCGGAACTCCGACTCCGCCTGCTCGATGGCGATACCCGCCGCGTAGTTGACCCCGATGCACCCCAGGAGGAGGAACACGGCGGCATGGGCACCGTAGGCGTAGAAGGCCAGGCTGGAGACGGCCAGTACGGCGTTCCGGTGGTGCGCCGGGATGATGAGGTAGGCCGCCAGTACGACCGGCATGAATCCCCACAGGAAGATGGGGCTAGCGAAGGACACGGGCGCTCCGGCGCATCATCGTCACAGCCTGCTGACCCTCCGCCATGGTGTCGGGACCCTCGTCGGCCACGGGAGGGGCCGCACGGGGTGAACGTAGTGGACCCTGCCGGGGCGTGTCACCGGACGGTGTCGGCGCGGCCGGTGCGTGTCGGTACCTCCCGACCCGGAGGGCGGGCCGGCCGGCTGACGGCCGGCTCAGCCGAGGGACATCCCGACGATCGGCTGGTTGAGGTGGATGTTGCCGGTCGAGCCCTGGAACGTGGCACCGGGCCCGAAGGCGAACACCCCGCCGTCCGACGCCACCAGGTAGTAGCCGTGACCCGTCGGCGCGGCGGCCACCCCGACGACCGGTTGGTTGAGGTGCACGCCGCCGAGTGAGCCGAGGAAGGGAGCGTTGAAGCTGAACACGCCGCCATCGCTGGCGACCAGCCAGTAGCCGCCCGTCACCGGATCCACGGCGATCCCGACGATCGGCTTGTTGAGGTGCTGGCCGCCCATCGAACCCTGGAAGGTCGCCCCGGGTCCGTAGGCGAAGACACCGCCATCGGAGGCCACCAGGTAGTACCCGCCCCCCGTCGGCGCCGCCGCGATCGCCACGATCGGCGCGTTGAGCGGGATGTTTCCGGCGGACCCGAAGAACGGGGCGTTCGACCCGAAGTTGAAGACCCCACCGTCCGACGAGGCGAGCCAGCAGCCATTGCCCCCTGGTGCGGGCGCGACACCGACCACCGGCTTGTGCGGCGTGACGCTCAGACCGGCACAGTCGGCGGCATGGGGCCCGAACCCGTACACCGCGCCGTTCGCGTCGGCGAGGTCGTAGCTACCTCCGCCGGGCACGGCGGCCATGCCGGCGATCGGCTGGCTCAGGGCCAGGCCGGACCCGGAGCCGAGGAAGGGGACGCCGAAGGCGAAGATGCCACCGTCGCGCGCCACCAGCCAGTAGCCCGACGGTGAGGCGCTCGGGACGGCGACGGCCTGGAGCGGGCCGGACGGGGCCGGATTGGGCTGGAGCACACCGAACGCGCACTGCCCGGTCGCGAAGCCCCCGACGACGTTGGCCGTTCCGCCCGAGTCGCCGAAGTGGACGGCGGGTGAGTTCCCCGAACACAGCAGGTTTCCGGCGATCTGGTTGGTGAGGGTCTCCATGGCGTCCGGGTCGGTCAATGAGTTACCGGAGAAGGTGACGCTACCGGCCACGTGGTCGCGCAGGGCGCCGAACCAGCACGAGCCGAGGCCGGTGACCCGCAGGTTCCCGCCGATGGTGCTGTCCTCGTAGTCGCTGTACACGGGGGATTCCAGTGTCGAGAAGATCCCCGTGGTCGGCGTGGCACACGTCTTGCCCCCGCCACCGCCCGACTGGGTGGCATCTCCACCGATGGACGAGTCGTGGATGATCACGCCCAGGGGGTCGGTGGCGACCACGCCGCCCTTGACGGTGTCCGCGGAGTGGAGCGTCGGTCCACCCGGATCGTCGTCGAGGCACGGGTATTCGGGCGCCTCGCAGCCGAGGACCAGGGTCGCACCGCTGCCCACGGAGACGTTGCCGTCCACGGTCAGTGCCGACGTGCCCGGGCCCCCCTTGTCCTTGGCGAATTGCGCCACGAGTGCGGCCCCCGTCACCACGGTCAGACTGCCGGTCACGACCACCTGACCCGAGTTCACGTAGCAGACACCACTGACAGTGACCGAGCTGTAGGTACCCCCCGCCAGTGAGCCCGGCGTCGCCACGGAGCCCGTGCACGTGACCGGCCCGGGTGTGGCCGCCGTCGCGACCGAGGCACCCCCGACCAGGCCGAGGGGCAGCAGCAGCAGCGACGCGGCCGCCAAGGAGCGGGCATGGCGCCACATCCCCGGTGTGCACCCAGGGGTGGCCCTCCGCTTCCCGGTCCGTCCACTGGACAATTCGATCTTGGCCACCGCGCTGCCTCCGATACCCATCGCCGGCCTGACGTCGGACCCCGAGCCCACGCCGGGGGCGCGGGACGGTCCGATGGCGCACGATACCCCCGCCGGGGATCCACGGCGGGGACGTCAGTACGGTTCGGCGAGCGCGGCCGCCGCACGGCCGGCGACGCTCGCGTACCCGTGGGCCACCGCGGCGCGATGGGCCCGTGACAGCAGTTCCCGGGCCCGCGCGCGGTCGTCGGGCCCGGCGCGGACGGACAGCATCCGGCCCCACTGGAGATCGGTCAGTGCCGTCGAGTACCGCATGCCACCACGGGCGTGGCGATCGGCGGCCATGGCGAAGTGGCGCTCCGCCTCCGCGTAGCGGCCGAGCACCGACTCGAGGCTGGCACAGTGGTACGCCACGGAACTCCCCGCCGTCGCCCCGATGAAGAGGACCTGGTCGTCGAAGGGAGCGAGCAGCTCGAGGAGCTGCCGGGCCGGTCCCTCGGCGCGCAACTCGGCGGCCACCTCGGCGTAGTTGGCGAGCGCGAAGATCCACAGGACGTCGTAAGGCACCGACGCGAGGTCGAGTGCCGCGGACTCGAGCAGGCGGCGCGCCCCGTCCGGGTCGGCGGCCTGGAGGTACCCGGCCGCGAGCGTGGCACGGAACACCACGAGATCCGGATTGATCTCGGTCATGTGCTCGATCATCGGCACGAGTTCACCCAGTCGGCCCTGCTGACCGCGGATCCCGATCATCTCCGCCCCGTAGAAGCTCCTCGCGTCCGGCTGGCCGCTTTCGCCGCCGACCGACGACGCGGCATCGGCGAACTGCTCGGCCTGCTCGGTGTCCCCGGTGAGGATCGCCTCTGCCGCTTCGTTGAAGTGCGTCACCCAGAGCATCCCCGGTTGCCGGAGGGCGCTGGCCACCGTGCGCATGCTGTCGAGGCACCGGCGCGACCAGTCGAAATCGCCCGCCTGCGCCGCGGCCATCCGTGCGTAGGCACTGGTCCAGAAGCGCAGGTCCGGGTCGTCCAGGGCCTCCGCCACCTCGACGGCCTCCCGGGCGTCGACCAGCCGCTCGGCGAGTGTGGACGGTACCTGCAGCGGATCGCACACGAGGTTCAGCGTCCGGACGACCGTGGCCGGGTCGCCCGACCGCCGGGCCATCGCCCGCGCCGCGTCGGCCAGTTCCTTGCGTCGTTCCAGGGTCGTTCCGAGTGCGAGCTCGCTGCAGAGCGTGGCCAGGAGCAGGGCCCGCTCGTTGCTGTCGTCATCGGGAAGGGCGGAGAGGGCGGACTCGAGCACCGCCACCCGTTCGGCGTCGATGACGCCGATGGAACTGAAGAACCCCCTGCTGTTCCCGAGCGCGGCCGCCACCAGCCGGTCGGTCGAACCGAGCCGCTCGGCCCGGCGTGCGGCGTCGAGGAACGTCTCCCGGAAACCGGGGATCCCGGACTGTCGCTCCGCCTCGCCCAACGAGAGCCGCAGGTCGCAGGCCACCTGTGGATCGTCCGGAGCCGCCAGTTCGAGCAGCTGCAGGGCCTGGGAGAAGTACCGGACGGCATCATCCGGCGCCAGGGCGACGAGCGCGGCCTCACCGGCCCGCCGGGCGTAGTCCACGGCCTTGGTGGCGTTGGCCGGCTGGGGGGCGTTGCGCCAATGGTGGGCCAGCTCTCCGTCACGACCTCCGGGCCGCCGCCCGGGGGTCGTCTCGATCGCCTCCGCCACCCGGAGGTGGGCCCGGGACCGGCGGACGGCACCCATCTGCTGATAGAGGGTGTGCTGGGTCAGTGCGTGGGAGAACGTGAAGCGGCCGGGGACGTCCGTCACTTCACGCACCAGGGCCGCCGAGGACGCCGCGTCGAGCACGTCGATGACGTCTTCCGGATCGAGACCGGTGACCGATCTGAGCAGTTCGAAGTCGAACTCCCTCCCGATGACCGCCGCCAGTGAGAGGACCTGGTCGGCCGGCTCGCCGAGCCGGGCCACGCGCGCGGAGATGACCTCCCGGACGCTGGTGGGCAATTCCCTGTCGGACCAGTCGCGGGCCGCCGCCCAGCGCCCGCTGTCGTTCCGGAAGACGGCCCCGGTCTCGATGAGGCTCCGGAGGACCTCGCCGACGAAGAACGGATTCCCCTCGGTCTCGAGCCACACGGCCCGGGCCAGGTCGAGTTCCGTCCCTTCGAGATGCTGCCCGGCTGCGGCTTCGACGAACGCGAGCACACCCGCGTCGTCGAAGCCCTCAAGATGGATACGGCCGACCCGTGGCTCGCGTCGGAGCGCTCCGAGCAGGTCGTTGAGGGGCGTCGACGGACCCACTTCGGTGTCCCGGAACGTCCCCAGCACATGGAGCGGCGTCGACTCCGCATTGGCGATGACGTACCGGAGGAGGTGCAGCGTCGGGCTGTCGGACCACTGGAGGTCGTCGAGGACGAGCACGGTCGGTCGGTCGGTGCACGCGGCGACGAGCAGGCCCGTCACCGCGCCGTAGAGGACGTACCGCTCCACCTCCAGGTCCGAGGTCGTCGGGGGGCCGAGCGCTCCCATCCGCCGCCCGAGCGCGGGAACCATCGACGCCAGGGTGCCGCCGTGGACGGCGACGTGATCCTGCAGCACCTGTTCGGGTGCGGTGGTCACGAGGTGTCCGAGCGCCTCGGCGACGGGTGCGTAGGATGCCCCGGCGTCCTCCTGACAGCGCCCGAGCAGCACCCAGGCACCGGCGTCGGCCGCCCTCCGGGCCACCTCGGCGACCAGGGTCGTCTTACCGACCCCGGACTCACCGGACACGAGGGACACCGCCCGCCCCTCGCCGGCGACGACACCCTTGAACGTGTCGATCAGCTCGGCCACCTCGGCCTCCCGGGCGACGACCCCCGTGGGCGGCACCAGTGCGATGCGGGCGGGCAGCGGGAGCTCGTCTTCGGCCGCACGCTGTTCGATCGGCTCCCAGGCGACCTCCAGGACCTCGATGGGCACGGGAAGTCCCTTCAACTCGAATGCCCCGAGAGGTTGGAACGCGTGCTGCGTGCGGCGCCCGGCCATGACGCGGACGGTGTCCGTCGCCAGGATCTGACCGGCATCCGCCCGGGCGCAGAGCCGGGCCGCCTCGACGACCGGATCGCCGAAGAAGTCATCGGCCTCCCTGGTCGCCTCGCCACCGCTGAGCCCGATCCGCAACCCGAGTGGCCGCGGTGCCGTGGCGTTGTCGCGTGCGACGGCCTGCGCCATGGCCACCGCGCACGACAGCGCCGCTGACGTACTCGGGAAGACGACCATGAGGCCGTCGCCGAGGTTCTTCACCTCGCTCCCGCCGGATCGGACGATGGCACTCCGGAGCGAGCCGAAGTGGGCCCGACGCAGCTGGTCCGCCTCCTCCGCGGTCAGGGCGGAGGCCAACTCCGTAGAACCGACGAGGTCGGTGAACAGCACCGTGATGGTTTCGGTCGCCGCCACGACTCCCCCTTCATCTCCGCCTACGACCGAAGCGTAGGCCACCGTCGCCGTCCGCGCTCCGGAGCGCCCGGGACGACACCGGCGCAGCACCGCCGCCCGGACCACGACCGTGACCACGCGCCACCGGGCGCCGCGCCACCGGAGTGGTGCCCGTCCCGGCGGCTCGTAGGTGTCGAGGAACCGCCTGCCCGTCCCCTACGGGACGTTCAGGCCCAGGAAGGCGAGGAGCGCGTAGCCGAACAGTCCGACGCCGCACGCGACGAGGACGGGGACCTCGACGCGCCGTGAGCTGAGGAGGGTCGCGGCTCCCATCGCCAACGGGAACGCACTCAGCGCGTACCGCTCGAAGGACGCGAAGTTGGAGCCCAGCAGGCCTGCGCCGACGATCGCCACCGCGAAGGCCCCGTAGGAGGCCGGCAGCCGTCGGATCACGACGATGCAGAGGAAGATCGCCACCGCGATCCACGGGAGGTGCAGTGCCGTGCCGATGTGTGAGCCGTGCAACGCACTACGCGCGTCCCGGTAGACGTTGACGAACGGATCATCGGACACCGAACGTGACACCCCGTACCGCTGCAGCCGGATCGGCGCCAGGAAGCCTCCGTAGGTCGCGGCCACCCAGGACAGGTAGGCGAGCAGTCCCACCAGAGGGGCGACCGCGGCCAGGACCCGTGGCACGCGGGCCCGCCAGTCGGCCGCCGGCCACAGCCGGACCGCCTCGATGACCACCGGGAGCACGAGCAGGACTCCGATGGGACGGGAGGTGCCGGCCAGGAATCCCCACAGCGCGGCCCACCACCACCGATCGCTGCGGATGCTGAGGAACGTCGCCACGGACAGGAGGACGAACAGCGACTCCGAATAACCCATCACGAACACGTACGCGGGCGGCGCCAGGCAGATGAGCCACACGGCATTCCGTGCGTACCGTGCGTCGCCCGACTCCCGCTGGGTGAGGTGGTACACGAGCATTCCGACGACGAAGGCGGCGGCGTTCGAGACGAGGAGGAGTGACCCCCCGACGGGTAGCGCCGTGCCGTGGTGCAGTCCCCGGGCCAGCAGGGGGAACAGCGGGAAGAACCGGAGACTCTGATGGGCGATGCCATATCCCTCGGCGGCGATGGCGCGGTACCACGTGGCGTCAGAACTCAGCAGGCCGTCCCGGGCGGCGCCGACCGCCTTGGGATTGCCACCGCGGAGCGTCGTGACCTCGGACCGGGCGAACCAGAGGGCGAGCCCAGTGACCACGCGGGCGATGAGCCACGGGAGCCACGTGGCGGCGAAGGCGGCCTTCGCCGGCACGGCCCATCGTCCCGGGCGCGACCAGCCACGTCCGGCCCGGTCAGTCCGATCCACGGGTAGCCCGTTCCATGGTGGGCACCCCACGTGCACCTGACACGACGATTCTGATCGACACGTATCGCCTCAGCGCTCTCGATCCGGCGCGGACCTACGCTGCCCTCAAGGTGAGGCCGGCGACGACCACCCAGAGACCCCAGGTCATGCCGGTGACGACGAGGGGTCGGAACGCCCGGGTTCCGAGGAGGATGCCGGACCCGAGGACGAACAACTCGATCATCGTGCGGAATTCGCGCGGGTCGTTGTTCCAGACGGACGTGGACAAGGACACGGTCAGCACCAACGCGAACAGGAAGGCCAGTCGTTCGAACGATGATGCCTGGGATCTCCTCAGATTCACCAGCGCGAGCACTACGACGGTCAACAGGACGGCGAGCTGGAGCAGCTGGATGAGCTCGGCCCGATGCGGATGCTCCACCCAGTAGCGCGCGGCGTGGAACAGTCCGGCGAACGGAACGCCGATGTTGCCCCGACCCGTCCTCACCGGATAGGCGCCGGTGGCGATCCGGACGACGACTTCCCATGCCCCGTACGCCACGAGGGGTATCGCCCAGGCCGCATCGTCCCGGCCGATCCGCTGATGTCGGCGGACCACCTCGAACACTCGCGTGACGAGCAGCGCAGCGACGACGACGAGCGCGGTCTCGCGGCAGAGGACGGCACCGCCGAACGACAGTCCGGCGAGGATGGCGTGCCCGCGGCGCCATGCGACGATCCCCCCGATCACCAGTGCGATCGAGGTGATCTCGGTCAGGTCGCGGCTGAGGCTGTACTCGAGTCCGAAATAGCCGGCGGGCAGGAGTCCCCACAGTGCGTGCCGCCCGAAGGAGTGTGCCCACTTGCCCGAGAAGAAACCGGTGAAGGCCAGGGCGACGACGTTGACGGCGACGAGCGAATAGGGAACCAGCGCGCGCTGGCCGAAGGACGCCAGCCACGCCAGGACGGGATAGCCGATCCGGCCGTCCCGGAGCGTCGAGTCGATCGTGATGCCGTAGGCGGTGGGACCGAGTTTCCAGGGTGCGAGCGCCAGTCGGTAGTAGAACTGCCCGTCATAGCCCTGGCCCTTCATGATGACCAGGCCGTGGGGAGCCTGGGCCGGATTCACGAATTGGGATCCGGCGATGACGAAGAACGAGATGTGACCGTGCGCCACCAGGATGAGCCGGGCGGCGACGAAGCACACGCCGACGAGGAGGAGCACCCCGCCGGTGACGAGGGGCGAATCCGACAGGTCCGAAAGTCGGGCCATCGTGAGCCCCGTCGACGGGTCGGACCTGGGGGCACCGCCTTCGTCCCCGTCCGCCGCGGGCGGGTGTCCGGCCACCGGGAGGGGTTCGGCGACGGCCGGGACCTCGTCGCTCATCGAGGGGGACGGGACCGGTCGGGAGCGACGGGGCCACGGAGCCCACGCCGGAGTCGGCGTGCGGGCCGTCTGTCGCCTGCGATCACCCTCGGATGATACACAGCCGGCGTCGTGGCGCCTGGGTCCTGTCCTCCCGGGGTGGCCACCGTATTC
>Ga0302279_10006908_pt1 | contig 11821 bp, 14 predicted proteins | sample III_Bog_N3_3_FD_194541 | JGI IMG/M metagenome (GOLD analysis project Ga0302279, IMG submission 194541) | Peat permafrost microbial communities from Stordalen Mire near Abisko, Sweden - III_Bog_N3_3 | ecosystem: Environmental > Terrestrial > Soil > Wetlands > Peat | place: Sweden: Abisko...
CGTTGACGAGCTTCTCGAAAAGGAGAAACAACGCGGGGACGGTTCGAATGCCAGCGCCAATGAGGACGCCGTCAAAAGCCCTCTCCTTGAGCGCCGCCAACACCACGGCCTCGGCGGTTTCGCCCCGATCGATATATAGCCATCGCGCGTCGTATCCGAGGTCGCGCAGGTGCTTCTCGTCTACAGCTAGGGCGGCTCGCAGTGCCGGTTCGTCAAGCTTCACAGCCAGGTGTGCATAGTCAACGAATTTGGGGTCGAGACCGATAACCAAAACGCTCTTCTCGTTAGTCATGAGACCATGTCCTTGTGACAGCTTGTAGCAGTAATCTTGATGACCGATCTCCTCGGCGCCCATTCTTCATGGAAGCCACGGAAGCCTCCTCCTGATTCCGCTCCCATCGCAAGACGACCTTGCGTCAAACCTTCTTCCCTCTAAAAAGGAAGACTGCAACGATGGCCATGTAGAGCGCCGTTCCCCAATGTATGAGTAGGGGCGGTGCGATGCCGAGATGGCTAATAATCACCAGCCCGTCGCCGATCGGAATAAGAATCGCGATGGCAAACACGATTGCGGTTGAACGCCGGTCTCCTCGAAAGAGGAAGGCCAAGACTGCCAATCCAGAGAAGATGTCGCGAATGCCCTTGGTCCACATATATGGGAATGCGGCAGGGTCATGGATAGGAATGCCGAAGCCCGTTGACGCTCCGACCGGGTTGAACAAGAAATTGATGCCCAGCAGGATGATGGCTACGGGTATCACGATCGTGAACCAGAAGAGCGCCGAGTTTCTCTTCAAGCTCGAACCATCCGAGTCAATGTTTGTAGTCATGTCAGAAATCCAGTCCTAATTGAGTGGAGAGCCTGTTGAGGGCATGAGAGTCGTTGACTCAACGTTCACGATGTCGGCGACATCGAAATTCTCGACGTCGTGGGCGAATTCTTTGCTTTCCATATATCGCTTTGTGATTTCGTCGGGGTCAGCGCCCGGCGCGTATGAGACCAGCACAAAGAGCCGTGGCTTGACGTCGTCCTTGGCGGTCCAGAAGCCGTGAGCCTCAACCCCAAACAGCGGGAAGCTGTTGAGATGGCGCGGATAGATCACTTCCCTGTAGTGATCGAGTGCCGCTTTGGAACGCAGCTCGTACACTCGAATTTGATAGGTTCGCATTGTTCATGTCCTTTGTTGTGGACCTTCGTTGTCCGCGGCCTCGGCCAGCTTCACGGCAGCAGCGTCACCCTTCCCTCGTGAGCGCCAGCAGCAGCGTGCCAAGCGAGATCCCCAGCAGGGTCGACCGGTAGATCAGAATCGAATCCCATCGCGATTGGAGTGCGCGAGCGTCGTGAGCCTCACTACCCCTGCGCATCGCCGAGACCATCTGCTCGTTGATCGGCTTCGCGATCGTCAGGTACAGGGCGAGCCAAAGCAACTGCGCGCCGAGCGAAACGATCGCGAGAACACGCACTTGGGGGCCAAGCGCGACCAGAAGCCCGGTGCCAAGGAGCCCGGCCACCCCGAAAAGCGGCATCCGGCGGTCGGCCACTGCATGCAGGTGCGCCATCACCTCGAGCATTGCCGAGGCGGAAGCGCGGGCCAGCGCCGTTCGTCCGACGACGGTGAAGAACACGTCCGTGCCGAGGACGACCGCAAGCGCGAGGCAGACGGTGATGGTTACGACGAGGTTCATAGCCGCAGGTCCTTTCCTGGAGTCAAGAGGCGTTGGCAATCTCGCGGTGACCACCAAGCCCCGCGCCTTCCAGCACTATCTTTCCGGTGAAGCCCCCAGCCTGGTGCTCCGCGACGGCTTCCGCCGCCCGCAGAAGCGGCAGCCGGTGAGCGACGTGTGCGTGTAGCGTGCCAGTCGAAAGCAGCGTGAGGAGGTGTCCGAGGTCCTCGTGATACTCGCGCCAGAAGCGCGCGGGCCGAAACATGCGATCGGCTCCAAAGGTACCGCGCCCCCAAACGTCGAAGAACGTCATCCTTCGTCCACCCGGGCGGAAACTCCAGACCAGCTTACGCGAGAAGAACCCAAGGAAGGCCCACGACGCCGAGGTCTTCTTCTGCGCGGCCGACACGTTCCCGTAGCAAACGAGGAAACCGCCTGGGCGGAGCATCGCAAAGGAGCTGCGCACGGACTCTCCACCGACGTGATCGAACACCGCGTCGATGCCTCCCGGGGCGAGTGCGCGCACGTCTTCGAGCACGCGCTCCCGCGTGTAGTCAACGACTCTCGCGCCCAGGGGCTCCACCGCAGCGCGCTGGCTGGGCCGGCAGGTTCCAATCACGTTCACGCCCGCGAGTCGTGCGAGCTGAACGAGCATCGTGCCGACGCCACCGCCGGCGCCGAGCACGACGATCGTTTGTCCGGCGCGCACCTTCGCGACTCGGTGGAGCATCTTGTATGCGGTGACTCCGTTCACAACGAGCGTGTCCACTTCTGCGGGATCGAGCTCTTCCGGAACCAGGACGAGCTCGTGCTCCCGTCGCACCACGAGCTCGGACCAAGCGCCCGTCTCCGTGATCGTCGCGACACGCTTGCCAGCGAGCCCTCGGTTGACGCCCGAGCCAACGCCAACGACGCGACCCACGATGTCGTAGCCGGGTACGAAGGGAAACGCTGGCTGACCGGGGTAGCGTCCGCGCAACATGGCGACCTCGGCGTAAGAGACGCCCGTCGCCTCCATCGCGATGAGCACCTCGGACGGCCCGAGCGGACCGAGCTCGCGCTCGCGGGCCTGAAGTCCCGCGGCCTCGATCATCCCGGGGATCACGATCTCGTGCGTCTTCATCGGAGCGCCCCGCGTCGTCTGGGCACCGCGAACCGCCTTCTTCGAGCCGTCCGTCGGCGTCGCGTTGTTCATGACGGCTATCCTTCATCTTGCAGGCTTGCGCCGCAATCCGGATCGGTGCAATGTTTCAAGGCAATAATGCAAGACCCGAACGGTGGCCGCTGGGATGACGTCCGAATCTTTCTCGCCGCATATCGGCTCCTAAGCCTTGGCATGGCGGCCTCGCGCCTCGGCGTCGACACCTCGACCGTCAGTCGGCGAATCGCTGCGTTCGAGGAGCACCTCGGCGTACGACTCTTCGAGCGGAGCCGCGAGGGACTGCTTCGCACCAGAGCGGCTGAGCAAATCTTCGAGGCTGCGGAGGCGATGGAGACCTCGAACGCCCGCTTGTCGCGGGACGCCTCGGGCGTGGAGGCAAGCGCTGAAGGAACCGTTCGCCTCACGGTCGACCCCGGGATGGCCGAGTCCTTCGTGGTCCCGTCCCTCCCCCGGTTTCGTGCGAAGCACCCTCGGGTGGACGTCGAGATCGACGCATCTCCGTTACCGCGCGACCTTGTCAGACGCGAGGCTGACATCGCGTTGCGCTTGACCAAGATCGCAGGCGCGGATCTCGTCGCCACGAAGGTTGCCGCCGAGACGTGGATCGCGGCCGGGGCTCCAGCACTCGTGAATCGTCTGGGCCCTATCTCCACATGGGACGCGGCTCCCTGGGTCACCTGGGACCGAGACATGGCGGGCTTTCCCCCAGCGCAATGGGTCGCGCGTCATGCTGGCAAAGCGCCGACTCCGCTGAGAACCAGCCACTTTGCTTCTCAGGTCGCCGCGGCGGAGGCGGGCGTGGGCCTCGCTCTCTTGCCGGCTCCCTATACGAGGATTCGGAAGCTGGAGCGCGCACGCACCACGAAGGCCTTGGCCGGGTCGGTCGATGACTGGCCGAAGAGCGAACTTTGGCTCGTGGTACATCGCGTGCTGCGCGACGTGCCGCGCGTAGCTGCGCTGTGGTCGTTCCTCGTCGAGGAAATGCGCGCGATTCACGGCGGTCTCCCGCCGACGTGACCCGAGCGTGTCGGACCGGTGTTGCTCCGCATAGCTTGCGGAGCGTTCTTCTGGCGCCTGCGAGATCCGCAGGAGGGCGTCACGGACGAAGCGGCATGCCGGATCGCCATCGAGGGCCTTCGGGCCAGAGCCGCTCGACGCCGCCGGGCTTATGAGGAAACGGGATTGGTGAAACGCGCAGGTGCGGGCGTAGAGCGCGAGGCCTCGTGGCGTGGGTCGGGCGCTGTGGGGCTGTCCCGTTCGGCATGCACGGCGGCCGACGGGGAGGAACTCTCCCAGGCCGTCTCGCACCTCAGGCAACTCCCCGGTGAACAGCTTCGCTACTCCGCGGACGGGCGATCGCGAGGGCCTGCGCGGCTCGCTGTCGGCTCCGGGACATGCGAAGGCCGTCGCGAAAGTTCAGCCCGAGCAGCGCGACATTGGCCGCGCCAGCGACCAGTTCGATCACTTGCAGGGCATAGAACGTCCGGCCGAGCACCCCGTCACGAGAGAGCCACCACAAGAGAATCGCCGATGGCGCGAGGAGGAAGGCACCGTTCAGCGCGATCAGGCGCATGCGCCGTCTTTTCTTGTCGATGAGGGCACCGCGCCTGTCGCCTCCGAGCCGGGCTCCCGTTGCGCCCGTCGCGACGATTGCCGGCACAAGCACGCAGAGGCCCATCGCAATGCCGCGCTTCACGTGCGCGACGCCGGTCCCGTCCATGGCCAGCTCCGACAGGATGGTCGCACTCCAGAACGTGGCAAGGGTAAGGAGCGCCACGCAGGCACCCGCCAGGTGCGCCAGGACGAGAGTGGACGGACGGTTCGCGCGTTCCATGGTCAACCTTCCTTCTTTGCTCTATCGAGCGACGTGACGAACGCTGCGACAACGCGCCGCGCGCTCTCGAGTTCCGTTAGAGAGTGATCTCGACCAAGCGACCGGGCCTCCACCGCCCATGCCCGGCTCGCGCGCGCGTAGGCCGCGCAGCCCAGACGGGTAAGCGCAACCAGCGGCGACCGCTGATGCGACGGATTATCTTGAAGCGCGACGAGACCCTCCTCCCGCAGCAAGTCGACCTGTTTTTGCACACCCTGCCGAGAAAGGCCCATCGCCTTGCCGATGGCCGGGACCGTGAGCGCCTCGCCTGCGAGCGCGATGGCTCCAAGCACTTGCCATCGTGCCGAGGTGAGTCCTATCGGCGCGACGAGTTCGTCTCCTCTCCTCATCAGCGCGTCGTGAACGCGAAAGATGCCGAGCACCAGCTCGGTCACGGCGTCGGCCTTCGAAAGGGGATAGGTCGGGTGGTCGGCGGTGCTGGTCATGATGACAACCGGATGTCATTGTGACGTCCTGACAGCCGGTTGTCAAGTGCGCCTCGGCTCGGCGTGACGCCGACCACGCCTCGCGACGAGCTCACCGTGTGGCGCTTCAGGTGGCAGGGGTCTTCGGTCTCACCGTGCAGCGACACTGACGAGTCACGGGGTCCTTTGACAGGTCAGCCGCCGAGGAGGGTCGCGTTGGTCGACATCATCGCGCAAGTGTCCGTATCAACGAGCTTGAGGGCCCGCGCTCGACGCCATGCTCGCTCGGTCTGGATCCTGGACCTACACGGACGACACCGAGATGATGATCTCGGTCGCAGAGTCTCTGAACCGCGTGGGGAGCGTCAGCCCCGAAGACATCCTCGCGACGCTGGTCGCCAACTACGATCCCGCACGAGGCTAATATGGGCACGGGATGAAGCGCGCCGTCGATGCGTTCCGCTCGGGTCGGGGGGCGGCGTTCTCCTCGTGGGCCGAGGGGTCGAAGGGCAACGGCGGAGCTGTCCGCGTGGTGCCGACCGCGTGCGCCTACCACGACGATGCGGTCGCACTTGCCTCACACGCGGACACCGCTGCGCCGGTCACCCACGCACACCCGCTCGGCCGCGTGGGTGCTGTCGCTCACGCGATGGCCATCGCATACGTTCTCCGTCACACACCGGGAGACCGCCTCGACGCCGAGAGCCTCGTCGCGACGGTGCGCGGGGCGACGGCCGAGGCTGGGACGCTCCTCGCATCTCGGCTCGACGCGGCGGCACGGCTCGCACGAGACCTCGCCGCTCCGCAGGACGCGGCTCGGATGCTCGGAAACGGCGTGCTCGCAGAGGAGGCCGTTCCCCTAGCCCTCTTCGCCTTCCTCCGCTGGGCCCCCGACTTCGAGGCCGTCGTCAGGAACGCGATCCGCGCGGGCGGCGATACGGATACGACGGCCGCGATGAGCGGTGCGCTCTGCGGTGCCCTCGCGGGTGAGGAGCGTCTCCCCTCCTCGTGGATCGAGCGAGCCGAGACCGGGCCGAAGGGCCTCGCCTACGTCCGCTCGCTCGCCGACGCGACGTTCGACCTCTGGGAGAAGCGCGCGGCGCGTGCGTGATCGGCGCGGAGGGGCTCCCGCGCTTCGGGTAGCCTTCGCGTGTGAGCCCGGGCGTCGCAAGCTGGCTGCCGACCGCGATCTTCGTGCCGCTCGTGGGCTTCATGCTCTACCGCCGCGTTCGGCGAACCTTCGGCCGCCAGCCCGTCACGCCGAAGCGAATGGGGGTGCGGATGGTGCTGCTCTCCGTCATCAGCGTGGGCTTCCTTGTCTGGATGCCGACGCTGAACGGCTTCGCCGCCACGACCATCGGGCTCACCCTCGGCGTGGTGCTCGCGACCTACGGGCTCAAGCACACCACGTACGACGTGACCGCAGCGGGCGCCGGCTACACGCCGACCCCGTGGATCGGGCTCATCGTCACGGCGCTTTTCCTCGGCCGCTTCGCCGCGAGGATGTTCTCGGTCTACGAGGCGCGAGCCGGCGCGAGCCCTGAGCCCGGCGGGAGCCCCGACCCCGAGCCTTCAGCGGAGCCCGCTCACGCTCGGGGTCTTCTTCCTCATGGCCAGCTACTACGTCGCCTACTACGCGGGCGTGCTCAGGAAGGCGCGGACGATGGGTGCCGGGGATGCCGGGGTGCCGGCGCCATGAAGGTCGCCAAGCGCGACGACTGGAAGATCGAGTCGATGCCCGATGCTCGCACGGCCATCGCGTATACGCGCGTCTTCGACTCGGCCGAGCACGCCCGTGTGATCCGCGGCATCGTCCCCGAGGAGATGGAGGACAAGTGGTTCGTCTTCTACGAGGCGCCGTGGCTCTGGTTCCACCGTAGCTGGACGGGGTTCGCCATCTACGCCGTGAAGCTCCGGGTCATGGAGGTCGGAAGCACGGTCGACGAGACGTGGGTGAACCGCTCCCCCGAGCAGTACCGCGAGACGGACGACGCCTACGACGCCGAGCTGCTGTCGTTCCTCGTCGAACGCCTCCTACTCGGTCGCGACGTCCGCTTCCCGGTGCGGCCGAGCGTCGAGCCCGACAAGGCCCCCCTGCTCGTCCACCACATCGTCGGTCACGCGAGGTCGAACGAGGACTAGTGACGGCGGTGGAGGTGTTGCGCAGACCAATGACCGCCGCGGTCCGCGTGGTCTACGCTCGCTCCAGAACGTCGAACGCGCTCGGAGACTCCAAGGGCGAGCGGCGGAGCACGCGGTACTGGGCGGCGGGGTGACCGGGGAAACGCGGAGGCGCAGTGACGATTGCGGTCCGCGATCGGCGTGTCAACGAGGCACTGATGCGACTCCAAGGACCAGGTGGCGGCGGCCGGAGCGTTCTGCCTCGATGCACGGCTCAGCGGCCCGTTCACGCGCTCTCGCTGTCGCGAGCGCCGCCCTATCCGCCTCCGACGGCGCGTAGGGCGCGCTGGACCGTCGCGACGGGAAGATCAAGTTGCGACGCAATCGCCGTCGCTTCGACCGCGCCGTTAGCGCGTTGGGCAGACGATCTAATGTCGGCGACCGCCTGCACCACCCAGGCTTCGACGTCAGATTGACGAGCACTCAGATTCAGACCTGGATCGCTGAGGCGCAGGGGCTCGGCGGGATCGCGCAAGAGCTCTTCGATGATTCCCGGATCAATTGAACGGCCAGGGGAGCTTCCGGGCGCCCGTCCCGCGCCACCGTGGCTCCCCGGCCGATCCACGAAAGAGAGATCCGGGATGGTGACGGGCGCGTCGCTCGTCACCGTGTTGTTGTCGCCCTCCAATCGTGTCGCTTCACTCCTGAGCGGACGCCAGGTCGTCCAGGGAGAGTCGGCATAGCTTCTCATGGCGATCCGCTCGAGGCGGCTGCCCTGCGGAAGAAGCTGCCCCTCTCGAGCCTGAACGACTGCCCGAAACCCAAGCCGCACGATGGGGGGTTCGACAAGCGTAACCTCCGGAGGAGCAACCCCGGATGCCGCGTGATGTGCGACACGAAGCCCATCGATGTCCGGACCGCCGCCAAGAAGCTGAGTGAGGTTCTCGAGAACCACGGGAATCATTTGGCTACGTGGAAAAAGACGAACCATCAGGTGACCCCCAAGGAGGCCCAGCATGGGATTGTCAAACTTCGCGAAAAGGTACTCATCGATCTCGCCTCGGCGGATCAGCCTCTCGTTCTGGACTGCCGCTAGTGCGGAGACGGTCCGGTTGACGTCGACGTCGTCAGGATCGAGCGACGCGCCGAGGCGGGCCATGAGCACGGTCGCGTCTCCGATCCGAACCCATCGATCGTCGAGAAGGAAAACAAATGTCGTCCACCCTGAGTAAACGTGGATCGGCAGAGAGCGGGGCACGGGCGAGCGGGCGACGAGCTCGTAGCGCCCAGCGGCCGCGTCGGCAGACAGGGCACGCCATCCTTGCGCGTGGAGCGCGACCTCCTCGCCGAAGGATCTGTCCAGTCCCGTCAGTCGGAGCGATGCCCCGACGTCCGTCATCGTGGTCGAGCCATCCGCCAGAGCCCGCACCATGACAACGAGGCGCCCCTCATGAGGCGGACCGCGAAGTGCGCCGTGGTTCGGTTGAGATCCCAATTGGCGAAGCGGCCCCTCGTAGTATTCGTGCCGGAGAGAGGAGCTTCGGACCGGCGCCGCCGCAGCAACCTCCGTAGGCCTCACCAGGTGCTGCGCAACTGTGCCGTCGTGCCGAAGGAGATCCTCCCGGAAGCTCCCCGCGGACTCGACCCGCACTACGTAGAGTCCTGTCTTCAGCGTCAATGTCCGCCGTCCCGGGGCGACGCCTTCGAACACGACTCGGTCGAGCCGATCGTAGACCGTGATGCGCGCGGGCCCGAATTCATAGGAGAGCGTTAGAGGCCGTTCAGAACCGGAATTCATACCGCCCTCGCGTCGTCATTCGAGGCCGAAGAACGCGCTCCGTCCCGGTTCTCAGTTCGCGCAGAATGTGTACCGCATCCCGCTCGAGTTCGAGCTCCCATGGTCCGGTCGCAGCGTCGCCGCTCTTGAGCGTGTTGCCAGACGCGGCTTCGACTTCGATGAGACCCGTGCGCCCCTCGGTGAACTCGATGCAGACGGGGACCGTGGGAGTCACGGCGTGCAGCGGTCCGAAATCATACGCCGGCTCGGAGTTGAATTCGGAGAGCACGCGTGCCTGCTGCTTGAGCCCCAGGGCGCTTGCTCGGCGGGGCGTCTCGCGCTCGAGATAGTCGCGAAGGCCATCGGCGGTTGTCCGACCCGTCGCGGGATCGACGGCGCCGCCGCGAAGCCCTTCAAGTAGCACGGTCGTAAAGACGCCCCGGCCTGCCTCGTAGGCCACGTCTTCAAACTCTGTTGCAAACCCAACCATCGTCCGGACTTGCGGCGCATCTGGCAACGGCATGGGAGGAGGAAATGTCGGACCGAGCCCTCGCACACTGAAGTTGCGCACGCGGCAGCAGTCGAGCCAGATGACGATCTGCTCGAAGCGAGCCCAATCGCGCAACGTCTTCTGGTAGTCGCGGTAGCTCAGAGACATCGCGCGAAAGGTCTCGCTCCACTTCGCGAGACACATGGATACATCGTCCTGCACCTGCGCCACGCCGTGTCCGCTGAAGTAAAAGTAGAGGCGCCTTCGGCGCTCCGGCCGCTCGAGCACCTCGACGAAGGCATCGTCGATCAGATCCTGGAGAGGCGCCGGCGGGGGTGCGGACGAGCGGAGGAGCTTGCAGTTGTTCTCGGGCAGCCCGCCGCCCAAGGGATCGGTGAGCCACGCGTGGACTCGCTCGGCATCCTCGATAGCCCCCTCGAGCGGGCGAAACGCCGGGTAGTGGTTCACCCCGAGAACGACGGCGTAGTCGCGGGCGTTCATGGGCTTCGCAGCAGCGTCAGTACGCTTTCACGTGTGACCGGTTCGTCGATGAACCCGCCATGATGCCGGGCCTCGGATCGCCATCCTGCATCGGCAGTCAGGCTCGTCGGCGCAGTAACAAGCCGCGCTTGATGCGAGAGAAAGTTCGCCATGTCGACTCCGCCCTCATTGTCGTATGGGGGGAGTCCCGTCAGATGACGGGCCATGCCCGCGAGGGGCGTGTCGGCCTTAGCTTCGAGCAGACCGGAGACGAGGTACAACAGCGAGCGAGGGTAGAGCGGATGGATCGCATCGCGCGACTCGTGCGCGTCGCTGAGTGCGAACACGCGGAGCCGGTCGTACCGCCCGGGGTTCGATCCAATCGCCTGCGCGAAGAGCTCTCGCGTGCATGCCGGCGCGAGTAACGCCACGTTGCGAACCTTGAGGGTGGGCGCCCGAAAACCTACCGCGTTCAGCAGGTGGCAGATCGCGATTGAGCCAGCGCTGTGGCCAACCAGATCTACACTCGCTCCGGTCTCGGTCGCGTACGTGTTGAGTCGCGTGAGCAGAAAGGATCCTGCATGTCGCTCCTCCTGGCCGGGCGTTTGCTCCCACATCTCTCGCGCAGCATCCTTCATGCCGTCCCACAGCGCGCTTCCGACCTCTCCGACGAAAAAGGCGCGCAGGACCTCCTCCGTCACTGTGCAATAGAGGCCATGGGCTCGCTTCTTCCAAAAGCGGACCAGCGTTGCCCACGCAGCCTTCGCGAGAGGGAGGCCGATGGCACGGAGCACCATCGTCGCGCTCCGGGCCTGCGCACTATCGTCCGGCGCCTTCGCTCGCGCGCGGACGAGTGCCTGGAGCGTCGGATCGCCCATCACGGCGGCCTCTGACTCAGCCTGAAGCTGTGCAAGGGCGCTAGTTTCGTCCTGAGTTGCTGCGTCGAGTTCGGGATCGTCGTTGCGGGAGTCGAACCGCGACGGATCGTCGATGTACCGCTCGAAGTCGGTCGGCGTCGTACCCCCCATGCCACGCGCCCCATGCGTCGATGCCACGCGGGACCAGACGCGCGAGAGGACAATTGCCGCCAGCTTTTTCACGAGCTCGGTGTTGAGGAGCCCGGTGACGTTTCGCCCGGCTACGTCGAGAGCGCCCGTTCGCCAGACGACGAAGATTGGCCAGACGTCGGCGTCGAGGAGAGGCTTGACCAGCGTCTCGGCGGACTGGAGCGCAACCGTCGGGTCCACAAGACCCCCATGAAAGTACAGAGCGATCCGGCGTGCGCCCCTGAGGCGCATTGCGGCGATGAGGCGCTCTACGTGTGCGTGATCGGAAGGCACGGCCGCGTCAGGCGAGAGTTCCCCCTTGTTGCCGACCGACAGCACGTGGTTTGGGTCAAGCACGTCGTGATGCTATCGGAGGGCCGCGTAGCCAGGGAAGAGATGCCCCTTGCTGCCGTGTCACGTGCACGCACGGCACGCTTCGTGCTTCCTTCCAGGTTGGTCTGCTCGGACCTCCCCCGCGTCGCGAGGCGTTTGCGGTACCTGTCCAGTGTGAACGGACGTGAGCGAAGGCCGAAGCCCCGGCTCTCGCGATCCGATCGATCCACCCTTGGCAGACACGGCACGCAGGTCGCAAAAGGCATCCGGTTCGTTGCCAGACTGATACGGTGGGCTCGATGACGATCGAGTCTCCGGATCCGGACGAGGGGACGTCCGTGCAACCGGCTGCGCAACCGTCGCCTGCGCCGCGCAAGGCTACCGTGGAGTCGATCCGAGCCGCCCTTCGCCGCGCCGCTCCCGGGGCCGACGAGCTCAACGAGGACCTA
>Ga0302279_10006910_pt1 | contig 11821 bp, 9 predicted proteins | sample III_Bog_N3_3_FD_194541 | JGI IMG/M metagenome (GOLD analysis project Ga0302279, IMG submission 194541) | Peat permafrost microbial communities from Stordalen Mire near Abisko, Sweden - III_Bog_N3_3 | ecosystem: Environmental > Terrestrial > Soil > Wetlands > Peat | place: Sweden: Abisko...
AATGCCGCGCCGGGTGGCACGGCTGGAAGCGGCTGAGGATTCGGCGTTCGCCTGGCTGCCGAGCCAGCGGATTGCCTGGGAAGGGGCTGCCGTGGCCAGGCTGCGGCCGGGTGCCTCGGTGATCCGTCCCGCGGTGGAAATCAGCCAAAGCGAGTTCCTCGACGGTGCCCAGCGCGAGCGGGTGCGGCTGCGGTTGCAGCGCTACCTCGACCAGCACATCCACGACGCGCTGACGCCGCTGTTCACCGCCGCCGCCCTCGCCGAGCGTGACGGCGCGCTGCGCGGCCCGCTGCACCGGTTGATCGAAGGGCTGGGCGTGGTGCCGGGCGCCACCGAGGCTGACATCCCCCCTGCCCTGCGCTGCCGGCTGAAGGCGCTGGATGTGCGCGCCGGGCGGTTCTCGTTGTTCCTGCCCGCCCTGCTGAAGCCGCGGGCGCGGCTGGTGCGCGCCGCTCTCTGGGCGCTCGGCCGTGGGCTTGCGGTGCCGGAGCTGCCGCCGGCGAGCACGATTGCGATCGCGCCGCCGAACTGGCCGAACGGCTTCGCCGAAAGCATCGGCTGGCTCGATTGCGGCCCGGTGCTGTTGCGGCTCGACATCGCCGAGCGCATCGCCGCCGAACTGCATTTCGCGGCCCGTGGCCGACCGGTGCCGGTGCCGCCTGACCTCGGCCAGCGGCTGGCGGTGAAGGCCGAGCTGCTGCCGAATGTGCTGCGGGCCCTCGGCCTGCGGGTGAATCCGTCGATCGCACTGGCAGAGGGTCAGTACGGGCCGCCGGCACCGGCCACATTGTCGCCGCTCAGTCGCAGGCGTCGCGAACCCGAGGCTGTCGCCCCGGCGCCGGTGCGCGAAGGTCCGTTTGCGGCGCTCGCCGCGTTGCGCCGCTGATGGCCGACGACGATCGCGCCATGCGTGAAGACCAGGACTGGCAGCGGCTGGACAAATGGCTGTGGTGCGCCCGCTTCATGAAGGCGCGCGCCGATTGTGCCCGGCTGATCGCCGAAGGTTCGGTGCGCATCAATCGCCAGCCGACCGACAAATCGCACGCGCGACTGCGGATTGGCGACGTTATCACCTTCCCGTTGCGTGGTGACGTGAGGGTGATCGAAGTGCTCGCCCTCGCGACACGTCGCGGTCCGGCGCCGGAGGCCCAGGGCCTGTATCGGGATATTGCACCGCCGCAGAAACCTTGCGCCCCAGCGGATATGACGGCATATCGCCAGACTTGAACCACCGGACCTTCAGGAGTGCGCGATGACCTATGTGGTCACCGAGAACTGCATCAAGTGCAAATACATGGACTGCGTCGAAGTATGCCCGGTGGACTGCTTCTACGTCGGCGAAAACATGCTGGTGATTTCGCCCGATGAGTGCATCGATTGCGGTGTTTGCGAGCCGGAATGCCCGGCCGAAGCAATCCAGCCGGACAGTGACGACCGCACCAACGATTGGTTGGAGCTGAACCGCACGTATTCCGTCATCTGGCCGAACATCACCCGCAAGGGCGAGCCGCCCGCCGACGCCGAAGAGTGGAAAGACAAGCCCGGCAAGAAGGCGCTGTTCTCGCCGGAGCCAGGCACAGAAGCCTGAGCAAAATTGAGCTGAACAGGGCGCTGGCCGCATAGGCCGGCCCTGCCAGAGCTTCAGCCGTGTGCTTTGCATGGCTGGTCCGAAGCCATGTGCGCATTGCAGCGCATGACGGCGTGACGTTTTTGTGTTATGGTGCTGTCGCAGGTCGGATTTGGTGGCGCGCATTTCGCTGCCGCCGTCCGCTCTGCAACTGCTCGAACCCGTCGATGCGACCCTGTCGGAGCCCTCCTCCGGCGCGATCGTATGTGAGCGGATCGACCACACCTATGCGGAAAGGCACGTGCGCGCATGACCGATACCTCAGCCATTCTTGAGTCCGAAGTTGCCGACGTCACACTCGAGACGGTCGTCGTCGAAACCCCGGTCGTGGTCGCAGTCGTCGCCGAAGCGCCCATCGACGACACCCCACCACCGCCGCGCACCGCCGCCGAAACCCGCGCGCAGTATTCGCAGCAGGGCATCAATGGCCGTCCGGCGCAGATTTCGCGCGCTTCCAACAAGGACGAGACGTTCTCCGAGAAGGACTACGTGGTCTATCCCACCCACGGCGTCGGCAAGGTGGAAAAGATCGCGGTGGAAGAGATCGCCGGCCATAAGCTGGAACTGATCCACATCACCTTCGAAGAAAACCGCATGACGCTGCGCGTGCCGGTGGCGAAGGCGCGCAGCGCCGGTCTGCGCCGGCTGTCCACCAAGAAGGCGTATGACGAAGCGCTCGCCACGTTGAAGGGCCGCGCCCGCGTGAAGCGCACGATGTGGTCGCGTCGCGCCCAGGAATACGAGGCCAAGATCAACTCGGGTGACCCGATGGCGATCGCCGAAGTGGTGCGCGACCTGCACCGCAACGCGGGACAGCCGGACCAGAGCTTCTCCGAACGCCAGATCTATGAGGCAGCGCTGGACCGCATGGCCGCCGAACTCGCCGCCATCGACCAGACCGACAAGGCGACGGCGCTGACCAAGCTCGGCACCTACCTCAAGACGCCGTAAGCTACCGATCCGAGGTGGCCCTGCCTATTTCGGCAGGGTCGCCTCGATCTCGGCTGCGACGTCGTGCAGCCCCTGTTCGCGCAGGCCGGCGATCACGCCCTGCCGATCCTCGATGCTGCGGTTCTGGCTCATCTTCCACTGCGCCTCGATGCGCGTGGATTTCAGCCGAAACGCCCTGATCCCCTTGAACATCGCTTCGCGGTAGGCTTCCGGCAGTGCGTGCACGTCGAAATTTCCGGGATCGCCGGCGGCCAGTTCGTGGAGCATGTCGATGTGATCTTCCAGCGGCTCCAGCAGCCCATGCACATGCACGGCGCAATAGTCCCAGGTCGGCACCGACGGCTGCAGCTTGTACCAGGACGGCGAGATATAGGCGTGCGGCCCGCTGAAGATCGCCAGCGCCTCACCGCCATCGAACTGCGTGCATTGGGCATTTGGCTTGGCGAGGTGGCCGAGCAGCACGAGGTCGTCGCCGACACGGCTGACGGTGAACGGCAGATGCGAGGCGTCCATGCCGTCCGCACCTTGAGTGACCAGCAGGCCGAAGGGGTTGGCGCGGATCAAGCCTTCGATCCGGTCCAGATCGGTTTCAACAAAGGCGGGGCGGAGATACATCGCGGGCTGTCCTGTTCAATGATGCCATCCTGAGGCATGATTGGTCCATGAGCATGGGCCAATTTTCTTCCGTACTGCCAGACCATTCGCGCCAACAGGCGGTGTTTGATCAGTTGCGTCGCGGCATCCTGTCCGGCGCCCTGCCCGCCGGCGCTCGCCTGCCGCCGACACGGCGACTGGCCGAGGAGCTTGGGCTCGCCCGCCAGACCGTGGTGCTCGCCTATGAACGGCTGGCCGCCGAGGGCTATACCGATGCGAGGATCGGCAGCGGCACCTTCGTGGCCCGCGACCTGCCGGATGCTGTGCCGGATGTCGGCTCGCCGGCTGAGACCAGCGATCAGCCGCTGTCTCGGCGCGGCCAGGAAATCGCTGGGATCACGCTATCGGCGGCATCCCGGCCCGCGGGCGCCTCGCTGGGCCTGCTTGCACCCGGCGTGCCCGCGAGTGAGATGTTTCCCGCCGCCGCCTGGGCCTCCTGCGCGGCGCGGGTATTGCGGGCGATGCCGCCGGGTTTGGCGGGCTATCCCGATCCCCAGGGCTTGCCCGGTCTGCGCCGGCAGATCGCCGCCCATCTCGCCGCCACGCGCGGCCTGATCGTCGAGCCCGAGCGCATCGTGGTGACGTCTGGCACCCAGCAGGCGCTGCGGGTGGCGGCGGAATTGCTGATCGACCCCGGTGATCCCGCCTGGGTGGAAGACCCCGGCTATATCGCCGGACGCGGCGCGCTGCTGGCTGCCGGTGCGCGCCTGGTCGGCGTGCCAAGTGACGCCGACGGGATCGACGTGGCAGCCGGCGTGGCGCTGGCGCCAGAGGCCAAGCTGGTGCTGGTGGCGCCCTCGCACGCCACCCCGCTCGGCGGCGCCCTGCCGGTTGGGCGCCGGCTTGCTTTGCTGGATTGGGCGGCGCGCACCCGTGCCTGGGTGCTGGAAGACGATTGCGACGCCGAATTCCGCTGGGAAGGCCGGCCGTTGCCGCCGCTCGCCAGCCTCGATCGTGTCGGGCGGGTGATCTACTGCGGCACGTTCAGCAAGACCCTGGCCCCTGCCCTGCGACTCGGCTTCGCGGTGATTCCGGCCGCCCTGCTGCCGGCGTTTCTGCGGGCGCGCGGGTTGGGCGATCGCGGGCCGGCAGCACTCAGCCAGGCGGTGCTGGAGGAATTCATGGCGCACGGACTGCTTGGCCCGCACATTCGCCGCATGCGCACCGAATACGCCAGGCGCCGCGCTGCCTTGCTGACAGCTTTCGCCAGCTTTTGCCCGGCGTTACATCTGCATGCCGCCCCCGGTGGCCTGCACATGGTTGGCCAATTGCCTGACGATGCCGACGAAGCCGCGGTGTATGCGGCCGCCGGTGCCCGCGGGTTGCTGGTTACGCCGCTGGCCGCCTATTTCGTTGGACCGCCGCGGATGAAGGGATTGGTGATGGGATTTGCCGGAACGCCGGTGGCCCGGGCGGCAGAGTCTGCGCGCGCGCTGGCGCAGGCGATGTCGGATTGTGGTGTGCGGTGAAATCTGGCTGGGGCGGGAGGATTCGAACCTCCGCATGGCGGAATCAAAATCCGCTGCCTTACCGCTTGGCGACGCCCCATCCGGCCGCGGAACTGATTAGGGCCGGGCGCCCGGTTCTGGCAACCCCATAGACGAAATCGTCTGCGATGCGCTCATCGCTCCCCCCCATACCCACCAGGCACGATCGTTCAATCGGAAGGCTACGGCCTTGGCGGTGAGCGGGTCGGCGTAGAGGGCAAAACAGGTGGCGCCGGAGCCGCTCATGCGGGCCAGCAGGCAGGCGGGGTCGGCCCGCAACGCCGCCAGAACGTCACCGACCACGGGGCATAGCGACAATGCCGGCGGTTCGAGATCGTTGGACAGCGCGGCGAGATCGGCGGCAAGGGCTGCTGCACTGCTCCAGCCGGGCGGCAGAATCACCGTCGGGGAAAACGCCCCGCTGCGGGCGCGGAAAATTGCTGGAGTCGCCACCGCTACGCCGGGGTTGACCAGGACCATGCCGCAGTCGGGCAAGGAGGGCGCATCGGACAGCAACTCGCCGATTCCCTGCATCCGCGCGGGCTGGGAGCGCAGGCAGACGGGCACATCGGCACCCAGGCTCGCGGCGATCTCGGCCAGGGCGTTCGGGCCGGGATCGACCGACCACATTCGACACAGCAGGCGCATCGCTGCTGCCGCGTCTGCCGAGCCGCCACCGATGCCGGAGGCGATCGGCAGGTTTTTCTCCAGCAGCAGCCGTGCTCCCGCTGTCACGCCACAGCGCGCTGCCAGCGCCCGGGCGGCGCGGAGAACGAGATTGTCGGGCTCGGCCGAAAGTGTGGCTCCGAATCGCCCGGATAATTCCAGCGAGAGCGCCTCGGCCGTTTCAGCCGACAGAATGTCACCAACGCTGGGAAACACTGCCAGGCTGTCGAGCAGATGATAGCCATCCGCCCGCTTGCCGGTGACGTGCAGGAACAGATTCACCTTGGCCCGTGCGGGCTCCTGCCAGATCGTTTGCATGGCCGATGTCAGGGCGTTTGTTTGGCCGGCAGATTGCCGAGCGCTGTTTCGCTCTCAAGCAGCTTGGCCTGCAGCTTCGGCACTTCTTCCGGCTCTGGCGTCAAGGTCAGGGCACGGCGCCATTGGAACTGCGCTTCCAGCTTGCGGCCGGCTGCCCAATAGGCGTCGCCGAGATGGCCGTTGACCGTGGAATCCGTCGAATCAAGTTCCACCGCATGTTCCAAGATCTTCAGTGCCCCGGCCTGATCGCCCTGGCGCAGCACCACCCAGCCGAGACTGTCGGCGATGGCGCCGTCATTCGGGCGCTGCTCCACCGCGCGCTCCAGCATCTTGCGGGCGCGCGTCAGGTTCTTGCCCTGCTCGGTCCAGGAATAGGCGAGATAGTTCAGCACGTCCGGCTCGTCGGGCGACAGTTCCAGCGCGTGCAGGAAATCTGCTTCCGCCTTCGGCCAGTCGCCGGCCCGCTCGTGCGAAATGCCGCGTTCATAGAACAGCGGCCAGTTGCTGCGATCCGGCTTGGCAATCTTTGAAACCGCCATGTCATAGGCCGCCACCGCATCGGCGTAGCGCTTCTGTTCGCGCAGAATATCGCCGCGCATGGCGTAGGGTTCAGGCCGATCCGGGTTGGCAGCCGCCACCATGTCCAGCAGCTTCAAGGCGCCGTCCGTGTCACCCAAGCGTGCCTGCAGCGAGGCCTCGCGCAGCCGCACCACCGAGACCAGCGGATCGTTGGCCGCCACCGGCTTGAGCACCGACAATGCGGCATCGGTCTGGTGATTGGCGTCAAAGATCTCAGAGCTGAGCAGGCGGGCCACCGTCAGATCCGGCCGCAGATCAAGCGCCAGGCGCAACATCACCAAAGCGGGATCGTTCTGGTCCTGTGCCCGCAAGGCACCGGCCAGCGCCAGATAGGCTTCGGCCATACCGTCCGTTGCATTGCGCACCGCGGGCTGGCCGGCGGCCTTGTAGAGCGCCGGCACAGCGATGCCGAGTTCACCGCTGTTGTCTTGCAAGGTGGCGAAAATCTTCTCCGCCTCCGGCTCGCGGCCCTGGCGGATATCCCATGAGGCCAGCATGCGGGCGAGCTCGAGATTGAGGCCGCCGGCATCGGTGGTGGCGATGGTGTAGAGCCGCTGGGCATCCACCGTGCGCCCGGCGACATCTGCGATGGCGGCAGCGTGCAGGGCATAGATGCCGCGAAAACGCTGACTGTCCACATAGGGCTTCAGCGTTGCCTCAGCCGCATCGGTGTGCCCGGCGCCCTGTTGCACCCAGGCGACCAGCAACGGCTGCAGCAACTGCACCGCACCCTGGCGGACCATGCCGGTCAGCCGGGATTCCGCGGCACTCCAGCGCCCCCCCTTCGCGTCGTCATTGACCAGGACGAACTGGGCTGTCGGGTTGTTTTGCATCAGGCGCGCGAGATCCACCACCTCGGGACGGCCGGCCAGCAGCGTTGCCATGAAGGCCCGCTGCAGCATGTCGGAGTTCCCAGGGTCCTGATGCAAACCGTGCAGCAGCAGATCCGACGCCTTGGCCAGATCGCCTTCCGATGCCGCGAACCGACCCGCGAGATAATCGCCCGGTGCTCCGGTAACCGCCAACTCCGGTGCCCCGGGGGTCATCGCCTGGCCGGAATGCGTCACATCAGCGGCCGCACAGGCGGACAGCAGTGACAAGGTCAACAAAACACTTCGGCGCAAATTGCGCGAGGCCTGGGGCGAAAGAATTGGCATACGTAACCCTAACAGTCGGAACGCTGGTTCGCCATAAACATGGTGCGGCTCAAGAGTTACATCATCGTTAGCAGGCGGGCTGCCACAAGCGTTTGCAGCCGGGCTGCCACAAGCGTTTGCAGCCGGGCTGCCACAAACGTTTGCAGCCGGGCTGCCACAAGCGTTTGCAGCAGGTTGCTACATGCCGCCGGGATAGGCCGGGCCGCCGCCGCCTTCGGGCGTGGTCCAATCGATATTTTGGGTTGGGTCCTTGATATCGCAAGTTTTGCAATGCACGCAGTTCTGCGAATTGATCTGCAGGCGCGGCGTGTCGGTTTCCTCGCCGACGATTTCATACACCCCGGCCGGGCAATAGCGGGTCTCCGGGCTGCGGTACTGGTTCCAGTTCACATCGATGGCGACCGCGGGATCGCGCAGCCGCAGATGGATCGGCTGGTCCTCGGCGTGATTGGTGTTGCTGATGAACACCGAAGACAGCCGGTCAAAGGTGAGCACGCCGTCCGGCTTCGGGTAGGCGATCTTCGGCGAGCTTGCAGCCGTGGCGAGGCTTTCGTTATCGGGGTGGGTGTGGTGCAGCGTCCAGGGCGCCTTGCCGCGAAACACGTAGGTGTCCACGGCAGCGTTGAGCAGGCCGCCCCACATGCCCCATTTGGCAAAGCCGGGACGGATGTTGCGCACGCCTGCCAATTCTTCCCACACCCAGCTCGCCTTCAGCTTTTCGGTGTAGCTGGCAGGCTCCGGCGCGCGATCGGCGGCCAACGCTTCCGCCACCGCCTCGGCTGCGAGCATGCCGGATTTCATTGCGGTATGCGTGCCCTTGATCTTGGCGACATTGAGGAAACCCGCAGTGTCACCCACCAGGCATCCGCCGGGGAAGGTCAGCTTGGGGATCGATTGCAGTCCGCCTTCGCTCAACGCGCGGGCACCATAGGTGATACGACGGCCGCCTTCGAAATGCGGGCGCATGGCCGGATGAGTCTTCAGCCGCTGCATTTCCTCGAACGGCGACATCCACGGATTTTTGTAGTCGAGGCCTACGACAACGCCGTACGACACCAGGTTCTCGCCCCAATGGTACAGGAACGATCCGCCATAGGTATCACTGTCCACCGGCCAGCCGATGGTGTGCACGATGAGGCCCGGCTTGTGATTGGCCGCTGGAATTTCCCACAGTTCCTTGATGCCGATGCCGTAGCATTGGGGATCGCAGGTCTGTTGCAGATCGAAACGGGTGAACAGTTTCTTGGTCAGGCTGCCACGGCATCCCTCGGCGAAGATTGTGTAGGTGGCGCGCAATTCCATGCCGGGCTGGTAGTTGCCGGTCGGCTCGCCGTCACGCCCGATGCCCATGTCGCCAGTGGCGATGCCGACCACGCGGCCGTCTTCCTCCAGCACTTCGGCGGCGGCGAAACCCGGATAGATCTCAACGCCGAGCGCCTCGGCCTGGGCCGCAAGCCAGCGGCAGAGATTGCCGAGGGAGCCGACGTAATTGCCGTGGTTGTGCATCTGCGGCGGCGTGGGCAGGCGCACGCTGTGCTTCTCGGTGAGAAACAGGAACGAATCGCCTTGTGCCAGGGTGGTCAGTGGCGGCTCGTTGTCGCGCCAATCCGGCAGCAGTTCATCGAGCGCCCGCGGTTCGATCACCGCACCGGACAGGATATGCGCGCCGACCTCGCCGCCCTTCTCCACCACGCAGACCGCTGCCTCCGGTGCGAGTTGCTTGAGGCGGATCGCAGCTGACAGGCCAGACGGCCCGGCACCGACGATCACAACGTCAAATTCCATCTGTTCCCGATCGCCCGCCATGACGCTGCTCCTCATTCCCCTGACCATCGAAGGCCGTTGATTCAAATTAAGAGGGTTCCGGCAGTTGCGCAAAACCGGGCCGCACGGGACGATAGGGAATGGACATGCTGGCGGCCCTGCGGCTGCAAATCGAATGGGGCGCGGACGAGGCGCTGGACGAGGCCCCGGTCAACCGGATGGTCACGCGGCCGGCCGCGCGCATGGCTGCGCCGGCCTCTATCGCGGCGTTGCAGGCGCCCGTCGCCGCCCCTGTGGCACCGGCAGCCCCGGCCCAGCGCGCCCAGGACATCGCCCGCGCTGCCACCTCCACCGAGGCGCTGCGGGCTGCGATTGCGGCGTTTGATGGCTGCGCGTTGGCGGCCACCGCCACCAATCTGGTGTTCGCCGACGGCAACCCGCTGGCCGATCTGATGCTGATCGGCGAGGGTCCGGGGGCGGAAGAGGATCGGGTCGGGCGCCCGTTTGTCGGGCCTTCGGGACAGTTGCTCGATCGGATGTTTGCCAGTGTGGGACTGGATCGCACGCAGTTTCTGATCACCAATCTGATCCCCTGGCGACCGCCCGGCAACCGCAACCCGACCGACAGCGAGGTGCTGATCTGCCTGCCGTTCCTGCTGCGCCATATCGCCCTGGTGCGGCCGAAGCGGCTGGTTCTGCTGGGCGCACTTGCCACCCATGCCGTGCTCGGCGCCAAGGGCGGTATCACCCGGCTGCGCGGCAAATGGCAGAACGCCGAGATCCCTGGCCTTGACCAGCCGATCCCGGCGCTGCCGATGCTCCACCCCGCCTATCTGCTGCGCAATCACGGTGCCAAGCGCGACGCCTGGGCCGATCTGTGCAATCTGCGCCGCAAGCTCGACTCGGAGCGCCAGTAACATTTTTGTGAACTCGGTTTAATGCGCTGAGTCGCTTAAACATTCCGGCTTGAGTGAAGATTCTGAGACTCGTCTCACCACTTAGGGTTGCGTTCGACAGCCCAGGCGTGTAGTGGCTCCGTTATGCGAGGGATCGGACGAGCGATCTGCCGCCTTCCTGCTGCCCGGGCGTTGCTTGCCGGGGCGGCAATCTTGGCCGGAGCTTCGGTCACCAAGGCAGACGCACAAACACAGGCTGGACTGGACGATACGGCATTCGCTGTTCCGCGAGTGGATCCGCGCGGGTTGTCGGGTGTGGCCTTGCCGCAGCCGCTGCCGCCGAGCGAGGCTGCGCAAATCCGCCGGATTTTCGCGTTGCAGGCTCGGGGCGAGATCGATGCCGCCGTAACCCAGACCAACGGGGTCGACATCACCACGCAAGCCGGGCGGGATATGCTCGGCCATGTCATGGCTGACCGATACCTCGGCCGTTTCACCCGCGCCAAGCCAGACGAATTGCAGGATTGGCTGCGGCAATGGGCCTCGCTGCCCGACGCGCGCGCCATTCACACCTTGCTGCTGCTGCGGCTGCCGAAAAATGTTACCCCGCCGCCAGCGCCGGACACCGTGCGCCTGGCGCAGGATTCCGCCGATGACACGCTGGGCCCGGTGCCGGAAGAAAGCGAGCCGGCGCCGTTTACCCTGGCGCGCAATCCAGCACTCGATCGCGCCACCCACGATATGGCGCGTGCCCGCGGTGCGGCCGGCGTAGACCGGCTGTTGCTGGCAACCGCCGGCCTGTCACCGCTCTATGCCTCGCAATTGCGCGGTGAGGCGGCACAGATCCTGTTCACCCTGAATCGGGACGCCGAGGCCTTCGCCATTGGTTCCACCGGAATGCTCGGTTGCACGCCGCAGGCCTGCACAGCCGCAGCACTGGCCGGTCATATGGCCGGGCTCGCGGCCTGGCGGATGGGGCGTGCCGACCTCGCGCAACCGCTGTTCGAGGCCGCCGCGCAAGCTGACCTCACCACCGCCTCGCTGCGCAGTGCGGCTTCGTTCTGGGCGGCGCGGGCGCAGCTGCGCAACGGCCATCCCAGCGCCTATCAGCCCTGGATGATGCGGGCCGCCGCCGAACCACGCACCTTCTACGGCATGCTGGCCCGACGAACGCTTGGGCTGGATCTCGGCTTCGCCCCGGGCGGACGGGACACGCGAGAGACGTTGTCTGAAGCCGATATCGAGGCCGTGGCCGCAACAGCCGAGGGTATGCGGGCGTTTGCGCTGATCCAGGTGGGGCAGTTGCAGCGCGCGGAGGCGGAACTCCGACAGCTGTGGCCTGCGGCAAACAGCCAGCCCGAGCTTGGCCGCGCCATCATGTTGGTGGCGCAGCACGCCGGCCTGCCGCAACTCGCGGCCCAGCTCGCCGATCTCGTGCAGGCCCATGACGGGCAGCCGCGTGACGCCACCCGGTTTCCGATCCCGCGGCTGATGCCGAACGGCGGATTTCGCGTCGATCCGGCCATGGTATATGGCATCGCCCGCACCGAATCGAACTTCAACACCGCCCTGGTATCGCAGGCCGGCGCCACCGGGCTGATGCAGATCATGCCGGATACCGCCAGCTTTCTGACCGGGCGCGAAGCCTCCGGCCAGTTGCGCGGCACCTTGCGCGACCCCGGGTTCAACCTCGATCTCGGCCAGCGCTACGTGTCGTATCTG
>Ga0302279_10006918_pt1 | contig 11815 bp, 10 predicted proteins | sample III_Bog_N3_3_FD_194541 | JGI IMG/M metagenome (GOLD analysis project Ga0302279, IMG submission 194541) | Peat permafrost microbial communities from Stordalen Mire near Abisko, Sweden - III_Bog_N3_3 | ecosystem: Environmental > Terrestrial > Soil > Wetlands > Peat | place: Sweden: Abisko...
ATTCCGCGTCGGCGGTGATCGCCGCCAAAGAGAGCGTCAACCGCGCCTTCGAGACGCCGCTCGCCGAAGGACTGCGGTTCGAGCGGCGGCTGTTCCACGCCCTGTTCGCCACCGAGGATCAGAAGGAAGGCATGCGCGCCTTCGCCGAGAAGCGGCCGGCGACGTTCAAGAACCGCTGATCGGCGGGCTCGCGCAAAAGCGCCGGCTTTGCGGCGGCCCAACTCTCGCCTTTATGTCAGGCCTCATTCCAAGACCACGTTTCAACTCAAAAGGACGACCATGGCCTCCGTTCCGACCTTCCTCGTCACCGGCGCCGGCGGCCACCTCGGTCGGCGGATCGTCGAGCTGCTGCTGGAGGCGAAGGCCCGCAGGGTGATCGCCGCCTCGCGCGACCCCGCCAAGGTCGTCGATCTGGCCGCGAAGGGCGCCGAGACGCGTCGCGCCGATTTCGACGATCCCGCCTCGCTCGACGCTGCGTTCAAGGGCGTCGACCGGCTGCTGATCGTTTCGACCGACGACGTCGTCACGCCCGGCAAACGCCTGCGCCAGCACACGGCTGCGGTCGAGGCCGCGGCCCGCGCCCGCATCGGCCACGTCGTCTACACCTCGATGCCGAACCCCGAGCCCGGCTCGCTGATCCCCTTCGCGCCCGACCATTACGGGACCGAGCAGGCGCTGGCGAAGAGCGCCCTCGACCACACCATCCTGCGCGTGAGCTGGTACGCGGAAAATTACGCGCGCGCGCTGCCGAGCGTCCTGGCGACCGGCAAATGGTACAGCGCGGCCGGCGAAGGCCGCGTCGCCAACGTCGCCCGCGACGACGTCGCGAGGGTCGCCGCCGCGACGCTGATGAAGGCGCCGGGCGGCAAGCTCGACGTCACGGGACCCGACCTGCTGACCATCCGCCAGATCGCGGCGATCGTCGCCGCCGTGTTCGCCAGAGCGATCGAGGTGGTTCCGGTCAGCGACGACCAGTTGCTCGCCGGCATGATCGCCGCCGGCGTGCCCGAGCCGTTCGCGCGGCTCGGCGTCGCCTTCGACGCCAACACCCGCGCCGGCAGGATGGACGTGGTCTCCGACGCCGTCGAGCGGCTGACCGGCCGTCCGCCGACGAAACTGCGCCAGGTGATCGAAGCGCTGAAATCCACGCTGGCGGCGTGAAGCGGCGGCCGGGACGGGCGGCCTCGCCTTCCGCCTGGCGGCCTCGCTCCGCTTCGTCGCCGTTGACAGTCGCGCTGTCGCGTCAAGCGGTCCAGTGCTCCGGCTTGACCTGCCGGCGCGCCGCTTCGGCGGCGAGCGCGCTGAGCAGCGGCATCGAACGGGCGTCGTCGAGCCGCCGCATCTGCCGAACCTGGTCGGCGGACACCGATGCGCCGACCCGGTCGCGCAGCCACTCCCCTTCGAGCTTGATGTCGTAACGCAGAAAGCGGAACAGCGCCCCGCGCGGCGCGACCATCGAGCCCAGGTCGCCCAGTTCGGCGTTGATCGGCCACGGCGTCGGGCTCTCGCTGAGCAGCGACATCAGCGTCAGGATCAATTGCTGGCTGTCGCCGATCTGCTGGATCATCGCCCGCAGCGCCAGCCGCACCGAGGCGGCGCGCGCGAGCTTCGACGCCTCGAAGCGATCCCGGAACGTGCCGGCGCCGATCGAGACGATCGTCAGCTTATCGGGGCCGACGTCCCAGCCTATGCCGAGTCGCGGCACGAAGGCGGAGATGAACAGCGCCAGCGCCGGGTTGTTGTGCGGCGTCAGGCCGCCGTCGACGAACAGGCCCTCGACGCCGTCGGCGATCTCGATCTTCTGCGGATCGAAGTAATGTGGGGCGGCGGTGCTGGCGCGGACGATCTGGGCGAGCCGATAGTGGCGATTGCCGATGTAACTGCGGTCGGCCGGCGATTCCCAGAACGTCGAGTGCGGATTGTTGACCAGCACCCAGGCGCTGCCGGTGTCGAGCCGCTTCAGCGTGACGCCGAGGCCGGTCTGCAGATCTTCGGTGTCGAGCCGGCGGTCGCCGATCACCCCTTCGAGCGCGTCGGCCAGCGCGCGCGCGTCGAAGATCGCCTTCCAGCCAGGCAGCCTCACCATCGGCTGACGGAACACACGCGGCGCCAGCATTTGATAGAAGTCGATCAAGTCGTCGACGTTGTGTCCGAGCGCGAGGCCGGCGGCGATGATCGCCCCGGTCGATGTGCCGCCGATCAGGTCGAAATAGTCGCACAGGCGCACCGGCCGCCCCGCCTGCGCCGCCAGCGTGCGCTCGATCTCCTTGAGGAACGCCAGGGCGACGACGCCGCGCACGCCGCCGCCGTCGAGCGCGAGGATGCGTTTGGAGCCAGGCGCGAACAGGTGACGGTCGCGGGCGGAGGGCGTCGTCTGGCTCGCGTCGCTCATGCGATCCTCCTTGCGCGCTTAAGCGTCAGACGATCTCCATCGCCCGATCCCAGGCGGAGACGTCGTCGAGCATGATCTCGGCGGCGCGCCTGGCGGCGCTGCGCGCCAGCGCCGCGTTTGGCGGCGCGCCGGCGAGGGCGCGGCGCAGCCGGCGCAGGGCGAGGCCGATGCGCGCCGAGCGCGCCGCCTGCCGCACGACGTCGAGCTGGCCGCGCAAGCCGTTGAGGGCGGCGGAAAGACCCGGTCCGGCGCTGAGCGCGAGACCGACCGCGGCGAGCAGCGAAACCGGCGCACGCCACAGGCCGGAAAGCGCAATCGCCGCCAGAGCCGCGCCGAGCGCCACCGAGGCGAGCAGGATTGTCGTGGCGGCGCGGCGCAGACGCGCGTCGAGCCGGCGGAAACGCCGATAGGCGCCGCGATGGTAGGCGATCTGCGGGTCGATCTCCACCTCGGAGAGATAGGCGAGGAACCCTGCCGCGTCGCGCTCGGCCAGCGCCGCCGCCGGCGCGCCGCGCAAAGCGCGCTCGAGCCGCCAATCGACCCACGACTGCGACTCCGCTTCCGGCAGCGCGACGCCAGCCAGCACGCAGAAGCGCGCAATGCGCGCAGCCTCGGCGACGCGGCGATAGTCGATCCACTTGACCCGCCAGCCGCGACGGCGCGCGACGATCTGGTCGAGATAGAGCAGCCCGCTCGCCGCGAACTGCAACGGCACCGTTACCGGCGAAGCGAAGGGAAAGAGCGCGCCGACGAAGCCGGAAGCGAAGTTGGCGGCGAACAGCAGGAACGAGCGCGCCGCCAAGGTGCTGCGCCAGCGTCGGCCATAGGCGAGCGCCAACGCGTCGGCGCGCTCGTAGTCGCGCCGCAGGCTTTCGAGCGCCTCGCTGCGGTCGACGCTCGCCGCGGAATTGGCCGCCGCCGCGCGCGCCCAGGAATCGTCAGCCGCGCCGCCGACTTCGCGGGGTTCGCCGATCAGCCGCAGCAGCAGGGAATATTCGTAGCGATGGGCGCGGCGCTGCGGGTTTTCGCGCTGATAGGCGAGGAGGTCGCGCCGGTCGGCGAGGCGCCGCGGCGGCGACAACAGCGCCTCGGCGATCGCAGCGGGGCTCGCCTCCACGTCGTTGCGCTGGCGCAGCGCGCCTTCCAGCTTCGGCTCGACCCCGGCGTCGACCGCCAGCCGCAGCGGCGCGCCCGCCTCGGCGACCAGCGCCGGCAGCCAGGCCGGAAGGGCGGCGAAGTCGCGCTTGCCCACGAGCGCCGCGTCGCAAGCGGTCGCCGCGTCGGCATGCGAGTCGATCTCGATCCCGGCGCTCATCGCCGCCTCGACCGCGGCGGCCGGGGGCGGATCGTCGTCGCGGCAAACCAGCCGCGCGCGGCCCGGCCCGCGATAGATCTCGGGCCAGCGCCCGACGGCGGCCCGCGCCGACTCCTGAAAGAGCCTCGCCGCTGCGCCGACGGCGGCAGCGTCGACCGCCCCGCCGCCCGCCCACAGCAAGGCGAGCACAGGCGTGAGCCTGAGGTCGTCGTCTCCGGGGGCCTGCGTGGGAATCTGGGTCATCGAAGGCGGCGGCAATCTGGCGCATCCAGTAGAAATTGAACGGCGCGAGCTTGTCGAGGGAAAAATCGCTTGAAATGATGGATCCGCGCCTTTTGTCGCCCCCAGCGTCGGAGCTCGTCGACGGTGACCCAGCATCCGCCCAAGCCCCGCCTGGCGCTGACGATCGGCGTCACCGGCCATCGCTTCCATCGTCCGCCGCCCGCGGGCCAAGACGGGCCCGGCGAGCAACGCCGCTTCGACGTCGCCGCGGTCGGCGAAGCGCTCGCAACCGCCTTTGCGGCGGCGGCGGCGGGACTCGCCGCGATCGACGACGAAGCAAAGACGAGCTTCAGCGCAGTCCCGCCGATCGTGACGTTGATCTCGTCGCTCGCCGAAGGCGCCGATCGGCTCGCCGCCCGCGCCGCGCTTGCCGCAGGCTTCGCGCTCGACGTCGTTCTGCCTTGCCCGACGGCGATCTACCTACAGACCTTCGCCGACGAGGCCTCGCGCGACGAATTCGCCGATCTCGGGACGCGCGCGCGCGCGACCCTCGTGCTGCCGCTCGCCGGCGACGACGCGCTGCCGCAAGTCGAGCGGCTGCCGGCGTCCTACGAAGCGGCCGGACTGACGATGCTCGGCCAGTCCGACCTCCTCGTCGCGGTGTGGGACGGCGAACCGGCTGGCGGGCGCGGCGGCACCGCCGCGATCGTCGAGGAGGCGGCGCGGCGCGGCGCGCCGATCGTCGTCGTCGATCCCAAGGATGGCGCGACAAGGCTGCTGTGGGCCGACGCCCCGACCGACCCGGCGACGGCGCGGCGCGCGCTCGACATCGCCGCGCAGCCGATCGAACCGGCGCTCGGCCAACTGATCGCGCGGCTGGTCACGCCGCCCGAGGCGGAGGAGGAGCGCGCGGGGTTGCGGCAATATTTCGCCTGTCGGGTCGGCGCCGACGCGAACCGCCGCGCCAGCCGCGTGTTCGACGGCCATGACCTCGAAGCCCCCCGCGCGCAATGGCCGCGCGTCAGCGCGGCGGTCGGCGGCTCGGCGACCAATCGCGCCGCGGCGAAACTCTACGCGCAGGCGCTGCTGGCGGCCGAGGACGTCGCCCAGCGCAACGCCGGCGCCTATCGCCGGCTGTTTCTCGTCAGCTCGGCGGCGACGGTGCTGGCGAGCGCGTTCGTGGCTGGCGCCGCGCGCTTTCGCGAGTTGCATGTCGCCGCGGCGGCGGTGGAGCTTCTGATCGTTGCGCTGGTCGGCGCTCTGGTGTTCCTCGCCGAGCGCCGGCGCTGGCGCCTTCAATGGTTCGAAGCGCGTGAAGTCGCCGAACGACTGCGGATCGTCGCGCCGGAATGGCTGCTCGGCGCGTGGCCATCGCATCTCAAGTCGGCGCAGGCGGCCTGGCCGGGCTGGTGCGCGCGCGCCATCGCGCGCGAGCTACCGCTGTTCAGCGGCGAAATCGGCGCGCTGGTCGGCGAAATCCGGGCCATCCTGGCGGCGCTGGTCGACGAGCAGCTCGCCTATCACGAGGCCAACGCCGAGCGGCTGGAGCGTCGCGATCACATTTACGAGGGGATCGGCGTCGGCCTGCTCGCCGCCTCGCTGCTCAACAATTCGGTCTATCTCGGCGTGCGCCTCTTCAACGCGCCGGGGCTCGACAGCTACGAAAGCTGGGGCCTGGCGGCGGCGATTTTCCTGCCGGCGGCGGCCACCGCAGCCTACGGCGTGCGACTGTTTGGCGACTTCGAGGATCTGGCGCGCCGTTCGCGCCGCACCGCCGAACGGCTGCGCGCGCTGAAAGCGCGCGCTTCGGGCGCGCTCGACCTCCCCGGCTTGCGCGGCGTCGCCGAAGCCGCCACGCAGGCGATGCTCTCCGACCTCGACGCGTGGCGGGTGGCGGTCGAAAGCCGGCGGCTGTCGGCGAGCTAGCGGTTCAGTCCGACGACGCTCCCAGCGCGTCGCCGAGCCTTCGCCGCCAGGCGTCCGGCTCGAACGCCGGCGCGGCGAAATCGACCCGCGCCGAGGCGCCGCCGGCGGAAAGATCGAGCCCCTCGGCGTCGAGGCCGATGGCGCGCCAGGCCCGTCGGCCCGCCTCGCGGCGCCCCGCTAGGCGCGCTGCGAGCCCGTCGGCGGCGTTGATCTCGGCGAGCAGCGCGTCCTCCGCGGCGATCAGCCCCGCCGCGTCGCCTGACGGCGACAGAATGTCGGCGGAGACGAGCTTGTCGGCGCGCCCGAAGCCGCCGTTGAAATGCACCGCCTCGACCCGCATGCGGTAGATCGCGAAATCGGTGAACGAGGCGTAGAGCTTGGCCTTGGGATTGCGCTGCAGATAGCGTTTGCGCGCATAAGGGTCGGGATGGGGCAGGATCGGCCCGCCGAGCGTCAGCCGCGGGTGATTGAGCGGATCGCCGCGGTCGGGCGGGCTGGTGAGCAGGAGCGAGCCGCGCGCATCGCGCTCGATGTCCGCAGTGTGCCGGGCGAGGGTCGAGATGAGGAACAGGGGCGCGCCGTCGAAGTCGCTGGCGCAGCCGACCCAGGTCGCCAGCGGCGCGCCGTCGGCGCCGAGCGTCGCCAGCGCGGCGGTGCGCGACAGGCGCATCAGCCGCTTCGAGTCGGCGATCGCGGCCGCCCGCGACTCTTCCGCGCCCGCCGCCGTCATGCTCGTCGTCCCCGGCCGATCGCCGGCGGAGGTCCGTCGCCGGCCGGGCGACACAAAGCGCGCTCCACGGGGGTCGTCAAGTCGGCAGGCCGCGGGGCTGGGCGCGTAGTTGAACATTCGGCAAAGCGGGCTATTTTGACCGCAGACGGGCGAAAGCCGCGGGGAGCGCGGCCCTTTCGCCGCCCATAGGGGCCGACGAGGGCCACACTTCGGCCGCGAAAGGCCTTATTGTGCCGCCGCGCCTTGTGGGAAACGGCGGCGGTCCGCCGCCGCGACGCCATGCGGATGGAAGCAGGAGAGTCATGCCGACGATCGCGCTGGTCGACGACGACCGCAACATTCTCACCTCGGTCTCGCTATCGCTCGAGGCCGAAGGCTATCGCGTCCAGACCTACACCGACGGCGCCAGCGCCCTCGACGGCCTGAAGGCCAACCCGCCGGACTTGGCGATCTTCGACATCAAGATGCCGCGCATGGATGGAATGGAGCTGCTGCGCCGACTTCGCCAGAAGTCCGACCTGCCGGTGATCTTCCTCACCTCCAAGGACGAGGAGATCGACGAGCTGTTCGGCCTCAAGATGGGCGCCGACGACTTCATCCGCAAACCATTCTCGCAAAGGCTGCTGGTCGAGCGGGTCAAGGCGATTCTCAGGCGCTCCAATCCGAAGGATGCCGCCAGTCAGAAGGAGAGCGAGGCCAAAGTCCTCGAGCGCGGTCGGCTGAAGATGGACCCCGAGCGCCACACCTGCACCTGGGACAACGAACCGGTGACCCTGACGGTGACCGAGTTCCTCATCCTGCAGGCGCTGGCGACCCGCCCGGGCGTCGTCAAGAGCCGCAATGCGCTGATGGACGCCGCCTACGACGACCAGGTCTATGTTGACGATCGAACGATCGACAGCCACATCAAGCGGCTGCGCAAGAAGTTCAAGGTCGTCGAGCCGGAGTTCGAAATGATCGAGACGCTCTACGGCGTGGGCTACCGCTTCCGGGAAGCGTGACGCCTGTCGACAACCAGGGCGCGGCGCGACGAACCGCCGCGCGCGGCAATGAGCAGCGAAGCGCATCGCGAACCTTTTCTGACCGTGGCCGGCGCGCGCTGGCGGCGCTCGCGCGCGCGCCAGAAGCTGCGCCTCGTCCGGCGCGCGCTGCTGTCCGGCTTCTCGTCGTCGCTGACCCGCCGCATCGTCGTGCTCAATCTCGGCGGGCTGCTGGTGCTGGTCGTCGCCTTCCTGCTGTTCAACCAGTTCCGCGCCGACATCATCGCCGCCCGCACGCAGAGCCTGAAGACCCAGGCCGGCATCATCTCCGCGGCGATCGCCGCCTCGGCGACCGTCGAGACCGACACGATCATCGTCGATCCCGAGAAGCTGCTGCAGCTTGCGCCAAAGGAAGACAAGGAGAAGCCTCAGGACGACGAGGACTCGATCGAATTCTCGATCAACCCCGAGCGCGTCGGCCCGCTGCTGCATCGCCTCGTCACGCCGACCCACACGCGCGCGCGCATCTATGATCGCGACGGCCTGCTGCTGCTCGACTCGAGCACGCTGTCGCTGCGCGATCTGGCGCCGCGCGCCGAAACGACCGCCGAGAACCAGCCATGGTGGCTGCGGGCGTGGAACGACTTCAGGCGCTCGTTCACGCCGGCCAAGAAGCGACGCGCCGCCGAAGAATGGGCAACCAACGGCAAGTCGATGCCCGAGGTCGCCGCGGCGCTCGCCGGCCGAACCGAATCGGCGGTGGGACCCGGCTCCGCCGACGAGACGATCGTTTCGGTCGCGGCGCCGATCCAGCGCGCCGGGAGCGCGATCCGCGGCGCCCTGCTGCTCTCGACGCAGGGCGGCGACATCGACACGGTGATCGCCTCCGAGCGATGGGCGCTGCTGCGCGTCTTCCTGGTGCTGGCGACCGTGATGCTGATGCTGTCGCTGTCGCTCGCCCACACCATCGCCGAGCCGGTGCGCAAGCTCGCCGAAGCCGCCGAGCGCGTGCGCCGCGGCATCAAGTCGCGACAGCAGATCCCCGACTTCAGCGACCGCTCCGACGAGATCGGCCACTTGTCGAGCGCGCTGCGCGACATGACCCAGGCGCTCTACAACCGCATGGACGCGATCGAGAGCTTCGCCGCCGACGTCGCCCACGAGCTGAAGAACCCGTTGACGTCGCTGCGCAGCGCCGTCGAGACGCTGCCGCGGGTCAAATCCAGCCCGTCGCGCGACCGCCTGCTCGAGATCATGCAACACGACGTACGCCGACTCGATCGGCTGATCAGCGACATCTCCGACGCCTCGCGGCTCGACGCCGAGCTGGCGCGCGGCGACGCCGTCCCGGTCGATCTCGTCGAGCTCGCCAAGGCGGTCGTGGCGATGGTCGCGGATTCGCCGCGCAGCAACGGCGTGACGGTGAAGCTGACGGTGGAGCAGCTCGGCGGCGCTCCACGGCAGACCGACTTTGTCGTGCTCGGGCACGACTCGCGGCTCGCGCAGGTGCTCACCAATCTCATCGACAACGCCTGCTCGTTCTCCCAGCCGGGCGGCGAGACGCGGGTCACGCTGCGTCGCGCCTCAGGCCCCCCGGATGAAGACGGGACGTCGGGGCGCGGCGAAGTGTGGGCGATCGTCGACGATGACGGCCCCGGCATCCCGCCCCACGCGCTCGAGCGCATCTTCGAGCGCTTCTACACCGACAGGCCGGAGCAGGGCTTCGGCCAGAACTCCGGACTGGGCTTGTCGATCTCGCGTCAGATCGTCGAAGCGCATGGCGGCCGCATCTGGGCGGAGAACCGCCCGGGGCCGCAGCGGCCGGCAACCGACGACGCGCCGGCCACCCACGGCTCCGGCGCGCGTTTCGTCGTCGCGCTGCCGGCGATCGCGCCATGACCGCGACGCCGGCCGGCTGGACGGCGCTGCACGCGACGGCGGTCGTCGTGGGCGAAAGCGGCGTGCTGCTGCGCGGCCCTTCGGGCGCCGGCAAGAGTTCGCTCGCTTTGGCGTTGATCTCGGCGGCGCGCGCGCACGGTTCGTTCGCCGCGCTCGTCGCCGACGACCGCGCCTTCGCCCGCGCCTTCGGCGCGCGGCTGCGAAGGGGTGATCGAAGTCGCCGCCGAACCGGCGGCGGTCATTCGGTTGGTCGTCGATCTCGCCCCGCGCGGCGCGCCGCCGTCCCGATTGCCCGCCGAGGAGGAATTGTCGACGGAAATCCTCGGCGTGCGCCTGCCCCGCATCGCTCTCGACCCCGCGCACGGGCCGGCGGACCACGCCCATGCCACGCTGGAGTCGTTGACGCGGCGGATTTAAGGGTGATCATGGCAGATTGAGGGCGATTATGGCGTGATGCGAATTTCGCTTGAACATTGCGCCGCACTGCACAAAAATGCGCTCTCCGCAGGGTCGAAACCCCCGCCAGTGCGGCGGCGGCGCGCGAAGATGATGGAACATTGATGATCGGAATGGTCCTGGTCACTCACGGCCAGCTCGCCACAGGGTTCCGCGCCGCGCTCGAACACGTCGTTGGTCCGCAGTCGCGGTTCGAGACGATCACGATCGGCCCGGAAGACGACATGGAGCAGCGACGCGCCGATATTCTCGGCGCGGTTGCGCGCGTCCAGGACGGCAGCGGCGTCGTGCTGCTGACCGACATGTTCGGCGGCACGCCGTCGAACCTGGCGATCTCGGTGATGGACGGCGGCCGCGTCGAAGTGATCTGCGGCATCAATCTGCCGATGCTGATCAAACTGACGACGCTGCGCGACAGCGCCGACCTCGATCACGCGGTGATGGAAGCGCGCGACGCCGGACGCAAATACATAACCGTCGCGAGCAAAGTGCTGGCAGGCAAATGAGCGACGCGCCGCTGGACGAGGACGACTGTCCCCCGCCGCCGCTCATCGCGGGCGCGCACGCTCGAGACATGCGTATCGTCAACCGCAAGGGCCTGCATGCGCGCGCGACGGCGAAGTTCGTGCAATGCGTCGAGCGCTTCGACGCGCAAGTCAAGGTGACCCGCTGCGGCGAGACCGTCGGCGGCGATTCGATCATGGGCATCTTGATGCTCGGGGCCGGGCTCGGCTCGACCATCACCGTCACCGCCCAGGGCGCCCAGGCGGTGGAAGCGCTCGACGCGATCGCGGCGCTGGTCGCCAGCCGCTTCAACGAAGACGAGTGAGCGGCCGGCGCCGCTACATGCGGAAATCTTCGCCCAAGTAGTAGCGGCGGACGTCCGGGTGGGCGATGATCTCGTCGGGCGGCCCCTCGGTCAGCACGTGCCCGCTGTGAATGATGTAGGCGCGGTCGATCAGGCCGAGCGTCTCGCGCACGTTGTGGTCGGTAATCAGCACGCCGATGCCGCGCCCCTTGAGATGACGCACCAGATCCTGGATGTCGCCGACCGCGATCGGATCGATGCCGGCGAAGGGTTCGTCGAGCAGCATGAACGACGGCTTGCCGGCGAGCGCCCGCGCGATCTCGCAACGGCGCCGCTCGCCGCCCGACAACGCGATCGACGGCGCCTTGCGCAGCCGCGCGATGTCGAACTCCTCGAGCAGCGAGTTGAGCTGCGCCTCGCGGGCGCGGCGGTCGGGCTCGGTGACCTCGAGCACGGCGCGAATGTTGTCCTCGACGTTGAGGCCGCGAAAGATCGACGCCTCCTGCGGCAGGTAGCCGATGCCGAGCCGCGCCCGCTGATACATCGGCAGGCCAGTGACCGGATAGCCGTCGAGTTCGATCATGCCCTTGTCCGGGCGGACCAGGCCGGTGATCATGTAGAAGACAGTGGTCTTGCCGGCGCCGTTGGGGCCGAGAAGGCCGACCGCTTCGCCGCGCCGCACGTAGAGGCTGACGTCCTGAACGACGGCGCGGCCGCCGTAGGACTTGCCGAGGTTGTGGACGGCGAGGTAGCCGTCTGCGACCTCCTCCGCGGCGCGGAGGCGGCCTTCGGCGGCGGCGCGCGACCGCGTTTCGAGCGACGAGGCGCTGCTCAAGTCGGGGCGGTCCGGGCGGGACGGCGGCGCATGGCGGGGGTCCGAAGCTATGGCGAGGCCGCCCTGTCTACTTCGATGCGCCGCTCTTGTCATCGCCGCCCGGAGCGCCCGAGCCGGAGATGAACAGACCTTTGACCCGGCCGGCGGCGCCGGTGTCGACCGTCGCCACCCCGGTCGCGAGGTCGTAGGTGAGCTTGTCGCCTTTGGTGACGTTGCCGCCGTCGCTGAGCGTGACGTTGCCGAACAGCCAGA
>Ga0302279_10006920_pt1 | contig 11813 bp, 10 predicted proteins | sample III_Bog_N3_3_FD_194541 | JGI IMG/M metagenome (GOLD analysis project Ga0302279, IMG submission 194541) | Peat permafrost microbial communities from Stordalen Mire near Abisko, Sweden - III_Bog_N3_3 | ecosystem: Environmental > Terrestrial > Soil > Wetlands > Peat | place: Sweden: Abisko...
CCCACGCACTCCCGTTCGTGGAGGCAGGTCTCTCGATCCGCCCGATGGCATCGGATGCCGTGCGCGATCGCCACAGGGCTGCAGATCCTTGGTTGACGACAGTTCGGGCCTGCGAACCCCTTTCCCTCAGACGCGTCCAATGGCTTCGATCGATGTTGCACGTCCGCACCCAGCTCCGATCGGCGGATCCGGTACGTGGACGGACATGGGTGCGTCGGTGGGCCTGCGTGGTCGCTCTAGACTGGTCGTCGGCGGACCGAAACCCTGGAACGGCTAGAAGCTGACGAGCGAGATTGGTCAATGGTTCGCAACCGCGACATCACAGTGGAGATTCGCTAGGTGCGTGGCACCGAAGGTGAGGCCGGCTGCCTCGGCGTCGTGCATGTGCCGAAAACCGGCGGATCAGCGCTTCGGAGTGCGGTGGGTGAGCTGCCCGGGACCTACCGGGGACCGCTGTATTTCGACGAAGCCCAGTTCGGCACGGCTGCGTGGGTGGCCGGTATGCCCGGACCCAGGCGCCAGAGAATTGCGTCTCCTGCAGAACTCGTAGGCATCGTGGGGTCCCACGACCTAGTCATGGGGCACTTCACCGTCACTTCGCTGCTCGCTGCGGGCTGCAACTCGATCGCCATGCAAGTTCGCGAGCCGCGCGCACGGATTCTGAGCCTCTACCGCTACTGGCAGTCTCAGCCGGAGCTGGAGCGCTCGAGCTGGGGTCCTTGGGGCACCGAAGTCATGGCAACGGCCGATCTTGCGCTTGGTCCGTTCCTCATCTCTCCCGGAGTGTGGCCGGCGGTCGACAACGGCATCGCCCTCCAGGCTCTGGCGCTCAGGAAGCGCAGACTCCCAGGGGTTGCTAAGCGCTCGGCGGTATCGCGGGTCTGTGCCGAACTCAAGGATCGGCGTGCGATCGTCGAATGGAGTTCTCGATCCGAGACGTTTCTCGAACGGGTCTGCGACAGGGTGGGAGCGAGCACCGTTCCCCCGCTGGGCCGCGAGAACGTCACCATGGTGGATGGCGACGACCAGAAGATCGACGCGTCGGCCCACCGGATCCTCAGGCGCGTCACACGTATAGATCGTCACTTCCTGAACCAACTGTCGGATGCGGGAATTCTGGATCGCCGATCGCCCGAGGAACTGGATCTCGAGTTCGAGACATCGGCGATTGCACTCGGCTTTCGGTTGGATTGATCGTTCCGGCGAGGACCCGACCAGTGGGAGAAGCGCCCTCGCCGGCCATGAAGTGAGACCACCGGTTGCTTCCGTCAGTCTGCGATGACCAACGCCTACAGTCGGATGCGTCCAGGGGACGTAGCCCAATTGGCAGAGGCAGGGCGCTTAAACCGCCCCAAGTGAGGGTTCGACCCCCTCCGTCCCCACCCCGTTCCGTTGGTGGTCACCGCAGGTGAGTCGCCCAAGCCATTGCCCAGTTCCTGAGGATGCAACCGCCCGCGCGATATGTCGGTGATCCAGATGTCGCCTGAAGAGCGCGCGGGGACACGGCACGGAGCAATTGCGCTCTGAGCCACGAACTCCGGGTCACACGGAGGACGCTGAGTCGAGCGCCCTATCCTCGTGCACTGGGTCGAACCCACGGTCGAGAACCTGGGCGCTGCTTACGAACAGGAGCTCGCGTGCTGCTCCTGCCGCGTCGGACCGGTGGTGGGGCCGTCGAAATCAGCGGTCGAGGGCTGCCGTGACCTGGGCGCGCCAATCGAGCCGCTTGTCGAAGTGGACGCCACGCCAACCGTGGGAGTTCGCCGTGTCGACATTGACGGACGAGTCGTCCACCAGGACGACTCGCTGGCCCCGACCCCCGATGCCCAGTGAGCGCTCGGCGGCCGGGTAGAAGGCCGGGTCGCTCTTGACGGCACCCAGCGCAGCAGAGGACGCCATTCCTCCAATCGGGAGGATGACGCCCAGCTTCTGCTCGAGAAATCCGGCTCGCCTGGCCTCCTGATTGGTGGCCAACACGACGCGGACGCCGGAGGCGGCCCATTCGTCGACCGCGCGGACGACCTCGAGTTCGAGCACGAAGTCAGCGTCGAACCAGATCTGCAGGAGTGTTTCGACGTCGAGGTCCCAGTGCAGCTCCGTCAGTGCGCGTGCGAGTGTGGGCTCGATGGGCTCATGGCCCACGATGATCTGCGACCACGATCGTTGGAAGAAGTGCTCATCCAGGTGCGCCGGATCGAGCCCGTACTCCTCGCGCAGCACTTCCTGCCATCTTCCCCTCCCAGCGCGCTGCGGATCCAGGAGCACCCCGTCGACGTCCAGGGCGAGTACGGACCGCTCCGGGAGTGCACCAGATGGATGGATGGTCATCGGCAATGTGCGGACACGACACCCGGTGCGGCCGGCTCATCCGTCCTCGTGTGCGTCGCTACTGCGGCGCTACCGAGGATGGCGAACGCCCCGTTGCGGGCACCGACGGGCAGCAGGATGATCGTCGCGTGGGTCCGCACTCGAGTTCCTCCGTGGGGCGAGACCTTCTGCCCACCGGGGGACGAGTCTTCCACGGAGTCCACTCATGTTGGGAATCGAGATCGTTGATGCGACGCCCGCGCTGCACGCCAGAGCAGGAACACCTCGGGCCGGAGGGTCTGGTGACGTCGGGAAGTCCTGTGTGCTGATCGGGACGACGGGGAGGTCGGTCGTGCCGGCCCATCGACACCGACCGGTCGACCTGTCCGAGGTCAGCGCGTGCGCACGGAGGCCGTCGGAGATTCGGTCATGGGTGGCGACGCCGATCACTGGCATACTGCGCACATGAGTGACGGACCGGTCCCGGGTCCCGGGGAAATTCGATCGGGAACCCCGTGTCGATCGAGTGGGTTCCGGGCATCTGCAGCGGTGGTCACCTCCGCCAGCGCGGATGGTCGGTCGACCGGTCGACGATGGGGTGCGAGCCACCACTCGGTGCCGCGTGGCGGCTTGTGATGGAGGCGATTCCGTCGGTGGACGTCAGCCAGGTCCGCTTCGACGAGACGGTCGACGTGGCCGTCGTCGGTCTCGGCGTTGCCGGCGCATCGGCCGTCATGGGGGCGCGGCAAGCAGGAGCTGACGTGCTCGCCGTCGAACGCAGCGGTGGGCCCGGGGGTACGTCGGCCCACTCCGGCGGCCTGATCTACCTGGGAGGCGGCACGGCGCTCCAGATCGCCTGCGGTTTCGAGGATTCGCCCGAGAACATGGCGGTGTTCCTGCGGGCTGCACTGGGACCCGATGGCGACGATGACCGTGTGGATGTCTATTGCGAGGGGTCGCCGGACCACTTCGACTGGCTGGTCTCGATCGGCGTCCCGTTCCGGGCATCGTTCTGCGACGAGCCGAACCGGGAGTCGGCCGATGACGCCGGGCTGCTCTTCAGCGGCGGCGAGGACTCCTATCCGTTCGACGAACTCGCGACCCCGGTACCACGCGGCCACAAGCCGCAATGTGTGGACTCTGCCGGCGGCTTCCTCATGCAACGACTCGGCGCCGCCGTCTCGTCCAGTGGTGCCCGGGTGGCGGTCGACGCCGGCGCCGAGGCCCTCGTCGTCGACGGCGGCGAGGTCGTCGGACTGCTGGTGCGGACCGATGACGGAACCCGTGCCGTGCGGGTCCGCGGCGGGTTGGTCCTGGCCGCCGGTGGATTCATCCACAACGAGGCGATGGTCGCCGAGTACTGCCCCTTGGCACACGTCCCGGACCCGGCTTGGCGGATCGGGACCCCGAACGACGACGGGCGCGGGATCCGCATGGGCGTAGGCGCCGGCGCCGCGACGAGCAGGCTCGACTCCTTCGAGTGCGCGCTACCCCTCGGTCCGCCCCATCGTCTCGCGCGGGGGATCCTCGTCAATGCCAGCGGGGAGCGATTCATCAACGAGGATGCCTACACCGGTCGTATCGGGCTCCATGCCCTGCGTGACCAGGACGGCTGGATCTTCATGATCACCGATGACGTGATCCATGAGTCGAATCCCATCGGGCTCCGGATCGGCTTCGCCGCGGCATCACCCGAGGAGCTGGCGGTCGATCTCGGGATCCCACCCGACGCCCTTGCCCGCACGGTGGGTGACTACAACGACGCCGCGACCCGCGGTGAGGATCCGGCATTCCACAAACGGGCACCCTTCCTGCAGCCCATCGGTGAGCCGCCGGCGAGCGGCATCGGCGCCATCGACCTGCGGGTGGACCACGGCGCGATCTACGCGACCTTCACGCTCGGCGGACTCGCCACCGACTCCACCGGCGCCGCGCTCGACGGCGAGGGTGGTCGCGTCCCGGGTCTGTACGCCGCTGGCCGGACGGCCGCCAGCCTGGCGGCCCATCACTACGCCAGTGGCATCAGCCTGGGCGACGGCTCGTTCTTCGGTCGACGGGCCGGACGCCACGCTGCGGAGCGGGGTCGAGCGGGCCACACCTCGTAGCCGTAAACCGCATCAGCCCCGTCCGGGGGGTTGACGAATTGCTACACCGCTCCCTACTCGGCGAGTCCGCAGGTCGTCTGGTTGTGGTCGTGCGTCTGAAGGTGGCTGCGTGCCCGCGAACTACGACAGGCCGAGGCGCGCGGAGAGCGATGCGACGTAGTCGATGTGGGCATCGACCGAATCGAGGCCGAGCCCCATGGTGGCGACGGACAGGTGGGTCCCGCCGGCTGCGCGCCAGGTATCGATCTCCCTCATGAGTTCGTCCACGTTGCCACCGCTGAGAGCGACGTAGTCGCCGCCGAACGACTCGACGGATCTACCGGCCCGGTCGACGCGCTCGCGCAGCGCGCTCCAGGCCTCGCTGGTGTGCGCCACGCCGCCACCGAAGAAGATGAATCCGTCGCCGAGGCGGGCAGCCCGGTCGAACGCCTTCTCACCCGCTCCGCCGAGCCAGATCGGAACGGCTCCCGTGGGCTTGGGCAGGAGTGCCATCCGCTCGATCCGGTCGAAGCGACCCGAGAAGTCGACCACCGGCTCCGTGAACAGGCGTCGGAGCAGCCCGATCTGCTCCTCTTCGCGAACTCCCCGGGTGTGGAAGTCCTGCCCGAGTGCTCCGTACTCGACATCGTTCCAGCCGACGCCGACACCCAGCCGCAGCCGACCCCCGGACAGGAGGGCCACGTCCGCCGCCTGGCGGGCGACGAGCGCGGTCTGGCGTTGGGGAAGGACGAGGACCCCGGTGGTGAATTGGATCCGGTCGGTGATGGCCGCCAGGTAGGCGAACATCACGAACGGGTCGTGGAACGGGTCGTGCTCATCGTAGGGGCCCGTCAGCGGCGGTGACCGATCGGCGTGTACCGCACCGAGGACGTGCTCGTAGGCCAGCAGATGATCGAAGCCCAGTTCTTCGACGGCGACGGCGAACTGACGCACCGCAGCGGGATCGCCGTGGAGCTCGATCTGGGGGTACACGATACCGATCTGCACGCGCCCCAGTGTTCCACGGGAGAGGCACGACCTGCCTCTTGTGCAGCCCAGGTGTCGATGCCGCCAGCATGGTCGGCACCGCAGGACACGATGACGCTTCCGAAAAGGGGCCGGGCCCGGTCGCCGTGCCGGGAGCCGTCTCAGATGTCCTCGATGGTGGTGAGGAAGTCGGCGAAGGCCTGGTCGGTGCGGGCGGTGTCACCTGTCGCATCGAGATCCATGAGCAGGCCCCGGATCACGGCGAGCACGACGGTGGCCAACTCGGGGCGGCCGAGGCTCCGCATGCCGTCCTCCAACGGAGCGAGCCAATCGGTGGTTGCGCTCCGTCGGAAGCCGGGCCAGAGGGGCTCGCCCGCCGTGTCGTGCAACCGGCTGAACATCCGGAGGTAGGGCTCCCCCTGTGGCCCGGAGATCTCCGACCATGCTCGGGCCAGCGTCTGCGGATACGGCTCGTCGGGTCGCCGGCGTATGAGGTCGGTGAAGGCCGTGAGCTGTCGCTGACGGGCCTGTCCGAGGATCTCGCGGAGCAGTCGGTCGCGGGTGCCGAAGTGGTAGATGAGCATCCGGGTCGAGGTGCCAGAGGCGGTAGCCAACGGCTCGAGGCCGTCGGGGAGTCCCCGCTCGAGCGAGTAGTCGGTGCACGCATCGAGGATCCGCTGCCGGATTTCCGGTTGCCGTGGCCTCCCCATGAGGCCATCTTTTCATGTAATAGCAATTACGGCTACTATCGCCGACGGGAGGACCGGAACGAGTCGAGGTGGTCAGGATGAGGGTCGTGTTCGTGCACGGGGCATGCGTGAGGGACGGACCGTGGTGGTGGCACCGGACCGGTGAGCTCCTGGCCGAGCGGGGGGTCGCCAGCCAGGCACCTGCGCTGCCGAGTTGCGGTGAGACCGATGCACCGGTGGGTGCCACGGGACCCGGGTTGGCCGAGGACGTCGCCGCGGTCCGCCACCTGCTGACGGCGAGCGACGAGCCGACGGTCGTGGTCGCCCACAGCTACGGCGGCATCGTCACCGCGGAGGCCGCTGCCGGTGTCGACGGGGTGCATCACCTGCTGCTCGTCTCGAGCTATCTGCCCGACGTCGGCCAGAGCCTCTCCTCGTTCGGCGACGGCGAGCCCGCTCCGTTCCTCGACATCGATCCCACGAGCGGCACCTTCACCGTCCGGACTGACGCACTGGCCGGGACGTTCCTGCAGGACTGCGGCCCGGAGGTGCAGCGGCAGGCGATGGACAAGACGGCGAATCAGAGCCTGCGCGTGCTCGAGGAGCCGGTCCGGGCATCGGCCTGGAGGCACGTGCCGTCGACCTACCTGGTGTGCACCCAGGACCGGGGAACCCCGGCCCGGCTGCAGCGCGAGTACGCGACCCGAGCGAACAGCGTCGTCGAGTTCGCCACCGGCCACCACCCGTTCCTCTCCCGACCGGACGCCGTGCGCGACCTGATCCTCGGGATGTGAACGGCTCCGGTTCAGGCGCCGTCGGCCCTGGTTCCCGGCCCATCGAGGAGTAGTGCGGCGGCTTCGAGGGTGGCGATCATGTTGGTGCGTAGCGTGTCGGACCGGCTCGCGACGATCTGGGTCGCATGTTCGGGATTCTGCTCGACGTACTGACTCACGCCACTCACCCCCGGACCGTGGCGGAATCGCTGGGTCACCTGCGTGCACCCTCCGGCGTCGGTGGCGAGCGTGTAGGACCAGGTCGAGGAGGGGAGACGGCCTTCACCGACGTTCCATTCGATGAAGCCGGGCGGTCGGCACGCGGTGACCACGCAGACGACGTCCCATTCGCGGTCGCCGATGCGGTTCCACCCTTCGAACCGTGCCCCCACCGCCGGACCGGGAGTCAACCAACGGGCGCGTACATGTTCCGGACCCAGACCGGCCATGCGCTCGACATCGGTCAACAGGCGCCAGACCACGTCGGGCGGTGCGTCGAACCGGACCGTCACCTCGACGGCCATGGAGGTGAGATCGACCGGTGTCATGGCTGCCCCTCCGCACGGATCGGCCCGCGTGTCCTCATGGACCGACCAGCGCATCGGTCAGGGGATCGATCCCCGCGAGGTTGCCGGCCAGATCCGGGTCGAGGGCGTAGCGACCCGCGAGCGCCCCCGGCGAGAGGTAGGAGACGCTGGTCCGGTCCTGATCCGCCCAGACGAGGATCTTGAGCGGCAGGTCGAGTGCCGCCAGGGGAGCGGCCTCCATGACCGCGGTGCCCGAGCGGGGACTTCCGAAGATCACGAGGATGGTGGGACGGAGCTCGAGTCCGACTTCGTGAGCCTCGGCGGACTGATCGATCACGGCGAAGAGTTTCATCCCCCGCTCGTGGATCAGGTCGGTCAGCCTGGACACGGTGTCGGTGATCGTGCGAGGACTGTCCTTCGTGACGATCCCGGCTCCGTTGCGTGGTCCGCTGGAGGTCATGTCTCGGCTCCCCTGGGTCGCGATGCCTGTCATTCTTAGCCCTTCGGGCGGCGTACACCACCCGCCGGCCCGCCGGCCGGCCGGACCCCGGACCCGGTCCTCCAGTTCCGTGCCCTCGGGCAGCACGACCGGCTCGGGATCGGCAGTTCCTCGTCAGCCACCACCGGGGGTCCTACGATCTGCGGACCGTGCCCGAGACCGACCGCCCACCCGTGTCCCTGTGGACCGTGGTCCGCGAGTGGGGGCGGGTAGGGGTCATCGGCTTCGGCGGACCCCCTGCCCACATTGCGCTCTTTCGAAGGCTCTGTGTCGACGAGCGACAGTGGCTCACGGCCCAGGAGTTCGAAGACGGGATCGCGGCCACGAACCTCCTGCCGGGTCCCGCCTCCACCCAATTGGCGATCTACTCCGCCTGGCGTCTTCGTGGCCGGCTCGGTGCGGTCGTCGGTGGAATCTGCTTCATCGTGCCTGGCCTCACGATCATCCTGGCCCTGTCCGCCCTCTTCCTTTCCAGCCATCCGCCACGTTGGGTCCTCGGAATCGCCGCCGGCGCCGGTGCAGCCGTACCCGCGGTCGCCGTCAGCGCCGCGGCGAACCTGGTCCCGGCCAGCTGGCGGAGAGCCTCCTCCGGGCGCGATGGCACGTTGCGCTGGTTGGCCTACCTGGTGGCCGGTGGAGCCTCCGCGGCCACCGTCGGTTCCTTCCTGGTCCTCGTGCTGATCGTCTGCGGCACCATCGAGGTCGCTGTACGCACCGGGGGTGAGGGTCGGCCCCGTCGGAACCTGTCCGCCATGTTCCCCGCCACGACACTCCCCGTGGTCACCGGAGGTATCGCCTCACTGTGCTGGGTCGCGTTCAAGGTCGGGGCACTCTCCTACGGCGGTGGCTTCGTGATCATCCCCCTCATGCAGCACGACGCCGTGGTGACCTACCACTGGATGACCGGTGCCCAATTCCTCAATGCCGTCGCACTGGGCCAGGTGACACCGGGACCGGTGGTCCAGACGGTTGCTGTCGTGGGGTATGCAGCCAGCGGACTGTGGGGTGGTCTGCTCGCCGCCGCCATCGCGTTCGCCCCGTCGTTCATCTTCGTGATCGCCGGAGCACGACACCTCGACCGAGTCCGCACGGATCCGCGGATCCAGGCCTTCTTCGTCGGTGCGGGTGCTGCGGTCATCGGTGCGATCGCCGGATCGGCGATCCCCCTGGGACTGGAACTGACCCATCTGTGGCAGGTGGGTGTCCTGGCGACGGCCGCAGTCTGGCTGCTGGCGCTGCGTCGGGGGGTCGTTCCTGCCCTGCTCGGCGCCGGAGCCATCGGTCTTGTCGCCGTGCTCGCAGGTGCACCTGTGTAACGACCCGTGTTTCCGCGCCGCCGATCAGCCCACCGGGGAGCAGGGCCCGGGCCCCCTGGCTACCATCCGGGGGTGGCGAGTGGCGCGGGATCGCCGAATGGGTCCGTGGTCGACGTGCCCGATCGCGGACGGCCGGAGGTCGGTACCGAGGGGCAGCCCCTCGACGCTCTGGTCTGGTGGGTGGCCGGTGCCTTCATCGCACTTGAACTCGGCGTCAGTGCCCGCTACGGCTTCCATCGTGACGAGCTCTACTTCATCGTGGCCGGCCGGCACCCGGCGTTCGGTTACGTCGATCAACCGCCGATTGCGCCTCTCATCACCCGGCTCGCGACGGCGGTGTCCGGTACCAGCCCGACGGCCGTCCGGATCGTCCCGGCCGTCGTGGGCGGTGCCGTGGTGGTCGGCACGGGCCTGACGGCCGGGGTGCTCGGTGGCGGGCGCTTCGCTCAGCTCCTCGCCGCCGTGGCGATGGCCTCCTCGCCGATACTCCTCGGGTCGGCCCACCTGGCCGGTACCACGGTCTACGACCTGGCGGCCTGGACGTTCACCTTCCTGTTCGTCCTGCGGTCCGTCGTCCTGGGGCGACCGCGTGCGTGGTTGGCCGCCGGTGCCGTCGCCGGCCTCGGGTTGGAGAACAAGGATCTGATCCTTCTCCTCGGGACGGCCCTCATCGTCGGGTTGCTGGCCACCTCGTCCCGGGCACCGCTGGCCACCCGTTGGCCATGGTTGGGGGCGCTCGTGGCCTTCGTGCTGTGGGCCCCGAACCTCGTCTGGCAGTTGTCGAACGGCGTGCCGGGACTGACCATGGCCCGCGCACTGCGCGTCGAGCACTCGGCCTCCGGTGACTACGTGAGCGCCCTGCCCGCCCAGGTGCTCCTGGTCGGACTGCTGGCGTTCCCGATCGTGGTGATCGGTATCCGCCACCTGCGGGAACACCGGGAGCTGCAGTTCGCGTTGGTCACCGCGGTGGTCGTGGTGCTCTACGTCGTCGTGGTCGTCCCCGGGCGTCCGTACTACACGGCCGGCATGCTCCCCCTGCTGCTCGCCGCAGGTGCATGTCGCATCGAGCGAGGTCGTCCCGAGCGCGCCAGGCGGAAGCTCTGGCTGGCGGCGCCCGTCGTCGGAGCCGTGGTGGGCGTGGCCTTCGTCCTGCCCGTGCTCCCCCTCGCCACCTTCGGTCGGATGACGTTCCTGCACACGACCAGCTACGACCTCGGCGAGACCGTCGGATGGCCCCACCTCGTGGCGCAGGTCGCCGCCGTCTACGACGCGGTCCCCCCGGCCGATCGCACGGACACGTCGATCTTCACGGCCAACTACGGGGAGGCGGGTGCCCTGGCCGTCTACGGAGGTCGGTACGGCCTTCCGGAGCCGCTCTCGGGGCACAACTCCTTCTGGACCTGGGGTCCCGGAACCGCTCCGGACCGGACCGTCGTGGCCGTCGGGAGCGCAGCCCAGCTCCGTCCCCACTTCGCCGACTGTCGTTACCGGGCGACGATCCACAGCCCGGACGACATCGACAACGACGAGAACGGCACCCGGATCTCGATCTGCACCGGCCCCCGGGGCTCCTGGTCGACCTTCTGGAGGGACCTGCGCCACTACGGATGACGCCGGCGCTCCCGACCGGGTCCCGCACGGCGTCCTGTACCTGACGCGTCACGTCACGTATGGGCCATGCTGCCGACGTGCCGCAGACCCGGGTCCGGTCGACGTCACACGCTGGTCACCGCCGACGGCGGCGGAATGGTGCCGGCACCCGTCACCAGGCAGCCTGCCTTGATCGCCGGGTCGACGGCCCGGGGGAGTGCCGGAGGGTGCCGGAACGCTGGTTCGCCCTCCAGATCGAGCATGTCGAACATGCTGTTGGCGTTGGCGTCGCGCCGGGTCAGCGCCGGCAGGTTCCACTTCTCCTCGACCGTCTTCAGGATCGACGTGTGGTCATAGATCGTGGAGGAGACGAAGTTGGACCGTGCATAGGGGCTCACCACACCCGCGGGCACCCGGAAGCCGTAGCGGTCGAACCCGCCAGGGGGATCGCCGGGCTTCAGGGCGGGCGGCACGTCGTCTGGGGGTACGGCCGCCGGCGGTGGCACGTGGTCGTAGTAGCCGCCGTGCTCGTCGTAGGTCCAGATCAGCATGGTGGACGACCAGTTCGGGCCGGCCATCACCGCCCGGACCACCTTGTCCATGAACTGGTCGCCGAACTGCACGTCCTGGGGGTTCTCCTCCGACTGGTGCTCGTAGTCGGGCTCGACGAGCGAGAACGACGGAAGGGTGCCGGCTGCCGCATCCTCGTAGAACTGGTCGATCTTGGCGAGGCCCTTGGTGATGGACGGGTCCTGGAGGAGTGGCAGGAACACGCCGACGGTCGGAAGCGTCGAGTAGTAGTCCTTCCACGAGATGTCGTGCCGGTTGAACTGGTCGAAGATCACCCCGTTGGGGGGCAGCGGCGACGGGAACGTGTCGTCGATGAGTCCGAGTGACGTCCCGGCGATCAGGTAGCGGCGGTTGGGATCGGTCTGGGCCATGGCGGAGCAGAAGTAGCGGTCGGCGATCGGGAAGGTCCGTGCCAGGCCGCAGGTGAAGGGCAGGTCCTCGCTGGTGAAGTACCCCATCGCCTCGGCCGAG
>Ga0302279_10006923_pt1 | contig 11811 bp, 6 predicted proteins | sample III_Bog_N3_3_FD_194541 | JGI IMG/M metagenome (GOLD analysis project Ga0302279, IMG submission 194541) | Peat permafrost microbial communities from Stordalen Mire near Abisko, Sweden - III_Bog_N3_3 | ecosystem: Environmental > Terrestrial > Soil > Wetlands > Peat | place: Sweden: Abisko...
ATGGCGGGGGTTCGCGCCGTCACCGGCGCGAGCAGCGCGGCGGCGATGGGCAGAAACGCGGCAGATGCAAAGCTGCCGGCCGAAGCGAGAGCCGCGAGCCACGGGCGGGCGAGATCGGTCGGGTCGAGATGGAGCTCGTCGCGGAGATGTGCCGCCAGCACGTTCTTCTTGGTGAGCGCGACCGCGACCTCCATGGCCAGCTTCGGCTCGAGACCGCGTTTCTCGTAGAGGCCGGCCAGCTCCTTCAGCTCGGCCTTCGGTGACTCCGCCAGCTCCCGCTTCTCGACGTCGATGTCGGCCTGCTCCGAGTCGCGCTGGGAGCTCACGGAGACGTACTCGCCTGCCGCCATGGAGAGCGCGCCTGCTACCAGGCCCGCCGCGCCCGCAAGGAGCACGCTTCCACGATCCGCCGATGCGGCCGCGACTCCGATCATCAAGCTCGCGGTCGAGACCACGCCATCGTCGGCGCCGAGCACGGCCGCCCGTAGCCACGGGACGCGGTCGCGGTGGTGCCCTTCCTGGTGAGCGGTGCGTGCCATCGACAGGCTCAGCTCGCGAGCACTCCGAGTGCCTTACCGACCTTGGTGAACGCCGCCGCCGCGCGCGCGACCTGCTCTTCCGAGTGGGCTGCCGAGAGCTGCACGCGGATGCGCGCCTCCCCTTTCGGCACGACCGGGAACGAGAAGCCCACCACGTAGATCCCCTCGTCGAGCAGCGCCGCGGCCATCTGCGCCGCCAGACGGGCATCGCCGAGCATCACGGGGACGATGGGGTGGAAGCCGTCCTTGATGGTGAAGCCCGAGGCCGTGAGGGCTGCGCGGAACTGCGCGGCATTGGCCATCACCTTGTCTCGAAGCGCCGTGCTGGGCCCGATGAGATCGAGCACCGCGAGCGAGGCGCCCACGATCGCGGGAGCGAGCGTATTCGAGAAGAGATAGGGCCTTGAGCGCTGCCGGAGCAGGTCCACCATCTCGCGCCGACCGCTCGTGAAGCCCCCTGCTGCGCCTCCGAGCGCCTTACCGAGCGTCGACGTGATGACATCGACGCGCCCCATGACCCCGCAATGCTCCGGCGTGCCGCGCCCTGTCTTCCCGACGAATCCCGTGGCGTGGCTGTCGTCGACCATGACCAGCGCGTCGTGCTTCTCTGCGAGGTCGCAGATGCGATCGAGCTTGGCGACCGTCCCATCCATCGAGAACACGCCGTCCGTCGCGATCATGCGAAGACGTTTGTCCTTGGTCGCGACGAGTGCCGCCTCGAGCTCTTCGAGGTTCCCGTTGGCGTAGCGGTGGCGCTCCGCTTTGCAGAGCCGGACACCGTCGATGATCGACGCGTGGTTGAGCGCGTCGGAGATGATCGCGTCTTCCTCGTTCAGCAGCGTCTCGAACAGGCCGCCGTTGGCGTCAAAGCAGGAGCCATAGAGGATGGTGTCCTCGGTGCCGAGGAACGCGCTGACCTTCGCCTCGAGCGTCTTGTGCGCATCCTGCGTCCCGCAGATGAAGCGCACCGACGAGAGCCCGAAGCCGTGCGTGTCGATCGCCCGCTTGCTCGCCTCGAGCACCGCCGGATGCGACGAGAGCCCGAGGTAGTTGTTCGCGCAAAAATTGAGCAGCGGCCGGTCGTTCGAAGCGACCTTGATCTCCGCCCCCTGAGGGGTCGTGATGAGCCGCTCCTTCTTCTCCAGCCCCGCGTCGCGAATCTCCGCGAGAGCCTTTCCGTAGATGCCTTGTGCGCGTCCGTACATGGGTGGTCCCTGAATTCCTGTGGCAGCGTTCGACCCGCAGACCTCACCCCCCCGACCCCCCTCTCCCTGAAGGGCGAGGGGGGAGATCTCTGGGTACCGGAGCACGCGGGCACCCCTTCTCCCTTTAGGGAGAAGGGGCTGGGGGATGAGGTCTGCGCGCCCCGCGTTCGCGTTCTATTCCGTGAACTTGAGAACGACCTTGGGGAAGGTCTTGAAGCTCTCTTCGAACTTGGCCGGCTCGTAGTCGGGGAAGCTCGTGACCGTCCCCTTGCCGTTCTCGAGGATGACGTCCCAGATCTTGTCGTGGATGTTCGGGTCGCGGTTCTCGAGCAGGTTCCTCGTGATGTGCCACGTCTCGAAGATGCGCCTGCCTACGACCGAGTGCAGAGAGATGCCGTCGACGATGACGCGGTCGAAGCCCTCGATGATCTGATCGCCGCTCTTCAGGCCGAAGAGGATGACGTCGCCGCCGCGCCGCACGCAGGCGATGGCGTTGTTCACGCTCGAGGGCTGACCGCTCATCTCGAGGGCCACGTCGACGCCGACGCCGTCGGTGAGGTCGCGAATCTCGCGGGCGAGCTCCGGGTCGTGGGCGTAGCTCGAGGCTTCGAGGTTCTTGGGGGTGAGCACGTGGTCGGCGCCGAGCTGACGCGCTTTCTCGGCGTGTGAAGGCATGGGCTCCACGCCGATGACCAGACGCGCGCCGAGAGCTTTCGCGACGGCGACGGCGAAGAGGCCAATCGTGCCGCAGCCGATGATGGCCACGCGTTTGCCGCGGAGGTTCACCTTGGTGCACGCGTGGACCGCGTTGCCGAAGGGCTCCTGCAGCGCGGCGATCTCGGGGCGAATGCGGCGCGTGTCAGTGCGCCAGAGGGCGCGCGCCGGGAGCTTCACGTACTCGGCGAAGCAGCCGTCGGTGGAGATCCCGATGATCAAGTTGTCGGCGCAGACGTGGTTGTCGCCCGTGCGGCACTGGTAGCAGGTCCCGCAGACGATGTGGCTCTCGGTGGAGACGATGTCGCCCGGCTGGTAGCCGAACTCGCGTGACGCGAGCGAGCCGACCGATACCACCTCGCCCAGCAGCTCGTGCCCCATGACCCGCTTGTCCTTGTGGTCGCGGTCGAGCCCCTCGTAAATCATGCCTCCGAAGGAGCGGCGAAACCAGATGCCACGGTCGCTGCCGCAGAAGCCTGCGAAGCGGGTGCGGATGAGGACCATGCCGCTGTCGTGGAAGTCCTTCGCCTCGTTGAGCGTGGGGCGTTCGACCTCGGTGCGGCGCATGCCGCTCGTGGCATCCCAGGGATCGGTCTTGCGGTCATACGTCAACGCCCACATCGAGTCGCTCATCGAATTCTCCGAGGGATAGAGGGGGTCTGGACGCTAGCACCGCGCCGTCATCCCTCCCAGCGCATGACCGAAAACGCCTTGTGCGCCTCGATCCCCTCGAGCTTGGGGTCGGCCAGCTGCCGATCGCGGTAGCCCGTCTCGATGTCGAGCACCCGCACGCGCCGTGTCCCCTCCCCCGCGTCGGCCTCGAAGCGCACGCGCCAGTCTTTGACCGCGAGCTCCGCTCCCACGCCGTCGCGCGCCTTGCGAATGCGCCTGTACGGATGCGGCTCGGGGCCGAGCGCCAGCGTCCGCTCGACGGGCGTGACGAGATCGATCGAGTGCTCTCGCGTGAGCCAGCTCGCCTGCTCCTTCGCGCGGACGGACCAGACCACTTCGTACGGCGCAATCGGGTCATTCGACGCGAGCCAACCGGCACGGGCATCCGGGATCGCGTCGGCGACGGCCACGTACGGCTTCAGATCGAGCACCGGCGTACCGTCGACCATGTCGACCCCGAGCACGTGCACCGTGAGCCCTTCGACCTTCACGAGCTTCACGACGCTCATGCCAACCGGGTTCGGCCTGTGCGGTGACCGCGTGGCGAAGACGCCGCGACGCACCTTGGAGCGCGGAGGGAGCACCTTGGGGCGCCACCCTTCGTTCAGGTGGAACCAGTAGAGCACCCACAGGTACTCCCACCCCTCCAGGTCCGAGAGCGCGTGCTCGAAGTCGTGCCCCGGGTCGAGCACGATGGTGCCCGGCACGTCCCTGGCGACGTACGTCTGCCGGGGAGCGCTTACCCGGTCTGCGAAAGGGGTGTGGATGACGCCGATCGGGCGGACCGTCAGGGCGTCGCGCATAGGCCCTCGATTAGCACCGAGAGACCACAGCTCACAAAAGCGAACCTTGAACAGATCGAACGGGAACATCGTCCGTTCAACGCTGACCAACTCACCAAGGAGAGCCCATGGTCTTCGGAAACTGGTTCGCGACACGCAAGGTTCGTCACGGCGCTACCGCCGGGGTCGTCGTTCTGGCCACGGGAGGGCTCTTTCTTCTGCACGCGAACGCCGCCACGCAGGGGAACGTAGGCACGGGCTACGACGTGCCGTCGCCCGTCGCGGTCGGGAACGTCTTTGCGACCCCCCCCCTCCCCGTGGCTGGCCCCGACACCGTCACGTTCTCGGGGCCACACGTCCGCGGGACGATGGCGGTCAGCGGCGCGCACGCCCTCGCAGGCGACGGGCAGCCTCTCTACGCCGACATCACGCTGACCCCCGACGCCAGTGCCGGAGAGCACGCACCGCTCGCGCTCGTCATCGTGCTCGATACGTCCGGCTCGATGGAGGGGGAGAAGCTCCGGGAGGCGAAGTCGGCTGCGAAGGAGCTGATTCGCAACATGCGGGACGACGACGAGGTCGCGTTCGTCCACTACGCGAGCGAGGCCGAGGTGGTGCAGCCCCTCGCGCGTGTCGGGGCGGTGCGGGAGCTGCTGGCGAGCAGGATCGAGGGGCTCAGCGCGAGCGGTGGGACCGCGATCCCGCTGGGGCTGGCCGCGGGGGTCAACGCGCTGCAGAGCGGGCTGCTCCGGAGCGAGCGGGGCACGGACGGTCGCGTGAAGCGAGTAGTCCTGGTGAGCGACGGGCTCGATTCGTCGCGCCCGAGATCGGAGTTCCTCGCGCAGGACAGCGCCGAGAAAGGCATCACGGTCTCCTCGATGGGAATCGGGGTCGACTTCGACGAAGCGTACATGGGAGGAGTCGCGCGCTCGGGGCACGGCAACTTCGGCTTCGTGAACGACGGCCCGACGCTGACCGCGTTCCTGCAGCGCGAGCTCGTCGAGACGGCCACGACCGTCGCCCAGAGCACCACCGTGCACCTGCACATGCCTGAGGGCGTGCGCTTCGTGAAGGCGACGGGGGCATCGGCCGATGTGCACGGCCGCGACGTGGACCTGAAGGTCGGGGCGCTCTACGCAGATACGGCCAAGCGTGTGCTCGTGCAGATGACGACCGACCTGGCAGCCGGCAAGACGGCCGACTTCAGCGGGTCGCTCACCTGGAAGACCGTCGGTGGCGGCGGCGCCGAGGCGACCATCCCGCAGCTCGAGGTGCTCGCATCCGCGGATGCGAACGATGTCGCGCGCAACCGGAACGAGACGGTCTTCGCGCGGGTCACGAGCGTCGAGGCGTCCGAGCGTCAGGTCGAGGCGGCGCAGGCGTACGCCGATGGGAACCAGCAGCGCGCCAACGATCTCATCCAGACCAACGTGAGAATGCTGAAGAAGGCGGCGATGGCGGCGCCAGCACCTGCAGCCTCGGCGCTCTCGGCGCAGTCGCTCAGCTACGAGAGCACGATGGCGAGCTTCGGCTCGTCCGCCCCCTCGAGCACGAGCGGCAAGATCGCGGCCAAGCATGCCGCGGCGAGCAACATGGCAAACTCCAACAAGAGCGCGTTCTAGCCATGGGCGCCGCGATGTTCTTCCTCCTCACGAGCGCAGCTGGCCTCTTCACGGTGCTCCCCGGAGCCTCGCGCGGCGGGCTCGTCACGGGGACGCTGCTCCCGATGCTGCTCGCGATCATGCTTGCCGTCGCCGTCTCGGGGCGCGTCAGTGGGATCGCGGTCATCGCGGGGGCGCTCGCGGCCTTCGCGGGCTCGCTCGCATGGACCTTCGTCCCGGCGCTGGGGGGCGCCGTCGTCGTCGGGCTGGCGTACGCGGAGCGAACACTTCGGGTGCGAGCCGCGCGTATTCGCATCGTCCACGCGAGCCTCGCGACGCTCGCCGGGGCAGCCGCCGGCGCTCTGTCCGCGGGCTACGCGTCCTCACCCCCTCTCTACCGCGGCGTCGCGGTGGTCATGTGCGCCGTCCTCGCGGCCATCCCGCTCTTCATCGATGCCGACGATCCGCGCGTCACGCTGCTCGAGGCAGCCGCGTCGAAGCTCGGCGGGCCGATGGCGGCGACGCTCCTCGACGGTGTCGAGCTCCTCCGATGCGGCGACACCGCGCTCCTCGATCGTGAGACCGCGGCGAACGTGAAGAAGTCGTGGCGCTCCCTCGAGCGGCTGCTCGAAGCGCGCCTCGCGATGGTACCCGGCTCGGGTACCGCCAACGTGCGACGCGGGGAGACTGCGGCGATGGTGACCGCGATGGTCGATCGGCAGATCACGGAGCACATCGCGAGCCTCGGGCGAGCCTACGCCGCCGTCACAACGGCAGGCGCCGCGGAAGTGGGCATCGACGACAGCGCGCTACGCGACGTCCACGCGAGGGGTGAAGCGCTCGACGAGCAGAGCCGCGCCATCGTCGAGGTGGGGGCGCGCTGAGAGGCTCAGGGGACCGGCGTACGCGCCATCTGGATGGCCGTGACCGAGGCCGTCGTCGACCCCACCGCGGCCTGGTAGTACGTGGTTCGCACGTTGCGGTAGAGGAGCACGGCGTCGAGCGCGGTGGCCCCGGCAGGAAGCGTCGCCGGCGCCGTCAGCGTGAGGCTCACCTGCCCACCCGCGGGCACGCGACGGTCGAACGGGATGCTCACCCCCTGGCTGAGCTGGTGCTCGGAAAGAAGCGTCCCCTGCGCGTTCGCGAGGTCCGACCCGAGCCGTGCGGCGGTCGAAGGAAGGATGCCGGTCGTCGTATCGGGCCCACCGTAGTGCGCGATGACGTTCTTGCTGGAGTCGACGGCCTGCAGCTCGACCCACGCCTCCACGATGTCGGTGACGCCGGTCGGAAACGAGTGCCCAGACCCGAGGTTCTCGAGGGTGACAGTCACGGTGCCGTCCGTGTTGCGCACAGGTGCGAGGCGCATCACCGACTCGAGGTTCCTCGTCTCGTTGAGCGCGACCGCGGTGTTGCCGGCAAGAGTGCTCAGGTAGACGTTGCCGCCGGGGAACGAGTGGTCGGTCACGCCCGCCGTCGTGGTCATGTGGCACGTGACGCACGTGGAGGGGATGGCGCTGTTGGCGGACGGACCCGCCGACCACTCGTTGTACGTCGTGATCGACTGAAGCCCGGTCCCGGGCACGAACTGCTCGTGGCATCCCGCGCAGAACTCGGGCGAGCGCAGTGTGGCGAGCGACGCCGCCGCCTTCGCCTTGTGATCGACCGTCCAGTCCTGGGTCGTCACCTCGATGTCGGCGTTCCCCCCGGCGCGAATCGGCCGCACCGCCTCGTGGCAACCAAGGCACGTCACCCCCTTCGGCGAGGTGAGCGTCGTGTCCCCGAGGCGCGCGTTGACCGGGTCGTGGCACCCCGCGCACAGGCGCGAAAACTGCGTTCCCACGATCCCTTGCTCCTTGCCCATGCAGAAGCTCACCATCGAGTCGTCGGCCGCGTGCGAGTGCACGCTCGTCTTCCACGCGGCGTACTCCGCGGCGTGGCAAGAGCCACAGTACGTCGTGTCGTCGGCCGCGCTCGGCCCCGCGTCGTTCGTCGGCAGAAGCCAGCTAGGCCCGATCGGGAGGTCTCTCGCGATGACGCGCGCGATCTGACTCGCGAGCGTCGATGCCGCCGCGGTCGGTGCGGACGGGTCGATGGCCCCCGTACGGTTGGCGCCGGTACGATCGGGCGCGAGCCCCCCCTGCTCTTCCAGAGCCACCAGTACGTCGTGCGGGTTGAAGGCGCTCGAGGTCGGGGTGGGGGCGGTGGAGAAGAGGTCCGTGAGCCCCGTGTGGCCGAGCTGCGCGTTGACGGTCGGGTCGACGATGCTCGCCGATTCGAAGAGGCGCAGTGTTGGGGAGCCAAAGCCGTCGAGGTGGCATCCCCCGCACGAGATCCAGTTGTTGCCCGTGGTCGTGAGCGTTCCCACGCTCGAGTCGGCGCTGAAGAACGCCGTCAGGCCTGCACGAAGGTCCGGATCGACCGGGTCACTCGCGACGAGCGACAGAGGGCCGTCGACGATCGACACGTCGCCGAGCAGGCTCCCGCCGGCGAGGTCGACCGTGAGCAGCGTCTTGGACTGATCCGAGAGGATGAAGGCGCGGTCCCCCGTGGCATCGAGCGCGAGCCCCACGGGATGCGATCCGGGGAGATTGCGGAGGATCCCCACGGCCACGCCGAGGGTCATGTCGAACGTGAGAATGTCGTCGCTGGCGCACGCGAGAGCGAACGACGTGAGGCCATTGGGATGCATGGCGACGGCGCACGGCTGCGAGACGACGATGACGTTCGAAGTGTCATCCAGGAGGGTGATCGCGCCGAAGAGCAGCTTGCGCCCCGCGAACGCTCCGTTCGGATCGTTCGGGTCCGTCTGCACCTCTTGCCCCTTGCCGGAGAAGTCGATCACGCTGATCGCCGGGAAGAGCGTCTGGGTGAACTGGAACGGATGGGTAGGCGCGAGCAGCTCGTGCGGCAGCCACATCGTGTTGCCGTCTGCGGTCCACGCGACGCTGTCGAAAGCGAACGGTCTGCCTTGGGGGGTCGTCGGTGGCGACGCGGCCGGCTGGTCCGCCAGTTGAACGTTGCCGTCGACCGCGAGAGAGGAGGTCCCGACCGTCGTGACCTCCTGATCGATCCTGTGCGTGACGTAGAGCTCCGGGCGAGACTTCGAGACGGCGAGGCCGCCGGGGATGCGCCCCACCAGGACGGTCTTCGAGAGCACCCCGAGCGTGCGATCGATGACGGCGATGGCGCCCGCATCCTCGAGGGTGACGTAGAGCCACCGAGGGTTCGCAGCGTCCCACAAGGCGCTGCGAGGCCGCGTGCCGACCGAGATGACGCGCTGTACGACGCGGGCTCCGGCGTCGATGAGAGCGACCGTTCCTCCGGAGCGATCGACGGCAGCGAGCCAGACACCGTCGGGGCTAAGCGCGACGCTGCGTACGTCTTGCCCCACGGGAATCTCCGTGACGACCCGTTGCGCGCCATGGTCGATACCCACGAAGCTGACCGTGCCGACGTCGCCGTTCGCGGTCCAGACGAAGCCGCGACCTGTGTCGAAGACGACCGGAGACGAGGTGGCGTCCTTTCGGCTTGCGACCGGGATTTCGGCGGGGGGGGTGCTCTCGAGCGGTGGCAGTGGCGCGCTGTCCGCTTCCGACCCGCGAGCGTCGGTGGGCGCTCCAGCGTCGGGGTGCGAGCCTGACATGGATGAGTCTACGTGCCCCCCGTCGGCTGAGCTGGTGCCGGAGCTATGGGAGCCGCACGCCGCGGCAGGAAGAGCCGCCGCGACGAGGCTCGCGAGGAGGGCGGCCGTAGCGCGTCGCATGCGTGGCGTACTGTGAGAGAGCGCGACGGACCTGTCGAGCGGTTTACGGACGGGCGGAAGGTGCCCACCGTCCTGGCAAGCAACCGCGTGGCCATGCATACTCGCCGGCGAGATGAGGATGAAGCGGCTGCGCACGCTCGAGGCACGACACGCGATCGCGCTCGCCTCCGTGGCTGCCCTGTCCGCGAGCGGTCTGGTCGCCTGCAGCTCCAGCCCGCAGGCGTCTCACGATGGGGGCGCGGTCGCATCGCACGACGCCGGTCGCGACGTGACGGTCGTCCCGGACGCCCACGCCGACGTGGGCCAAGGCCGCATCGTCGACGCGGCCCTCGACTACCAAGTCACGGCCTACGACGGCCTCGCCCCCGACGCCGCCCCCGCGCGCGTGCCCGTGCATGCCGAGCTCGTATCGAACCGCGTCTACGTGGCGCCGCTTCTCTTCGCCGGCGGCGAGATGCAGATCAGCGGCGAGCCGTTCGCCTCGGGCTTCGCGGGGCGTAACCTGGGCGACTATGATCGCAACTGGCTGCCGCCCAACCAGTACATCCTGAATCTGGGGACCGTGAACGTCGACCCGATTCTCGATCTGTTCGGGTTCAGCACCGCCGTCGAGTCGTACGAGTACTCGAAGTATTTCATGAACATGGTGGTCGAGGAGTCGACCGCCGGCGTCTCTCTCGCGAACGGCCCCGTCGTCGCGCTGGGTGCTGGCGCCACCCCGTTCGATCAGCTGGTCGCGCGCATGGCCGACATCCTCACGTCCGCGGGCACCGTCGCCGCCGGGTATGCGACTGTCCCCGCTCCTGTCGGCATGCCACAGAACTATCTGGGCTGGCCGGGGCTCTGGCCCGCGTTCGCCCCTTTCTCCGACTTCGACCCGACGATGGCGCCGTCTCCGCAGGTCACGTCGGGCTGCGTCTACACGGGCGGCTACTCGAGCCTGAGCATCGGGAGCATCTCGCCGGTCTACGAGTGCAACTACAACTCGACGCACCTCGTGAACCCCATCACGCAGGTGAACCGCGTTCTCACGCCCGCAACGTTCGGCTACGCCGCGTGGAAGGAGGCCATCTGGGCCATCGACTTCGCCGGGCGTATCCACGACCTCGCCGGCAACCAGGTGAGCTCGGTGGTCGCGTCCGACGTGCCGATCATCGGAACGGCGGGGAACGCGGTGCTCGGCACGTCGCCCACGGGGGCCGTCGCGGGGACGTACATCGGCTCGTCGCCGGTCGAAGGCATGTGGGGGCTCACGATGCTGGCCGACATGGACAACGCAGCCGAATGGATGCGGAGCGCATTGCTCACGAGCGACGGCGCAACGCTGTCGGGGCTGCCTGGCCCCGCGGCGATGGCGTACGACTACAGCTCGCCGCTCGTGTGGTTCCCGAGCGGGATCGCCGTGACCGAGGATGATACGCAGCAGCCGTATCCTCCCGTGACGGGGCTCAGCATCCAGGACGCGTCGAGCACGTCCGAAGGGCTCGCCGCGCTGCTCCTCGGCAACTCGATGTTCTTCGGAATGACCGACCCTCGCAACGCGGGCGTCGGCCAGCGCGTGGGCCTTCAGGCGACGTTCGATGGCGACCCGTTCCCTTCCAACGTCGGGACCGCTCTCGGGCAGGCGACCGCCCACGATCGCGCGCTCGCGATCATTCGCCTGGCATTCGTCGATCTCGACCGCATGCACGCGGACCCTACGAGCGGCGTCTTCGTGGACACGGCGACGGTGTCGGGTCAGACCGTGACGCGCGGCTCGACCGTGACGACGAGCTCGCTCGCCCACGTGCTCATCGGGCTCAGGCAGACGCTGCTGTCAGTGAACGGCGCGATCACGCAGTACGGGGCTGCCAATCCGGATCCGAACGTCGACCAGAACTGCATCTTCGTCCAGGACGGGCTGTCGATTCATCCGACGTACGGCGTGGACTCGGGTGCGGGCGCATCCTTCAGCGAGCGAATCCGCAGCGTGTTCACCACGAATGCGGGCCTCGTGATGAACGTGCTCACGAAGCCGGACGGCTCGGTCTTCAACGGCGCGACCCTTAGCCACGGTGTTGCGACTCCGCTCACCACGACAGCGACGCTCGAGACCCAAGCGTCGGCGCTGCGTGCGCTCATCGAAGCGTTCCTGCTCACGGGCGACGCGACGTACCAGGCACGCGCCCAGGCGGTGGCGCGCCACCTCATCGGGCCGGCGTTCTACAGCCTGACGGCGCTGATGTACCGCGGCCTCGAAGGGGGGGCCGACGAGGTCGACATGACCCCGGAGCTGTTCGGATTTCTCCAGAGCAGCCTGCGTGAAACGTACAAGTCGCTCTACGTGTCGGGGGACCCGGCCCTCGACCGCGGCGTCCTCGCGAATCGCATCGCCCGCGTGAACAAGCTCTTTCTGAACGGCTGGGACGACCTCAACGGCAATGGCGGCCTCTCCGTCGACGGCGGCGACTACCCAAGCGAGTGCATCCTCGCAGGGGACGGCGGCGTGCAGGGCGGCCTGCAACAGGCGGAACAGGCCCTCACGGGCGAGGTGGG
>Ga0302279_10006927_pt1 | contig 11805 bp, 9 predicted proteins | sample III_Bog_N3_3_FD_194541 | JGI IMG/M metagenome (GOLD analysis project Ga0302279, IMG submission 194541) | Peat permafrost microbial communities from Stordalen Mire near Abisko, Sweden - III_Bog_N3_3 | ecosystem: Environmental > Terrestrial > Soil > Wetlands > Peat | place: Sweden: Abisko...
CCGCATCCTCGCTGCGGGCTCATCGTCGGTCGGGCTTCGGGTGACGAGCTCGCGGAGGCAGGAGACGCGGGGCCACCCCACGTGCTTGCCACCATCGACACGGGATTCGAGGCCTCAGAGGTTGCCGAGGCTGGAGAAGCTCGACATCTCCGGTTGAAGGGCTCCGACGCGACCAGCGCGTTTCTTCGTGATTTCACCTACGCGTACGGGCTGATCGAGCTCGGTGACGTGCGTCGATAGTTAGGCCGCTGCGAGGGCAGGGGCCCGCTCCGGATAGGACTCGACGACGAAGCGGATCAGCGGCCGAGCGTCACCTTCGCCGAGTGCGCCGAGGAGCAGATCACATTGCGAGACCGGATCACGCAGGATCTCGTCGCGGCTCACGCGCGCGACGCAGAGCGGCGCGTCGGCGAGCCGATCGTCGTTGCCGGCGACGACCGTGCGGGATCCCGGCGTGTCGCCCGAAGTTCCGATCGTGACCCTGCCCCGGAGACGGGCGTGGCTCGACAGCAGCGTCGCGACGAATGCGGCGTCCTCGCCGCGCACGACGACGCGCGCGGGTGGGGGGCTGTAGAGGAGGCCGAGACCCAGGTCCCGGGCTGCCTGGCGCAGGTGCTCACTGACGCCCGGGACCAGCACGTCGGCACGCGACTCGAACAGGGGCTCGAGCAGCCCGAGCTGACCGGTGCGCGCGAGGTTTCGGACCAGCATCCGGACGACCGGAAGGCGAGACGGCCACGCTCCGACGTCCTGGGCGGGGACGCTGGCACGCGCGAGGATGGCCCCGATGGTACCCACGAGCCCCGGACCCGCGACCGGCTTACCGCGGTAAAGCGCAAGCGCGGCGATGCGCTCCGCGTGGACGAACCGGCGGTGCGACGTGACGTACTCGGCCTTGACCGCCCGCGCGTGAGCTAGGAACTGCGCCATGTCGTCGATGGAACCAAGAACCTCGCAGGCACCGGCCGCCAGGACCCACAGGTCTGGAGTCGCGCGAACGCGCGCGTCTTCGAGGAGCACTTGCACCAAGTCGAGCGCCTCCTTGGCCGCACCGACGCCCAGGACCGCCTCGACGAGGCCGAGACGCGGCTCGAGCTGGTTCGGCGACAGTCGAAGGGAAGATTGAAACGCGTCGCGAGCGCGATCGGGCTCGCCCAGCAGAAGCGCAATCACACCGAGCCGATTCCACGCCGCCCATCCAGTTGCGCCCTCGATGAACGCCTGGAGGTAGACCTGTCCGGCGGAGGCAATGCACGTTTCGAAGCAACGCCGTGCCCCGAGCAACAGAAGCCCACGCGTCGTCGTGTCCTTTTCGGCGCTGCCGAGGACCTCGAGCGCGTAACCCGAGATGTAGTCTAGATCGTAGTGCGCGCCTTCGATGCGTCGCGCACGCTGCGCGGTTTCGAGCGCGCCCCATGCATCGCCTACCCGAAGCTGGAGCTGCACTCTCGCCTGCGCGAGCCTAAGCACGGACCGCTTGTAGTCCGGCGCGGCTTCGACGAACCGGAGGCGCCGCCAGCCCTCCTCGGCTGCTTGGTAGGCCTCGGCGATCTTCTCGTTTCCGAGGTATTGGTGCGCGAGGTAGCCGAGGGCTGTCGGGTCCTGCGGCGCGCTCCGGGCGAGCTCGAGCAGTAGCTTCACGTTGCGCTCGAACTTTCCGCGCGCCTGATAGATCTCCTGGGTTGCGCCGTAGTGAACGACGTCCACATTCATGGCGACAACCTTGCGGCCGTGCTTGACGACCCAGGGACCGAGGTCCTCATGGATCACCCCGACGTACGCCAGATCGGGCTTGCGTCTTACGAGGCGGGGAATTCGTTGCGGATCGCCCTGGCGTCGCTTGCCGGAAATCACGTCCCCCGCGTCCGCGTCGAGTCCGTCGGCGTCGTGCAGGCGCAGCATCACGCAGTCGGCCTTGGTTCGCGCGAGCATTCTCAGGACGTCGCGGAAGTCGCACGGCGCCAGGCGTTCGTCGGCGTCGAGAATCAGGATCCAGTCGCCGGTTGCGTGCGACAGTGACTGATTTCGGGCCCAGGCGAAGTCGTCGCGCCAGACGGCGTCGAACACCTGGGCACCGGCGCGGCGCGCACGCTCACGCGTATCATCCTTGCTGCCCGTGTCGACGACGATGGTCTCGCTCACCAGGCCCTTCACGGAGGCGAGGCACGCCTCGATCATCAGAGCCTCGTCGCGGACGATCATGCAGAGTGAGAGACGCACGGTGGCCATCTCGCTCCGGTGTGCAACTGGCGCGCCATCTGCATCCCGCTCCAGGCAGCGCGCAGGCCCGGTGAACCGTCAAGCCGCCCGCGTTCCGTCAACCGCTTGACGCGCGGCACACCCGTTCTCCACGAACCCTCGGCTGTAGAGCTGGTCCGCCGCTTGCTCTGTCTGCCGCAGAGAGGCTCTGGACAACATGAAGGTCGTCATTCTCGCGGGAGGCTACGGCACACGGATCAGCGAGGAGACCCACCTCAGGCCGAAACCGATGATCGAGGTCGGAGGACGGCCGATCCTCTGGCACATCATGAAGATCTACGCCGCCCACGGGCTGACCGACTTCGTCGTGTGCCTTGGCTACAAGGGATATGTCATCAAGGAATATTTCGCGAACTACTTCATGCACATGTCGGACGTCACGTTCGACCTCGGCAAGAACACGACGACCGTGCATCGCGGGCACGCCGAGCCATGGAAGGTGACCCTCGTCGACACAGGGGATCAGACGCAGACAGGAGGTCGTCTGAAGCGCGTCGCAGAGTACCTCGACAATGAGGACTTCTGTTTCACCTACGGCGACGGAGTCTCGGACGTCGACGTGAAAAAGCTCGTCGCCTTTCACAAGGAGCAGGGCCGTCTTGCGACGATCTCCTCCGTACAGCCTCCCGGTCGGTTCGGGATGCTCACCATGAGCGATTCGAGAATCGTTGGATTCAGCGAGAAGCCAGCGGGGGATGGCAGCTGGATCAATGGCGGGTTCTTCGTCCTGTCGCCGAAAGTGTTGAGCTACCTGGAAGGCGACGACACCGTGTGGGAGCGGAAGCCACTCGAGCGGCTCGCACGCGAAGGCGAGCTCAGTGCTTTCGTTCATCGCGGATTCTGGCAGCCGATGGACCACTTGCGGGATCGGCAGCAGCTCGAAGAGCTGTGGGCCTCCGGCAAGGCCCCGTGGAAGGTGTGGACGTGAACCGAGCCTTCTGGAAGGGGCGGCCGGTCATGGTGACAGGCATGACCGGATTCAAGGGCTCGTGGCTCGCCTTGTGGCTCGCGCGGAGCGGGGCGAAGGTGTCTGGCTATGCTCTCGCGCCGCCGACGATGCCCAGCTTGTTCGAGCGGGCCAAGGTCGGAACTCTCGTCGAATCGACGAACGGGGACGTGAGGTCGCTTGCAGCCCTGAAAGACGAGCTGACCAAGCGGCAGCCGGAAGTGATCATCCACCTCGCGGCGCAGCCCATCGTGCGGACCTCGTACGAGAGCCCGGTGGAAACGTTCGAGACGAACGTGATGGGGACGGTCAACGTCCTCGAGGCCGCGCGGACTTCGCCACATGTCAAAGTCGTAGTCGTGGTCACCAGTGACAAGTGCTACGAGGATCAGCAGCGCGGCGTTGCCTACCGGGAAGACGACCGGCTCGGCGGACACGACCCTTACGCAACGAGCAAAGCGTGCGCGGAGCTCGTTGCGGAAAGCTATCGGCGCTCGCTGCTTGGCGAGACGGGGCCCGCGGTTGTCACCGCGCGGGCGGGAAACGTCATTGGCGGTGGGGACTGGGCGCGAGACCGACTGATCCCGGACATCGTCACCGCGTTCGCCAGTGGCCGCCCCGCGATCATACGCAACCCCGCGTGCGTGAGGCCGTGGCAGCACGTCCTCGACCCGCTCGCGGGCTATCTGCTTCTCGCGGAACGAGCGTGGGAGTCGCGCAGCGGCTTCAGCTCCGCCTGGAACTTCGGGCCGCCGCCCGACGCCATGCAACCGGTGTCGGCCGTGGTGGAGGACCTGTGCCGGCTCTGGGGCGGCGGCGCTCGATGGGAGCGCGATGGCTCCAGTCAGCCCCATGAGACGCTGCTCCTGACGCTCGACTCGGCGAAGGCACGAGAGAAGCTCGGATGGGCGCCCCGTCTCGCGTATGCCGACTCGCTCCGCTGGACGGCCGACTGGTACCGCCAGGTTGCGAACGGCGGCGACGCGCGCACATGGACTGTGAGGCAGATCGAAACCTACGAGGAGATGGCCGCGTGAAGTGCCGATTTTGCGAAGCAGATGTGTCCCGGACGTTTCTCGACCTCGGGATGCAGCCACTTTCGAACGCGTACGTACGCGCCGAAGATGCCGACCGCCAGGAAGTCTTCTATCCGCTTCACGCGCGCGTATGCGAAGGCTGCCTGCTTGTGCAGCTGCCGGTGTGCGCCTCGCCCGAGGTCATCTTCACGGACTACGCGTATCTGTCGTCGATGAGCGCATCATGGTTGGCCCACGCCGAGGCGTTCGCTGCCGAGGCTAGCGGGCGCTTCGGGCTCACGTCGGCGTCTCGTGTCCTCGAGGTCGCGAGCAATGACGGTTATCTGCTCAAGTTCTTCCGGGCGCGGGGCATCGGCGTGCTCGGGGTGGAACCAGCCGCGAACGTCGCCGCGCTCGCGCGAGCGGCCGGCGTCCCGACCGAGGTCGAGTTCTTCGGCGCCGACGTGGCACAGAGGCTGTCCGCGGCTCATGGCGAGGCGGACCTCGTGGTTGCCAACAATGTCCTCGCCCACGTGCCGAAGCTCAACGACTTCGTGCGCGGCCTCTGCCGAGCCGTGAAGCCCGATGGGGTCGTCTCGATCGAGTTTCCCCACCTGGCTCGACTCCTCGAGAAGCGCCAGTTCGACACCATCTACCACGAGCACTTCTCATACTTTTCGCTCGGGACCGCGATGCAGGTTCTTGCGGCGCACGGGCTGAGCGTCTTCGACGTCGAGCCGCTCGGGACGCATGGTGGGTCGCTTCGCGTTTATGCGCAGCGTGAAACCGGACGGCGGGGGACGACGGACAGGGTCGCGCAGGTCGTCGCCGCCGAGGAGCGCGAGGGCGCCCGCTCGCTGGCACGTTACGATCGATTCGCGCACGAGGTCGCGGAGGTGAAACGAGCATTGCTCACCTTCCTCATCGAGTCCAAGCGAGCCAGGAAGTCCGTGGTCGGTTATGGCGCGCCCGCGAAGGGCAACACCTTGCTCAACTACGCAGGCGTCCGAGGCGACTTCATCGACTACGTCGTGGATCGAAGCCCGCTCAAGCAGGGGACACTCCTCCCCGGCACGCACATTCCCGTTCATGCCCCGGAGCGCTTGCTGCAGACGAAGCCGGATCTCGTGCTCATCCTTCCGTGGAATCTCGAGGTCGAGATCACGGAGCAGCTCCGGTTCGTCCGTGACTGGGGTGGGCGCCTCGTCGTGCCGATACCCGAGGTGCGGGTGGTGCCCTGAAGCTGGAACCCCTGGCAATCCCCGGCGCGTTCTCGGTGGACCTCGATCGGCACGTCGACGAGCGAGGTTCGTTTGCGCGAGTATTCTGCGTGAAGGAGCTCGAGCTCGCAGGCCTGGATGCGCGCGTCGCGCAGGCCAGTCTTTCGACGAACACCCGTGCCGGAACGCTCCGAGGGATGCACTTCACGGCCTCGCCCTCGCAAGAAGCAAAGCTCGTCCGATGCGTTCGCGGAAGGGTTGCGGATGTCCTCCTCGACCTTCGCGAGGGGCTGCCGACCTTTCGAAAGTGGGTCATGCTCGAGCTGTCTCGCGACAACGGCCGCGGGGCGTTCGTTCCACCGGGCGTCGCGCACGGGTTCCTCACGCTAGAGGACGAAACCGACGTGCTCTACCAGATGAGCGCACCGTACGACGCCTCGGCCGCCCGTGGCGTCCGCTACGATGACAGGGCCTTCGGCATCGCCTGGCCTTCACCGCCCCGCGTCATCTCGGACCGCGACCGGCAGTATCAAGACTACGTGGTGCCGTGAGCCATCACTGGGCCAGCGCCGAGCGGAACGAAGCTGCGACGCGAGAGACTTGCTCCCGCGTGAGCGAGAGGCTGCTGGGCAGGTTGATGCCGTGGTCAGCGACCCTGTATGCGACGACGTTACGCTCCCGCGCGCGTGAAGCTTCGGGCCGCGACGCGTAGGCCGGCAGAGAGCTCAGTGGGTGGAAGAAGGGGCGCGTGTCGATTCCGTCGCGCGAGAGGCGCTCCGCCAGGTCGTGCTTCTTGAGCCCCCGAGCCGAATCCAGCACGGCCGTGGCCATCCAGAAGGCGTTACGCGTGCCGCTGGGCTCCACGTTGAGCGTGACGCCGTCGAGACCTCCGAGCTCCTCCTGGTACCACCCAAACGCCGCCCGCTTCTTGGCGACGAGCTCGCCCACGCGTTCGACTTGCGCCAGGCCGAGAGCCGCCTGGAGCGCGCTCATCTTGTACTTGAACCCCACCTCGACATTCCAGAAGGCGACCTCGCCCGGGGCACGTCCGTGGTCACGCAGCGTGGACGCTCGCTCCCAGAGGTCCTCTCGATTCGTGACGAGCATCCCTCCTTCGCCGGTCGTGAGCGTCTTGGACCCATGAAAGCTGAACGTCCCCGCGTCGCCCAGCGAGCCAGCCTTTTGACCAAAATACTCGGCACCGATCGCTTCAGCCGCGTCTTCGATGATGGCGATTCCGTGACGGCTCGCGACCTCGCGAAGCTCTCGATAGGCGGGGACGCCGCCGTAGAGATCGACGGCGATGATCGCCTTGGTTCGTGGCGTAATGCACGCTTCCACGGACGGGACGGACACGCACCATGTTGCGGGATCGATGTCGGCGAAGACGACCGTCCCCCCGACGTAATCCACCGGGGCGCTGGTCGCGATCCAGGTGACGTCCGGCACAATCACTTCGTCGCCGGGCCCCACGCCAAGCCCCGCAAGCGCAAGGTGAATGGCCGACGTGCAAGAGGGGAGGGCCATGGCCCGGCGGGTGCCGACGTAGGCGGAGAAGGCGGCTTCGAACCTGAGGTGGTACTCGCTCGCCTGGCCGTACCAGGCCCGACGGACCGCGTCAGTCACATAGTCGACCTCCCTGTCCGTGATGGACGGGCCGGCGACGGGGATTCGGTTCATGGCCTCACACCATGCGAAAGCGAGGCCAGCCGCCGACGCCAACGGAGGAGGATCCGGGCGCCGAAAGCGTCATGTGGATGACGGTTCCGTCAGGGTTCCGGGCGTCGCAGAAGGGGACGTGCCGGGTTCCCCACCACGACCTGGCCTGCTGGAACGTCCCGCGTCACGACGGCCCCGGCACCCACCACCGCGCCCTCGCCGATCGTGATCCTCGGCAGGATGACGGCACCCGTCCCGATCATGGCGTAGCGGTCCACGACGACACACCCCGCAAGGTGCGCCCCCGGCGCGACGTGGACCCCGTCCCCCAGAATGCACTCGTGGTCGATGGACGCGGCCGTGTTGACGATGACCGCCCGGCCGAGGGAGGCATCGACGGCCACCGCGGACATCGCAAGGATCTGCGAGCCGGCGCCTACGGTCGCGGACCCGGCCACGAATGCGCTCGGGTGCTGCGCGACGAGAGGCGTCAGCCCGATGGCCACCAGCTCCTCCTGAATCTGCACCCGATCGCGGCCCCTGTCCCCGCCGATCGCGACCAGAAAGCCGAGGTCGTTGCGTGGTGACGCGGCAAGCCAGGCGTTCAGTCCTGCACGCCCGGTGTACAGCCGCACGTCCGCGAAGGGGGACGAGAGACCTTCCGCGCCGTCGAAGAGCGCCAGAAGCTCGTGGCCCTCGCGCGAGAGGCACTCGCGCAGCACGCGCGCCTGCCCCGTCGCTCCCCAAAGAATGTATTTCCGTGGGGCACGTGCTCCGTCGGGCGGGATTTTGGTGCGCGCGGTGGCGGTCAACGTCCGCCAGCCTAGCTCGCGCCGTGCCGCGGGCTCAAGGACGCGCCCGACCGGCCGTTCGCTCTGTAGAAGGAAGGACACTCGCCACGTGCTGCTCAATGTCACATGGTCTGTCCCCCCCAGCGGGAGCATCCCACCGATCACGGAACGCCTCCCGCGCGTCCTCATCATCGACGGGGGCGGCGCGATGGCGACGCGGCTCCGGGCGGCGCTTCAGGCAACGACATACGAGCTGACCGTTCGCGCGGGCGCCGATCGGGTGGCGCGGACGCTCGAGGAAGTGGATCCAGACCTGCTGATCCTGGACGCGAACCTCGTCGATCCCTCGGCATTCGAGCTCTGTAGCGAGCTGCGCGCCACCGACATCGGTCGCGGCATCCCGATCCTGCTCGTCTCCACGACGGCGGCGGCCGAAGACGAAGTCTCGCGTGGGCTCATGTGCGGCGCCGATGACTTCCTGACGATCGACGAGCGTATCAGCGAGTTCCAGGCGCGCGTGCGTGTTCAGCTGCGCAACAAGCGCGAGCGCGACAGGCTGGCGCGCCTGCGCAAGGAGCGGGACGCCTATCGCCGTGAGGCCGTGGTGGACACGCTGACCGGCATCCCCAATCGCCGATCGATTCGCCTGACGCTCGAGCGCCTCCTCGTCGCGCAGTGGCACTTTGCAGTGCTGTTCTTCGACGTCGACCACTTCAAGAAGGTCAACGACACCTTCGGGCACGAGGTGGGCGACCAGGTGCTGAAGGCGGTCGCGGGGGGGCTCGAAGCCACACTAGGACCCGAGGATCACCTCGGACGATATGGCGGCGAGGAGTTCGTCGTCGTGCTCGAGGGGGCCGATCGGGAGCTCGCGCTGGCAGCCGGCGAGCGCTACCGCACGGCGATCGAACGCCTCTCGATTCCAGCCATCGGGCGGCCGATCACGGCGAGCGTTGGCGTATCCCTCTTCGATCCTGAGGCACCCGACGCAACCGTCGACGCGCTCGTGGCTCGAGCCGACGCCGCGCTTTACGAGGCCAAGCGGACCGGGCGAAACCGGGTCGCACTCGGTGTACCCGAGGGGACGACGACGTCGGTGCCGCCCGCCGAGGTACGCATCTCGACGATGCCAGAAACGCGCGAGGCCGCCGTCGAGGCCGCCCTTCTGCGCGAGCTTGCGTCCGAACGAGCGGGTTTGCCTCTGCTTCCCCACGCGGCTGCCGAAGCGTTGCGCCTGGCCGAGGATCCGAGCACCAGCATGGCGCACATCGCCAAGCTGGTGGAGCGCGACCCACCCCTGGCCGCGCGCTTCATCGCGATCGCCAGCTCGGCGGCTTACTCGCGTGGACCGAAGGCTTCGTCGATGCAGGTAGCGCTCGTGCGCATCGGGCTGGCGGCGTCGCGCGACTTGCTGCTCCAGGTCGTCTACGAGCGCTCGAACCGTGAGCTCTCCCGCTACCAATCCGAGGTCGCCCGATCGTTCGAGCACAGCGTCCGGACCGGAATTGCGTGCCGGACTGTGGCGCGCGAGATGCACCTCTCGTACGAGAACGCGTACCTGTGCGGCCTGCTACACGACATCGGAGAGGCGCGCATCTACCGCATCCTCGCCAAGATGCACGATGCACCCGCGCCGGGGAGGTTCCTTCACGATCTCGTGGAGGCGCACCACGCCCGCGCCGGCGCCGAGGTGGCCATCGCGTGGAAGCTGCCACGCGACATCGTCGATGTTTGCATGTTCCACAACTCCGAGAGCGAGACGTCGATCCCGGCGGTCTTGATCGTTCGCGCGGCAGAGGCCCTCGTCCGGACGCTGGAGGCGGGGCCGTTCAATCCATTTCAGCCCATGGCGAACGTCAGCGCGGAGGACCTCGAAGTCGTTGCCCGTGCGGGACTTCGCACAGAGCGGATCCCTGCCCTTCTCACGGACATCGATCGGCTCATCGCCGTCCACGAAGAGTCCGGTAACGGGGGCTAGCGCCGCCGCGAAGGCGCGCCAGCCATCGGGGTGTTCGGAGAGTCAGCTCTCTGCGGGCGGCGTGCTCGGCTTGACCTTCTTCACGGTCGCCTTCTTCGCGGGCGCCGCTGCCGCCGGCTTCTTCGCCCCGCCTGCCGCTGCCTTTCGGGCGATGCGGGCCTTCTTCTTCGTCTGTGCCTTGCGGCGCTTCATCTTCATCGAGTTGCGGCGATCGAAATTTCCCATGACGCTCCGGAGGGCGCACGACGGCTCGTGCGAAGCGGGGAGATTGCTCTCAGCCGGGGAGGGGCGTCAAGAGGGCGCTCCGGCCCGTACCGTGACACGGGTGCCGCGTCAGGCGCGGCGCGTGGCACAGCTCGGGACGACCCTCCCCACAAACCACGGGGTTTTCGCGGCGCCGCGAAGGTGGCCCCAGGCGCGCGGCTTGCTACCGTTCGGCCAGAGCCATGCTCCCGACCCGCCGTCCCACGTGGTTGCTCGCGGCCTTCCTGTGCCTCGCGGCCCTGGTCGCAGGGTGCGGGGACCGCAGCACGCTCCTCGGGGGGCCGCGAGTCGACGGCGGCGAACGAGACGTGAAGGTCGACGGACCGGGCCTGCCGGACGGGGAGCGCTGCAACGCCGCGACCTGCCCGACGGGGTGTTGCACGGCGTCCGGCGCGTGCGTGGCAGGCACCACGACCGACGCGTGCGGGCTACACGGTGACCTCTGCTCGGCGTGCCCGCCGAACGAGCTGTGCAGCAATGCGTCACGCACGTGCGTCGGCACCGGCTCCTGCAGCGCCGCAACGTGTCCCGTCGGCTGCTGCGACGCCACCGGGGCTTGCCAGACCGGGAGCAGCCTGACCGCATGCGGAAGCCTGGGCCAGGCGTGCCAGAACTGCCAGGCGGAGGGCTTCGTCTCGTGCAACGCGGCGGACGTTTGCCAGGGGGTATCGACCGGCTGCAACGCGAGCACCTGTCCCACAGGTTGCTGTCAGCCCAACGGGGCAGGCGGCCTAACGTGCATCGACGGCCACGAGAACGCCAGCTGCGGCACCGGCGGCGTCGGTTGCCAGGACTGCGTAGGCCGCGGCGAGGTGTGTCAAAGCCAGGCGTGCACTGCGCCGCCCCCGCCCTGCGGGCCCTCGAACTGCGGATCCTGCTGCCTCGGCGGCGTCTGCCTGATGATTGCCCCGTCCAACATCTGCGGCACCGGCGGCGAGCAGTGCACGGTGTGCACCGGAGGGCAGCAATGCCTCCCTGGAGGCATCTGCGTCGGTCAAACGTGCGGTCTGGAGAATTGCCCGGGGTGCTGCGCCCAGGACGGTACCTGCGCGGGCGGGGTGGCGCCCGCGGCTTGCGGCGTGGGCGGCGAGCGGTGCCAGAACTGCGGTCCACTCGCCGCGTGCGTCGAAGGCCTCTGCGCGATCGAGGTGTGCGATGGCGGCAACTGCGGTGGATGCGGACCGGCGACATGCGCGCAGGGTTGCTGCGACCAGAACGGAGTCTGCCAGACGAGCCAGAGCCCGGGCGACTGCGGCTTCGGCGGCAACTCGTGCGTGACCTGCCCGGCGGGAGACCGGTGTATTGCCGGGTCGTGCCAGGGGGCGTCGTGCAACCCCATGACGTGCCCGAGCGGCTGTTGCGACCAGAGCGGGCTGTGCCAGATCGGCAACACGGTGAACGACTGCGGCACCGGAGGTCGCGCTTGCACGGCCTGCGGGCCCGGAGATAGCTGCATCGGCTCGACCTGCCAGGGCTCCACCTGCAGCTTCAACACGTGCCCCAACGGCTGCTGCGACGAAAATGACATCTGCCAGCCGGGAGACTCGACGTCCGCCTGCGGTTCCGGAGGGGGCTCTTGCGCCATCTGCAGCGTGAACGCGCAGTGCCAATTCGGTACCTGCGAGGGCTCATTCTGCGACTCGGCGACGTGTCCGACGGGCTGCTGCGATCA
>Ga0302279_10006929_pt1 | contig 11803 bp, 11 predicted proteins | sample III_Bog_N3_3_FD_194541 | JGI IMG/M metagenome (GOLD analysis project Ga0302279, IMG submission 194541) | Peat permafrost microbial communities from Stordalen Mire near Abisko, Sweden - III_Bog_N3_3 | ecosystem: Environmental > Terrestrial > Soil > Wetlands > Peat | place: Sweden: Abisko...
GAGCTTGTGCCGACCACGAGGGTGACAAACAGCGCCACCACGATGGCGCGGAGCGGAAGCTCGAACCATTGCCGTTTCAGCAACGTGACCGGTTTCGCGTTTTCACGCGGCACAACGCTGAGCAGCAGGGATCCGGCACCGAAAACGACGAGATTGGCCAGCAAGGCAGTCACCGGCGTCCAACTGATCTGCCTTATCACCAGGCAGGCCGCGAACCACGCAAGGAGGGCGGCACCGAGGCTTTTCCACAACGGCGCGTTGCTGGGCTGCAGGCCGTAGGCGATCAGGAACAGCCCGGCGGCGGCGTTGGCAGCGCAACTGGTCAGGGCGGAGGCTGCGACGAAATCAGGTTCGTGCTGCATCGCCAGGAACACATAGGTTGGGCCGGCTGACATCGGCATGCTCGCGACAAAGGCGCCCCAGAATGGGCCGACCGATTCAGCCAGGGCCGACGCCAGGACAACGAGCAAGGCCGTCGCCAACGCCCGGACAACAGCCGGCAACCACAGCACTGCACTCATTGGATACGATTTCCCGCCTGCCGGGCGGTTCATCCAGGCCGCCCTTCGACAGGACTCGGTGGCCGGATGCAAGGTCAGAGCGTGCTCTGGATGCCGCGCTTGGGATTGGGATGCGAAAATAAGCCTGCGCTGTCAAGCGCGCGGGACGGCCGCCTCGGCTTCAATAGTGGTCAAACAGCCCGAACCGCTTGAAGAACGCGGAAATCCGGTGGCGGGACAGGTTCTTCGACAGCGCGTCAGTGGATTGCATCCAATTGAACATGACGTAGCGTCGCCGCCCTTCGAACGGCGCGTGGCCGTGCCAGGAATTGTGCGAGCGGCGGAAGGCGATCAACGTGCCCCCTGTCGGCGGCACTTCGGCGATGACGTCGTTGAGATCAGACCCATTGCGCAACAGCCGCAGTCGTCCGCCTTCAGCGTCCCAGTCGGGGTCGTTGAGATAGAGCAGGCAGGAGACGAGCTTGTCGCGGCTGTCGGTGTGGATGCGACCGTCCCGACTGGAACACTGGCCGCGCACCGTGACCATCTGCGGCAACTCGGTGAGTTCGACGCCGAACTGTTTGCCAATCACCATCGCCAGTCTTTGGCTCTGGATCTCATCGACGAGCTTGGAGAACGCGCCGGTGCGCGCCACGTCATCAAGGGTGAACAGGCCGGGCTTGCTGATGGGGGGAAAATCCCGCTGGATCGCGCGCAGCGAAAACCGGTCCAGAACGTCAGTTGCGACGAAATGCGGAAAGGGTGCCGTGGTCGGCGTGACCGCGGCAATCCGCTCAAGATCGAGCATCCTACGTTCTCCACGACACTGTTATGTAAAGACCACAGATATCGCGTAACAATTGGCACCTGATCAAACATTGACCTGGATCAATGTTTGATGAAGTGCCCGGGCTGCCCGTCCTACGGCGAAGAAAGCACCGCCGGCGCCAGGCCTGCGATTTTCGCCGCAGGATGGGCAGGGTTGCGGAAGCGCAATTCGCCGTCCGATGCCGCATCGGGCGCGGTGCCCCCGAGCAGTTCCAGCCGGGACGCGCAGGTCACCGCCACCACACCGCGGGCTTCGGGGTGGGTGAGGAACTGTCGCGCCTCACCTTCCAGTTCCAGGCGGTCGCGCAGATGGCGCCATTCGGTGCGGTCGGTGTCTTCGATAAACAGGGCGAGAATGCCGGGTCGGTTTCCGGTCAGCCGTGCTGGCGCCAAGGCTGCCAGCCTGCGGCGGATGGCGACGGCGACTTCGTCCTCACGCCCGGCGCGGGCGGCCAGCACAAACAGCCCCTCACCGGCGCTGGTGACCGCCAGATGCGCCTGGTGGCCGAACTCGCGGCGCAGCGACGACATCAGGCCGGGTTCGGCCGGCACGCTGGTGGCCTGGGCGGCGGCGAGCATCAACGGGTCGAGTCGCAGCACGCCGGCCTCGTCGTGATCGGCGCGGCTGCTGCTTTGCAGCATCTGGCGAATGCGGGCGTGCAAAGCGGCGAGACGGGTTTCGTCGCCGTTCAGCCCCTGCGGCAGGGTCAGCTTCAGCAAATAGCGGCCGGGATGGTCCGCAAGCCAGGTCTGCAGATCGGCGTCGATCCGGTCCACCAGTTGCACCCAGGCGCCGCGATGCACGTCGCGGCCATCCTCGGCGGACATCACGTCGCAGACCACTTCAGCCTCGGCACCGCCGCGGGTGAGCAGCAGGTCGAAGTTGGCGTTGTCCTCAAAGCCGGCGTGATGCACGGCGAACCCGCGCGAGCGCTGGAGCGCTGCGGTGCGCAGCAGATGAAACAGCGGAACCAGGGTTCGTTCCTGATGCAGGCCAGCCACCAGGGCGGCACGGAACCGCACGCGGCCCTCGGCGGTGAGGCTTTTGTCGGTTGTCACCACCTCTCGGACCAGGACGAGCACGCAGAGTTCAGCCACGCTCAGCTTGCCGACACACCCGGAGCGGCGCAGGCGCTCGATGGTGACCTCAACGGCATGCTGCTGGGCGAGTGCCCGGCCAACGCGCTGGCTGCGCCGTGCCTCACGTTCGATCTCAGCCATCCGATCGGACCAGCGTTTGGCGCCGACGCATGAGATGAAGGCCAGGATCGTCTTCATGTCAGCCGTCAACGCTGTGGCCATCGATCACTCCGGGCCAGCGCAAGTGCGCTGAAAAATTATGGAGCGATCACTATGCACGTCCCGCTCGCCAAGGCGAGTGTCAATTAAACCACACAGTTCAGTTTGAAGATAATATCGTTATCGATTTCGCGGCAACGTGGCCATCGAGGGCGCATCGGGGTTCTGGGCACGATGGCGCAGCAGGTGATCGGCGAGCACGCAGGCCAGCATCGCCTCGCCCACCGGCACGGCGCGGATGCCGACACAGGGGTCGTGGCGCCCCTTGGTGAGAATATCGACCTCGGCACCGCTGCGATCGACGGACTGGCGCAAGGTGAGAATCGAGCTGGTCGGCTTCACCGCGAACCGCGCGACGATCGGCTGGCCCGTGGAGATGCCGCCGAGAATGCCGCCGGCGTGGTTGGCCGAGAACATCACATGGGCGCCATCCATGCGCATTTCGTCGGCGTTTTCCTCGCCGGAAAGGCTGGCGGTGGCAAAACCATCGCCGATTTCCACGCCTTTGACGGCGTTGATGCTCATCAGGGCGGCGGCGAGATCGGCGTCGAGCTTGCCGTAGATCGGGGCACCCAGGCCGGGCGGCACATTTTCGGCCACCAGTTCGATGACCGCGCCACAGGACGAGCCGGATTTGCGGATTTCGCCGAGGTAGTCTTCCCATTGCAGTGCCGCCACCGGATCGGGGCAGAAGAACGGGTTTTCGTCCACCGCCGCCCAATTCCATCGGGCGCGATCGATCTTGTGCGGGCCCATCTGCACCAGCGCGCCGCGAATGGTCATGCCGTCGAGGATCTTGCGCGCCACAGCGCCGGCGGCGACTCGCATCGCCGTCTCGCGCGCCGAGCTGCGGCCACCACCGCGATAGTCGCGGATGCCGTATTTCAGCTCGTAGGTGAGATCGGCGTGGCCCGGGCGAAACTGCTGGGCGATGGCGCCGTAGTCGCGGCTGCGCTGGTCGACGTTCTGGATTTCCAGCGCGATCGGCGTGCCGGTGGTCTGGCCCTCGAACACCCCGGAGAGGATACGCACCTCGTCCGGCTCCTGGCGCTGGGTGGTGAATTTCGACTGTCCAGGCCGGCGTTTTTCCAGCCAGGGCTGAATATCCGCCTCGGTCAGCGCCAGCCTGGGCGGGCAGCCATCGACAACGCAGCCGATGGCGACCCCATGGCTTTCGCCCCAGGTGGTAACGCGGAACAGATGGCCAAACGTATTATGGCTCATTCGGAGGCGACGTTGATGTCCGGCGCGCTGGGGTTCTTCATGCCGACGATGTGGAAGCCGCTGTCGACATGATGCACCTCGCCGGTGACACCGTTGGAGAGATCGGAAAGCAGGTAAACGCCGGCACCGCCGACATCGTCGATGGAAACGTTGCGTTCCAGCGGCGCGTTGAACTGGTTCCATTTCAGGATATAGCGGAAATCGCCGATGCCGCTGGCGGCCAGGGTGCGAATCGGGCCGGCGCTGATGGCGTTGACGCGAATGCCGTCACGGCCGAGGTCGGCTGCGAGGTAGCGTACCGAAGCCTCCAGCGCCGCCTTGGCAACACCCATAACGTTGTAGTGCGGCATCACCCGCTCAGCACCGAGGTAGGACAGCGTCAGCAGCGAACCACCCGGGCGCATCATCGCCGAAGCGCGGGCGGCGACCGCGGTGAAGCTGAAGCAGGAGATGTCCAGCGCCTGCAGGAACGCCACGCGGGGGGTGTCGACGTAGCGGCCGCGCAGATACTGCTTGTCGGCAAAACCGATGGCGTGGACGAGGAAGTCGATCCCGCCGCCGTCTTCCTTGCTGCCCCAGGTGTCACGGACGGCTGCGAAAGCGGCGTCCATGCTCGCGTCATCAGCCACATCGCATGGCACCACCAGGCTGGCGTTGACCGAAGCGGCCAGCGGGCGCACCCGCTTTTCCAGCGCATCGCCCTGGAAGGTGAAGGCGAGCTCGGCGCCCTGGGCCGCACAGGCGGCGGCAATGCCCCAGGCGATCGATTTGTCGTTGGCCACACCCATGATCAGGCCGCGCTTGCCCGCCATCAGGTTACCTTTAGCGGTCGTGGCTTTGGTCTCGCCGTCGTTCATCTGGCGTAATCCTTTGGTCGAATAGGTCGTCTGGCCCGTGTCGTCGCATGGTCGCATGGGGCGGGACAAGGGGGAGCCGCTTGGCGGCACGCTGTCGTGGGTCCACATAGAGGCGTGCGAGGAGGATAATCAATGCCCAGCGACCCCACCCTGATTGCCGCCGACGAGCCGTTCGTGCTGTTCGGCACCTGGTTTGACGAGGCAAAATCCCGTGAGATCAACGACCCCAATGCGGTAACGGTGGCGAGCACCACGGCGGATGGCTATCCGTCGGCGCGCATGGTGCTGATGAAGGACTTTGATACACGCGGTTTCGTTTTTTACACCAACAAGCAGAGCCGCAAGGGCGGTGAGTTGAACAGCAACCCGCATGTGGCGCTGCTGTTTCACTGGAAAAGCCTGCAACGCCAGGTGCGCATCGAGGGTGACGTCGAGGATGTCAGCGACGCCGAGGCCGATGCCTATTTCGCCAGCCGCGCCCGCACCTCGCAGCTCGGCGCCTGGGCGTCCGAGCAGTCGCGGCCGATGAAGGACGCGTGGGAACTGGAGCGCCGGGTGGCGCAGACCACACTACAATATGGTATCAGCACCGTGCCGCGTCCGCCGCATTGGTCGGGCTATCGGGTGGTGCCGCGGCGGATCGAGTTCTGGCAGGACAAGCCGTTCCGCCTGCATGAGCGCCGCGTGTTTACCCGCGTCGCCGGTGGCTGGACGCTGGAGCGGCTGTTTCCGTGAGCCTGCCGTCCTGTCAGCGCGAAACATCCGATTTTCTGACGGGGCTTGCCGGGCATGCCCCGGTGGAGACGCCGATCTCGGCGGTGTTCCTGGGGGAGGACACCGCCTGGAAGCTGCGCAAGGCGGTGAAGTTGACGTTTCTCGACTTCACCACTTTGGCCGAGCGTGAGCGCACCGCGCGGCGGGAGCTGGAACTGAACGCACCGACGGCGCCGGGGATGTATCGCGATGTGGTGCCGGTCACTCGTGGCCCGCAGGGTCTGGCGCTCGGTGGTGACGGTGAGGTGATCGACTGGGTGGTGCGCATGGCCCGGGTGCCCGAGGGCGATTTTCTTGACGTGATCGCCGAACGCGGCGGGCTGTCCCCTGCCCTGCTCGATGGTCTCGCCGATGCGGTGGCTGACTTGCACGCCCAGACCAAACCCAGGGAACGCGACCCTTTGGCGATGCTGCGCGATGCCGTTGCCGGCAACCAGGTGTCCGGCCACGCCGCGGGGCTGCCAGGCGATGCCGTCGATCGCTGGCGCGATGCAATGATGGCGGCCATCGATGCCCGTGCCGACTGGATCATCGAACGCGGCCGTGCCGGCTTCATGCGGCGCACCCATGGCGATCTGCATCTCAGCAATCTGTGCCTATGGCAGGGCCACCCGGTGGCATTCGACGCCCTGGAATTCAGCGAGGCGATGGCGACCATCGATCTCGGCTACGATCTCGCCTTTCTGTTGATGGATCTGGAAATCCGTGCCGGCCGGCCTGCCGCGAATCGGGTGTTGAACCGCTATGTCGCGCGCACCGGCGATGTCGGGCTGGTGGTGGGACTGCCGATGTTCCTGTCGATGCGTGCCCTGGTGCGGGCGCATGTGTCGTGCAACGCCGGCAAGCCGTGGCAGGGCTACCTCGCCTTTGCCGAGGCCGCGTTGCAGCCGTCCGCCTCGGTCGTTGTGGCAATCGGCGGGCTGCCCGGCTCTGGAAAATCCACCCTGGCGCGCGGTTTGGCACCGCTTCTCGGCGGCTCCCCGGGCGCGCTGGTGCTGCGCAGCGACGAGACCCGCAAGCGCCGATTCGGGCTGGCGCCGGAACAGCGACTGCCGCCGGACGCCTATCAAGCAAGCGTCAGCCGCGCTGTCATGGCGGAGGTTTTCGCGGGGGTTGCCATCGCGGCACGGGCCGGCCACGCGGTGATCGCCGATCTGACCTTCATGGCCCGCGATGATCGCAAGGCCGTGGCGCAGGCTGCGGGCAGCGTGCCGTTCGTCGGCGTGTGGCTGACAGCCCCGCCGGAAGTGCTCGAACAACGGGTGGCGGCGCGGGTGGGCGATGCGTCGGACGCCGATGTCACCGTGCTGCGCCGCGCCTTGGCCGCTGACCCTGGCCCCGGCGATTGGTGGCCGCTCGACACCACCGATCCGGCGGCGTTGGAGCACCTCACGGCCCATGTCACACACGCAACAAGGATGTGCTAGAAGAGCAAGTCTCACGCTGAAAGGATCTTCGCCATGGCCATCCGCAAGCTGCTGCTGCCACTGACCGGAACTGCTGCCGGAGAGGCCGCACTCGCCACCGCCCTGATGACCGCGCGTATCTGGACGGCCCATGTGACCGCCCTGCATGTGCGCGTCGATAGCCGTGACGTCGCACCGCTCGCCGGCGAAGGGCTGTCCGGCGCGATGATCGAGGAAATGATGTCGGCCACCGAAAAGGAAAGCACCGACCGCGCCCACGCCGTGCGGGCGATGTTCGAGCGCTTCGTGGCCGCTCAGGGCGTGACCGTCACCGACGCCAGGCGCGGTGCCACCATTCCAACCGCCAGCTTTGCCACCATCACCGGGCGCGAGGAGGATCTGGTGGCCCAGCAGGCGCGGCTCGCCGACCTCACCATTGTGCCGCACCCCGATTCCGGGGAGGACGTGTCGTCGTCTGACGCGCTGCACGCCGTGCTGTTCGACAGTGGTCGTCCTGTGCTGATCGCCCCGCGCAAGACGCCTGAAACCATCGGCACCCGCATCTGCATCGCCTGGAACGGCACCGCCGAATCGGCTGCCGCCGTGCTCGGCGTGCTGCCCTGGCTGCAGCGCGCTACCGCCGTGCGCATCCTGACCTCGGACGAATATCACCGTCGCGGGCCGCAGGCGGCCGATCTGGTCGATTATCTCAATCTGCACGGCTGTTCGCCTGATATCGCCAGTTTCCGCGCCATCGACAAGGAAGTCGGCGCCGGCCTGCTGGCAGGGGCGCGCGATTTCGGCGCCGATCTGCTGGCGATGGGCGCCTATTCGCACTCCCGTCTGCGCCAGTTGATCCTTGGCGGCGTTACCCGTCACGTGCTGGAGAAATCCGCGATTCCCGTCATGATGAATCGCTGATCGCGTGTTCGGCGTAGACGACCCCAACGCCGCCGCGGCAGTTGAAACCTACGTCAAGCTGCTGCGCGCTGCCCGGGCGGTAACCGCCCGGGTGGAGCCAAGGCTGACGGCTTACGGGCTGACCACCACCCAGCTCGGCGTGCTCGAAGCCATTTTGCACAAGGGCGCGCTGACTCACCGTGAACTCGGCCGCAAAGTGCTGACCAGTGCCGCCAACATGACCGACGTGATCGACAAACTGGAAGCCCGCGGCCTGGTGCGGCGGGTGCGCAGCCCGGCAGATCGCCGCCAGGTGAAGGTGGAGCTGTCCCCCTGCGGACGCAGCCTGATCGAGGACATCTTCCCCCGCCACGCCCAGGATATCGCCGCCGCCATGGCTGGGCTGGACGCCGCAGCGCTTGCGGAACTCGGTGAATTGTTGCGCAGCCTCGGCGTGGCCGCGTCGGCACAATCCAGCGAGCCGGCCGTAGCCAAAGCCGTAGCAGACGACCAACCGGAAAAATTCCGCAACGACTGATCGTCGAAGTCGCAGACACCGCCATCCCGCAGATCGACATGCGAAATGACGGAGCGACAGCCGAATCAGTTAGGGTGCCGGCGCAACCGTCGATACATCGAACCAAATCCAACGAATGCACAAATTTCGATCACTGCGCATTAAAGTCTCACAGCATGTCGTTTTTTCGAGCATTGATGACTGCCTATTTTGCAAACTGTGCAAAATTCAACCACCATATATGACTTTTATACGGTTTTTCCCTGGCCGGGCGCTCCCTCTGCCTATACAGAAGCAGAAAGTCGAACTCACTCACGGGTCCGACATGCTTTCAGAAGACGGAATCCGGTCCATGAAGAAACGCCTGATTGTCGCTGCGGCGGCCGCCCTTTTGCCGATCGCGACAACAGTCGCGCTCGCTGACGACGCCGCTCCGGCAGCAGCTCCCGCAGCGCCGGCGAACTGGAGCGACACGCTCAAGTTCGGCGTCCAGCTTGATGGCGGCATTGCAGTTAATCCTGCCAGCCCCAAGAACAACCTGAACTACGGCCAGCTCTACACCGACCAGTCCAACATGCCGACGCTGAACCAGGCGCTGGTCTCGATCGGCCGTCCGGTGGACCCGAAGGCCACGGACTATGATTTCGGCTTCAAGTTGCAGGGCATGTGGGGCACCGACGCCCGCTACACCCATTTCGCGCGGCTGTGGGACAAGTACACCACTGGCCCGTATCAGTTCGACATCAACGAAGCCAGCGTGACCGCGCATACCCCATGGTTCACCGAGGGCGGCGTCGATCTGCAGGCTGGCCTGTGGCCGACCCTGCTGGGCTTTGAGACGATCGATCCCTCGACCAACCCGTTCTACACCCACAGCTACATCTTCAACTTCGGCCTGCCGGTCAAAGAAGCCGGCGGCAACGCGATCTTCCACGCCACGGGCAATGTCGACATCTACCTCGGCCTGACCGCTGGGAACCAGACCATCCCCGGCATGGACAACAACAGCTCGGCCTCCATCCTCGGCGGCGTGAAGCTGACGTTGCTGGACGGCAATTTCTCCGTGCTGGCATTGACCCACTACGGCCCGGAAGACGCCTCGCGCGCCATCAAGCCGCTCAACGCGGCCGACTATAATCGCGCCTATAACGACGTGATCATCACCTACAAGGCAACCGACGCGCTGACGCTGACCACCGAACTGAACTACGTTCGCGAAGATCTCGGCGCAGTGCAGGGCAGCCGGATCGCCAATGCCGAGGCTTACGGCATCGCCCAATACGGCGCCTACACGCTGACGGACACGTTGACCCTGAACGCCCGCGCCGAGGCTTTCGTCGACACCCGCAGCTACTTCGTGGCGGGCTACACCACGCCGCAGGGCCCGGTTCGCGCGCTTGAGGGATACAGCTATCCGGCCGTCACCGGCACCGGTCGCAACACCTACGGCGCGCTCACCCTGGGCGTCACCTACAAGCCGGCGCTGCCGGATTGGGCCGGCAGCGTGGCCTTGCTGGTTCGCCCGGAAGCCCGCGTTGACAGCGTGCTGGACGGCAACGCCCGCTTCAACAATGGCAAGGACCGCACTGCCGGCCTGCTGTCGCTGGATCTTGTGCTGACCTACTGAGACTGAGCGACACAGGGGGCGGGCAGGATCAGCCCGCCCCCTGCATCCGCCAGATGGTGACGAGACGTTCGGTGCGGTCTTCCAATTCGATCGACGTCGCAACCTTCATTCGAAGCATTTCCGACAACCCCTGACGCGGCAGATAACTTCGGCCGGGATCGGCAACCCAGACTTCGGCAGTCGCCGCCATTCTCTGCAACCAGGGCAGGATATGCCCGGTCATCGGCGCTTCGTAGCAAACGTCGCCGCACAGAATCAGATCCCAGCGCCCCTCTTCGCCCACGACATCGCCGAGCACGCCAATCCGCACGCCGGCGATATCCGCGTTCAGGCCAATGGCGGCGCGTGCCAGCGGATCGATTTCGCTGGCCTCCACCGTGACTGCCCCGGCACGCACGCATGCGATGGCGGCAAGCCCGCCGCCTGAGGCAAAATCCAGCACCCGCCGGCCCGCGACCAGTTCCGGATGATCGAGGATGTGGCGGGCCATCGCCGCACTGCCCGGCCAGGCGAAGGCCCAGAACGGCGGCGATGTGCCGGTCTGCTCCAGCCAGGCCTCGGTGGCCGTCCAGATCGGGGTGATCTCGCTGGCGAGATACAGCGCGATTTCCGGCACCAGGGGATGGTGACCGATGGCGGTGCTGGCGCGAATGAAGCCGGTGGGGTCGGTCACACCCGGCCGAGCGCTATGGCGGCAGCGACCAGCAGCCCCACCTCACGGTTCAGCTTGAACAGCCGCAGGCACAGCGCGGGGTTGTCGATGTCGAGTCGCATGATTTGCGAGGCCAGCAGCGCCGCCGCCAGCGCGAGGGCCGCATAGAACTCCCAATGCAGCCCGGCCAGCGCGCCTGCCACCGCCAGCAGCACGACGGTGCCTGTGTAGCAAACGGCGAGGAAGAGGTGCGAGCTATCAGCGAACAACCGCGCGGTGGAACGGACGCCGACAAGCGCGTCGTCCTCGCGGTCCTGGTGGGCGTAGATGGTGTCGTAGGCGAGAATCCATAGGATCGTCGCGCCATACAGCGCGATGTCAGCGGCATCGATCCGCCCAGCGGCGGCCGCATAGCCCATCGGTGCCCCCCAGCCGAAGGTGAAGCCGAGCATCAGTTGCGGCCACCAGGTGACCCGCTTGGCCAGCGGATACAGCGCCACCAGGCCCAGCGACGACACGCCGAGGATCTGTGCCAGCGTATTCAACTGCAGCAGGATCACCAGGCTGATGGCGAGCAGGATCGCCAGGAAAATCGCGGCGTGGCGCATCCGCAGCGCGCCCGAGGCCAGCGGCCGGCCAATGGTGCGGGTGACCTTGCGATCGAGTTCGCGGTCCCACATGTCATTGACCACACAGCCAGCGCCACGCATCAGGAAACTGCCGAGGAAAAACAATGCGATCAGCCACAGCGTTTGCGGCCACGGCGCTTTCGCCAGCAACAGCGACCACAGTCCCGGCAAAAACAGCAGCCAGGCGCCGATCGGGCGATCGAGCCGTGCCAGCAGCGCATAGGGGCGTAGCCCCCGGGGCAGGCTCGCGATCCACCCGTCGGTGGCGATATCCGTGTAGGACGACATGGACGTTAATCCGCTGAGAGCCATGACCGGGTCAATCCGCCTTTTCACCACCGAGGATCTGTCACTGGGGCATGGCTTCGCGGCCACGCCTGAGCAGGCGCATTATCTTGGCGCCGTGATGCGTCGTGAGGCGGGGTCGGACGTGCTGCTGTTCAACGGCCGCGACGGGGAGTTCCGCTGCGAGATCGCCAGCCTGCGCAAGGATCGTGGGCAGTTCGAACCACGCGCGCAAACCCGCGCCCAGCAGGCGTTGCCGCCGCTGACCCTGGTGTTCGCACCATTGAAGCGCGACACCACCCATC
>Ga0302279_10006935_pt1 | contig 11794 bp, 8 predicted proteins | sample III_Bog_N3_3_FD_194541 | JGI IMG/M metagenome (GOLD analysis project Ga0302279, IMG submission 194541) | Peat permafrost microbial communities from Stordalen Mire near Abisko, Sweden - III_Bog_N3_3 | ecosystem: Environmental > Terrestrial > Soil > Wetlands > Peat | place: Sweden: Abisko...
CGGCAGGCCCGAGGACTCCGAGCCGAAGACCAGGGCGTCGTCGGGCGAAAAGACGAAGCGGTGGTACGGCTCGCCCCGGGGCAGGTCGGCGCGGTTGCCGGCCGTGGTCGGCACCACCCGGCAGGGCGTGGCCGCGAGAAAGGCGGAAAAGTCAGGCCAGACCGAGAGCTTGACGTGCGGCCAATAGTCCAGTCCGGCGCGTTTGAGATGTTTTTCGTCCAGGGAAAAGCCCAAGGGTTCGATCAGGTGCAGCTGCGTATCCGCGGCCGCGCACAGCCTGGCGATGCTGCCGGTATTGGGCGGAATTTCCGGGGCGATAAGGACGACGCGGATCATGCGCCCCGCCCTAGTTGGACGAATAGGCGGCGATCAGCTCGCATATCTGGTCCTGCAGCGAGTGGGCCACGCCGCCGGCGGCGCAGGGGCCGTTGACGATCACGGTGAAGGCGTACGGTTTGCCGTCGCGGCCGGTGACGTAGCCGGACAGGGAGCTCACTCCCTGCATGGTGCCGGTCTTGGCGTGGACCACGCCTTCGGCCGGGGTGCCGCGCATGCGGCGCTGCAGGGTGCCGTCCACGCCGGCCACGGGCAGCGAGGCGTAGAAATCGGCGAAATGCTCGGATTTTTGCATATAGCGCAGCAGCGCGACCACGCTGTAAGGCGTCACGCGATCCAAGAGCGACAGGCCCGAACCGTCGGTCATGGAAAATTCCCCGGCCCCAACCCCCAGGCCGTTCATGAAGGCGGACACGGCGGCCGCGCCGTTTTCCCGCGAGCCCAGGCCGCGCGCCTGCGCCCCGATGGTTTTGAGCAGTTGTTCGGCGTAGAAATTGTTGCTTTTTTTGTTGGTGGTCCGGATCAGGTCGCGCAGTTCCGGAGAATAGTGGACAAACAGGGTTTCGCGCGTTTGGGAAGCGTCGGCCGGTTCGCGGGTGAGGCGCGTCGCGCCTTTGACGGCAACGCCCGAATTTTTGAGGTTTTGGGCCAGGGCGGTCATGAAGAACATGCCCGGGTCGTCCACGGTCAAAAGGTATTCGCGCGCCGGGACCCGGATGGACTGGTGGCCTTGCACCTCGATGACGTTCGAGGCCGGCCGGCGGGCGACGGACAGGGGGGCGGCGGCTTTTTTGGCCCCGGAGGTGGTCACGGCGCCGTTGTTCACCACGAAGCAGGCGGCCGACGGGGTGAGTTCGACCTCGGCCTTGTCGCCCTGCTTGCGGCCGGGCTTGACCACCACGCCGACGCAGTTCTGGTTGAGCGACAGCGCCCCCGACGGCGCGGCGTAGGGTTTGAGTTCGTCCTCGGCGCACCAGCCCGGGTAATAGGAAAATTTCTCGAAGCGCGATTCGTCGCCGACCAGGTCGCCGGAAACGCTTTTTATCCCCTTGGCGGCCAGCGCTTCGGTGAAACCGGACATGGAAAAGCCGCCCTCGCCGGAATACGCGCCGCCGCCGCTGATGGCCGGGTCGCCCGAGCCGATCACGACCAGATCGCCGGCGAGCGTCCCCCCTTTGACCGGCCCGGAGGCGGCCAGGATCGTGGCGTAGCGGTAAGCCGGGGACAGGTAATACAGGCCGGCGGCGGTGGTGAAGAGCTTCATGTTCGAGGCCGGGGCCAGGGGGTCGTGGGCGTGCATCCGGGCCACGGCCAGGTTGCCGGTCAGGGACTCGACGTACACGCCCAGGCTCGATCCGGCGTATTTCGGATCGGCGGCCAGGGCTTCGATCTTGGCGCGCAATTGCCTGGCCGCGGCCGACTCGTCCAGCGGGGATTCGCCGAGGGGCGCCAGGGCCGCCGGTTTGGGCGGCACGAAAACCGCGCCGGGGCGGACGGGCTTTTCGGCGCAGGCGGCGAGCGCCAGCAGCAATGCCAAAAGAACGCACGCCAGGCGCGCGCGGAAAAAACGGGGGAAAGCGGTCATAGAATCTCGGGGGGGGTGAGCGCCATGGCCGAGCGGGCGCGGATGAGTTCCTCGGCCGCCCGGGCGGGCAACGGTTTGGAGAATAGGAAGCCCTGGCCGGCCTCGCAGCCCAGGTCCTTGAGCTTGGCGAACTGGTCCTCGGTTTCGATGCCTTCGGCGACCACGCCGTGACCCAGGCTGTGGGCCAGGTTGATGACCGTGCGGACAACGGCCAGATTGAGGCGGTTGTCCATGTCGCAGACAAAGGTCCGGTCGATCTTGAGGGTGTCCAGGGGGAAGCTGATCAGGTGGCTGAGCGACGAATAGCCGGTGCCGAAGTCGTCGATGGCCACGGTCGAGCCCAGGCTTTTGATGCCCCCGAGCTTGAGCGCCGCCGAGCGCGGGTCTTCCATGATCGCGGTCTCGGTGACTTCCAGCTTCAGGCTCTGCGGCGGCAGTTCGGTGTCCGAGAGCACCCGGGCGATCATCTTGACCAAGCCGGTCTTGAGGAACTGTTTGGCCGAGAGGTTCACGGACACGGTCAAGGGGCCCACGCTCGGGTATTTGCGCAACCAGGACGACATCATGGCGCAGGCTTCTTCCAGGACGATCTGGCCGATGGGGATGATCAGGCCGGTTTCCTCGGCCAGGGGGATGAAATCGTAGGGCGCCACCAGCGTGTCGCCGCGTTTCCAGCGCACCAAGGCCTCGAAACCGAGCAGTTTCAGGTCGGCAAGCGCGACGATGGGCTGGTAATGCAGGACGAATTCCCGGTTGTCGATGGCCAGGCGCAGATTGGTCTCGGCGTCGAGAACGTTTCTGGCCTCGTCGAGCATGCTCCATTTGAAGACCTTGAACCGGCTGCCGCCAAGCCGCCTGGCCGCGTTCATGGCCAGGTTGGCGTTGCGCAAAAGGTCCTCGGAATGCTCGTAATCGGTCGGCCCGAGCACGATGCCGATGCTGGCGGCGATGTAAATTGCGTGCCCGTCGATGTTCACGGGCTTCTGGAAGAAATCCTTAATGCGCCGGGCCACGATGATGGCCTCGGCCGGATATTTGATTTCTTCCAGCAAAATCACGAACTCGTCCCCGCCGATGCGGGCCAGGGTGTCCAAATTGCGCAAAAAGCCCTTGAGCTCCTCGGCCACGAACCGCAAAAGCTTGTCGCCGACCGAATGCCCCAGGCTGTCGTTGATCAGCTTGAAACGGTCGATGTCCAGGAACATGACCGCGTAGATGTAATTTTGCCGCCTGCGGGCGCGTTCCATGGCCCGGTTGATGCGGTCCAGGCACAGGGAGCGGTTGGGCAGGCCGGTCAAGGGATCGTGGAAGGTGCGGTGGGCCAGGATGGTTTCCGCCCGGCGCTGTTCGGTGACGTCCTCGAAGACGGCGGCCACCTTGCCCGGCTCCGGGCAATAGGCCTTGATCGAAAGGTATTGGTTCAAGTCCTGGGAATAATGTTCGAAACTGGCCGGCGCGCCCCCCAGGGCCACCTTGCCCATGGTTTCGATCCAGTGCTGCTCGGCCCCGGGCATGGCCTCGCGCATGAGCTTGCCCTCGACTTCCTTTTTGGTCAGCCCGGTGATGCGCTCGAAGGCCGGGTTGATGTCCAGGCAGCGCAGCTCGATCGGGCGGCCCTGGCCGTCGACGATCGCCTGGTACAGGACGAACCCGTTGAGCATGCCCTCGAAGAGCTGGCGGTAGCGTTCCTCGCTGGCGCGCAGGACGTCCTCGTGGCGGATGCGCGAAATCGCGATCTCCAGGGCGCTTTGCAGGCGCACCAGGTCGATGGGTTTGACCACGAACCCGAAAGGATTGGCTTGCTTGGCCCGTTCGAGCGTCTCCAGGTCGGCGAGCGCGGTCAGGAAGATGACCGGAATGCCGTGGAGCCGGTCGATCTCCTGGGCCGCCTCGATGCCGTCCATGTCCCCTTCGAGCTTGATGTCCATCAAGATGATGTCCGGCCGGTACGTGGCGGCCTTGTCCAAGGCCTCGGAACCGGAAGCGGCCAGCTCGATGTCTTCGCAGCCGATCTCTTTTAAGATCAGTTGGAGGTGGCGCAGGGTGAGCGGTTCGTCGTCAACGACCAAAATGCGGATGTCTTTCTCCATTCCGTAACGCCTTGGGGGAAAGGATGATAAGCGCCGGGGAAATGAAGCCCCGGCTCGCGCCGCCTGCAAGCTACCAAAAAGACCGCGCTTATGTCCAATGCTAAGAATCGGCCGGCAATACGTCACGACTCCGTGACGGCGGGCCCGCGGCCGCCGGGGGCGGTCAAGGACGCCCAGGAGGGATCGTGGTTTCGGTGGTTGGCCCGGGCGCGGGCAAAGCTCGAGGTGGCGTAGCAGTAGAGACAGCCGAACAGGCAGGCGTCGTAGGCGCCGATGTCGCGGCTTGGGGCGCAGCCGCAGGCGGGGCGCTGGCGCACGTCCTTGGACGCGCCCAGATCCGGACCGAAAAGGCGCTTGATCAGAACCGGATCGATGCAGGCTCCGGGCGAAAGCCCGAAGCGGCCGAGATCGATTTGCGGGGCGCAGGCGGTGATTTCCAGGCCAAAGCATCGGGCCAGGCCGGCCAAGCCGGTCATCAGGCGGGTGAGCTCCTCCTCGCCCGGGACGTACGGCGCACACCCCGCTCCGGCAAGGCCGGCCAGGCGGCCGGCGATCTTGCGGTAGGGGGTGAGCAGGCTCACCGTCACCCGGCGCGTGGAACCGGCCAAGACCCCGGCCAGGCGCTCGAAGGCGCGCAAATGAAAATCGACCCCGGTTTTCGCGCTCAAGACCACCGGGTCGTAGCGCCAGATCACCTTGTCCGGGCCGATCTCCCCGGCCAGGCGGCGAAAGCCCTCCACGGCGCGCGGCGGACGCGGGGAAAAAGGGTCGAGCTCCCGGGGATAATCGAGCAGCGTGTGCAGGAAATAGAACCCCTGGCCCCGGGCGGAAAGTTCGCCCAGATAGGGCGCGAGCGGCGCGGGATTTCGCGTCCAGAAGACGAAGACCCGGGCGCTCTCCGGAGTCAAATCGACGCGGGAAACCTGGGCCGGGTTGAAGGGATTGGCGACCAGCGCAAAGCCCGCGCGCAGCCGGTTCACGAACCAGCGCGGATAAAAGGCCGGGATGTCGCAGCGGCGGCTGACGCTCACGACCGGGCAAGGCGTGCTTTCGTGGCTCATAGATGAAAATAGCCTCGTTCGAGGCTATTTGTCCGGTTTGCGGTGGTGGGCGGTCGGGGATTTGAACCCCGGACTTCCACCGTGTGAAGATGGCACTCTAACCGCTGAGTTAACCGCCCATTTGTGTACATAAGCGATCGGCGCGGGCTTGGCAAGCCCTGAATGGAGGATTTTGCGCGGTTCCGGGGCGGGCGCGGGCCCAAACGCGGCGGCCGCGCCCGCGGCGCGCGCCGGTCCGGGTGTTGCCAACCCGCCGCGAAGAGTGTACCCCCGCCTCACCGGGCGCGCGGCACGCCGGCGCCGAAATCTTCCCACAACCCCGTAAATCAAGGACACGCTCCATGCGCCTGCTCGTCACCGGCGGCTGCGGATTTATCGGCAGCAACTTCGTCTACCATATTCTGGACAATTATCCGGACGACGTGGTCGTCAACCTGGACAAGCTCACTTACGCCGGCAACCTGGCCAACATGGACCGGGCGCAGAGCGAACACGGCGGGCGGCGCTACTTCTTCGCCCGGGGCGACATCGCCAATTCCGAGTTCGTCTCCTACCTGCTGAAGGAATATGCCATCGACGCGGTGGTCAATTTCGCCGCCGAATCCCACGTGGACCGCTCCATCGCCGACTGCTCGCCGTTTTTGCAGACCAACGTGCTCGGGGCCCAGACCCTGCTTGAGGCCTCGCGCCGCCTGGGCGTCGGCCGCTTCGTGCAGGTCTCCACCGACGAAGTCTACGGCACGCTGGGACCTACGGGCAAATTCACGGAAGACACGCCGCTCGCGCCCAACAGCCCCTACTCCGCCTCCAAGGCCGCCGCGGACCTGTTCGTGCGCGCCTATGTCGAGACCTACGGCTATCCGGCGCTGATCACCCGCTGCTCGAACAATTACGGACCGTACCAGTTCCCGGAAAAGCTCATCCCGCTCATGTACCTGCGCGCAAGCGACGACAAGCCCCTGCCGGTCTACGGGGACGGCAAAAACGTGCGCGACTGGATCTACGTCGCCGACCATTGCCGGGGCGTGGACCTGGCTTTGCGCCGCGGCCGGGTCGGCGCGGTCTACAATTTCGGCGGCAACGCCGAACTGCCCAATATCGACGTGGTCGAGACCATGCTCTCGATCCTGGATAAGCCCAAGAGCCTGATTTCCTTCGTCACCGACCGGCCCGGCCACGACCGCCGCTACGCCATGGATTATTCCCTGGCCGCGAAGGAACTGGGCTTTGCGCCCCGGTACGATTTCACCCAGGGCATCCGCGAGACCGTGGCCTGGTACCAGGCCAACGGCGACTGGCTGCACGGCGTCCAAGACGGCAGCTACCTCGAATTCATGGAGAAATGGTACGGAGGCCGCCAGTGAGCGCGCCGCGCCGGGCCATCGTCCTGGGCGGGGCCAGCGGCCTGCTCGGCCAGTCCGTAAGCCAGGTATTGCGCGAAGCGGGCTTTGACGTCCTGGCCGCCTCGCGGGCGGATTTCGATCCCGCGAGCAAAGACGCGCTGATGCGGGCCGTGGACGAATACAAGCCGGACTTCATTTTCAATACCGTGGCCTACACCGCCGTGGACAAGGCCGAAAGCGAACCGGACCGGGCGGCGGCGCTCAACAAGGCCCTGCCCGCCATGCTGGGGCGCGTGTGCCGGGACAAGGGCGTGGGGCTCGTCCATTACAGCACGGATTTCGTCTTCGACGGCAAAAAGGCCTCGCCCTATCTCGAAACAGACCCGGTCAACCCGCAGTCGGTCTACGGCAAGACCAAACTGGCCGGGGAACGCGCCCTGTCGGAACTTGGGCCGGACAACCTGTACATCCTGCGCACGGCCTGGATCTTCGGGCCGGGCAAGAGCAATTTCGTGGCCAAGATCCTGGGCCTGGCTAAAGAGCGCCCGACGCTGAACGTGGTCCACGACCAGCGCGGTTCGCCGACCTATACCGTGGATTTGGCGCGCTACACCCTGGCCTTGGTGGAGGCCGGCGCGCCCGGGCTTTACCACGTGGTCAACAGCGGCCGGGCCAGTTGGTGCGAGCTGACGGCCGAGGCCGTGGCCGTGGCCGGGGTCGACTGCCGGGTCGAGGCCATCACCACCGACAAGTATCCCCTGCCGGCCAAGCGGCCCGCCTATTCGGTGCTGGACACCTCGAAATTCACGGCCGCCACCGGCGTCACCCCCAGGCCCTGGGTCCAGGCGCTTCGGGACTACGTCTACCGCGATCTCAAAATGGGATTCGAACAGGATACCTGAGAGAAATTTTTCAGCAATCGACGTCGCCTTCGAGCAGCCAGGCGATTTGCTTATACTCGGCGAGCAGCTTGGCGAACACAAACCCGGCGGATTTCGGATCGTCCATCGCCAGGCAGTTTTCGAGCTCGGCGCACAAATCGCCGAAAATCATGGCCCCGACCGTCCTGCCGCCCGATTTGAGGGTGTGGGCCACGCCGATGGCCGTGTTCGCGTCCGCGATCCGCATCGCCTCGGCGAGTTTTTGTATCTGGACAGGCGCGTCCTCCAGGAACACCCCCACCAGCACGCGGTAGAATTCCGCATCGCCGTCCAGACGTTTGAGCGCCGAGGCCCGGTCCAACGATGCGACAGGTTTGTCCATTACTGCTCCGAGCGCTCGCCGGCGCCGTATTTGCGCAATTTGGCGTGCAGGGTCTTGCGGGTCACGCCGAGCTTTCTCGCCGCCTGGCTTTTGTTGCCCCCGGCCTCGCGCAGGGCGGCCAAAACCGCCCGCTTCTCGACCTCTTCCAGAGGCATGGCGGGCATGGCCGCCGTTTCGTCGGAACCAACGTCCTGCCCTCGCGGCGCACGGGCGGCCCGGGCGTCGGCCACCAGGCGCGGCGGCAATTCCCGTTCTCCGGCAAAATCTCCGGCCGCCATGACGACCGCGCGCTCGACGGCGTTTTCGAGTTCGCGCACGTTTCCCGGCCAGCCATAGCGCAATAAATAATCCATCGCCATGGGGGTGAACCCCTTAATATTTTTTTTGTTTCTGGCGCCGTACTTTTGCAGGAAATGCGCGGCCAGGAGAGGGATGTCCCCGGTGCGTTCGCGCAACGGCGGCAGTTCCAGGGCGACCACGTTCAGGCGGTAGTAGAGATCCTGGCGGAACCGGCCGTCCGCGACCAGGGCGCGCAGGTCGCGGTTGGTGGCCGCCAGCACCCGCACGTCGACCGGCAAGGTGGCGTCCCCGCCCACGCGCACCACCTCGCGCTCCTGCAGGACGCGCAACAGCCGCAGCTGCGTGGCCTGGGAGACTTCGCCGATCTCGTCCAAGAAAATGGTGCCGCCGTCGGCCTGCATGAAGCGGCCCTCGCGGCGGCGCTCGGCGCCGGTGAAGGCCCCCTTTTCGTGGCCGAAGAGTTCGCTTTCAAGCAGGCTTTCGGCCAGGGCGGCGCAGTTGACGGCCACGAGCGGGCCGCCGGCGCGCGCGCTGACCTGGTGGATGGCGCGGGCGATGAGCTCCTTGCCGGTGCCGGACTCCCCGGTGATGAGCACCGTGGCTTCGCTCGGCGCGATCATGGCCACCATGTCCAAAACCTGGCGCATGGCCTCGCTGGAGCCGATGATCGGCGACCCTTCCGCGTGGCCGAGCTTGCGCCTGAGCGCCTCGTTTTCCTTGCGCAGCCCGGCGTGTTCCAGGGCGCGCGTCAGGCCGAGCCGCAGGACATCGAAATCCAGCGGCTTGGTCAAATAGTCGTAGGCTCCGGCCTTGAGCGCCTCGACCGCCGATTCCACGGTGGAATAGGCGGTCATGATCAGGATGGGGATGGCCGGATTGTAGGCTTTGATCGCGCGCAGGGCCTCGATGCCCGAAATGCCGGCCATGCGCACGTCCATGAGGATCAGGTCGAACGCTCGCGCGCGCACCGCTTCCACGGCCGCCTCGCCGCTGACCGCGCCGGCGGTCGCGTACCCCCAGCCCTGGGTCAGGGTGGTGAGCATGGCCAGATGCCCGGGATCGTCGTCGACCACGAGCAGGCCGGGCTTGGACGTCTCCTTCACGATGTCTCCTCCGGGTGTTCCGGGGCCGCTTCGGCGGGCGCGGGCAGGGTCACGGTAAAGACCGTTCCCCGGCCGAGGCGGCTTTCCACCTCGATCATGCCGCCGTGGCCCTCCACGATCTTGTGCACGATGGCCAGGCCGAGCCCGGTGCCGGTGGCCTTGGTGGTGAAATAGGGATTGAAAATCTGGGGCAGGTCCGCTTCCGGGATGCCCCGGCCGGTGTCGGCCACCTGGATGCGCGTTTTGCCGTCCGCGGCCGCGGCCACCGTCACCCGGATCTCGCCGCCTTCGGACGTGGCCTCCACGGCGTTCAAGTACAAATTGAGCAGGGCCTGGGTCAGGCGATCGGGATCGAGCATCAATGCGTCCGCCGCGCCGCCCTCAAATATCAAACGAACGCCTTTTTTTTCGGCCTCGCGCGCGACCAGGCCGAGCGCCTTGCCGGCCAGGGCCGAAGGGTCGGCCGAACGCCGCCTCAGCCCCTCGGGCCGGGCGAACTCCAAAAGCTGCGTGATGACGCGGTTTAAGCGGTCCACCTCGCCGATCATGACGTGCGCGGCCTCCTGTTCTTCGCTGCGCGGGGCGAACTTGCCGCCGAAATAGGTGGCGTAGCCCTTGATCGAACTCAGGGGATTTCTGATCTCATGGGCGATCCCGGCGGCCAGGCTGCCGAGCGCCGCGAGTTTTTCGCGGCGGGCGACCTCCTCGCGCAGCCCGCGCACTTCGCGCAGGTCGCTCAGGATAAAGACGTCGCCGACCAACCCGCCCTCCTCGTTATGGAGGCGCGCCGCCGAAAAGCTCACGGGAACGGCCGGGCCGACGCCGAAAGGACAGTCGGTCTCGAATTCCAGCACGGTCTCGCCCCGGGCAAGCCGGTCCTTGAGGCCGCACCAGCCCGGGGGGAAAATGTCGTCCGGCAGCGCGTTCAGCGCCCGCCCGGCGTGAAAGCCGGTGATGCGCAAGGCGGCCTCGTTGACCGAAGCGACCCGGCCGTCCGGCCCGGTGGTGATCAGGCCCACCGGCAAATTGGCCATGATTTCGGAGGACAGGGCCCGGGTGTCGCGCAGGGCCGCCCTGGCGGCGCGGGCGCGACCGGCCATGAACATGGTCAAAACCAGTCCCAACCCCACCAGCAATATGGCCCCGGACAACAGGGCGTTGGTGCGCAGATCGGCCTGCCTGGCGCGCTCGAAGGGAGCGACGTCGAAACCGGCGAAAATAAAACGCGCCGCCCCGACCGGCACGGAGGCGGTCCCCATCATGCCCGCCGCGCCGCCTGGCGCGGCCTGACCCATGCCGCGCGGCGGCGCCGCGGCCGCCTGGGCGTCGCCCTCGACCGGGCAGTCGTCCATGCCGCAAAAAGGAAAGGCGGCCAGCCGGAAATGTCCGTAGACTTCAAAGGCCCCCCGGCCCGGCCCTTTGCCGCCGGCCCGGTTCCCGGTTTCCCCCCCGGGCGTGTCCGCGGTCAGCCGCCAGCGCCAGCGCTGTTCGCCCTGGTCTTTCGCTCCGGTTTCGTCCACGAGCGGGGACGATCCGGCCAAGGGATCGCGCAGATGGGAGACGTCCATGGTCCGGCCGATCATGGCGCGGTCGTTGTGGGCCAGGATCAGGCCGTTTTCGTCGGTCACGGCGAGATACAGGATGTCGGGCTGCTTGGCCGTTTCCTCAAGCAAAAGCTGGAGCTGGCCGCCGTTCCAGCGCATGCCCATGCCGGTGCGCGCCCCGGACTCGAAGGCCCGGATCAGGGCCGTGCCCTTCTCGAAGAGGATCTGGGACATGAAGGCTTTTTCGCGGCTGGCCGACCGCGCGAACAGCGCCGCCACCACGGCCGCCAAAACGACCATGGCCCCGAACATGATCCAGGAGGGCAAAAAGGCGAGCAGCCCGGTTTTACGCGGCGTTGTGGTCATTTTCCTCAAGGCGTCCTTCAGCGTGCCATGGGCCGGCTGTTGCAAAAAACGGTCTTCACCCGTGGCCGCTGCCAGGTCATCGCTACAACAGCAGTATATAATTCATAAAAAATATTTTCATCCGGCCGTGGGCGAGGTCTCGGGTGCCAACACAGTACGATCCGGTGGGTAATTTGTAAACACTCCCGCCACCCAACCGGGTAATAAGGGATCAGTCGCGGTCCGTTCGCCGGGGCGCCGCCGCGAAAAAATCTTCCGCCGCGCGGCGATCGTTCGGCATTCCCGGGTGTTGGCGCCTTGGGGCGTCTTTGGCACGGACCGTGCTTGAACCTGCCCCGGCGGGAACGGGACGCGCTTGCGGTCCCGGCCCGATAACGATACCGGGCGTACGAAAGGCGCCCGGACAAAAAACAACCCGAGCCGGGAAAAATACCTTTGGGGAGGTCCCATGAAGCGATTGCGCGCGCATTTTCCGATCCTGATCAGCCTGTTCGCCGCCCTGGTTCTGGCGGCCCTGACAGCCGGGCAGGCCCTGGCCGCCGGGGCCAGCCACGACGAGGCCGACCTGGCCGACGGCCAGGCCCATTTCTACTCCGCCAAAATCGACGGGGTGGTCGTCAAGTATTTTCTGGTCAAAACCCCGGACGGCGTGGTGCGCGCCGCTTTCGATGCGTGCGACGTCTGCTATCCCGAGAAAAAAGGCTACCGCCAGGAAGGCAATTTCATGATCTGCGCCAATTGCGGCCAGAAATTTCCCCTGGCCAAGGTGGGCCTGGTCAAGGGCGGCTGCAACCCGGCCCCGC
>Ga0302279_10006938_pt1 | contig 11788 bp, 9 predicted proteins | sample III_Bog_N3_3_FD_194541 | JGI IMG/M metagenome (GOLD analysis project Ga0302279, IMG submission 194541) | Peat permafrost microbial communities from Stordalen Mire near Abisko, Sweden - III_Bog_N3_3 | ecosystem: Environmental > Terrestrial > Soil > Wetlands > Peat | place: Sweden: Abisko...
CAGGCAGCCGGTGGTGGTGAGCAGGGCGTCCAGGCCCCGGTCGAGGATTTCGCCTTCGAGATATTGGGACAGTTCGATGCTTTTTTTGTGGCACACGCCTTTGGGTTCGCCCTTGGAGCGGAAGCTGGCGCAGACGATGATGTGGTGGGTCGGCTTTTCCATGTCGGTTTCCTTGTTTTCGGATTGCCCCGGCGCGGTCCGGGGGATTGCCTCCCCCGGACAAAAGGCCCTCGGCCCCGCCGTCGCGGGCGGTGTTAGTATACGAGTTCGAACTTGGTTTCGGTCGCGTCGCGGTCGGCGCGGTCGAGGATGACGCCCAGGAACTTTTCGATCAGGCGCATCGCTCCGGTGTAGCCCACGGTCGGGAAGTAGGAGTGGCCCATGCGGTCCAGGATCGGAAAGCCGTGGCGGACGAGCGGGATATCCTCGTCCCGGGCGATGTACTTGAGGTACGTGTTGCCGATGAGCAGATCCACGGGTTCGTTTTTGATCCACTGGTGCAGGTGGAACAGGTCGCCGCCGGCCTTGACGTTGACCGGGTAGGGGCTGTCCGCGGTGAGTTCCTTGATGCGGGTTTCGAACCGCGACCCCGGGGTGCCGGTGACGACGTGCACCGGGCACATGCCGAGCGTGGTCAAAAATTCCACCAGGCTGATGAGCTGGTCCGGGTCTCCGGCCAGGGCGACTTTCTTGCCGTGGAAGTACTGTTCGTAGTCGGCGATGATGTCCACGAGCTGGCCGCGCTGGAGATTGACCGAGTCGGGCACGGAAACCCCGGCGATGGTGCGCAGGGCGTCCACGAAGCGGTCGGTGGCGTCCAGGCCGATGGGCAGATCCAGGATCTTGCAGGGCACCTTGAAGGTCGAGTCCAGGTAGCGCGCGGCCTCGGCCGAGGCCCATTCCCCGAGCGCGATCGTGCCTTTGGCGTCGCCGGTGGCGATGAGCTCGTCGGTGGTCGTGCCGCCCTTGGGGAACATCTGGAATTCGCCGGTCATGGGCCCGTTGACCACTCCGGAGGTATCCGGGAACAGGATGGTCGGCACGCCGATCTCGGTGCACAGGCGCTTGATCTCGGTCATGTCCGAGGGTTCGACGTAGCCCGGGATGATGTTGATCTTGCCGTTTTTCTTGCCGGTCGAGGCGGCGAAGCCCTTGAGCATGCCGACCACCATGGTGGAGAAGCCGGTCACGTGCGAGCCGACGTAGCTCGGGGTGTTGGCCAGGATGACGTACTTTCCGGGCGGAATCTTGCCTTCGCCCCTGGCTTTCTCCCTGATCTGGGTCAGGTCGTCGCCGATGGTCTCGGACAGGCAGGTGGTGTGCACGGCGATGACGTCGGGCTCATAGACGGTGAACATGGTTTCGATGGCGGAAATCAGGTTGGCCTGGCCGCCGAAGACCGAGGAGCCCTCGGTGAAGGAGCTCGTGCCCGCGCTGATGGGTTCCTTGTAATGCCTGGTCAGGGCGCTTCTGTGGTAGGCGCAGCAGCCCTGCGAGCCATGGCTGTGCGGCAGGCAGCCGTGGACGCCGAGGGCGGCGTACATGGCGCCGATGGGCTGGCAGGTCTTGGCCGGGTTGATGGTCAAGGCGCTGCGTTCCTTTATTTCCTTTGGTGTGTGCCGTAGTAACATGACGTAGTCCTCTTGGTTATTCCCAGGCGTAGGTGGCCGCGAGTTCGGGCTTCTTCTGCCAGGGGGCCTTGACCTTGCTCCAGATTTTGGTCTGGACCATGCGGCTGATGTCCCGGTAGAAGTTGATCGCGCCCTTGAAACCGGCATAAGGCCCGCCGTAGTCGTAGCTGTGCAGCTGCTTGAGCGGGATGCCCATTTTCTGGATGGAGTACTTTTCCTTGATGCCGGCGCAGAAAACGTCGGGCTTGTAGAGCTCCACCAGCCGGTCGGCCTCGTATTGGTTGAGGTCGTCGATGATCAGCGTCTTGTTGCTCATCTCCGGCATCATGCCCTCGTAGTCCTTGAACTTGAAGCCGGTTTCGGCGAAGCGCTTCTCGTCTTCGGCGGTGTAGCGCTTGCGGTAGCGTTCCGGATCGGGCTCGACCACCAGTTCCTCGATGTTGCGGCTGTCGGCGTCCACCTTGATGCCGGGCAGGACCTTGCGGCCCTCATAGTCGTCGCGGTGGGCGAATTCGTAGCCGGCGGAGATGGTCTTCATGTCCATCTCGGCGAACAGGTCCTGATAGTGGTGGGCGCGCGAGCCGCCGACGAAGAGCATGGCGGTCTTGCCCCGGGTGATCGGCAGGACTTCTTCGAGCACCTGCTCCACGGCGGGCATTTCCTCGGCGATGACCTCCTCGACGCGCTCCATGAGCGCCTTGTCGCCGAAGTACTGGGCGATCTTGCGCAGGGACTTGGCCGAGGATTTCGCGCCGATGAAGTTCACCTTGATCCAGGGGATGCCGTATTTGACCTCCATCATTTCCGCCACGTAGTTGATCGAACGGTGGCACATGATGCAGTTGAGGTCGGCGGTATGGGCCGAGGCGAACTGGTCGTAGGTGGAGTTGCCGGAGAAGGTGGCGTTGATGGTGATGCCGCACTTCTCCATGAAGCGGTCGATCTCGAAGGCGTCGCCGCCGATGTTGTATTCTCCGAGCATGTTGATGACGTACTTGCCCTTCTTGCCCTCGTCCTTCTGGCCGACCACGTGCTTGAAGACCTGGTTGTTGGCGATGTGGTGGCCGGCGGACTGGGACACGCCCTTGTAGCCTTCGCAGCTGAAGCCGAAGATGTTGATGCCCAGTTCCTCTTTCATGTCCCGGGCCACGGCGTGGACGTCGTCGCCGATCAGTCCCACCGGGCAGGTGGAGAAGATGGCGATGGCCTTGGGATGAAAGATTTCATAGGCCTCTTTGACGGCGGCGCGCAGCTTTTTCTCGCCGCCGAAGACGATGTCGCTCTCCTGCATGTCCGTGGAGAAGCAATAGGTCATGAAGTTTTCCCCGCCTTCCGGGGTGGCGGTCTGGTTGCGGCGGGTCAGCCAGGAGTAGAAGCCGCAACCGATCGGGCCATGGGTGATGTTGACGATGTCGCGGGTCGGCCCCAGGATGACGCCCTTGCAGCCGGCGTACGTGCAGCCGCGCATGGTGATGATGCCCGGGATGGTGCGCACGTTGGAGGAAACCTCCGGGACCATGCCTTCCTCGGCGACCTCGTTGATGACGATCTGCTTGGCGCGCTTGCGGGCGACCTTGGGCGGATACTTGGCCAGCATATCCTGCCGGGCCTTTTCCGGGTCGACCTGCAAGGTGAGTTCCTCTTTATTTGACACGCTGATACCCTCGTATGTTCTATGCTTTGACGAGACGGTCTAGGCCTCGTCGATGGAGGCCTCGCCGGTTTCGCCGGTGCGCACGCGCACCGAGTCGGAAACGGGCAGGATGAAAATTTTCCCGTCCCCGGGATTGCCGGTTTTGTTGACCTCGATGATGGTGGAAACCACCTTGGACACCAGCTTATCGGACACGATCACGGACACAAGACGTTTGGGAAACAGGCGCCCCTTTTCCCCGAGCAGGGCGGCGGCTTCTTCCCGTCCCTCGGCCGCGCCCTTGAGCACGTCCGAGTTGACCAGGCCCTTGCCCCGGCCCTGGCACTCGGCGGCCACGAAGGCGGAAACGCCCGAGTCCGCCAAGGCTTTCTTGGTCTGATTCATCTTGTCCATGCGGATGACGGCCATGACTTCTTTCATGATGTCCTCCCGGACCTAAGCTTCCTTGACGCCGGAGCTGATGGTGTACATTTCCTCGACCGGGCTGATGAAGATCTTGCCGTCGCCGAAGGCGCCCTTGTCGCCGCTGCGCGCGGCCTTCATGACCGTCTCGATGACGAAGTCCTTGTCCTTGGAGTCCACGACCGTGACCAGCATGACCTTGGGCAATTCGTCATAGGTGATCTCGCCGATCTTGATGCCGCGCTGCTTGCCGCGCCCGGCCACGGTGAGCTTGGTGGCCGCCGGGAAGCCCGCGTCCATGAGCGCCGACAGGACGGCGGAGGTTTTTTCCGGGCGTACGATGGATCTGACCATGATAAGCATGTGCGTATCTCCCTTTAGTTCAAGATGCCGAAATCGATCAGCAGGCTTTCAAGGTCGTTGATGGCTATGGGCGTGGGCACCACCAGCATTTTGTTGTCCTGGATCTTTTGCGCCAGGGTCATGTACTGCGCCGCCTGGGCGTGGTCGGGGGCATACTCGATGACGGTCTTGCGGTTGATCTCGGCGCGCTGGACCATATTGTCGCGGGGCAAAAAGTGGATCATCTGCGTGCCCAGGCGTTTGGCGAATTCCTGGATCATGGCGTCTTCGTTGTCCACCATGCGCGAGTTGCAGATCAGCCCGCCGAGGCGCACCTTGCCGGAAGCGGCGAACTTGATGATGCCCTTGCAGATGTTGTTGGCCGCGTACATGGCCATCATCTCGCCGGAGCAGACGATGTAGATCTCCTCGGCCTTGCCTTCGCGGATGGGCATGGCGAAGCCGCCGCAGACCACGTCGCCGAGCACGTCGTAGAAGACGTAGTCGAGCGCTTTTTCTTCTTTGTAGGCGCCGAGCTGCTCGAGCAGGTTGATGGCCGTGATGATGCCCCGGCCGGCGCAGCCGACGCCGGGCTCGGGCCCGCCGGACTCGGTGCACTGGATGCCCGCGTAGCCGGTGAGCAGGATGTCGTCGAGATCCACGTCCTCGCCCTCTTCGCGCAGGGTGTCGAGCACGGTGGATTGGTTTAAGCCGCCAAGCAGCAGCCGGGTGGAGTCGGCCTTGGGATCGCAGCCCACGACCATGACTTTCTTGCCCATGGCCGCAAGGCCCGCGACCGTATTTTGGGTCGTGGTGGATTTGCCGATACCGCCCTTTCCGTAGATGGCGATTTTTCTCATGTCAGGTTCCTCCCTGGAGTGACTCGATGGCACTCCTAAGGCAAAGGCCGTGCCAAGGCCGGAGAGACGCCGGACGATAAACAGAAAGTCATACAATTACCGACTGTTGACTGGTAGCTTGGCGCGGGATGGGGGGGCAAGCGGGGAGTCTTTTCGCGATTGACGGACCAGACAAAATTGTAAGGTCCCGTGTCAGATGTTACATTTTTGTGTGACCGTTTTCCTTATTTGTAAAAACAGCCATTCAATTTTGCTCAATGATCCCGGGGGCGCTCCGGAGAGAGTCCATAATCCGAGGCATAATATCCTGAAAATCCCGCCAATCGGGCAGGCATTCAAACGCCTGTCCGGGCAGGGCCAGGCGGGCGTGGTGCAAATACAGCCGCTCCCCGGGGACGCCCCGGCCGTAGAGCGCGTCCCCGGCGACCGGATGCCCGGACGCGGCCAGATGCGCCCGGATCTGATGGCGCGCGCCCTTGAAAATCACCGCCGCCGCGAGAGTGCGCCCGCCGCCAGCGGCAAAGGGCAAGGGGAAAACGTGGGTATAGCGCAGCGGCGCGCCTTCCCGGGCGAGGACCTTGGTTTTGGCCCGCCCGGCCGTGTCCAGGTCGGCCGTGGCCGCGAAGTCGCCGGACATCTCCCCCTCGGCCAGCACGAGATAGGTCTTGGCCACTCTCCCCGCCTCCTCGGCCTGGCGGAACCTCGCGGCCGCGGCCGCGCCCAGCGCCGCCAAAACCAGCCCCGAGGTCTCCCGGTCCAGCCGGGTCAGCAGGGTCAGTTCCCGGTCGGGCAGGAGAAAGGAGGCGGCTTCGGCCAGGCTTGGGGCGTATTTTCCGGCCAAGGGCTCGCTGTCCAGGCCCGGCGGCTTGAAAAAAACGGCGTAGTCGGGGCCGGTTTCGATTATTCTCGGCCCGGGCCAGGGACAGGCCGACCCGGCGGACGAGGCCCCCAATTCGCTCGCCAGCCAAAGCGTCTGCCCAAGCCTCGGCTTGTAGGCCGCCTCGCGCGGCCGGCCGTTCACCAGCACCAGTCCCTGGCTGATCAGCCTGCGCCTGGCCCGAAGCGAAATCCCGGGCACCAGCGCGGCGCAAACGGCGTCCAAACGCTTGCCCGCCTCGGCCTCGCCGACCGTCACCGCCGGGGCTTGCGCCGCCCGCGTATCGTTATGCCCGTTCGTGGTCACGCGACCTCCATAATTGGCCGAGGCGGCCGGTTTGGCCCGGTTGGACCGGTCGGACCGGTCGGACCGGTCGGACCGGTCGGGCCGGTCGGGCCGGTCGGGCCGGTTGGGTCTTGCCTAAACCCGGCGATCAGGGCATACCCTGGACAAACCCCGGGAGCCGCCATGATCCGTTCGCGAAAGATCGCCATCGTCATCGCCGTCCTTGTCTTCGTCCTCGCGGGCGTGCCGCTGGCCCTGCGCCTGCTGGTTTCGCCCAATCAATTCAAACCCTTGCTGGTCAGGGCGGCGCATGAGGCGCTCGGCCTGGACCTGGCCGTCGAGGGCGACCTGACGCTCTCGTTTTTCCCGCGCCTGGCCGTCACCGCCGGCAAAACCGCGCTGAAAAATCCCCCGGGCTTTCCCGGCGACCTGGTCTCATTCCAAAGCCTACGCCTGGAGGTGGACCTGGGCAAGCTTCTTGAAAAACGCCTGGACGTCAACACCCTGGTCCTGGTCTCCCCGGTCATCTCCCTGGTCAGGACCGAAGACGGCAAAGCCAACTGGGAAGCCCTGAGCACGCTCCCGGCCGCCGCGCCCGGCCAAACCGGCCAAACCGGCCAAACCGGCCCAGCCGCCGCCGGCCAAACCGGTCCCTCGGGTTTGGAGTCCCTGACCGTCCAGGCCCTGTCGCTGACCGGGGCCACCCTGACCTACGACGACCGGCAAAGCGGCCAAAGCATTCAGATCACCAACGCCGCCCTGACCACCGGACTGGTGCGCTTCGGCGAACCGGTTCACCTGGAGGCGGGCCTGGATTTCGCCCTCGGCGCGCCCGAGGCCCACGGCCGGGTGAACTTTGCCGCCAACCTGAACCTTGCGCCCCAAGGCCCGCGTCTCAGCCTCGGCGACATCGCCGTCAAAGCCAAGATCTTCCACGAACTCCTGCCCGCCGACGGACTGGAGCTGACCATGACCGGCCGGGCCGAGTACGACGCGGCCGCCTCCCGCGCCACCTGGGACATCGCCCTGGCCGAACCCGGAGGCGCGATCGTCGCCAGCAACGCCGCCGCCACCCTGACCCCGGCCGGTCCCACGGCCGAGGCCGATTTCACCCTGACCGAGATCAATCCCAGGGCGCTCGCCGCCAAGTTCGCCCGTCCCCTGCCCGCCACCCGCGACGCCAGCGTGCTCACCCGCCTGGAAGGGCAGCTGCACGTCAGCCGCGCCCCGGACAAGACCGAACTGCGCTCGACCCGCCTGCTGCTGGACAAAACGACCGCCACCCTGGACCTGGCCCTGACCGGCAAGGCCCCCTTCGAGCTGACCGGGCGCATCGGAGCCGACAGCCTCGACCTCGACGCCTACGCCCCCCCGGGCCCGGAAGCGCCCAAACCGGCGGGCGCCGCCAGGCCGGTTCAACAAAGTCCGGCCGCGTCCCTGGCCGCCCTGGCCGACTCGACCGGCCTGGCCAGGACGCGCCTGGACGCCGCCTTCGGCCGGCTCACGGCCTCGGGCCTGAACCTGGCGAACGTCGCCCTGACGGCCGAGGCCAAAGACGGCGCCGTGCGCATTCTCCCCGCAACCGCGCTTTTTTACGGCGGCAATGTCCACGCCGAAGCGCGAGCCGAGATCAAAAACGCCGCCGCGAACGTTTCCCTGCACTGCGACGGGGCGCAAATCAGCCTGGAGCCGCTCAGCCGCGACGCGACCGGCCAGGCCAAGCTCTCGGGCACGGCCGGGTTTTCCGCCGATCTCACGGCCACGGGCGAGGGTCCCAAAGAACTGCTCGCCTCGCTGGCCGGTTCGGCCAAATTCAATCTGCGCCGGGGCGCGGTGTTCGGAGTGAGCATCACCCCGGAATCCCTGCAATCGATCGACGCCCTGCTCGGCGCCACCCGCCGGGACCATCCCCAGGCCCAAACACGTTACGACTCCGTTTCCGCCTCGTTTCGCCTCGAACGCGGCCAGGCCCGCACCTCGGACATCGCCGTGTCCGCGCCGCCGCTCTCGGCCACGGGCGCGGGAACGATCGACCTGCCGCAACAACGGCTGGATTTGAAAATTTCCGCCCATCCCCTGAGCCTGGTCGCGGTTCCGATCAAGATCACCGGCCCCATGGACAACCCGGACGTGTCCCTGGACGCCGCCGCCGCCCTGGAAGGCGTGATCGCGGCCCCGGTCGACGCCGCCGGAGCCGTCATCAAAGTCCCGGGCAAGGCGGCCAAAGACGCCCTGGACGCCCTGGGCGGCTTGGGCGGCCTGATTGGGCCCAAGAAAAAATAGGCCCCGCCGCGCGCGACGACGCGACCGGGCGGCCGGGCAAACGGGCAAGCGGACGGCCGAACGAACGGGCGGCAGGGTCGACCGGCCGCTCGATCTTTCCCGAAACGGCGAGGAGGCGGTATCCCCGCCGTTTCGCGATGCGCTTCGATGCGCTTACACGGAAACGAAGGGGGAACCGTTGTGGGCCGCCGGAACAAGACTCTCCCGGCGCAGGCGCAAGACGAACCGCGCCCCGGCGGCGGCCGAGGCGTCCAGCCAAATGTCGCCGCCGTGCTCCAGGGCGATCCGGCGCGCCAGGGCCAGCCCCATGCCGACGCCGTCGGCCTTGCTGGTGAAGAAGGGGTCGAAGATAAAAGGCAAAATCTCGGCGCGGATGCCGGGACCGTCGTCGGACACGGCCATATCCAAAAACTCACCGGACAGCCGCGCGCTCAAATCGATCCGCACGTCGCTTCCCGGCGCGAAATCAATGCTGTTGGCGAAGAGTTCGCCCAGGCACACGCCGAGCAGGCCAGAGTCGGCCATGGCCCATTCCCCGGCGGCCACGTTGCCTACGGCTAGGCGCTTGCCCCGCTCGGCGGCGCGCGCGCTTGCCTCGGCCGCGGCCGCGCTCGCCGCCTCGGCCAAAACAACGCGCGTCAGCGTCGCGCTCGGCAACGACGCCAGCCGCACCACCGACGTGACGATGCGCTCCAGACGCAACACCTCCTCGGTGATGATCCCGGGATAGACCGACGTAAGGCCGTTCTTGGACAAAAGCTCGGACAGCCGCCTGGCGAAACCGCCGATGGCAAAAGAGGGATTGCGGATCTGATGCGCCACGGACAGGGCCAAATTGTTCAACCCGCCGATCTTCTCCTGCTGCAACCGGCTCTTTTCCATCAAGGCGCCGACCTCTCGCTCGCGCATGTGGTAGATCTCGGTGACGTCGTGCAGCAAAACCACGATGGCCAACGCATCGCCGTTGCGCAAAAAAGAACTGGTCACCGACAGATGCATCCGGCTGCCGTCGGGCTTCTCATAGGGCACGTCGCGGTGCAGCCCCACCTTCTCCTTCTCGATGACGTCGAGAAAAACCTGGTTGAACAGGTAATTGGCGTTATTGGCCAAAAACAGCTCGCCCCAACCCCGGTCGAGCAGATCCTCGCGGGAATACCCCAAGATGTCGGACGCCGCCGGATTGACCACGTTGATCAACCCATTGTGCCCGATCACCAGCAAGCCGACCGGCAATCCTTCGAGCACGTTCTCGACAACCAAATCCTCTATTTTGATCATGTTCCCTGATGACAAGAATCCCCCAAGGAATCAAGCCCCTGCGGCGGCGGGGATTCGGGGAAAATCAAGAGAAAATCGGGGGAAAACTTTTTTGAAAAAAAGTTTCCATGCCGGTCGTGGGCGGGATCAGGCCCTAGGCGGGGATTCAAAAGGAGCGGAGTCCCGGTGGTCCGGGAGGGTTACGCCCCGGGGGCGTGCGCGGCGGCGGCGTCGATGCGTTTGACCAGCGTCAGCACGTTTTGGCCGCCCTGGCTGTCGTATTGGAAGGAATCGACGAACTGGCGGATGATGAACAGCCCCAGGCCGTGACCTTTGGGCTGGTCCAGGTCCGGGTCCGGCACTTCGGAGGGATTGTAGGGCCGGCCGCTGTCCGAGACTCGGATGACGGCTTCGTCTCCGACCACTTTGAAGGCGATTTCCAGCCGTCCGCCGTCCGTGTCGCGGTAGGCGTGGCGCATGACGTTGGTGCAGGCTTCGGCGATGATCAGTTGCAGGGAATAGACCAGGTAGCTTTTTTCCGACACCGAGAGCACACCCTCGAAGTACAGCCGGGAAAACTCGATCAGGGCCGGAAGATGTTTCACTTCGGCTTTGATATTGATGGTCACGTCGTATGCGTCGTCGGGCATGGTGGTCCCTGCGTCCGCAGGTTGACTGTTTGAGGGGGATTTGTTCAGCCCCAATATAATTAGAACTTCAAGCGCCTCGATTGTCAAGAAGCGAAGTTCGGCCGGACCGTTTCAGACGCATGTTCGTGCCTCGGTCATTTCGCGCTCGCCCCGGGCGCGGCGCAGGACCGGGACGCCCGGGCAAAGGACTCGGGGCCGGACAGGATCCGGGCCCGGAGCCGACGCGCCAGGCCGCGCAGCATGCCCCGGAACAGCGGGCCGTGAAACGGGGCCATGGCGTACCAGTAAGCCAGCCCGGCCAGGCCCCGGGGGGCGAATCGGGCGCTCACCCGCAGGCGCGTTCCGCCTTCGGCCGCTTCCAGCGCGAACTCGAGCAGCGCCTGGCCTGGCAGGCGCATTTCCGCCGCGAGCAGCAGGCGCCGGGACGGCTCGATGGCCGCCACCCGCCAGAAACCGAGGGCCTCGCCAAGACGCAACTGCTCGGGATGGCGGCGGCCCCGGTCGTGTCCGGCCCCGCCGAGCAGTTTGTCGGCCAGGCCCCGGGCGGCCCAGAGGATATCGCCGAAATACCAGCCCCCTTCGCCGCCGATGGCCTCGACCGCATGCCAGACCGCTTCCAGGGAGGCGCCCAGGACGATCTGGCGGTTGCATTCGCGCACCGCGCCCCCGGCGTACGCCGCGTCGCCGCAGGCCGCCCATTCCGGAACGCGGACCAGGCCCGCGCCGTGCCAGCAGGAATCGACCCGGTGTTGGCGGATGTTGTCCAGGGCCAGGCCGATCGCCTCGCGGCAGGACAAAAGCGCCACCGGAACCAGTTCCCGAATACGGTTGTCCCGGCAGACCACGGTGTTGCGCAGCCCTTCGGCCAGGGGCCGGGCCAGTCCGGCGGGAACCGGGGTGATCAGGCTGATCCAATAGGCGGACAGGGCCGGGGAGAAAAAAGGCACGGGGACGATCGTTCGTTTGGGCAATCCGGCCACGTCCGCATAGAGCTGGAAAAGATCGGCATAACGCAGCACGTCCGGGCCGCCGATATCCAGGGTGAGTCCGGCCGTGGCCGGATTTTCCAGGCAGCCCGCGAGGTAGTCCACCACGTTGCTGACGGCGATGGGTTGGCAGGCGGATTTGACCCAACGCGGAGCGAACAGGACCGGCAGCCGGTCGGCGAGATAGCGCAGGATCTCGAACGACGCCGAACCCGAACCCAGGATCATGGCCGCGCGCAGCCAGGTCAGCGGCGTTTTCCCCCGGGCCAGGATTTCGCCTACTTCCCGGCGCGAACGCAGATGGTCGCTCAAGTCGTCCCCGGCCTCGCCAAGCCCGCCCAGGTAGATGACGCGGGCAAGCCCGGCCCGCTCGAAGGCCGAGGCGGCGTTTTCGGCGGCTTGCTTGTCGGCGGCCGCGAAATCGCCCGGGCGCGAGCGCATGGAGTGCACCAGGTAGTAGGCCGCCGCGGAGCCTTGCGCCGCCCGTAAAAGCGAGGCAGGGTCCAAGACGTCGGCCTGGACGGCCTCGAATCCGGGATGCGACGCGAACGGCCGGCAGGC
>Ga0302279_10006941_pt1 | contig 11786 bp, 11 predicted proteins | sample III_Bog_N3_3_FD_194541 | JGI IMG/M metagenome (GOLD analysis project Ga0302279, IMG submission 194541) | Peat permafrost microbial communities from Stordalen Mire near Abisko, Sweden - III_Bog_N3_3 | ecosystem: Environmental > Terrestrial > Soil > Wetlands > Peat | place: Sweden: Abisko...
CGAGGACGTCGAGGCCGAGGCCCTGGCGATGAGCCTGCGCGACATCGCCAAGCAGGTCATCCAGCTGATGCCCGAGCTCCCGCGCGAGGCGGCGTCGCTCATCGACTCCATCCAGGCCCCGGGCGCGCTCGCCGATCTCGTCGCCGCCAACCTCGACGCCCCCGTCGAGGAGAAGGCCACCCTGATCGAGACCATCGAGGTCAAGGAGCGCATCCGCAAGGTGCTCCGCCTGCTCACCCGCCAGCTCGAGATCCTCAAGATGCGCGAGCGCATCAACTCCCAGATCAAGGAGGAGATGGGCAAGAACCAGCGCGAGTACGTGCTCCGCCAGCAGCTCAAGGCCATCAAGGAGGAGCTCGGCGAGGACGACGGAGACCAGAGCGATCTCGACGGTCTCGAGGACCGCATCGCGAAGGCCAACCTGCCGACCGAGGCCGAGGTCGTCGCGAAGAAGCAGATCAAGCGCCTGCGCAACATGCAGGTCGGCTCGGCCGAGTACACCGTCGTCCGGACGTACCTCGACTGGATCCTCGATTTGCCCTGGCATGTGCAGACGCCGGACAACATGGAGATCGCCGCGGTCCGCAAGGTCCTCGACGACGATCACTACGGCCTCGAGAAGGTGAAGAAGCGCATCCTCGAGTACCTGGCCGTCCGCAAGCTCAAGAAGGACAAGAAGGGCCCGATTCTCTGCCTCATCGGCCCCCCCGGCGTCGGAAAGACGTCCCTCGGGCGGAGCATCGCGCGCGCCCTCGGCCGCAAGTTCCACCGCATCTCCCTCGGCGGCGTGCACGACGAAGCCGCCATCCGCGGTCACCGCCGTACGTACGTCGGCGCCCTCCCCGGACAGATCATCCAAGGGATGAAGAAGGCCAACACGATCAACCCCGTCTTCATGATGGACGAGGTCGACAAGATCGGTCACGACTTCCGCGGCGACCCTGCGGCCGCGCTCCTCGAGGTGCTCGATCCCGAGCAGAACAACACCTTCGCGGACCACTACCTGGAGATCCCCTACGATCTCTCGAACGTGATGTTCGTCGCCACCGCCAACGTGGCCGACCCAATCCCTGCGCCGCTCCGCGACCGCATGGAGATCCTCGAGATCCCCGGCTACACGCGGCGCGAGAAGCTCGCCATCGCGCGGCAGCACCTCATCCCCAAGCAGATCGAGGACCACGGCATCGCCAACGTCACCGCGGCGGTTCCCGCGGGCACCGCCCCCGGGACGCCCGTGGTTCCGATGCTCGAGATCACGGACGCCGCGGTCGAGATCATCATCGACAGCTACACCCGCGAGGCAGGCGTTCGTACCCTCGAGCGTCAGATCGCGAGCGTCATTCGCGGCGTCGCCGTGAAGATCGCCGAGGGTGACATGACCCCGCGCAAGATCGAGACGGAGGAGCAGATCCGCGAGTTCTTGGGCGCGGGCCGCTTCACCAGCGACGTCGCGGAGCGCACGGAGGAGGCCGGTGTCGCCACCGGGCTCGCGTGGACGAGCGTGGGCGGCGAGATCCTGTTCATCGAGGCCACGCGCATGTACGGCACCGGAAAGCTGCAGCTCACCGGGCAGCTCGGGGACGTCATGAAGGAGAGCGCGCAGGCAGCCCTCAGCTACGTGCGCACCAACTCCGAGCGGTTCGGCATCGCGAAGGACTTCCTCGAGAAGAGCGACATCCACATCCACATCCCGGCGGGCGGCATGCCCAAGGACGGGCCCAGCGCCGGCGTGACGATGTTCACGGCGCTCGTCTCGATGCTGACCGGAGTGCGGGTGCGGCACGACGTCGCGATGACGGGTGAGATCACCCTTCGTGGGCGCGTCCTGCCCATCGGCGGCCTCAAGGAGAAGGTGCTCGCGGCCCACCGGGCCGGCATCAAGCGCGTGCTCGTCCCCGAGCGCAACAAGCCGGATCTCGACGAGGTGCCGGCCGAGGTGAAGAACGACCTCGAGTTCGTCTTCGTGAGCAAGATGGACCAGGTTCTCGAGGCTGCCCTCGAGGAGAAGCTCGTCCCGAAGGCGGCCGAGAGCGCCGTGGCCCCACCGGCCCCGGCCGTGTCGTCGAACTGACGGAGAGGATTTCACAGGGAGATCGAGAGGTCGGGAGCAGACCTTGCTTCAATAAATCCTCCCGATCTCCAGATCTCCCTGTTCATCATCCGGCGCGTGCCCTGGTACAAGGGCACACGTGGGTACCATTCGCATTGGGCTACTCGGGTGCGGGACCGTGGGCGGCGGAGTCGTGCAGCTGCTCCACGCGAACGCGAGCTTGTTGGCGTCGCGGGTCGGGGCTCCCCTCGAGATCGCGGGGGTGCTCGTCCGGGACCCGGAGCGGGAGCGCGTTCCCGAGCTCGACCGCGCCAAGGTCACGACCGATCCCGAGCGGATTCTCGGGGACAAGAGCCTCGACATCATCGTCGAGGTGATGGGCGGCGCCGAGCCTGCGCGCGGGTACGTCGAGCGGGCGATCGACGCCGGGCAGGCCGTCGTCACCGCCAACAAGATGCTCCTCGCCCTCCACGGGCCGAGCCTGGTCGACCGCGCCATCGCCAAGGGCGTCGACCTCGCGTTCGAGGGCTCGGTCGGCGGCGGCATCCCCGTCATCCGCGTGCTCCGCGAGGCCCTCGCCAGCGACCGCGTGACGTCGCTCCTCGGCATCGTGAACGGGACCTGCAACTTCGTCCTCACGCGGATGCGGCAGGACGGCCTCGGGTTCGACGCTGCCGTGCGCGAGGCGCAGGCCAAGGGGTACGCCGAGGCCGATCCCTCGCTCGACATCGACGGGCACGACGCCGCGCACAAGCTCGTCGTCCTCGCGATGGTCGCCTTCGGCGCCCGCGTCGACAGCGCGCGCGTGCCCACCGAGGGCATCCGCGCCATCGAGGCGGTCGACCACCAGTTCGCCAACCGCTTCGGGTTCGCCATCAAGCACCTGGCCGTCGGGCGCGACCGCGGCGAGAGCATCGAGCTGCGCGTGCACCCGGCCCTCGTCGCGCGCGACGCGACGCTGGCGAACGTCAACGGCGTGCTCAACGCCATCGCGCTCGAGGGACGCGCCCTCGGCCCGTGCCTGCTCTCAGGGCGCGGGGCAGGGGACATGCCCACCGCCGTGAGCGTCGTCGCCGACATCCTCGACGTCGCCCGCGCGCGACGGAGCGGCGCCGCCGGCCTCATGACGCGCAGCTCGACGCCACGGCCCCTCGCGCCGCTCGACGAGATCGAGACGCGCTACTACCTCCGCTTCCAGGTCTACGATCGGCCGGGCGTCCTGTCCCGGATTGCCGGGGCGCTCGGCCAGGCCGGCGTCTCGATCGAGCAGATGGTGCAGGAAGGGGGAGGGGACGCGAGCGGCGCGCCGGTGCAGGTCGTCATGATGACCCACAAGGCCGTCGAGCGTGACGTGCAGCGGGCGCTCGCGGACATCGGCAAGAGCGACTTCGTGGCCCTGCCCACGCGCCTCATCCGCGTGCAGGAGTAGGGCGCGGCTCTACGTCCGGGTAGAAAGCTCGATCAATACAGCGTGGCCCCCCTCCGACCTCCCCCCGACAATCCGGGGGGAGGACTCGCGGGGTCCTCGGTGGAAAGAGAACCGGAGGACTCCTCCCCCCGGATTGTTCGGGGGGAGGCTGGGAGGGCTCGGAGGGGGGCCACGGGGGATACCTGCTGGAGGATCGCGCTCGCTGACCTACAGGTCGACCTGCTCGACGTGCGGCACGTCCCCGCCGAGGAAGCGGCCGGCCACCTCGGCGAAGGTCTTGGGCAGGTCGGTCACGAGGAGCTCGATGGTGCCGCTACCGCCCTCGTCGCGCGCGAGGCCGCGCTCGCGGAGGAAGGCCTTGGTGTCCTCGGCCACGGCGTACGCGCTGTCGACCACGACCACGTCGGGGCCGAGGAGGGCGCGGGCCTCGCGCTCGATGACCGGACGGAGGAGCGGGTAGTGCGTGCAGCCGAGCACGATGACGTCGACCCGCGCGCGCGCGAGCGGCTCGAGGTAGCGGCGCACGGCGAGCTCGGGCACTTGCCCCTCGGTCCACCCCTCCTCGGCCAGGGGGACGAGCAGCGGCGCCGCGTGGGCGACGACCTCCGCCCGCGTGGAGGCCGCGGCGACCGCGCGGGGGTAGGCTCCCGACGCGATGGTCGCGGCCGTCGCGAGGACGCCGATCCTCCCGACGCGCGAGGCGCGCACGGCCGCGCGGGCGCAGGGCTCGATCACCTCGAGCACGGGCAGATCGAGCTCCACGCGGAGCCGCTCGGGGGCGACGGCGCTCACGGTGTTGCACGCGATGACGAGCGCCTTCACGTCCCGCGCGACCAGGTGCTGCGCGCACCCGAGCGCGTACTTGATGACCGTCGCGGCGCTCCGCGTGCCGTACGGGACGCGCGCTGTGTCCCCCAGGTAGACGATGTCCTCGCCCGGCATCGCCTCGCGCAGCGCGCGGACCACCGTGAGCCCTCCGAGCCCCGAGTCGAACACCCCGAGAGGACGTCCGGCGAGCCCGCGCCCGCTCATCGCGGGACCGCCGCGCCGGGAGCGTTCGCGTGCGAGCCGATCACGAGCTCGAGCACGGCCATCCGCACCGCCACCCCGGCCTCCACCTGGTCGAGGATGACGCTGCGAGGCCCGTCCGCGAGGGCCGGATCGAGCTCCACGCCGCGGTTGATTGGCCCGGGGTGCATCACGATGGCGTCGGGCTTGGCGCCCTCGAGGACCCCGGCGTTCAGGCCGAAGGCGCGGCTGTACTCCCGCGTGGACGCGAGCAGACTCCCCCCGAGCCGCTCGTTCTGGATGCGCAGCATCATGACCACATCGGCCCCCAGCACGGCCTCGTCCATGCGGCGGCACAGGCGAACCGTGTCTCCCAGGACCTCGGGGAACATGGGGAGCATCGTTCCCGGGCCGCAGAGGCGCACCTCGGCCCCGAGCTTGCCCAGGAGAAGCGCGTTCGACCGGGCGACGCGCGAGTGCAGGATGTCCCCGCAGAGGGCGACCACGAGCCCCTCGATGCGCCCCTTGTGCTTGCGGATGGTGAAGGCGTCGAGCAGGGCCTGCGTCGGGTGCTCGTGCGTGCCGTCCCCGGCGTTGACGACCGAGGCCCGGATGCGCTCGGCCACGAACTGCGCGGCGCCCGACGCGGGGTGGCGGAGGACGATGGCGTCCGCCCCCATGGCCTCGAGGTTTCGCACGGTGTCGAGCAGGGTCTCGCCCTTGCTGATGCTCGAGGTCGACGGGCTCACGTTGACGACGTCGGCCGAGAGGCGCTTGCCCGCGAGCTCGAAGGACGAGCGCGTGCGGGTGGAAGCCTCGAGGAAGAGGTTGATGATCGTCTTGCCACGCAGCGAGACGCTCTTCTTGATGGGCTCGCGCGAGATCTTGAACGTCGTCTCGGTGCAGTCGAGGACGTGGGTGATGTCGGCGGCGGACAGCTCGTCGATCCCCGTCAGGTGCCGATGGGTCCACATGGCACGCTCGGGCTTAGCACTGAGCCCCCCGGACTAGAAGTCCGGGGGGTGTCTAATTCAGGTACCGCTTGTCCTTGGGGGGCTGGCGCTTCCGTAGCTCGTCCTCCATGCCTCCCTGGACGACGCGCAGGGGGGGCGAGCCGGGCCTCGGGCGGCGGGGGACGCCGCGGATGGCGGCCGTGGCTCCGGCGTGGCCCGAGCGGCGCTTGATGAAGGCGAGCTTGGCCTGGAGGTAGAGCGTGCGGACGACCGACGGCGAGCCGCCGAGGAGGAGCCCCACGACGACCCCGCCGAACGGGGCGACCGCGCCCTCCGTGAAGGTGTCCTTCGAGATGACGCCCAGCACGCAGTAGAGGATCGTGAACCAGAATAGGTGCTTGCCCTTCGCCGGGATGAAGAAGAAGAGCCGCACCTGCAGCTCCGCGTTCTCGCGGGCCCAGGCGATGGCCGTCGCCGCGATGGCGGCGCCTGCGCCGAACATGAGGGGCGGGTGGAAGATCTCGGCCTGCCCCGTCGCCACGAGATCGACTGCGATGGCGAGGAGGTAGCCGACGCCCACCGCCGTGAGCAGGAAGCGCACGAACCGCGCGCTGCCCCAGCGCCTCTCGAGGTCGGGCGAGAGGAAGTAGAGCCCCATCAGCGTGAAGAGCAGGTGGCTGATCGCGCCCTGGCCGCCGGGCTTCGTCAGCAGGCCGGCAGTGAGCAGGCGCCAGATCTGCCCGTGCATGACCCCGTGCTTGGTGCACACGAGCGCCATGAAGATGCTCGCGCCGACGTCGCCCCCGGGGATCCAGTTGACGATGAGGAAGTCCAGGACGCCGACGGCGGCCAGCGTCACCAGGATGACCTTGAGCGCGGGGCCCGGCCGCGGGAACGCGAAGACCATCTGCGGACCGTCGCTCATGCTTGGTAAGGTTAGTGTTCGCTGATCTCGCCCGCAAGACAAGCGGAGGCGTCAATCAGCTTCGCCGGAGTCCACGGCTCGGCCCGAATCAACGCCGGCACCTGCCTCGAGGGGCGTGCTGCCCTCGGGCGCGAGCGGACCGCAGACGGCGAGCTGCACGATGTTCGTCGTCTGCGTGGCGGTGCAGCTCGTCGAGTACGTCGCCGGGACGACCAGGAAGGGGTTGGGCGCGCTCGCGTCTGCGGCGGCGGCCACGGCGATCGTGTTGATTCCCGCGCCGATCGCGCTCGCGTGGGCGTCGTAGTCGAGGAAGTCCCAGGCGTAGACGAGGACGGAGAAGCTCAGGCTGCCGTTCGGCGCCGCGGCGAGGTTCACGAACGTCGCGTCCGCGAAGCAATCGTAGACCTCGGCGTAGACGGGCCTGCCGGTCGAGTCTTCGACGACGGCGGCGTACTTGTAGACCTGGCCCGGCTGCTGACCGCAGCCGAAGGTGGCCACGAGCGGCTGCGCTTGCACCGTGATCCCCGTGGTCGGCGCGATGATCGTCGTGCCGGCGTCCGCGTTGCAGCCCGTCGTCTGCAGCGCGGTGACGCCGACGCCGAGGTTCACTGCCAACCCGAGCATGCCGACGCCGACGGAGGCGCCCAGAGCGCCGACTAGGACCGATCGATCCACCGCCTCGTCCCTTACGCTCGTTCCGCCGACCATGCAATCTTAGCAGTGGGGGGCGTCGAGCGCGGCCGTGGGGGGCCCAGGTGGGTCGGCGGGGAACACTCTGCCGCGCTTGGCGGTTATGCGGGGTCATCGTATGGTCCGGCCGCGCTATGCGCGGGGCCGGCCGACGGCCGAATGCTTCTCTTCCCTCGGAACGTCAGGAAAACGACAAGAGCATGCACCTCGCCATCGCCTCCCTCGCGCAGGCAGCCCCCGAACACCCCCAGCTCGACCCGGTCCAGCTCGTCCTGCACGCCTCGGCGCCGGTGAAGGCGGTCCTCATCCTGCTCGTCGGCTTCTCCATCGCGTGCTGGCTCGTCATCGGCGCCAAGGCGCTCCACCTCCGCCGCGCGCGGTCCGACTCGACCAAGTTCATCCGCACGTTCGACACCGCCGCCTCGTTCGACGCGGTCGCGCAGGTCCTCGCGGCGTACCGCGGCTCGCCCTTCGCGCGCATCTTCGCCGTCGGGTACGACGAGCTCACGCGCCTCACGGGCGGCGAGCGCGTCCCCCTGAACGACGCGCAGTCGACCCACATCGAGAGCATCACCCGCCGCGCCGCCGCCCGCGAGGTCACGCACCTCGAGTCCTGGATGAGCCTCCTCGGCACCATCGGATCGACGGCCCCCTTCATCGGCCTCTTCGGCACCGTCTACGGCATCATGGACGCGTTCCTCAGCATCGGGAACCAGCAGAACGCGAACCTGCCCGTCGTCGCTCCCAAGATCGCCGAGGCCCTCATCGCGACGGCCATGGGCCTCGTGGCCGCGATCCCCGCCGTCATGGCCTACAACTACTTCGCCCGCCGCATCCAGCAGATCGCCGACATCATGGAGGGCTTCGCGGCGGACGTGGCCGCACGCGCGAAGCTCGGAGGCATCTGACGTGGGAATGGGAGGCGGCGGAGGCGGCGGAGGAGGACGGCGGCGCCTCGGCGGGCTGAACGAGATCAACGTCACGCCGCTCATCGACGTCATGCTCGTCCTCCTCGTCATCTTCATGGTGACCGCCCCGCTCCTCACGACCGGCGTGAGCGTCGACCTTCCCAAGGTCAAGAGCGCCCCCATGCCGACGGACGACTCGAAGATGATGGTCATCGTGACCGCCGACGAGCACGTCTACCTCGGCAAGGACGAGATCACGTCCGACGTCGAGGGCAAGCTCCGCGCGAACGCGCGGCTCGGCGAGGAGAAGGAGCTTTACATCCAGGCCGACGAGAAGGTCCCCTACGGGGCTGTGCTCCGCGTCATGCAGGCCGCCCGGACCGCGGGGGTCGAGAAGCTCGGGATGATCACCGATCCGCTCGTCGTGAAGTGAGATGAGGCGCGCATGAGCCCCCATCGCTCGCCGGGACCGCCCGTGAAGGCGCCCCGCGCCCGGATCGGCTACAAGCCGCGCTACGAGAGCGACGAGGTCGCCGTCGGGATCGCCATCGCGATCGGCATCCACGCCATCCCCATCGCGCTCCTCATCCTCAAGGCCACGTTCCCGAACCTCGGGCCGCAGGTCACGGACGATCCCGTCATCGCCCGGCCCGTCATCGGGGCGACCCTCCTCAAGCTCGGCAAGCCCATCGACCCGAGCAAGCTCCCCGACCGCATCGTCCCCCAGGCCCGCACCGCCCCCGCGCACACGACGGTCGCCAACCGCGAGAACGAGCCGCCCAAGAAGCACGAGGCCGACGCCGGGCCGCCGCCCCCCAACACCAAGGACTCGGACATCACGAACCTCGCCCACCGGACCGACGCCTTCGCCGAGGACGCCGGCAAGGCGAGGCCCGAGCAAGGCTTCGCCGAGGGAGTCGAAGGTGGGACGGAGACCGACCCCACCAAGGTGCACGCCGGGGACATGTACGCCGCCAAGCTCGGGCAGTTCTTGCACGACCGATGGCAGTATCCGACCGTGATTTCGCAGGGGGAGGCGAACAAGCTATGCGTCGTCTACCAGGTGTCGCTAAACCGCTTCATGGTGGTCTGGCACGTCCGGGTGGAGCCCATAAAGAAGAGCGGCAACGAGCTGTTTGATGACTCCGCGCACGAGATGTTGCAAAAGCTCCTGGACGACCGGACGCCGCTCCCCGAACCTCCTGCCGAGGTCCAGGACTCCTTCCGGGGCAGGACAGTGAACATCGCGCTTTCCGGGGACCTTCACGGAGACAGTTCCAAATGCAGGTGAAGAAGTACGCCGCCTTTTCCGCTGGATCGCTCGGCGCGGCATGCCTGGCGCTCGTCGGCGTCTTCCTCGCCGCGTCCGTTCCCGCCATCGCGCAGACGCCGAACCCCAACGGCAGCCTGCCCACCGTCTCGTCGCCCACCGGCGGCGCGGTCACCCAGGTCGTCGTCTCCGGCGGCAACCGCTCGCTCTTCAAGATCGCGCTGCCCCCCATCCTCGGCGCCCAGGACGTCGCCACGAGCGTCGTCGAGACGGCGTCGCGGGACTTCACGCTGTCGAGCCTGTTCCAGGTCCTCGACCCGGCGAGCTTCACGGCCAACGCCACCGCCGAGGGCATGGGGATCGACCCGGCTTCGTGGCGCAACGTGGGCGCCGAGGGCGTCGTCAAGGGCAGCGCGATGACGCGCGCCGGCGGCGGGACGCACCTCGAGCTGCGCCTGTACGTCGTGTCGCGCGGCACCGAGCCCGTCCTGAAGCGCGAGTACGACGTCACGGCCGGCGGCGCCACGCGCTCGGCGGTGCACCAGTTCGACAACGAGGTCGTCAAGTGGTTCACGGGGACGGCGGCGAGCTTCGGCTCGAGCCTCGTCTTCAGCGCGACCACCGGGCGCGGGCAGAAGGGGATCTTCTCCATCGGCAGCGATGGCCAGGGTCTCTCGCGCCTCACCGCCGCCTCCAACGTCGCCCTCGCGCCCGCCACGGGCCCCGGCGGCATCTACTACGCGGGCGGCGGCGCGGACGGCAGCTACTCGCTCTTCAAGGTCGGTAACCCCGTGGCGGTGCTCCAGCGGGCGGGCGGCCTCATCTTCGGGGTCGCGTTCCACGGATCGAAGATGGCGCTCGTCATCTCGCAGGGCGGCCAGAGCGACATCTGGGTCGGCAACGCCGACGGCTCGGGCCTCCAGAAGGCGACCAACGGCGGCCTCAACACACACCCCGCCTTCGGCCCGGGCGGCCAGCTCGCGTACGTGTCCAACACCGGCGGCAACCCGCAGATCTACGTCGACGGCAAGCGCGTGAGCTGGCGAGGCACCTACAACATGGCCCCCGCCTGGTGCAACGACCCGGAGGGCACGCGCATCCTCTTCATGGGCAGGGACGGCGCCACCTGGGACGTCTTCAGCGTCGACGCGGGCGGCAGCGCCGCCAGCATGAAGCGCCTCACGCAGGACCAGGGCTCGAACACCTACCCCACGTGCTCGCCGGACGGCCGTACCGTGGCGTTCTTCTCCACGCGAGGCGGGCTCTACCTGAGCAACGGGGCGGGGATGAACCAGCAGAAGATCTCCGGGGTGACGGGGGAGAGCCTTCGCTGGGAGGGGCAGTAGGAGCCTCCCAGAATTTCACAGAAAGATCGGGAGATCGGGAGGCTTCATCCATTCAGGGCTCCCGCCCTCCCGCCCTCCCTGTGAATCTTCCGAGGGCTACGCCTTGGTGGCGTGGCTCGCCGTGGGCACACCGTGCTTCGCCGGGTGCGCCGCCGGCCGCGCCTTGCGGGCGGGCCTTCGCGCGTGCGGGGCAGGGGAGGCGTGCTTGGCGGCGGCGTGCGGCGTCGCGTGGGAGGCGGCCCTGGCCGTGCCGTGCGTCGTGGGGGCGGCGGCGAGCGCCCAGCCCTCGCCGAGGACCGCCGCGCCGAGGCACAAGAGCGACGCGATCACGAAGCGGCTACGGATTTTCATCGTTCGATCCCCTGCACCCTTGTTGCCACCTACGGGCACGCGAGGTCCAGTTTTAACGCCCTCGCACGTGACGCAGCGTCATTAAGTCTCGATGGTGGACCGCAGGGTCTCGACGTAGTTGCGGCTGAGGGGCGGCATCGAGAACGTCCGCGCCGACTTCACGAGGCGGCGCATGACGCCCTCGTACTCGGCGAGGCTCACCTCGTGCTCCATCATGTAGAGCCGCGCGGCGGCGCGCAGGTGCGAGCGGAGCGCGCTGTCCTTGCCGTCGGGGCGGCGGCGGAGCTCGCTGTAGATGCGCTCCATCTCCTGGTCGGTCTCGTCACGCCCGTCCTCGTCGCAGAAGCGGAGCACGGTCGCCTCGAGGAGGTAGAAGAACGGCATGAGCCGCGCGCTCGGCTCTCCCTCGAGCGAGGGCGCCTTTGCGTCGCCGCGAAAGAGCGCTTGGACGCGCGGCAGCGTCACGCGCTTTTGCTCGTCGTTCACGCGAACGACGACGTCGTCGCCGAGCAAGGCGAGCTTGCCCTGAGCGTCGCGGGCGAAGTCGAGTCGAAGGTCGACGGACGAGGGTATGTCGGCGGGTCCGGGCGTGAAGACCTCGAGGTTCGTCATGGGGACGTCGCCTACCACGGGTCGGAGGGTGGGTCTCGGGCCTCGGAAGGTGCCTTCCAAACGAACGAAGCGCGGTTCCGAGCAACGGAAGGTGCCTTCCGAAGGAAGGAAGGCCGGTTCCGAGCAACGGAAGGTGCCTTCCGAACGGAGCAAGGCACCGTCGGAACGGCCGGGGAGGCCCGAGGATTGTCAGTACCGCGAGCGTCAGCGAGCGGTGACGCGGCCTCACGGCCACCGCGCGCTG
>Ga0302279_10006942_pt1 | contig 11785 bp, 12 predicted proteins | sample III_Bog_N3_3_FD_194541 | JGI IMG/M metagenome (GOLD analysis project Ga0302279, IMG submission 194541) | Peat permafrost microbial communities from Stordalen Mire near Abisko, Sweden - III_Bog_N3_3 | ecosystem: Environmental > Terrestrial > Soil > Wetlands > Peat | place: Sweden: Abisko...
ACGCTCGGGATGACAGCGGGGGTAGCGTACGCTCGGGATGAGGGGGTGGCGTACGCTCGGGATGACAGCGGGGGTAGCGTACGCTCGGGATGACAAGGCGCGCCCAGATCGGATACAACTTGGAGGGGCTCTCCGTAGGAGAGGCGCTCCTACCTTTTTGGCGGGGCGATTGCGCACCCATAAAGAGCACCGCCCCCTGTCATCCCGAGCGTAGCGCGTAGCGCGGAGTCGAGGGACCGCCTCAATCATAGAGATTGGTGGAGCGCTGTGATCGCTCGAGCGACTGCAGTATCGCGCTAGCGGCCTTCGTCGAGCCGGCCGATCAGGTCGCGCGCGATGATGAGTTGCTGGATCTCCGAGGTGCCTTCGTAGATCTCGGTGATCTTCGCGTCGCGATAGTAGCGCTCGACGGGGAACTCGGTCGTGTAGCCATAGCCGCCGTGGATTTGCACGGCCTCGGCGGCGTGCGTGCGCGCGGCGGTCGAGGCGAAGAACTTCGCTTTGCTCGCCGCGATCGTGAACGGCTCGCCCGCATCGCACAGTTCCGCGGCGCGATACGTCAGCAGGCGCGCGGCCTCGAGGTCGGTCGCCATCCGCGCGATCTTGAACGCGATCCCTTCGAACGCGCCGATCGGGCGCCCGAACGCCACGCGTTCGCGGGCGAACTTCACCGACGCGTCGAGACAGGCGGTGAGGATGCCCGTCGCTTGCGCCGCGATGCCGATGCGTCCGGCGGCCAAGGTCGCGAGCGCCGATGTAAGTCCCGACTCTTCGCTGCCGATGCGGGCGCCCGCCGGCACGCGCACGTTCTCGAAGGCGAGGTCGACGGTGTTGCTGGTGTGGATCCCGAGCTTATCGGTTTCGCGCTCGACGCTCACGCCCGGCAGCGCCGTGTCGACGAGGAACGCCGAGATGCCGCGCGCGCCGGCACCGCCGGTGCGGAACATCGCCATCACGACCGCGGCGTAGCCGCCGTTGGTACACCACTGCTTGCGCCCGTTCACGATATAGTCGTCGCCGTCGCGCTCGGCGCGCGCGCGGATCGCCGCGGCATCCGAACCGGCATCGGGCTCGGTCAGTCCGAAGCCCGCAAGCGCCGCGCCGCTCGCAAGTGCGGGCAGCCAGCGCGCGCATTGCTCCGCGTCGCCCAGCTTCGCGATCGCGCTCGCGACCATCGAATGCACCGAGAGCGTCGTCGCCGTGCCCGCATCGACGCGGGCGATCTCTTCGATCGTCAGCGCGTAGCTCACGTAACCCGCGGCGCTGCCGCCGTACGCCTCCGGAATCAGCAGCCCGAGGAGCCCGGCTTGCCCGAGCGTCGCGATCAGGTCGCGCGGAAACGTCCGCGCGCGATCCCAGGCTGCGATGTGCGGCGCGATCTCGCCCGCCGCGATGTCGCGCGCAAGACCGGCAACGGCCCGCTGTTCCTCGGTCAGCGTCACCCGGGATACTCGTAGAAGCCGCGGCCCGATTTCTTGCCCAGCCGCCCGGCGGCGACGTACTGCACGAGCAGCGGACACGGCCGGAACTTGGGATCCTTGAAGCCCTCGTACATCACGTTGAGGATCGCAAGGCACGTATCGAGACCGATGAAGTCGGCGAGCGCCAGCGGGCCCATCGGATGGTTCATGCCGAGCTTCATCACGGTGTCGACGGCTTCGATCGATGCGATGCCTTCGTAGACGGTGAAGATCGCCTCGTTGATCATCGGCATCAGCACGCGGTTGGCGACGAAGCCGGGGAAATCGCGCGCTTCGACCGGCGTCTTGCCGAGCGATTTCGCCAGCTCGACGATCGCGTGCGCGGTCGCATCGCTCGTCTGCAGGCCGCGGATTACTTCGACCAGCGGCATCACCGGGACCGGATTCATGAAGTGCATGCCGGCGACGCGGTCGGGTTTGCTCGTCTTTTCCGCCAGCACCGTGATCGAGAGCGAACTCGTGTTGCTAGCGAGGATCGCCTCGGGCGGCGTGTTCTCATCGATCCGGCGGAACAGGTCGAGCTTGAGTTCGAGGTTCTCGGTTGCGGCCTCGATCGCGAGCGCGACGTCGAGATCGTGAAAGTGCGGCCGCGGGTCGATGTGCTCGAGTGCGCTGCCGCGGGCCTCCTCCGTGATGCGGCCCTTCTCGACGTCGCGCGCGAGGCGCTTGGCGATCGCGTCGATGCCGCGCAGCACGCGCGCCTCGTCGACATCGTTGAGCAGCACCTCGTGACCGTGCTGCGCGAACACCTGCGCGATCCCGCCGCCCATCTGTCCCGCGCCGACGACCAGCACCCGCATCGCGGAAGCCTTATCCGACGCGCACGAGCAGGGCGTCGCCCTGACCGCCGCCGCTGCAGATCGCCGCGATGCCCCAACCGCCGCCGCGCCGGCGCAACTGTTGCACGACGGTGCCGACGATGCGCGCGCCCGACGCGCCGAGCGGGTGGCCGAGCGCGACGGCGCCGCCCTGCAGATTGATCGTCTCGGGATCCAGACCCAGCCGCGTCGCGGCCGTCAGCGCGACGGCGGCGAAGGCTTCGTTGAATTCCCAGACCGCGATGTCGGCGGTCGTCAGTCCGTGGCGGTCGAGCAGCTTCTGCGCGGCCATGGCCGGGGTCAGCGCCAGATACGGCGGGTCCCACGCGACGCCCGCGTGGCCCACGATCGTGGCCAGCGCCGGGATGCCGTTCCGCTGCGCGTACTCGGCGCTTGCGAGCACGAGCGCGGCCGCGCCGTCGTTCACGCCGGGCGCGTTGCCGGCCGTGATCGTGCCGCCCGCATCGAGCGGCTTGAGTTTTGCCATCGCCTCGGCCGACGCATCGGCACGCACTGGTTCGTCGCGCTCGACGAGCGTCGCCGGAACGTCGCCGGTCAGGTAGGGCGAATAGCGCCCCGGATCCGCGACCATGTTCGGCGGCGGAACGTGATCGCGCTCGAGCGCGCGCGCCGGCAGCGGCAGCGCGTCGACGACGATCTTGCCCTTGGCCTTCGTCGCGACGCGAATCGGCGCGATCTCCGCGGCGAAGTGGCCGCTCTCGTGCGCGGCGTGCGCGCGCGCGTGCGAGGCTTGCGCGAAGCGGTCTTGGAGTTCGCGCGTGACGCCGAGTTCGGCCGCGACGCGCGCGCCTTGCGAGGCCATCGCTTCGTTGAAGTAGGCGTCGAGCAATCCGTCGAGGACCATTTCGTCGACCAGCACCGCGTCGCCGAAGCGGTAGCCTGCGCGCGCACCGGGCAGCAGATACGGCGCGTTCGACATCGATTCCATGCCGCCGGCGACCACGGTTTGCTGCTCGCCCGCGGCGATCAGCCGTGCGGCGTAGGCCACGGCCAGCAGGCCCGACGCGCAAACTTTGTTGATCGTCTCGGCCGTGGTCGTCTTCGCGAGGCCGGCCTTGAAGGCGGCTTGACGAGCGGGAGCTTGCCCGGCGCCGGCCTGTAGCACCTGACCCATGATGACGTGCTCGATCTCGGCCGGATCGAGGCCCGCGCGGAGCACCGCGTTGCGGATCGCGTCGCCGCCGAGGGTCGTCGCCGTCAGCGGCGCGAGCGCCCCGCCCAAACGGCCGAACGGCGTGCGCGCGGTGGAGAGGACGACGGCTGCAGACATAACCCGGCCTACGTTCCGGACGTGGAAACCGGCTCCCTCGAACGCACCGGCACTTGCGTGCAGACGGCGCCGTGGTCGTCTTCACACGCTTCACATTCGAACTGGATCGTTACGTGATCGATGTCGAACCCGTCGTGCATCGCGGCGGTGATGTGCTTGAGAACCTCCGTCGCTTCGCTCAGCCGGCGATCGTCGAGAACGACGTGCGCCGAGAGCGCGTGCGAACCGGTGCCGATCGTCCAGACGTGCAGATCGTGCACCGCAACGACGCCGCCGGAGGATTTGCTGATCGCGTCACGCACGAGCGGCAGTTGCGCGTGATCGGGCACCGATTCGAGCAACACGTGCGTCGCTTCGCGCGTCACGTTGACGATGCCGACGAGGATGATCGCCGAGACGAACAGCGAGAGCGCCGGATCGATCCAGGCCGCGCCGGTCGCGGCGATGACGAAGCCGCCGGCTACCACCGCCACCGCGCCGAGGGCGTCGCCGCCGATGTGCAGCATCGCCGCGCGCATGTTGAGGCTATGTCCGGCGGTCCGCAGCAGCATCAATCCGATGCCGACGTTGACCGCGAGACCGATCGCCGCGATGACGACCATCAGCGAGCCTTCCGGCAATTCGGGATGCATGAAGCGCTTGACGGCCTCGACGACGATCAGCACCGTGACGCCGAGCAGCAGGCCGCTGTTGCCGAGACCGGCCAGGATCTCCAGCCGCGCGAAGCCGTAGGTGTGACGGTCGTTCGCCGGCCGCGTGGACTGAATACTTGCCGCGAGCGCGATGCCGAGCGCGACGACGTCCATCGTCACGTGCGCCGCGTCGGAGAGCAGCGCCAAGGAGTGGGCGACGAAGCCGCCCGCGAGTTCGAGCACGGCGATCGCCGCCGTCGCGATCAGCGCGATCCAGAGCTGCGCGCTCCCGGTCGCGCCGTGATCGTGATCGTGGCCGCGATCGTGCTCCGTCATCGCTTTACGGCTTTAACCGCCAGCGCCCCCAGCATCGCGCCGAACGTGATGAACGTGCGCGACTCGGCGCGCGCGATCACCGACGGATCGTAGGTGCCCGCATCGGTGCCGGCCGGCTGCGTCCGCGGGATGACCCGCGGCACCGCCGCGACGTAGGCGTCGAACGCGGCGCCGAAGGTGGAGCGCAGGTAGCGCTCTTCGTGCGGCACGACGATGCTGTAGACGGCGAGCATCGTGCCGAGCGCGCCGGCGATCAGCGCGGCGCGCTTGCCGGCGTCGTTCGCCCCGGTGAAGGCGATCGCGAAACCCGCCGCCGTGAGGAAGTTGCCGACGTAGAGCGGGTTGCGCACGTACGCGTAGGGCCCGGCGGTCACCAGCGCGGGCGCGGTGACGGCGTCGCCGCGCGTCGTCACGCCGGAGTAGCCGACGGCCCACGCGCGCACGCCCTCGCCCACGAACGCGAGCGGAAGGCCGAGCGCGATCGAGAGCGCGTCCGGTTTCCCGAGCGCCGCCAGGACGACGGCCGGCACGGCCAGCAGCTCGCCACGGCGGGCGAAGACGAATTCATCGAGCGCGTTCGATTCGCTCACGCGCGCACCGCCGCATAAGCGTCGCGCAGCGATGCATCGAGCGCATAGCGCGGCTCCCAGCCGGTGGCGGCTCGCAGTTTGCCGGCATCGCCGCTGAGGATCGGGAGGTCGGAGGGCCGCAGACGCTCCGGGTCGTCGCGAATTTCAACCGGAACGCGCGCAATGGTGATCAATTGCCGAAGTACCTCTCGAATGGCGACGGGACGCCCGCTACAGATGTTATACACCTCTCCGCTGCGCCCGTTTGCGATCAGCGCCGCGTAAGCGGCGGCGACGTCACGCACGTCGAGGAAATCGCGCTGGGCGTCGAGGTTGCCGACGTGCATTAAGCGCGGGCCGCCGGCGGCGATCGCCGCCAATTGCGCGGCGAAGGAGGCGACGACGAAGCGGGCGTCTTGGCCCGGTCCGATGTGGTTGAACGGCCGGGCGACGAGAACGTCGAGCCCGTACGCCCGGCTCCAAGCGAGCGCGCACGCCTCGGCCGCGGCCTTGCTCGCGGCGTAGGGGTTGCCCGGCCGCAACGGCGCCGCTTCGTCGAGCGGCATGCGCTCGGGGGCGTGGCGGCCGTAGACTTCGGCGCTGCTCACGATCAGCACGCGCGGCGCCGAGCCGCCGCGCTCGCGAACGGCGCGCACGGCCTCGAGCAGATGGACCGTGCCGGTCGCGTTGATCGCGAACGTTCCGAGCGGATCGGCGAGGCTCTGCGGCACGAAGGCCTGCCCGGCGAGGTGCACGATCGCATCGGGCGCGGCCGCGTCGACGACCGCACGCACCGCCTCGGGCGCGAGGATGTCGAGCGGCACGAACGGCGCGCCGTCGCGCGGTCCGCCGGCCGCGATCGGATCGTGCCCGGCAAGACGCAAGGCCGCGAGCAGATGGCCGCCGACGAAGCCGCTGGCGCCGGTGACGAGAACCCGCACGCGCTCAGACCGCGGCGAGCGGCCGCAAGCGGTCCAGGTCGGCGAGCACCATCGATTCGACAAGTTGCTCGAACGGCGTTTCGGGTTCCCAGCCGAGCTCCGCGCGCGCCTTGCGCGCATCGCCGACCAGCACGTCGACCTCGGCCGGACGGTAGAAACGCGGATCGATCACGACGTAGCGTTCCCAGTCCAAATCGGCGACCGCGAACGCGGCGCGCACGAAGTCGCCGACGCTGCGCGTCGCGCCGGTTGCGACCACGTAGTCGGCGGGTACGGTCTGTTGCAACATCAGCCACATCGCGCGCACGTAGTCGCCGGCGAAGCCCCAATCGCGGCGCGCGTCGAGATTGCCCAAGCGCAGTTCGGTCGCCAGGCCCAGTTTGATGCGCGCGACGCCGTCGGTGATTTTGCGCGTGACGAATTCTTTGCCGCGCCGCTCGGACTCGTGGTTGAAGAGGATGCCGCTCACCGCATAGAGATCGTAGGACTCGCGGTAGTTGATCGTGATCCAATGCCCGTAGAGTTTCGCGACGCCGTAGGGCGAGCGCGGATAGAATGCGGTGCGCTCGTCCTGCGGCACGGCTTGGACCTTGCCGAACATCTCGGAACTCGACGCCTGGTAGAACCGGATCGCCGGATCGACGCCGCGGATCGCCTCGAGCACGCGCGTCACGCCGAGCGCCGTGAATTCTCCCGTGAGCACCGGCTGGTCCCAGGACGTCGGGACGAACGATTGCGCGGCGAGGTTATAGACTTCGTCGGGCCGCACGCGGGCGACGATCGCGGTGATCGAGCTCTGGTCGAGCAGGTCGCCCGACACGAATTCGATCTCGTCGACGAGGTGCTGGATGCGCTCGTGCACGTCGGTCGACGTGCGGCGCGTCATCCCGACGACGCGATAGCCTTTGGCGAGCAGCAGCTCGGCCAGGTACGAACCGTCCTGGCCGGTGACGCCCGTGATGAGCGCGGTCTTCACGCCGGCGGCGGCGCGGACGACGTCGGCGGCGGCGCCTCGAGGATGCCGATCTGCGTGCCCGAATCGTCGAAGACGAACGACGTCTCGAACATCTCGGGGTGACCGTCGTCGTCGTTGACCTTCGACTGGATCAGCAGCCGGTGCATCGGTTTGCCTTGATGCTTGACGATGCCGGAATAGAAGTATTGCACGAGCGGGTGCGCCTTCTCGTCGAGCGGCGCAAGGCGTCCGCGTTGGACGAGCATCCCGAGCAGACGGTTCTGCAGCGCGAGCGGCAGCAGCCGCGCGGTATCGTCGGGCGAGAGGCGCACGCGCGTGAGGTCTTCGGCGGCTTTGTTCGTATCGGCGACCGGCTTGTCGGTGGTGTAGCGAATGATCGCATCCCAGTCGTCGGCCGGGATCCCGGTGAACTGCATGCCGTACCGCCACACGCGCCGGCCCTGATGTTGCACGTTATCTTGCCAGACCGTTTTTGCGCGCAAACGTACCGAGCGCTCCTCGATCTGGGCGCGCACTTCGAACTCTTTTTGCGCGACGTTCTCTTGGGTGAGAATGCAGCAGCCGCCACCGCTGAGGTCGAGCCCGATCGCCGGCTTGGCCGACTTCCCGTCGAGGCTGTACATGGCCCGGTAGGGGCGTCGCTTGCGCGGATACTTCCGCTTATTGACGTCCTTGCCGGTAAACCAAGCAAGCAACTCGGGCAGCATTTCGGTTGGTTTGCGAAGGCGCGGAGAAGTTCCGTTTACGTTTGGGCCAACCGGGAGCACACTGCTGCCCGCACCGCGGCGAGGTCGCCGTCGCTGCCGATCCAGTCGTCGATCGTCAGCGCGAAGATCAGCGTGCCGTGGCGGCGTGTCGCGACGTACCCTGCCAGCGCCCGCACGTGGCTCATCGAGCCCGTCTTCGCATAAACGCGTCCTTCGGCCGGGGTCCCGGTCATCAGATTGCGCAGATCGCCGCGCAGTCCGGCGACCGGGAGCGCGTCGAGCACGATGTCGTGGTACGGTCCCGTCCAATCGTGCGCGAGGATCGCGACCAGCGCGCGCGGCGTCATCCGGTTGTACTGCGAGAGCCCGCTGCCGTCGACGATTGTCAGGCTCGCAGGATCGACGCCGATGCTGCGCAGCCACGCCTGCTCGATGCCGACGCCGCCGGCCAAGGTTCCGGCGTGGTTCGCGGCGGCCACGTCGAGTTCGCGCACGAGCAGTTCGGCGATCAGGTTGTCGGAGGGCAGCCAGAGGTCGGCCAGCAGCCTCCGTAGCGGCTCGCCGTCGAGGTGCCAGATCACCTCGCCCGCCGGTCCCGCGCTGTAGGGCACGTCGACGACGCCGGGGATCGGACCGGCCGTCGCCGCGGGCGGAAGCACCTCGATGCCGCGGCTGCGCAAGGCGGCAGTGAAATACCGCAGCGCGAGCGCGTCGGGCTGATCGACCGCGACGTCGACGTGCGCGAGCGCGCCCTGCGGGACGTCGCCGGTCACGACGATGTCGCCGCACGGGCCCGCGTGGACGTCCGAAGTGTCGGGCCGGCCCGCCGGCACCGTGCGCGCGCGGTTGGTGAACGTGAGCAGCGTCGGTCCGGCGACGCAGCTGCCCGCCGGCGGGGCGAGCGGCACGAAGGGCGGCGGAAGCTGCAGCGCCGGCGGGTCGCCGAGCGCGGCAGCGGGCGCGAGCGTGAGCGCGAGGACGTTTTCCTCGAGCGGCAAGCCGTCGATCGCCGGCGCGTAGTCGGCCAGCGCGTCGTCGAACGACCAGCCTGGTCCGCGCCGGTCCGCCGGATCGGCGTGCGACTCATCGAGCGTCAACGCGGCGCGCGTTATGCCGGCTCGCCGCGCGGCGTCGGCGGCGGCATCGAGGTCGGCATCCCGCAAGAGCGGGTCGCCGCCGCCGCGCAGGGTCAGGGCGTCGCCGCCGCCACCGGCCAGCGGCGCCCGCGTCAGCTCGGTCGTGAAACGATAGTCCGGTCCGAGCCGCTCGAGCGCGGCGCTGCCGGTGACGAGCTTGAGCGTCGAGGCCGACTGGAACACCTGATCGGCGTTGCGCGCGTAGAGCACCTGGCCGCCGGTGGCATCGGTGACGAGCAGGCCGACGTGCGCCGACGTCAGCGTGGGTGCGCTCGCGACGATCCGGTCGAGGTCGCGCCCCAGGCCGGCCGCCGCGCCGGGCGTCCACGGGGCGCCCGATTGTGCCGGAACGGCCAAGGCCGCGGCGAGCGCGACGGCACGAAGAAGCATGGATGGCGGAGTGCGACGAGGGACGTCGGCGGTCTTTTTCGCAAAGACGGATGCGGTGAGCGAAAATTGGCGCGAGCGGCGCGTCCTGGTGACCGGCGCGACGGGGATCGTGGGCGCCTGGCTTTGCGAAGCCCTGCTCGAACGCGGCGCGACGGTCGTCGCGTTCGTTCTCGACGACGACCCGCAATCGCGCTTCTACCGCGAGGCCATCGACCGGCGCTGCCGGATCGTGCGCGGCGATTTGGCGCGGATCGAGGATTGCACGCGCGCGATCAACGTCCACGACGTCGACACGGTGTTCCACCTCGGCGCGCAGACGATCGTCGGCACGGCGCTGCGCGATCCGCTCGAGTGCTTTGAATCGAATATCCGCGGCACGTACAACCTGCTCGAAGCGGCGCGGCGGCTGGCGCCGCTCGTGCGCGCGTTCGTCGTCGCATCGAGCGACAAGGCCTACGGCGATTCGCCGGTGCTGCCGTACACCGAGGACATGCCGCTCAACGGCCGCCATCCGTACGACGTCTCGAAGAGCTGCACCGACCTGATCGCGCAGACCTACGCGCACACGTACGGACTGCCGGTGACGATCGCGCGCTGCGGCAACATCTACGGCGGGGGGGATTTGAACTGGAGCCGCATCGTACCGGGCACGATCCGCAGCCTGCTCGCGGGCGAGCGGCCCGTGCTCCGCAGCGACGGCGGCCCGATCCGCGACTACATCTACGTGGGCGACGTGGTCGATGCGTATCTGGCGCTGGCCGAAGCGACGCCGCGCGCCGGCATCGGCGGCGAAGCGTTCAACTTCAGCCCGCAAGCGGGCGCCAGCGTGCTGGAGATCGTCGGCGCGATCGGCCGCGTGATGGGCGTCGAACCGAACCCGCTCGTGCTCGCGACGGCGGAGATGGAGATTCGCGACCAGACGCTCGATGCGAGCAAGGCGCGCGAGCGCCTCGCCTGGACGGCGCGGTGGTCGCTCGACGCGGGCCTGCGCGAGACCGTCGCCTGGTACCGGAACTACTTGGCGGCGAAGTAGGCGTCGAGCGCGTGATCCCAGCGCGGTAGGCCGGCGATGCCGAGCGCGGCGAGCGTCGTGTTTTCCAGCGGAGAATAGAGCGGCCGCTGGACCGGATTGCCGAGCGATGCGTAGGTGACGGGCTCGAGCGGCGCATCGGCGAGGCCCGCCCGCGCGAAGGCGGCTTGGACGAATGTGTACCACGTGCACGCACCGGCGTTCGTGAGATGATGCGTGCCGTAGGCCTTGGCGTCGATCAGCGCGGCGAGCGCGTGCGCGACGTGCGGTGCGTACGACGGCGAGAACGTCACGTCGGCGACCATGCGCGTCGGTTCGCCGCGCCGCGCCTGCGCGAGCACGCGTTCGAGCAGGGGCGTCCCTTTGCTCGAGCTGCCGGCGGCGCAGAAGACGCCGCTCGTGCGCACCACGTAGTGCTTGGGCCCGCTGCGGCGCGCCAGTTGCTCGCCGGCCAGTTTGGAGACGCCGTAGACCGTGCGCGGATCGGGCGCGTCGGTTTCGATATACGGCCGGGTGGCGGTGCCATCGAAGACGTAGTCGGTGCTGATCGTCGCGAACGCGACGTCGCGCTCGGCGCACGCGCGCGCCAGCCGCTCGACGCCGAGCGCGTTGGCGGCAAACGCGCGCTCGGGTTCGCGCTCGCAGGCGTCGACGTTGTGGAACGCCGCGCAATTGATCGCGACGTCGTACGGCGCGGCGTCGAGCAGCGGTGCCGGGTCGCCGGCGGCGATGTCGTAGTCGGCGTGCGAGGGCGCATCGAGCGCGGTCCCCGCGAGTTCCGCGCGTAGCGCGGTGCCGAGTTGGCCCGAACCGCCGATCAGCAGGATCCGCTTCATGCGGCGGAGGTTCGCTTCGGCGCGGAGGCCAACCCCCGCGGCCATGGCGCTTCAGACTCGCGATACGACGCTCGCCGGCGCGCGGCTGTTCTTTCCCGACGTGTACGCGGACGCTCGCGGCTTCTTCAAAGAGACGTACTCGACCGTGAAGTACCGGGCGCTCGGTCTGGACGATACGTTCGTGCAAGATAGCGTCTCGTTCTCGCACCGTAACGTGATCCGCGGCCTGCACGGCGATCCCGAAATGAGCAAACTGATCACGGTGCTGCGCGGCGCGATCTGGGACGTGATCGTCGACGTCCGCCGCGATTCACCGACGTTCCTGAAATGGGAAGGCTTCGATCTGAGCGAGCACAACCACGTGCAGCTCTACATCCCCAAGGGCTACGCGCACGGCTTTCTCGCGCTCACCGAAGACGTCGTCTTCGCGTACAAGCACGGCGCGCTGCACGACCCCGCGCGCGAGTTCGCCTACCGCTGGAACGACCCGACGTTCGCAATCGCGTGGCCCCTCACGGGCGAACCGATCCTCTCCGCGAAGGACGCCGCAGCACCGCTGTTCGTGCGGTGATAAGGAAATACGCGCGCCCTTGCCGCAGTAGTGCGCGCGCTACGCTCGGGATGACGGTACGTGCGCGCCCT
>Ga0302279_10006943_pt1 | contig 11785 bp, 8 predicted proteins | sample III_Bog_N3_3_FD_194541 | JGI IMG/M metagenome (GOLD analysis project Ga0302279, IMG submission 194541) | Peat permafrost microbial communities from Stordalen Mire near Abisko, Sweden - III_Bog_N3_3 | ecosystem: Environmental > Terrestrial > Soil > Wetlands > Peat | place: Sweden: Abisko...
CTGACGGCGGCGAGGTCGAGCCCGAGGATCTCGGCCAGTCGTTCGCGCATCGCCTGGCGGTGGGGTTTGATCTTCGGCGCCTCGCATATCAGCGTCACGTCGACATTGATCACCCGGCCGCCCCGGGCCGCCACCAGCTCAACCGCGTGGGTGAGGAACCGGTCGGAGCTGGCCCCTTTCCAGCGCGGATCGGTGGGCGGGAAGTGGTCGCCGATATCGCCCTCGCCGATGGCCCCCAGGATGGCGTCGGTGAGCGCGTGCAGACCGGCGTCGGCGTCGGAGTGGCCGACCAGGGCGTGGCTGTGGGCGATCTCGACGCCGCAGAGGATCACCCGGTCGCCCGGGCCGAAGCGGTGGGCGTCGTAGCCCTGGCCGATGCGGGTGACCCGCGCCGCGCCGGCGAGCAGTTCGGCCATGGCGAAGTCCTCCACATAGGTCAGCTTGGCGAGGGCGGGATCGCCGGGGACCAGGGTGACCGCGCCGCCCGCGCGTTCGACCACCATCGCCTCGTCGGTGGGCTCTTCGCCCTGCGGCCAGGCGGCGAAGGCGGCGTTGAGCGCGCCGAGGCGGAACCCCTGCGGCGTCTGCGCCCGCCAGAGGCCGGCGCGCGACGGTGTCTCGACGATCGCCTGACCGGGTCCCTCGCGCTTCAGGGTATCGGCCAGCGGCAGGGCGAGGATGGCGGCCGGCGCCGACTCCAGCGCGGCCAGCAGCCGGCCGATCGCCTCGCCGGTCAGCAGGGGACGGGCGGCGTCGTGGATCAGCACCACGGTCTCGTCATCTCCGGCGAGAGCGGCCAGGCCGTTGCGCACGGATTGCGAGCGGGTCTCGCCGCCGGCGACGGCCCGCCAGCGCGGCAAGCCGGCGAGGGCGTCGGCGGCAAGGTCGGCGGCGTCCTGGGCGATCACCACCACCACCTCGTCGGCGCCGGCGGCGAGGAACGCCTCCACCGACCAGCGCACGGCCGGTTTGCCCGCCACCGCGCGCCACTGTTTCGCCCCGCCGGGACCGGCCCTGGTCCCCGAGCCGGCGGCCACGACCACGGCTTCAAATCTCATGGGCCGTTTTCTTAAGTGACTGAGCCCGCAAGTCCAGGCTTTACGGCGCCGCAACATGTGCCTAAAAAGGTGGCGATGGGGGTGTGCATAAAATGAGCATTGTACGCGGGACCGCCGCGGCATGACCGACAGTCGGACTAGATTGCTGCCTGGCAAGGCGGCGTTGGACACGCTGAAGGCCACTGCCTTCGACCTGATTCCCGAGCCGGCCATGGTGGTCGACCGCGACGGCGCGCTGGTGGCGGTGAACGAGGCGGCCGAGGCGTTGTTCGGCCAGGGCCTGGCGCTGCTGGCCCGCGGGCGGTTCAAGGCGGCGTTGCCCGCCGACTCGGCCCTGGTGATCCTGATCAACCGGGCGCTGGCCGCCGAAGGAGCGGTGCGCGAACGCGGCATCGAGATCGCCCTCTTCGGCCATCCGCCGTTCGAGGCTGATGGCGCGGCCGCATCCCTCGGTGACGGCGCGGTGCTGCTGACCCTGCACGTGCGCGGCGGGGCGCTTGGGGTGGATCGGGCCAGCGACGTCGCCGGGCTTCGCTCGGTGGTCGGCCTTGGCCGCATGCTGGCGCATGAGATCAAGAACCCGCTGGCCGGCATCCGCGGCGCGGCGCAGTTGCTGAAGACCGGGGCCAAGCCCGACGATGCGCCGCTGGCGCAGCTGATCGTCGACGAGACCGACCGGGTGCGCCGGCTGGTCGACCGGATGGAGGCGTTCTCCGACGATGTCGCGCCGGAGCGGACGCCGGTGAACATTCACCAGGTGCTGGACCGGGTGCGGGCGCTGGCGGCCAACGGAGTCGCCGAAGGGCTGACGCTGAAGGAAAGCTTCGATCCGTCGCTGCCGCCGGTGTGGGGCGACGAAGACCAGTTGATCCAGATCTTCCTCAACCTGGTCAAGAACGCCGCCGAGGCCGCCCACGGGCGTCGGGACGGGCGGGGCGAGGTGCTGATCTCCACCGCCTTCCGGCACGGCGTCCGCGTCCGCGCCGGCGAAGGCAAGGCCGCCCACGGCGCGCCGTTGGAAGTACGGGTGCAGGACAATGGACCGGGCGTCCCCGGCCAGCTGCGCGACCATCTGTTCGAGCCCTTCGTCACCACCAAGACGCACGGCGCCGGCCTCGGCCTGGCGCTGGTCGCCAAGCTGGTCGCCGGTCACGGCGGCCTGATCGATTTCGAGTCCGAGCCCGGACGAACCAGTTTCCGCGTCCTCCTGCCAGTTGCCCCGGCGGCGAACGCTACCGAGGTTTTTTAAGATGAGCGCCCAGCCGCAGAAGATTCTGATCGCCGACGACGATTCCTCGATCCGATTGGTGCTCAGCCAGGCGTTCAGCCGGCTGGGGTATCAGGTGCGCGCCACAGGCAACGCCACCACCCTCTTGAAATGGGTCACCGATGGCGAAGGTGATCTGGTCATCACCGACGTGGTCATGCCCGACGAGAACGTCTTCGACGTGCTGCCGCGGATCCGCAAGCAGCGGCCGAAGCTGCCGGTGATCGTGATGAGCGCCCAGAACACCCTGCTCACCGCCGTCGGCGCGGCCGAGATCGGGGCGTTCGACTATATCCCCAAGCCCTTCGACCTCGACGACATGACCGCGACCGCCCGCCGCGCCCTGGCCCGGCCCGCCGACACCGAGGCGGCGCGGGCGCAGGCCAGGGCGATGCGCGACGAACGCCTGCCGCTGATCGGCCGCTCGACGCCGATGCAGGAGGTCTACCGCACCATCGCCCGGCTGGTCGGCGCCGACCTGACGGTGCTGATCCTGGGCGAAAGCGGCTCGGGCAAGGAGCTGGCGGCGCGGGCGCTGCACGACCTCGGCCGTCGCCGCGACGGCAAGTTCGTCGGCATCAACCTGGCCGCGGTCCCCCGCGAGCGGGTCGAAACCGAGCTGTTCGGCAAGGGCGAGGGCGACTACGGCAAGCTGGTCGAGGCCGACGGCGGCACGCTGTTCCTGGACGAGATCGGCGATATGCCGCTGGACGCCCAGACCCGGCTGCTCCGGGTGTTCGACGGCGCCGATCCGGCGATCAATCCGCGCACCGGCCGCAAGCCCAACGTGCGGGTGATCGCCGCCACCAACCGCGACCTGCGCGGGCTGATCCGCGAGGGGCTGTTCCGCGAAGATCTCTACTTCCGCCTCAACGTCGCGCCCCTGCGCCTGCCTCCCTTGCGCGAACGCACCGACGACATCCCCGATCTGGCCGGCGCCTTCCTGCTGCGCGCCAACCGCGAGGGCCTGCCGGCCAAGACCATCGACGCCGGGGCGCTGGAGCGGCTGAAGACCCACGCCTGGCCGGGCAATGTCCGCGAGCTGGAGAACCTGATCCGGCGGATCTGCGCCCTCTACGCCGAGGAGACCATCACCGCCCGGATCATCGAGCGGGAGCTATCGGAACACACCACCAGCGCGCCCGGCGAGACCGGCCCGGTGACCTTGTCGACCCTGGTCGAGCGGCACCTGACCTCCTATTTCGCCGACCAGCCCGACGGCGTGCCCCCAGCCGGGCTCTACGACCGAATCCTTGAGGACGTGGAGCGGCCGCTGATCCAGCTGACCTTGGCCGCGACCCGGGGCAACCAGGTGCGCGCCGCCGAGGTGCTGGGCCTTAACCGCAACACCCTGCGCAAGAAGATCCAGGATCTGGGCGTGGAGATGGTCCGTGGGCGGCGCTGAGCCGCTTGCCGGCGGTCGCTGACGCAGATCGGCCACAAGACTGTTGAGTTTGGGGCACAGGCGCCTAGGCTAGGGGGCATGGAGTCCGAAGCAACACTGCCGCGGCCGGCGCCGACGTCGCTCGTCGGCGGCTGGCTGAGCCGGCTGGACAGCGCGCCGGTGATCGGGGCGGGCTACGCCGTGGCCGCCGCCCTGACCGCGGCCGCCGTCGGCCTGGGCTCATCGCCGTCGCTCTCCGGACCGCTGGGGCCGGCCAGCCCGCTGGTGCTGACCCTGCTGGCGATCAACCTGGTGCTGATCCTGATGCTGGGGGCGGTGATCGGCCGCCGGGTGCTGGGCCTGCTGGGCGAGCAGTCGGAAGACGCGGGCGCCCGGCTGCACCTGCGCTTCGTCGCCCTGTTCGCCCTGGCGGCGGTGACTCCGGCGCTGATCGTGGCGCTGTTCTTCGGCGTGCTGGTCACCCGGGGCGTCGAGAGCTGGTTCAACGACCGGGTGCAGTCGGTGGTGGAGAACTCCGCCACGGTCGCCCGCTCGTACCTCGAAGAGCAGAAGTTCTACATCCGCGACCACGCCTTCCTGCTGGCCCGGGATCTCAACACCGCCGGGCCGTCGGAACTGGCCCAGTCACCGGTGGCGTTCTCGCAGTATCTGGCCCAGCAGACCGCCGACAACGGCTTCGTCGCCGCCTATGTGATCGACGGCCAGGGCCGGGTGCTGGGCAGCGCCAGGGTGGGCGATTCGCCGCCGTTCCTGACCCCGCCGGCGGAGACCTTCCGCGAGGCCGACCAGGGGGACGAGGTCGAGGAGACGTCGTTTGAGCGCGCCGACCTGTTCCGGGCGCTCTACCGCCTGCGGGCCTTCCCGGAGGCCTATCTCTATGTGGTCCGGCCGGTGGAGCGGGGGGTGTTCAGCCACCTGCGCGAGAGCATCGACTCGGTGGCCGCCTACCAGAAGGCCAAGGCCAGCCGCTCGGAGATCCAGGCCGGCTTCGCGCTGATCTATGCGGAGGCGGTGCTGGTGGTGCTGCTGGGGGCGGTGTCGTTCGGCATGTCGGCGGCCAACAGCATCGCCGGACCGGTGGCGCGGCTGGTGCAGGCCGCTGGCAAGGTCTCCGGTGGCGATCTGACCGTGCGCGTCGATACGCATTCGGATCCTGAGGAAATCGCCGTCTTGTCCCGTGCGTTCAACAGGATGACCAGCGATCTTGAGACGCAGCAACGGGCCCTGGTGACCGCCCACAAGGAAGCGGAATCCCGCCGCCAGTTCGTCGAGACCATGTTGTTCGGGGTCAGCGCCGGGGTGATCGGGCTCGATAGGGCCGGGCGGATCTCGGTGGTCAACCGCCAGGCCGGCAGCCTGCTGGAGCTGCCCGCGGCCCGGGTCGGCCGGCCGCTGAAGGAGCTGGCGCCGGAGTTCCAGGAGGTGGTCGACCGGGCCGCCGGCAGCGGACTGGAGGCCGAGGAGGATGTGGACGTGGTCCGCGGGGCGGAGTCCCGACGCCTGCGGCTGCGGGTCAGCCACAGCCCCGACGGCCTGGTGCTGACCTTCGACGACATCACCCGCCTGGTCGCCGCCCAGCGCAACGCCGCCTGGAAGGACGTCGCCCGAAGGATCGCCCACGAGATCAAGAACCCGCTGACCCCGATCCAGCTCTCCGCCGAGCGTCTGCGGCGCAAATACCGCAAGGAGATCACCGCCGACCTGGAGACCTTCGATCGCTGCACCGAGACGATCATCCGCCAGGTGGGCGATATCGGGCGGATGGTCGACGAGTTCTCCGCCTTCGCCCGAATGCCGGCGCCGAAATTCGCCGATCATGACGCCGCGGAGCTGCTGCGCCAGGCGGTGTTCACCCAGCGGGTGGCCGATCCGGACACCCAGATCGAGATCGTCGAGCCGCTGCCGGCGGCGACCATCACCTGCGACGATCGGATGATCGGCCAGGCGCTGGCCAATATCCTGAAGAACGCCGGCGAGGCCATCTCCGCCCGCCGCGCCGAGCCGGGCGCGCCGCCTGGGCGGATGGTCGCGCGCCTGACCGCCGAAGACGGCCAGGTCGGCTTCGAGATCGAGGACAACGGCGTTGGGCTACCGTCCCGCGACCGCGACCGGCTGACCGAGCCTTATGTGACCACCCGCGAGAAAGGCACTGGCCTCGGCCTGGCGATCGTCAAGCGGATCATGGAGGAACATGGGGGCGAACTGGTGATGACCGACGCCAGCCGGACACCCGGGGCCCGGGTGACCTTGCGGCTGCCGGGCCACGTCGACGCAGTGAACCGGAAGGCGCCCAGCGCCGCGCCGGCTTTGAAGGACGCCTGAGCATGAGTGACATTCTGATCGTCGACGACGAGGCCGATATCCGCGAACTGGTTGCGGGCATCCTCGCCGACGAGGGCTATTCCGTCCGCACCGCCGGCGACTCCGAGCAGGCGCTGGCGGCCGTCGGCGCGCGCCGCCCCTCGCTGCTGGTCCTAGACATCTGGATGCAGGGCGGCGGCATGGACGGGCTGGAACTGCTCGACCTGATCAAGGAGCTCGACCCGGACCTGCCGGTGATCATGATCTCCGGCCACGGCAACATCGAAACCGCGGTCAGCGCCATCAAGCGCGGCGCCTACGACTTCCTGGAGAAACCGTTCAAATCCGATCGGCTGTTGCTTCTGGTGGAACGGGCCATCGAGGCGGCGTCGCTGAAGCGCGAGAACCGTCGCCTGCGCACCCTGACCGCCGCTCCGGCGGGTTATCCCGGGGGCTCGGCCGCCGCCCAGCAACTGCGCCAGATGATCGCCAAGGTCGCCGGGGCCAACAGCCGGGTGCTGATCACCGGCCCGGCCGGCGCCGGCAAGGAGACCTCGGCCCGGCTGATCCACGCCGCCAGTCCCCGGGCCAAGGGCGAGTTCGTGGCCGTCAGCGCCGCCGGCATGACCCCCGAGCGGCTGGATTCGGAGCTGTTCGGCGAGGAGGGCGAGAACGGCCGTCCGCGCAAGATCGGGGTGTTCGAGCGCGCCCACGGCGGCACGCTCTACATCGACGAGGTCGCCGACATGCCGCGCGAGAGCCAGGGACGCATCCTGCGGGTGCTGGTCGACCAGCGGTTCCGACGGGTCGGCGGCGACACCGACGTGCAGGTGGACGTGCGGGTGATCTCATCCAGCTCCCGAGACCTGCGCGAGGAGATCGCCTCCGGCCGGCTGCGCGAGGACCTCTATCATCGCCTCAACGTCGTGCCCCTGCGCGTCCCCGGCCTCGAGGAGCGGCGCGAGGACATTCCGGAGCTGATCAACGACTGCATGACCCTGATCGCGGCGGCCTCCGGCCTGCCCAGGCGGGTGCTGGCGGACGACGCCGTCGCCACCTTGCAGGTGCAGGCCTGGCCCGGGAACGTCCGCCAGCTGCGCAACATCGTCGAGCGGATCCTGATCCTGGCCCCCGGCGACCCGTCCGAGCCGATCACCGCCGACATGCTGCCGCCGGACGCCACCTCGCAGCCGCCGACCGGCGGCCTGGGCGCCGAGCGGATCATCGCCCTGCCGCTGCGCGAGGCGCGCGAGTTGTTCGAGCGGGAGTATCTGGACGCCCAGATCATGCGCTTCGGCGGCAATATCTCGCGCACGGCGGCGTTCATCGGCATGGAGCGCTCGGCCCTGCACCGCAAGCTGAAGTCGCTGGGTTTCGGCGGCGCCAGAGCCCTGGAAGAAGTGGAGGAAGGATGATCCTACTACGCGCTACGCGCTCCGAAGGACTTATGCTCCGAAGCTCCCTCTGGAGCGAAGGAGTATGAGCCGCGTCGCCTATGTGAACGGACGGTACGTGCCGTTCGCGGACGCCAGCGTCCACGTGGAGGATCGCGGCTTCCAGTTCGCCGACGGCGTCTATGAGGTCTGGTCGGTGCGCGGGGGTCGCCTGAACGACGCCGACGGGCATTTCGACCGGCTGGACCGGTCGCTGGGCGAACTCGCCATCGACCCGCCGATGTCCCGGGGCGCGCTGAAGGTGGTGCTGAAGGAGACCATCCGGCGCAACCGAATCCGCGACGGCCTGCTCTATCTGCAGGTCACCCGCGGCCAGCCGTCACTGCGCCAACGACCGCGCGACAGCACCTTCCCCGACCCCTGGACCCCGCCCAGCGTCGTGGCCACCGCGCGCTCGGTGAGCGCCGCCGGCGCCGAAGCGCGCGCCGAGCAGGGCGTGGCGGTGATCACCACCCCGGAGACGCGCTGGGCGCGTTGCGACATCAAGACCGTCGGCCTGCTGCCCAATCTGCTCGCCAAGCAGAAGGCCAAGGACGCCGGCGCTACCGAGGCCTGGTTCGTCGACGACCTGGGACTGGTCACCGAGGGCGCCTCATCGAACGCCTGGATCGTCGACAAGGACGGCGTCCTGCGCACCCGCGACACCCAGGCCAACATCCTGCGCGGCATCACCCGCAAGACCCTGCTGGGGGTGATGGCCGGCGAGGGGCTGAAGGTCGAGGAACGGCCGTTCTCGCTGGACGAGGCAAAACAAGCCAAGGAAGCCTTCATTACGGGCGCCGGAACCCTCGTTCTGCCCGTTGTGAGCATCGATGGTGCGCCAGTCGGCGACGGCAAGGTTGGACCGGTGGCGAAACGGCTCCGGCGGCTCTATATCGAGGAGGCGAGGCGGACGGCGATCTGAACCCGGCCGCCGGTACGTATCACTGATGTGTGGCGGCGTTGGGCCGCCGGCAAAAACAACAGGGGATCAACCCGATGAGCATGACAACCGCGGAGAAGAAGCAAAATCTCCAGGACACCTTCCTCAACAGCGTGCGTCGCTCCAAGACGCCACTCACCATCTTCCTGGTGAACGGCGTGAAGCTGCAGGGCGTGGTCAGCTGGTTCGACAATTTCTGCGTCCTGCTGCGGCGGGACGGTCAGTCGCAACTGGTCTACAAGCACGCCATTTCCACCATCATGCCGGCCCAGCCCGTCCAGCTCTACGAGCCGGGGCCTGACGAGAACGATTGAAATCCAATAGCTTAGACCGAACTGCTCCGGTCCAAACCGCCCTAGTCCTGCACCCGGACCGAGGGCGGCAGGGAAACCTGCGCCATGTCCAGGCCCGGCTGGCGGAGGCCGTCGGCCTGGCCGAGGCGCTCGACCTGAAGATCGACCAGGCGATCGTCGCGCCCCTGCGCGCGGCGACGCCCGCGACCCTGCTGGGCGCCGGCAAGGTGGCCGAGATCGGCCGCATCGTCGAGGAACACGAACTGGACGTGGTGGTGGTCGACGACGCCCTGTCGCCGGTCCAGCAACGCAACCTCGAGCGCGCCTGGAAAGCCAAGGTGATCGACCGCACCGGCCTGATCCTGGAGATCTTCGCCCGCCGCGCCCGCACCCGCGAGGGCAAGCTGCAGGTGGAGCTGGCGCGGCTGGAATACGAGCGCTCGCGGCTGGTGCGCACCTGGACCCACCTGGAGCGCCAGCGCGGCGGCTTCGGGACCATGGGCGGTCCCGGCGAAACCCAGATCGAGACCGACCGGCGGCTGCTGGACCTGAAGCTGAAGAGCTTGAAGCGCGAGCTGGTCGAGGTGCGCCGCACCCGCACCCTGGCCCGGCAGGCGCGCAAGCGCACCCCGTTCCCGGCCGTGGCCCTGGTCGGCTACACCAACGCCGGCAAGTCGACCCTGTTCAACCGGCTGACCGACGCCAAGGTCGAGGCGCGGGACATGCTGTTCGCGACCCTCGATCCAACCCTTCGACGGCTGAAGCTGCCCGGGGGCCGGCCGGCGATCCTCTCCGACACCGTCGGCTTCATCTCCGACCTGCCGCATGAGCTGGTCGAGGCGTTCCGCGCCACGCTGGAGGAGGTCAAGGAAGCCGACATCGTGCTGCACGTGCGCGATATCGCCAGCCCCGAGACCGAGGCGGAGGCCGGCGACGTGCGCACGGTGCTGGCGGAGCTCGGCGTCGGCGGCGAGGACTCCGTCCAGCGGGTGATCGAGGTCTGGAACAAGATCGACCTGCTGCCGGACGAGGCGCGGGCGTTCCTGAGGGAGCGCGAGACGCGCGAGCGCGGCGGCGCTGTCGCCGTCTCGGCGGTGACCGGCGAAGGCTGCGATCGGCTGCTGGCGCGGGTGGCGTCGCTGGTCGACGAGGGGCCGCTGGTGACCATTTCCCTCGATCCCGGCGACGGCGAGGGGCTGGCCTGGCTCTATCGCCACGGCCGGGTGCTGGACCGCGAGGAAGGCGAGGGGGCGGTGGTGCTGCACGCCCGCCTGGACCTGGCCGCCCTCAACCGTTTCGAGCGCCTGCGCCCGCTGGCCGTGGCGGCCTCAGCGGCGGAGTAGGCGTCAGCGTTCCTGCTTTGTTCTTGACGCTCGAACGCTGTTGCGCCAGGGTGCGGGCAGGGGAGAACGACCATGGTCGAGAGGCTTTCGGCGGAACGGTTCGAGGCGGCGCGGGCGTTCATCGAGCGCGAGGGGCGCCCGCTGGAGGTCGCGCTGCTCCGCCAGGGCATGGGCGTCGGCGGCGCCGAGGCGGTGCTGGAGGCGCTGGCGGCGTTCCAGAATCCAGACGGCGGTTTCGGCCATGGGCTGGAGACCGACATGACCAGCCCGGCTTCGACCGCCATCGCCACCAGCATCGGCCTGCGCCTGCTGATCCGGGTCGGCGCGCCGGCCGGGCATCCGATGGTCGCTGGGGCGCTTCGTTGGCTGGACGACAATCTGGACCGGGAGCTGGGTGTCTGGTGGATCGTCGGGCCCGGCGTTGAGCTGGCGCAGCACGCGCCGTGGTGGGGCTGGTCGGTGGACATGATCGGCTCTGACAGCATCGCCGGGGCCAAGCTGGGTTTCGGGTTCAACCCGACCGCCGAGCTGCTGGGTCAGCTCTATCACTACGGGTCGCCGACGACCTCGGCGGTGACCGTGATCGCCGAGCGGCGGATGCGCCAGACCGTGGCCGAGACGCCGGTGATCGAGAGCGCCTACGACCTGAAATGCGCCATCCGACTGGCGGAGACGCCGCAGACGCCGGCCGATCTGCGCGGGGCGCTGACCACCCTGGTGCGTGGCTCGACCGCCGCCCACGACCCCAACGACGAGCACGCGCCCGTGCTGGAACTGGCCACGCGTCCGGACAGCCTGGTGGCCGATCTGGTGGCTCACCGGGTCGACGGCGCGGTTGCCGATTTGATCGCCGGCCAGCAGCCGGACGGCGGCTGGACCACCTTCTGGGACTGGAGCTTCGTCGACGCCGCCGCCTGGGCCAAGGCCCAGCGCGACGCCCGCGGCTGGATCACCCGCGAGACGATCGAGACGCTGAGAGCGTGGGGGCGGGTGGAGAAACGTTAGCCAACAAGTCCGCAAACAACCGCTCATCCGGCGAAAGCCGGGATGAGCGGCTCATTCTCGGGTGGTGGAGCGTTCCGCCGCCTTCGCCTCGTCCCACAGCGCGTCCATCTCCGCCAAATCCGACGCTTCCGGCGAGGAGCCGCGTTCGGCCAGGCGCTGCTCGATATATTTGAACCGGCGGACGAACTTGTCGTTCGTGCCGCGCAGCGCCGCTTCCGGATCGACCTCCAGCTCGCGGGCGAGGTTGGCGCAGACGAACAGCACGTCGCCCAACTCGTCGCGCGCCTTGTCCTTGTCGCCGGCGGCGATCTCGGCTTCCAGCTCGGCCACTTCCTCGTGCAGCTTGGCCAGCACCTCCTTGGCCGAGGGCCAGACGAAGCCGACCCGGGCGACCCGGGACGAGAGCTTCACCGCCCGGGTGAGGGCGGGCAGCGCCACCGGCACGTCGTCCGTCAGGCTGGCCACCGTGCCGCCGGCCTTGGCCGCGCGCTCGCCGGCCTTGATCGTCTCCCAGGCCCGGGTCTGTTCGGCGGCGTCGCGATGGACCACCTCGCCGAACACATGCGGGTGGCGGCGAACCATCTTGTCGTTGATCGCCTCGGCGACGGCCGCGAAGTCGAAGGCGCCCTGTTCCTCGGCCATGCGGGCGTGGAACACCACCTGCAGCAGGAGGTCGCCGAGTTCGTCCCGCAGGTCGCTCAGGCTGCCGCGCTGGATGGCGTCGGCCACCTCATAGG
>Ga0302279_10006946_pt1 | contig 11783 bp, 12 predicted proteins | sample III_Bog_N3_3_FD_194541 | JGI IMG/M metagenome (GOLD analysis project Ga0302279, IMG submission 194541) | Peat permafrost microbial communities from Stordalen Mire near Abisko, Sweden - III_Bog_N3_3 | ecosystem: Environmental > Terrestrial > Soil > Wetlands > Peat | place: Sweden: Abisko...
GTGGGCGTGCGGGTGGTCCGCCGCCGGTGACGGCTCCGTCGGCCGACGTGCCGACCCGACGGGCGTTCCTGTCCCTGGGCTCCAACCTGGGCGACCGTGCCTCCCATCTGCGGCGGGCGGTCGCCCAGCTCCGAGCGGGCAGCGACCCCGCCGTCACCGCGGTGTCCCAGGTGTACGAGACCGATCCGGTGGGAGGACCCGAGGGGCAGGACGCCTTCCTCAACCTGGTGGTCGAGTTGGCCGTCCCCGTGGGCAGCGACCCGTACCGTCTCCTCGAGCAGTGCCACCGGCTGGAGGCGGCCGCCGGCCGGGTGCGCACGGTGCGATGGGGCCCGCGGACCCTGGACGCGGATGTGATCTGGATCGACGGAGTGGTGCTGGACGACCCGGACCTGACCGTGCCGCACCCCCGCTGGCGTGAGCGACGGTTCGTCCTGGCCCCGCTGGCGGAACTGGCACCCGACCTGGTGGGGGCGGACGATCTCGATGCTGCTGGCGGAGTGGTGCGGGTGGTGGGTATGGTCTGAGGAGCAGTTCCTGGATTTCCTGATGCGAACGGCACCCTACGGGGGCTGGAACGTCGAAAGGGGTCTCGTGACCACATTCCGTGTACTCGGACCGGGCCGTGCCGGCCGGTCGTTGATGGCAGCGCTGGACGCTGTCGGGGGCTATCGCTCACTGGGCGCCTGGGGGCGGGACCGTTCGCCGCGGGATGCCGCCCACGGTGTCGATCTGCTCTTCATCACCACACCGGACGACGTCGTCGCCGACGTGGCCGCGGCGGTGCGGCCGGTGGACTCGACCGCGGTGATCCACCTGTCGGGCTCCCTCGGACTCGACGTCCTCGATGGCCATGCGCGCCGTGGGTCCCTGCACCCTCTGGTGCCGCTGCCCACGCCGACGATCGGAGCCGAACGGCTGCGCTCGGGGATCACCCTCACCGTGGCCGGCGATCCGGCGGCCCGGTCGGTGGCCGAGGCGCTGGGAGGCAACGTGGTGGAGGTGGACGACGCCGCCCGCGCCGCCTACCACGCTGCCGCGGTGATCGCCTCCAACCATCTGGTGGCCCTCATGGGGCAGGTGGAGCGTGTGGCCGCCACCGCCGGTCTGCCGCTCGGTGCCTTCGCCGGGCTGATGCGGGCCGCGGCGGACGATGCCCTGGCCCTCGGTCCCCGTCAGGCGCTGACCGGTCCGGCCGCCCGGGGCGACTGGGACACCGTCGAGCGGCACCGCGCGGCGATCGCCGGCATGGCGGCGCCCCGGACCGAGTTGGCCGGGTACGACGCCATGGTGGCCCTCGCCCGACGCCTCTCACTGGATGCGGCCGAGGACCTGGACGACGCCGTCCCGGCCCCATCGGACGCAGCACTCGAGGCCGCGACCGAGCAGGTCGCATGACCACGGTCACGGCAGATCCCGGCGTCGTGTCGGCGGCCGACACCGTGGCGGTGTGCGACACGGTGGCCGCGTATGCGACTCGGCTGGATGCCGAGCGCCTCGCCGGGCGGACCGTGGGCGTGGTGCTCACCATGGGGGCACTCCACGACGGTCACGCCTCCCTGATCCGGCGGGCCGCCGCCGAGTGCGACGTGGTGGCCGTCTCGGTATTCGTGAACCCGACCCAGTTCGCCGAGGCCGCCGACCTGACCAACTACCCCCGCACGCTCTCGGCCGACCTGGAGGTGGCGACGCGGGCCGGTGCGTCGGTGGTCTTCGCCCCCCCGGTCGACGAGATGTACCCGGGATGGCCCACGGTCCCGGCGACGACGGTCACGGTCCGGACGGCGACCGACCGCTGGGAGGGCGTGTCGCGCCCCGGGCACTTCGACGGAATGTCCACCGTGGTGGTCAAGCTGCTGTCGGCCTCGGGCAGGTGCCGCACCTACTTCGGCGAGAAGGACTTCCAGCAGCTGGCCGTGGTGCGACGGGTGGTACGAGATCTGTCGCTGCCGGTGGAGGTGGTGGGGTGCGAGACGATCCGCGAAGCGGACGGGCTCGCCCTGTCGAGTCGCAACGTGCGCCTCTCCGGCGACGAACGGTCCGCTGCCGTGTGCCTGTCCCGCGCCCTGCGCGCCGGCGCACGTGCCCTGTCCGCCGGCGCCGATCGCGGCGGGGTGGAACGGGCGATGTCCGAGGTCGTCGCCAGGGAGCCCCTGGTGACCCTGGACTACGCCGCCTGCGTGGATGCCGACGATCTGGAACCGGCGACGGCAACGGGAGGGGGGTCCCCCCTGCGTCTCCTGATCGCCGCCACGGTCGGTCCGGTGCGTCTCATCGACAACCTGGATCCGCGCCGTCCGGACACGCTCCACCTGGATGTGCGCCGTCCGGATACGCGCACGCCGTGAGTGTGGCGAGTGCCCCCGGGCCCCTGGACGTCCTGGTGCTCGGCAGTGGGGTGGCAGGGTTGTCGGCCGCGGTACGCCTGGCCGCGCCCCTCTCCCCGAGCGGCGATGCGTCCGGCGGGGGTGACGGCCTTCGGGTGGGTGTGCTGACCAAAGCGGAGCTGTCCCAGTCGGCGACCCGATGGGCCCAGGGCGGGGTCGCGGCCGTACTCGGGGGTGACGAGGACTCGACCGATCTGCACCTGGCCGACACGCTGGCGGCGGGGGCGGGCCTGTGCGACGCGGACGCGGTGCGCGTGCTGGTGGACGAGGGACCGTCCCGGGTGCACGAGTTGATCGCCATGGGGGCCGTCTTCGACCGGCAGCCCGGGGGTGCCCTGGCGCTGGCCCGCGAAGGCGGACACTCGACGGCACGGGTCGTCCACGCGGGCGGGGCGGCCACCGGGGCCGAGGTGGAGCGGGCCCTGGTCGATGCCACCCGGGCATCGGCAGCCGCGGTCATGGAGGAGTGGTTCGCGCTCGACCTGCTGATCGAACAGGGTCGCTGTCGGGGCGTCGTCGCCCTCCGCGCCGACGGAGCACGGGTCGAGGTGCGGGCCACGCACACCGTCCTGGCCACCGGGGGCGCGGGACAGGTCTTCGCCGTGACCACCAATCCGGCCGAAGCCACCGGGGACGGGCTGGCCATGGCCCTGCGTGCCGGGGTGCCGGTGGCCGACGTCGAGTTCATGCAGTTCCATCCGACCGCGCTCCACCATCCGGCCATGCCCCGACCCCTCCTGTCCGAAGCCCTGCGGGGCCATGGTGCACTCCTGCGCGATGCCAGGGGCGACCGGTTCGTGGACGAGCTCGCCCCTCGGGACGTGGTCAGCAGAGCGATGGCCGAGCGCATGCACGACCAGGGCGTCGACAGTCTCTGGTTGGACGCCACCGCACTTGCCTCGTTCGACGAACGCTTCCCCACCATCAGCGCCTCCCTGGCCGCCATCGGTCTCGATCCGTCGACCGACTGGCTGCCCATCGCTCCGGCCGCCCACTACCTGTCGGGTGGCGTGTTGACCGACCTGTGGGGCGCGACGGCCCTGCCCGGACTGTGGGCCGCCGGTGAGGTCGCGTGCACGGGGGTCCACGGCGCCAACCGACTGGCCTCCAACTCGTTGCTCGAGGGCATGGTGTTCGGCGCCCGCCTGGCCGAGACGATCCTGGCCGGTGGCGACGGACCCACGCCGACGGGCGTGCTCGCTCCGGTCATCGAGGGCCGGAGCGAGCCGGTGCCGCCGGGGGCGACCCATCGGACCGATGCGGCCGCCGCGCCGCCCGATGATGGTGCGGCGTCCTGGCCCGACGTGGCCAAGACCCGCGACCGGCTCCAACGGGCCATGACCGATGGCGCCGGTGTGGTGCGCAGCGCCGACTCACTGGCCCGTGCCGGACGGACCGTCGCCACGGTGGCTGCGGCGGTGGGTGTCACCCCCGCCGTGGACCGGGCCCATGGTGAGCTCGCCAACCTGGTGACCGCGGCGCGGGCCGTGCTGGAGTCCGCCACGCTGCGGGAGGAGACCCGCGGCGCACACGCCCGCAGCGACTTCCCCGAGCTGTCCGAGGCCTGGCGGTGTCGGATCGTGCACGGCTCCGGCGATCTGGTGCACGGGACGGCGGTGATCCCCACCACCCCGGAGGCGCCCGTGGGTGCCGGCGGCGGATCGTGAGCACGGGCACGCCCGACGACGGGTGGGAGCCGGTGCTCGACCCGCCCCGGGCCGCCGTGGTCGACGCGGTGACCCGGGCGATCGCGGAGGACGTGCTGCCACTCGGTGACCTGACGGCGGGCCTGGTCCCTGCGGATCGGCGAGCCACGGTGGACGTGGTCAGCCGGACAGACGGTGTGGTGGCCGGCCGGGCGTGTGCTCTCGAGACGTTCACCCAGATCGATCCCGGCCTCGAGGTGACCTGGGTTCTGGCCGACGGTGCGCCGGTGGATAGTGGATCCGTGGTGGCCACCGTGTCCGGACCGCTGCGCTCGATCCTGACGGCCGAGCGCACCGCCCTCAACTTCCTCGGGCACCTGTCGGGGGTCGCCACCCTCACCCGGGCGTTCGTGGAGGCGGTGCGTGTCGCCAACCCGTCGACCCGAATTCTCGACACCCGCAAGACGACCCCCGGGCTGCGGTCCCTGGAGAAGGCGGCCGTGCGGGCCGGTGGTGGCGTGAACCACCGGGGCAACCTGTCCGAGGGCGTGCTGGTCAAGGACAACCACCTGGGCGGCGCCACCATCAGCGAGGCGGTGAGCCGCGCCCGACGCCAGTGGCCGGGTCGCATGGTCGAGGTGGAGTGCGATCGCTTGGACCAGGTGCGCGAGGCGGTGGCTGCCCGGGCGACGGTCATCATGCTCGACAACATGGGTCCCGACCGGGTGGCCGAGGCGGTCGCCGTGGTCCGTGCCGGCGGATCGGACGCGCTGATCGAGGTATCGGGAGGCGTGAATCTCGGATCGGCACCCGGGTTGGCTGCCGCCGGCGCGGATCTCCTGTCCGTCGGGGCCCTGACCCATTCGGCTCCCGTGCTCGACCTGGGGCTCGATCTTCGGCCCTGACCCATCCGTCGCCCACCGGCTGACGCGGGCGACGCCCCGCACCCACCTACACCGCAACCTCAACTCCGGAAAGGACTGCCATGCTGCTCGCCATCGATGTCGGCAACACCGAGACCGTCGTCGGCCTCTTCGCCGATGATCCGGGGGCGCCGGTGGACGAGTCGGTTCCACGCGACGGCACGGAACCGGCCGGTCTGGCCCACCACTGGCGGCTGTCGACCGTCGACGTCCGCACGGCCGACGAGCACGCGTTGCTGCTGACCCAGCTGTTGGACCTGAACGGGCTGGACATCGACGACGCGGTGTCCGGGATCGCCGTCACCTCGTCGGTCCCGCTGGTCACGGCCAATCTGCGCCAGATGGCCAGTCGGTGGTTCGACGTGCCCGCCGTGGTCCTCGAGCCGGGAGTGAAGAGTGGGATGCCCATCCTGTACGACAACCCGAAGGAGGTGGGTGCCGACCGGATCGCCAATGCCGTCGGTGCCTACGACCTGTTCGGCGGCCCGTGCGTCGTAGTGGACCTGGGGACCGCCACCACCTTCGACGCCATCTCGGGAGCGGGTGAGTATCTGGGCGGGGCCATCACCCCCGGGGTCGCCATCAGCCTGGACGCCCTGTTCGCCCACGCCGCCGCGCTGCGACGGGTGGAACTGGTCGAGCCACGCAGCGTCATCGGCAAGTCGACGGTCGAGTCCATCCAGTCGGGCGCACTCTACGGGTTCGCCGGCCAGGTGGACGGTCTGTGCCGGCGGTTCGCCGGCGTGCTCGGCGAGTGCACGGTGGTGGCCACCGGCGGGTTGTCCGAACTGATCTCGCCCTACGCCGACGAGATCGAATACGTCGAGCCGTGGCTGACGCTGCACGGACTGCGGATCATCTTCGAGCGGAACGTGACCCGCGCCTGAACGGGCGCGGGAACCTGAACTGCTCCGACCGCGGACCGGTGGCCGCTCAGTCGAAGCGCAGTCGGTTGACCGTGGACATCGAGCACCAGTAAATGGTGCCGTCGTGACCGAGCGCCGGAAACACGGTCGACTGCAGGGGCCCTTCGGTATCAGCGCGGACCAGTTCCTCGCCGGTGGTGATGTCCAGGGCGACCACCGTTTCGCAGAAGCGCCCCCGGTCATGGTCACCGCTGACCACCACGCCGCCCGCCGGAAGCAGCAGGAGATGGGACGCATGGTTCTGCCGGCGTCGCCACCGGGGCGTGAGCGAGCCGTCCGCCCCGATGTCGAAGGCGGCCATCACGCCGTTGCCGCTGTCGAACCCGATGACGATCGACCGGTCCGGATCGATCAGTGGAGGGTTGGCGATCAGGCCACCGGGTAGTCCGCAGATCTCGGTGAGCGTGACGGCGGCGGTGTCGAGGTCGACCCGCACGAGGTGCAGGGGTGCGGTCGAGATCCCCTTGCCCTCGAAGGATCCGTCGAATCCGATGGAACCGTCGCCGTCGTCGAGGAACCAGGCCGCGCCCAGGGCCAGCACGCAGTCCCAGCCGTAGGTCTGACCCTCCATCGTCCGGTAGGTGGCCCGGAACCCGTCGTCGGGCACGAACCGGCCGTCCCGCCAGTCGACCCGCAGGAGACTGGTGTCGCCCACGACGTAGACGGTGTCGCCCAGTGCCGACAGCCGGGCGATGGAGGGCTCGGGCAGGTCACAGGCGTCGAGGATCGCCAGCGTGTCGGGGTCGAGGGCGAGGAGCTGGCACGGGACCCGGTCACCGGCGGCCACCGGGGACGTCGGTCGGGAGCCGGCGAAGTCCTTGGCGACCAACGTGCCTCCGGGGAGCACCACGAACCCGTTGTAGGGCCGTGGTCGGGGGAGTTCGGTGGAGGCGAGCAGCTCGAGGTCGCTCCCCAGCCGGTGGGCGTGGTTGCCGAACACCACGTGCAGCGAACCGTTCCCGTGGGCCGCCATGCTGCCGGGCCACATGGCCCCGCCCGGCAGGTCGACCGAACGGGCGAGCGGCTCCAGCGTGTCCGGGTCGATCCGTTCCACGAACGCCACCGCGTCGTCACCGAGGGTGTGGCGCAGCAGGTAGACCTCGCCGGGTCGGCGGGTCACCACCATGGTGATCATGGGGTCCGTGCGCGAGACGATGTCGGGGTGGGACCCGGCGGTCACCGTGGGCACGGTGCCACCCGGCGCCGGCACCTGCAGCCGCCTCGGGCCGCCGTCCTCGGACGACCATGGACCCGGCCAGTACGGCGAGGGCCACTGCGGAGGAGGGGCCGATCCCGTCGTCACACCGGCGCCTCGAGGTACAGCGCTTCGGACCGGGCCGGGGGCTGGGAGTCCCACAGGTCGGCCACCAGGTCGTCGCGCAGCGGCCGGAGGTCGGGGTCGTCCCACCGGTTGACCCGCTGCAACGGGTCGTCGACCAGGTCGTAGAGCTCGCCCTCGGTACCGTCGTGGCTGGTGCCGGGTAGGTAGGCGGTCACCACCCAGCGGTCCCGCATCATCGTGCGGAGGTGCACCGAGGTCCCGAACAGGTCGCTGTCCCACTCGGTCAGGACCTTCTCGAAGCCCCGGGCGTCGGCGTCGGCGTCGTCGACCGGGAGCGGCTTGCCCTCCATCCACTCCGGCGGTTCGATCCCGGCGATGGCACAGAAGGTCGGGGCCAGATCGACCAGGCCCACCGGGCGCGCGACCACCGACGGGGTCGGTGCGCCCCCCGTCCGCGACGAGGGAGCGGGCCGCCACACCAGGGGCAGGCGCATCAGGGCGTCCACGTGGTAGGGGCCCTTGAACAGGAGGCCGAAGTCGCCCTGGAGTTCGCCGTGGTCGGTGGTGAACACCACATCCAGGTCGTCGGACCAGCCGCGCTCGGCGACCCGAGCGAGGACCCGACCCAGCGCCTCGTCGATCAGCTCGACCTCGACGGCGTTGCGGGCGTTCACCTCGCGGACCTGGTCGGGAGTCAACGTCGCCGGGACCCAGTCGGCCGGGGCCTCGTAGTTGGACACCAGGGTGCCGTCGTACCACGCCCGCCAGTGCCGCGGCTTGGCGTCGATGATGGCCTCGCGGGTGGCCCGGTCCTCGGGATAACCGGCGGGCAGGGGCACCTCGCGCCAGTCCACCCTGGAGACCTCCGACTCGGGTGGGTCCCAGGGGTGGTGCGGGTCGGGGAAGCTCATCCAGCAGAACCAGTCCTCGTCGCTGTCGATCGAGTCGAGCCAGGCGATGACCCGGTCGGCCACCCAGTCCGTGTGGTAGATCCCGCGGTCGATCGGGTTGACCTTGACCTGGGGTGCGTCGGTGTCCCCACCCACCGCCGCACTGACCTGGAGCGAGTCGTCTATGGCACGGCAGTACATGCCCAACGCCTCGGGATGCTCCTTCAGGAGCCACTGGCAGTAGTGGAGAGGACCCATGGCTCCGTGTGCCGCCGTCTCGAGGTGCTCGAAGCCCCGCCGTGACCCGCCGTGCGGTGTGGTCCCCTCGGTCGACAGGAGGTTCTCCTCGAACCGCAGGAACGGATCGAAGTACGGCTCGAAGTGGGCCTTGCCGACCAGGGCGGTCCGGTAACCCGAGGTCCGCAGGACCTCGACCACGGAGGGGGCGTCGCCGGGGAGCGGTACGCCGTTCATGAACACCCCGTGGGTCGTGGGGTGCTGACCGGTCACGATGGTCGACCGTGACGGCATGCACACGACGGACTGCGGGTGGGCCCGGTCGTAGCGGACCCCCTCCGCGGCCAGACCGTCGATCACCGGGGTTCGGGAGAGGGTCCCGCCGTTGCAGGTCAGGGTGTCGTAACGCTGCTGGTCGGTCGTGACGAAGAGGATCTTGCGGCCCATCAGAGGGCTCCTTTCGTGGATCGCCGGCCCGGGGACCTGGCGTCGGTGGTGTCGCGGGGACGGTCGGGACGCGTGGCGGGTGGCGTGCGGGAGGCGCGTGCGGCGCAGGAGGTCACGAGACCCGTTCCACGCCCAGCAGGACGGGAAGGTGGTTGAGCGCGGCCCGTGCCGCCCCGCTGATGACCAGGGCGAGCACCGCCGGCTCGGCATCGACGCTGTAGACGGTGAGGCACGTCCCGTCACGGAGGTCGTGGACGTCGATCGTGCTGAGGTGCTCGACGAACAGCGGGGAGGTGATCCGGTACTGGAACCGACGGATCGTGGGGTCGATGGTGAGCATCCGCTCGGGCATCGGCAGCCCGGACCGGGTCTGGATCAGCCGCTGGTCACCTTCCACCGTGCAGGACTCGATCCCCTCCCACCACTCGGGGAGCCGAGTCGGCTCACCGACCACGTCCCAGACGGTGTCCGGAGGGCAGGCGAGTCGGATGGCATGGCGCATGCTGCCGCGTCGGGCGGTCACGGGGTACCTCCGGGTCGGAGTAGGGCGGACAGGGCGCGACTGACGACGGACTTGGCCTCCGCCACGGAATGCCCCTGATCGGTGGTGAGCAGCTGGTACGCCTCGAACTGAGCCAGTACGTCGGCGGCGGCCAGCGCGGACTCGGCCCGGTCGTCACCGAGGGCGGCGAGCTCGGGGCCGAAGAGTGTGCGCATCTGGCCCCGGAGGAACTCGCGGCTCTGGGCGAGCGACTGGGCCAGGCGGGGCTGGAACGGGGCGCGCAGCCGGGTCACGTGGGCGGCCTGGCCCACGGCGTCGAACAGCCGGAACCGCTGGTCGACGAGGGCGTGCACCCGGTCATCGAAAGGAGCGTCCGGGGCCACGTCCAGCGCCACCAGAGGAATTGCCCGCCCGAGCTGGCGGCGGACGGCCTCGTCGGCCAGGTCGTCCGTGTCCTCGAAGTAGCGGAACAGGGAACGGGGGGAGATCCCCGCCCGCTCGGCGATGACGTCGGTGCCGGGCCGCAGGTCGCCCTCCGCGTAGAGGTCGAGGAGCGCGTCGACCACGGCTTCACGGTTGAGCGCGCGTCGCAGGCGGCGCCCGTCGGTCTCACCGGCCACGGCTGGGTCGACCGGGGCCGGTCGACCGACGATGTCGGTCATCGTCCGTCACCGCCGATGCCGGCCGGTGTGGTGGTCGCCGTGCAGTTGTCATCGGCCCGGGGTTCGACGCACCCCTGGTGGAGATCGGCGGTGTCGACGTCGGACTGCATGGGCCTCACTCCACTTCCCTCGGGCGATGCCCCGGTGACGGTAGTCGCCGAGCCGGACCCCTACGGGCCCCGGCCTGGGCCCCGACCGTCGACTGCCCCGGACGCCTTCACGCCCGGACTCGACTCGTCGGCCACGACCCTCCGGTCGCACCCGATCCCGTGGGCTCGCCCCTCCGGTCGGGCGGACGGCGTGGTCAGGGGTCGGAAGGCCAGGGTAACAGTTGACAGTAGTAGTGACAAGTGTTTACCTGGGACGGACCGCCCTGACCACAGGGCACCGGGAGGGAGTCACCGTGTCACCGATCGCCGAACCGGAGATGGCACCTGCGGACGGGATGGGTGCCCTGCTGCTCGACTCGCTCCAGCGCAGGATGCACGCACTGTTCTCGCTCTACTACGACGCAGTGGCGACGATGGACATCGATCAGGTCAACCACTTCGAACGTGAGGGGGTACTGCCGATCGCCTTCAGCCTGTTCCACATCGTCAACATGATCGACGCGTCGTTCCTCCTGATGACCGGTACGGCGCCCATCTGGGACGACTCGTGGGCGGAGCGTGTCCACCCGCAGATCAACGACCATGGGAAGCACCGCACGGTCGAGGAGATGGTCCACCAGCGGATCGGGGACTACGAGGCCTTCCAGGAGTACATGCAGGCGGTGTTCGACCGCGTCGAGTCGTGGCTGGCCGGACTCGAACCGGCCGCACTCACCCGCCTCGTCATCCCCCGGCCGTTCCCCGAGCAGATCGCCTCCACCTACAGCGCCCGGGTCGCCGGGCCCGAGGGAATCACGCTGCTCGACGCCACGGAGTGCTGGATCTATCAGCACGGCCTCCGCCACATGGGTGAGATCGAGCTCGCCCGTGGACTCGTCGGCCTGCACGGGATGACGTCCTGATCGTCGAACCCCCTCCACGCCCCGGGTGCGGGACCCCTGGCCGACGAGGTCCGGCAGCCGCAATTCCGTCCCGAACGTCCAGTTCACGAAGGCGCGAGGACGCAGCCGGGCTGATCCGGTAGATTTCGCGCTACATCTCCGGCTCCGGTCAACCGATGACTCCGGCGGGAGCCTGGCAGGGACCGGCTGACCTTCCGAGAAGGAGCACGACCGACATGACGAACATGAAGCTGACGATGGCCAAGGTCGCCGTCTCCCTGGTGGCGATGGGTTCATTGGGGGCCGCCGGCCTGGCGGGTGCCGGCGTGGCGGGCGCGGCCACAGCCCCCGCCACCGTGCACCACCACAGCCGGACGAACGACCGGCGCCTGGCCTGTACCCGCGACGCCAAGCGACTGGCGCTCGCCGCCGAACACCAGGCCCGGTTCGCAGCGGGGACGGCGACATACGTCAAGCTGCAGGCCAGGGCGGCCAAGGCCGGGAACACGGGTCTGGCCAACTACTGGGCCAAGGTGGTCACCAAGCGCAACGACTATTCGGCCAGGCAGCACGCCAACCTCCTGGCCCGGACGAGCCGGGACGCCAAGACGCGCGGCCTGGTGAACGGGAAGTGCTCCTGACCGACTGATCGGCCGCCACCCGATGCCGTCCGGGGCAGCGGTCGCCCCGGGAGGGGCCTGCGCCTCCGGGCGGGTCAGCTCGTGGGGAGTCCGTCGACGAGTGAGTGGGCCAACCGGGCGAATGCCGTGGCCAGCTCCGGAGACGGTCCGGCCAGCGCCGCTTGCGCCGCCTGGTCGGCGTAGTCCCTCGCCACCCGCACCGAGGCGGCGATGGCGCCCGAGTCGGCCACGATGCCCCGGGCCTTCTCC
>Ga0302279_10006947_pt1 | contig 11783 bp, 8 predicted proteins | sample III_Bog_N3_3_FD_194541 | JGI IMG/M metagenome (GOLD analysis project Ga0302279, IMG submission 194541) | Peat permafrost microbial communities from Stordalen Mire near Abisko, Sweden - III_Bog_N3_3 | ecosystem: Environmental > Terrestrial > Soil > Wetlands > Peat | place: Sweden: Abisko...
TTGAGCGTCGAGTTGAAGCGGATGTACGACGCCCCGTAGAGGTCGTGGTTGTAGAGGAACTCCGTCGCGAAGAGCGCCACGGTCCAGGTCACCAGGAAGAAAACCCCAAGCTGCCTGCGCTCGCGGTTGAATAGCCCAAGGACCAGGATCCCGGCTACCGGCCAGAAGACGATCAGCCATCCGAGGAGCGGCGTGTGGTCCTGCCACGCCGTGAAGGATATCGATGCGTTCTCGCCGACCGCCTGCTGCGTGAACTCGAGGAGGAACGGGTATTCCAGCGCAAGAGCGAAGGCGAAGCCGACGATGGCCGTCCGCCAGCAGCGCCTCTCGCCCCTGACGATGCAGAAGACGAACCACGCCCCGACGAGGAGGACCTGGAGCGGAACGATCCAGGCGTTCGAGACCAGGGCCAGGGGGATCGTCGCCGCGAGGAGCCCGTGGTTCACGGCCCTGCGCCGCCCGGAGGCCCCCGATTCCTGCGAGGCGATGAGTGCCGCCGCAAGCGCCAGGAGCAGGAACCCAAAGAGCGGCGGGTGATAGTCGCCCTTCGTCAGGTAGTAGCTAAAGGGCTCCATCGGCAGGTCGCGCGCCTCGAGTCCCGGCGTCGACATCCACTCCGAGACCTTCTGGCCGAGCGGCGTGAGGTGGTTGTGGACGATCGCGCCGCCAAGGAACCTGACCCCGTCAATGATGTAGGCCTCCTGGACCAGGATGTGCACGACGGCGGCAATGCCGCAGCCGCCGAGGAAGATCGACAGGATGACGAGCCAGCGGCCGGGCTTCCACGTGCACAGGCGCGCGATGCAGCTGCACATCAGCAGCGCCGTGAACCCCACGAGCGTGCAGAAGGCCAGATGGTAGCTGACTCCCGGGCCGACCCCGAGGAGGCGGCCCATCAGGGCCGCGCAGTAGTGCTGGAAGCTGTAATAACAGTTCGCCTTGTAGGGGCTGAGCCACAGGTCGGGCCCCGGCAGCCGCGTCCCCCTCATGTAGGACTCGATGAGGCCGAAGTTGGGCATCTTGTCCTCGCTGTAGTTGATGTCGGGGAAGGTGTACCTCCAGGCGAAGCAGTAGAAGAAGCCGACAGCGAATGCCGCCTCGCGCCCGATGTTCGCCCGAATGAGCGAGCGGTTCCTCCAGATGAGGACAATCGAGATCAGGGACGTCAGGGGCAGGAGCCTCAGGTGCGGCCCGAAGCCGACGAAGTGCTCGATGCAGAAGCAAGCGAGGCAGAGCGAGACCACGCCGGCCACCTTCGCGACGCTATAGTCATCCACGAAGCGGTTGGCCACGAGCCCGGCGCCCAGAAGGTTGATCCAAAGCGCAGCCATGGCCAAACTTAGAAACACCAGCGACATCGCGGAAAACGTGCCCGACGACACCACGTCATGCGAGCCTCGAGTTGCCCGCGGCCTCCCGCGCCCACGCAAATACAAACTTTGCAATGGGCGCGTGCCTGCGTTGGTCTTTCCCTGAATGCCGAACCCCACGGATCCCATCCCGCGACGCCGCTGGGCAATCGGCGCACTCCTGGGTTCGGGCATCCTGATCAGCTTCCTTGACCGCATAAACCTCTCGGTCGCGGGCCCGCAGCTCCAGCATGACCTGGGCCTGACGCCGAGCCAGCTCGGCGTCCTTTTCAGCGCATTCTTCTGGCCCTACGCGCTCCTGCAGATCCCGATCGGCCTCTTTGTCGACCGCATGGGCGCGACCTTCATGGGAAGGATCGGCACGCTGCTTTGGACCGTGGCGTCGGCCATCACGGCCATGGCCGGCGGCATCGGGGGGATATTCGCGGCGCGCATGCTCCTTGGCATAGCTGAGGCCCCGGCCTTCCCCACGGTCGCCAAGGCAACCGGCCATTGGTTCCCCAGGAACGAGAGGGCGCGCGCAACCGCGATCTTCGACGCCTCCGCAAAGTTCTCCAACGTGATCGGCGTCCCGCTGGTCGCCTTCATCGTCATCAACCTCGGCTGGCGCTGGGGCTTCGGGATCACCTCGGCCCTCAGCTTCGTCTACTTCGTCGCCTACTTCATCATCTACCGCGATCCGAGCGCGGACCCGAGGCTCAGCAAGGCCGAGCACGAGTATATCCTGAAGGGTGGCGCATACCCCGAGGGCCCGTCGGGAGCGGGCTCGCTGAGCATGCTCGGCTACCTCCTGCGCCAGACGAAGGTCTGGGGCCTCGCGATCGGCTTCGGCGCCTACGGATACTCCTTCAACCTCTTCGTCACATGGCTGCCCGACTACATGGTGCGGCATGGCGGCATGGTGAACATGAAGTCCGCCGCCATACCGTGGGCTGTGGCGACCGTGACCGACGCCGTCGTGGGCGGCTGGCTGATCGACAAGCTGCTGGCCAAGGGCATCGACGAGACCAGGGTCAGGAAGTCCGTCCTCGTGGTCGGCATGCTCCTCGGCCTTGCGATCGTCGGCGCGACCCGCACGAACGATCCGAGGTGGGCACTCCTCTGGCTCTCCGTCTCACTGGGCGGCCTGGCGGCCGCTGCGCCGGTCGGCTGGTCCCTGCCCTCACTCATCGCCCCCAAGGGCGGCGTGGGTGCCGTGAGCGGCCTCATGAATTTTGCCGTCAACCTGATGGGGATCGCGGCCCCCATCATCACGGGCGTGATCATCCAGAGGACGGCCTCGTTCGACCTGGCTTTCATCGCCGCCGCGGCGGTGCTTGTCGTCGGCATCCTGGCCTTCGTGTTCCTGCTAGGACGGATCGAGCCCATGCCGGGGCCCGATTCCAGGGCGCAGAGGCTGAGTTGACGTCGGAGCGCGGAGCGTTGAATTTCAGCGCCGCATGAAGAAGACGCTCATTTATCCGGCGAACTTTCCTGCTCCCCGCGGGGCCTACAGCCCTGGGCTCCTCGTCGAGCAGGACGGCGCGAGCACCCTCTTCGTAACCGGTCAGCTGGCGGTGGACGCCGACGGCAAGGTCGTCGCCCCCTATGATGTCGTCGCCCAGACCGAGTTCGTCTTCGAGCTCATCGGCACGATCCTCAAGGCTGGCGGCATGGACTTCAAGGACGTGGTCAAGGTACAGACCTTCCTGACCAACATGCCCGACTTCGAGAAGTACACCCCAATACGCAACCGGCACTTCTCCGAGAACAAGCCGGTCAGCACGCTGCTTGAGGTGAAGGGCCTGGCTCGCGAGGGCTGCTGCATCGAGATCGAAGTGCTGGCGATGAAATGAGCTCCGCAGCCCCAGCGCCGGACTCCCCTCCCCTCTGCGTCGTCGACGACGCATCCTTCTGGGCGTGGAACTCCTGGGCCAAGTTCGAGGCGTGGCCGGACAAGGACAACACGGTCGTCGTGATTCCGGTGGCCGGCATGGCGGACTGGGGCCTGGGCCATCCTCTCGATGTCGAGGAGACGGTGCTGACACACGTCCTCAAGGACGCCTGCCAGAGGACTCCCGAGGGCCGCAGGCCGCTCGTCGTCCCGCCGCTCAGGTTCGTCTTCGGCGCGGACAAGTCCTGCGCCTTCCCGGTGGACCAGCCGACGGCGCTGGCGCTCATCGCCGAGGTGGCCAATTCCGTGGCTGCCGCCGGTTTTCGAAGGATCGTCGTCATGAACTCGAGTCCCTGGAACGAGGAGGTGTGCGGGGCGGCGACGAGGGACCTGCGTGTCTTCAGGAGCCTCCACATGTTCCAGATGCACCTGAGCGCGATCGACCTGGACTTCCATCCAATCCGCAGCCGCAGCCGCCGGCGCCTCCAGACGCTCGCCACCTATCTCCTCGGTGCGGAACCCGAGAAGCTTGAGACGTCGACGTTCGTCCCGACCTGGGGCGAGGAAACCGTGACAACCCTGGCAGGGCCCGCCGTGACGCTTGTCGATGCCTTGGTCGAGGGCCCCGCTATCCTTGCGGGCGCCGGGGCGCGCGTGGCGAAGCTCCTTGCCGACATCCGCGAGCGTGCGCCCCTGACCCACAAGACGCCGTGAAATTTCCATCCTACCGATCAAGGTACCTGCCGGCGATGACGCCGCGCCAGATCGCGGCCCTCCCGGACAAGGCCTGGGCCCCCGTGATCCTGGCAACGGGCGCCATTGAGCAGCACGGCCCCCATATGCCGGTCGCGGTCGATGCGCTGATGGGACAGGCCTGGCTCTCGCTCGCCCTCTCGCGCCTGCCCGCAGGCGCATCATGCTATGTCGCCCCGCCGATCACGATCGGCAAGAGCAACGAGCATACGGGCTTTCCTGGCACGCTCATCATCACCAAGGAGACCCTGAGGGCGCAGATCCTCGCCGTGGCGCGCCAGGCCCACGCCTGGGGATTCCACTCGCTCGCCATCATCAACACCCATGGGGGCAACGTGCCGGTCGTGATCCCGACGCTGCGGGAGATCCGCTCAACGCTCGGGATGCGGGCTGCGATGCTGAGCTCCAAGCCCATCCCCGGACTGACGACTGAGGAGTCAACCTTCGGCATTCATGCCGGCGAGGTGGAGACCTCGTGGATCATGGCCGCGGCACCCGGCCGCGTGGATCTGTCAAAGGCCGTGTGCGAGTTCCCTGCAAAGGCCTCGGACCCCGGCGAGGTGAGGCCGGTCGCGGCACCCGCCCTCGTCGCCTGGATGTCAAAGGACGTGTCAAAGTCGGGCATCATGGGGAACGCCCCGTCGGCCACGGTTGAGAAGGGCGAGAAATGGCTGGAGCTCGGCGCCACAGGCTATGCCGAAGCCATCGCCGAGGCCTGCCGGGCCGCGACGACCTTGGGATAGCCGGGGCGGCTTGATCCGCTCCGGGCGTCTTGCAAGTTCGGCCGCTCCTGAGCATCGTTTTCCATGCCCCTTCGTAAGGCCCTTTTCCCTCTGGTCTGCGCACTGGCCGCTGTCGCGAGCCAATCCTGCGTCGAGTATTTGCCTCCCCAGGAAAATCCCGCACCGCCTCGGGCACCGACCACGGCCGTCCCGGAGTATGTGCCTCCCCCGCCCCAGCCCCCCCCGGCGCAGCCCACCGATTACCCCGCCCAGTACACGGAGAGCGCGCCTCCGCCACCCCCACCGCCGCAGCCCAGCCCGAGCACGGCCCTCGACGACCTGCTGGCCCCCATTGCCCTTTATCCGGATCCGCTGATCGCGATCATCCTCCCCGCATCGACGGCGCCGGGTGACATCTCCGCGGCGTCAAACTACCTGGTGCAGTACGGTGACCGGAGCCAGATCGACAACCAGCCCTGGGACCCGAGCGTCCGGGCGCTGGCGCACTACCCGACCGTCGTCGCCTGGATGGCCTCGAACATGGACTGGACGCAGGCCCTCGGGTCCGCTTTCAGCTCCGACCCGAACGGCGTCATGGACGCGGTGCAGCGCCTCAGGGCGCGCGCCCGCGCTGCGGGAACCCTCGTCACGACGCCGCAACAGGAGGTCATGAGCGACGACGGCGAGATCGAGATCGTCCCCGCACAGGACAACGTGATCTACGTCCCGGTGTACGATCCCGAGGTCGTGTATTCAGCGGACCCCTACTACGGCTACGGCGGCCCCTTCATCAATTTCGGCGAGGCGTGCCCGGCTGGCATCTGGCTCTCGTACTCCTTCGACTGGAGGAGCCACAGGGTCTGGGCAGGCGACAGCGAGCGCAACGGCTGGCGCCAGCCACACACGGGGGTGGGACACGCGCCCCCGGGCGCCCACAGCTGGCATCCGCCTACCGGGGCGCGCGCACCGCTACCGCCGGCGAGGTTCCGCAGCGAAAATGTCCCGATGCCGCACCCGATGCCTGGCGCCCCGAACCCGCCCCCCGACCATTACAAGCGCCCCGTCACTAACACGGCGCAGCCCGGCCCCGGACAGCACAACTATCAGCAGCCCCAGGAGCGCCCTCGCCTGAATGCGCCACCCCCGGGCCAGCAGGCGGCCCCCGCCCAAGTGACGCTGCCCCCGACGAACCACGGCGAGTCGCCTCCCGTGCAGCGCTACAGTGCCCAGCCTCAGGCGCCGGTCGAGCGCCAGGCCCCGCCGTCGGCCACGAGGTCGCAGACGCATGTAGCCCCGGTAGCGCCGCCGCGCGGGATGCCTCAGCACGAGAGCGCGCCCGCCCAGAGCTCACCGAGCCAGGATCCGAAGAAGCAGAACTAAACCAGAACTGGGATGAATCTCCCGATCTACTGGGTCGACGCGTTCACAAAGAAGACATTCGGCGGCAATCCCGCCGCGGTCATCCCTCTGGACTCGTGGCTGGACGACAGCCTGCTGCAGACGATCGCCAACGAGAACGGCCTCTCTGAAACCGCCTTCTTCATCCGCACGGGCGCGGCGTCCGCAGACTTGAGGTGGTTCACGCCCGCGGTCGAGGTCGACCTGTGCGGCCATGCAACCCTCGCGACCGCGCATGTGCTCTTCAACGAGCTTGGACAGGCTGAGACACCCTTCGTCTTCAAGGCGCGCTCGGGCCTTCTCTCGGTCTCCCGCAAGGGCCAGGTGCTCGAGCTCGATTTTCCCGCAAGGCCCGGCGCGCCGGCAAGACCTCCAGCGGATCTCCTGACGGGACTGGGCGCTGCGCCGAAAGAACTCTTTCTCAACGAGAGGACGTGGCTCTGCGTCTATGAGACGGAGGATGAGGTGAGGGCATTGTCACCCGATTTCAGCGCCCTGGCAAAGGTCACCCCGGGACGTTTCATACCGACGGCCCCCGGGAAGGACTGCGACTATGTCTGCCGTTTCTTCGCACCCGACGCGGGCGTCAACGAGGATCCTGTCACGGGCTCCGCGCAGTGCACCCTCGTTCCCTACTGGGCGCAGCGTCTGGGCAAGACGCAGCTTCATTCCCTGCAGGTTTCAACGAGGGGCGGAGAACTCTGGTGTGAGCTCGCCGGAGACCGCGTGCGGATCGCCGGGCACAGCTCGCTCTACCTGAAGGGCCTTGTGACCGTCTAGCTGACGGGGGCTCTCGGGCTCACTTCTCCTTCATCTCGAACACGCCGTCCCAGTCCGGCGGCGGCGGCTCCTCGCGGTAGCCCTCGGCGATGCCAATGTAGACGAGCGAGGGATTGTTGCTCGATCCCCTCGCGCGGCCGACGCCGTTCGGCTCAAGGGGCTCCGACTTTCGGAAGAGCTCAATGGCGCCGTCCCAGTCGCGCGCGTAGTATTTCACCATGCCCTGCTCGAAGAGGGCTATGCATTCCCTGAGCGACGCAGGCGCCTCCTCGCTGAGTGCGGCAAGCTCGTAGATGGGAAGCGGCGTCTTGCGTCCCTTCACGATGATCCTTCCCAAGCCCCTGAAGAGGACGCGGCCCGGGGCCAGCCTCTCGCACTCAACACGCGTCGCCTCCGTGCACATCGTGTAGACGCCCCAGCTTTTCGCGCCGCTCTCCATGCGGGCCGCGATGTTCACGTTGTCCCCCATCATCGTGTAGCTGAAGCGCGTCGTGCTTCCCATGTTGCCGACGACGGCGGGCCCGGAGTTGAGCCCGATCCGGGTCTGCAGGTTGTGGACGATCTCCGGCCACTTGTCGCCCTCCGCGATCCAAGCGTTCCTTAGGTCGCTCACCTTCTTGTGGATCTGGAGCGCAGCGACGCAGGCCCTGCCCGCGTGGTCGTCCATGGCGAGCGGTGCGCCGTAGATCGCGACGACCGCGTCGCCGATGTACTTGTCGAGCGTGCCGCCGCCGCCCTGGATCGAGTCCGTGCAGACCGTGAGGTACTGGTTCATCAGCTCGACCAGCAGCGTCGGGGAGAGCTTCTCCGAGAAGCTGGAGAACGACTGGATGTCGCTGAAGTAGGCCGTGATGTTCGCCTCGACGCCGCCGAGCTTCGGGTCCTCGCCCGAGTTGACCATGCTCTCGACGACGGCCGGCGACACGTAGGTGCCGAACATTCCCTTGATGCGGCCCTTTTGCTTCTGCTCCTCGACGATCTGCCAGAGCAGCCCGCAGAGACTCGTCGTGATTGCGGCGCCCAGGGGCGCCACGACCGGTATGATGAGATTGGCCGTCTTGAAGAGCTCGAAGGCGGCGGCCACGTAGACGACCGCGGAGAGGAGGGCCATCACCTTGGCGAAGACCGCGCGCCCTGAGCCCATGATCGCGAACGCCGTCACGAGAGCGGACAGGCCGAAGATGATCGCGTAGGCCCCCCACTCGGGGAGATGGCGAAGGTACTTGCCCGAGACGATCGTCTTGAAGAGGTTGCCGTGGACGCTGACCTTGGGGACATCGTTGTCGTCCATCGGCGTCGGCGCCACGTCGTGCAGCAGCTTGTCCGTCGGGCCGATCAGGACCACCGCGTCCTTGAACTGCGTGAAGAATTCCTCGGCCGTCTTCCTCTGCTCCGGCTTGTCGGAATCGAGCATCTTCGAGTAAAGGTACGTCGTGCTCATGCCCACCCCCGGGTTGCGCGAGGCGTCCGCCCAGCGGGAGAACCAGTTGATCTCGAGTATCTGCTTCCTGTAGAGCGGTATCCTGGTCGCGAGCGTCCCGTCCGGCCTCATGATGTCCATGTGGTCGTCGGTGATCTTTATGTCGGAGCGGTCCGCGCCGTAGTAGGCCAGCGCCAGCTCGACCGCCATGGCGTAGTACGTCCGAACGGAGGTCGGCGCGTAGAGGCGCACCTTCCTCGTTCCCGCATCAACCGTGTCAATGAGCGCCACCCCCGGCGGCGTGAACGTGCGCCCCGGGGCGATCAGGAACGTCGGTAGCTCGGGCGGCTCGATCTCATTAAGCGCAGGAAGGTTCGGCAGGGTGACGTCCGGGAATTCCCGGATCCGCTTCTTGCCGTTCGCGTCGCGGAAGTCGCCCGCCGTATAGGACGCCGCCACGATCACCTGGGGCGTCTTGTTCAGGTAGGCGCCCAGCGCACGGTTGCCCGTGATCAGCTTCTTGATGTCCACCGACTCGGCCACGCCGTCGTCCGAGAACACGATGTCCATGCCGACCGCCTTTACTCCCGCCCTCTGGATGAGCGTCTTTGCCACGACGGCAAAGTACTCGCGGCTCCAGGGCCAGCCCCCGATCTCGTCCAGCGAGAGAGAGTCGAGGTTGACGTAGATGACGTTCACCGGCGACTCGATCGGGCCGCGGAAGTGAAAGCGCATGTCGATCACCTTGTCCTCGAGGAACTGGAGGAAGCCCAGGTGCGCGACCACGCACCAGGCTAGCGGGATGGGGGCGAGAAGGAGCCAGCGCAGCCGGGAGCGCGCTGACTTTACCAGGGATGCCACGGGGCCGGACGCTATTCTGCGCTAGGCCCCGTTTAAAGCAGATTTAGCCAGTCGGTGTTCCGGAACCCGACGTGGTGGTCGGCGGCGGCGGCACGGGGACCGTGGGCTGCACCGAAATGGGAGCCACGACCTGCGGCGTCCCGCCCGGCGTGGAGGCCGGGATGACGACTTTCTGGGTAGCGTCCACGATTTGCACAGCCGTGACGACCATGGCCGCTGCTTCAGCCGGTGGAACGTCGGTGGCCGTGAGCGTGATGGCGATGGTCGGGGATGTCGTGATCGCGGGTGTCGTGCCCGTCGCGGCAGGCGCCGGCGGCGTGTAGTCGAAGGTGGAGACCACCTGCTTGCCCGCGGGCAGGCTGATGGAAGTGGAGAAGCCCTTGAAGACGACGACGCCCTCGGCCGTTGTCACCGTGAAGAACACCTTGCCATTCTTGCCCGGCCTGAAGGTAACCTTGAATATGGTGCCGCGGATACCGGCCGCGCCCACCGGCGTCTGGACCGAGAATTCCGAACCCTGGTCGACATTGAGGTGCACGACCTTTCCGACGAGCTCGCCCTTCGCTAGGCTCAGCTTGGTGGTAGAGGTGCCTTCCTCGTGCTTCATGTTGCCGACATTCAGGTCGCCCGCGAACGGGTCCTGCTCAAACTGGTCGATGTCGAGCGTCGAGTCCTCGGCAACGTTGATCGTGGCACCGTTGGAGAAGACGAGGATCGCGATGGCGCCGGCTGAGGTCGTGACCTCGGTGCCGTCGCCTATCGTCTCGCCTTCCTTTAGAACGCGGGAGTCGCCGCCGGACTTCAATCTTACTTCAACATGGCCTTGGATGCGCGCCGCGACGATCTTGCCCTTCACCCTTGCAGATGCGGCCGGGGCGGTCTGGGCCTCCACGGGCGCGAGCCCAGCAAAAAACCCTAAAAGAATGACACAGAGGATCTTGTTGAGCATGGAAGATGCGCTTGCCGCCGATGTGATCAGGGCGCCAAGCGTTGACGCAAGGATTGTGCAAGAAGGAACCCCGGGTCAAGACGCAAGCTGAGGTTTACCGCTTCCAGCGCCGGTCCCCCTTCCACGGGATGAAGGCTGTAATGATAGGCCTGGTAATACCACATGTCCGCGCGACTGGGCGCCAGCTGAAGGGCCTGGGCGAAGCATTTGCCGCCGTCGAACCACTCACCCTCCAAGTCCAGGCCCGATCCCTTGCGCACCCAGAACTCCGCGACGATGGGACTGAGCGCAATGGCGGCCGACGCATCCTTGTCAGCCTGCATGCCGAGCTCGTGGCTCTGCGCCGGCTCAACCAGTCCCCACAACGTCTCGGCATAGGCCTTGTCGGACCATGCCTGCGCGTTGAGTGGATCCAGGGCGCGGGCCCTTTCGAAACCCCTCCGGATTTCGGACAGCGCGTCGCGCTCGTGCGAGACGTCCTTGCCGGCACTCGCCATGGTGTCGATCCGCTCCCTCGCCGCCCAGCGGATCGACTCCGCCCGGTACCTCGGAGCAGCCCAGATGCAGGCGAGCACAACAAGAAGAAGCGCGAAGCGCATCACGTAGCCCCTGCCGTAGAGTCGGGGACTCGGCGATTCGGCGGCCTCTGGAATCCAGGTGTCGGCTGTGACGAACGCCGAGAGGCTCGAGAACACGATCGCGAGCGCCGGTATCTTCATGTGGAAGTCCACGAGCAGATGCAGGCTGAACGCGAGGAGCCCGGTGAGCACGGCGCCGCTGATGCCCCGGGCGCCGCGGCTCTTCCAGGCAACGACCGCCGACGCCCCGAACAGGAGAACAAAGCCGACGACGCCATAGTCGCAGAGCGTGTTCAGGTAGTCGCAGTGGGCGTACACAGGCTCGTCGTGGAAACCGATGGGCCGGAAGGCCTCGAACAGGACGTCGAAGCATCCCGCGCCGCCGCCGAATGCCGGATGCTCCCTGAAGATCCCCCATGCACCCCGCCAGATGATCGGGCGCGTGCGCTCGCCCACGTCGGTCACGAATTCGTGCACCCGCTCCCTCATGATCGGGAAAGTGAAGTAGAGGACGACGACCGTCGCGGCGCTTGCGGCAACCGCCGCGGCGGCGCCAAGGAGCCTGAGTCGCGGGCTTCGTCCCGGCATGAAGAGCGAGCGAAGGGCCAGCGCCGCGGCCAGCGCCAGCCACGCCCCGCGACTGACGGCGAGGACGAAACCGCACAGGAGGGCGAGGAGCGCCAACGAGGCAGCCAGGCGCCGGAGGACGGGAGACGTCCTGCTGAACACGGTGAACGACACCGGCGGGATCAGGAGCGCCATGAACACGCCGAGGCTGTTCGGGATGCCGAAGGATCCCGTCGAGCGGCCTTCATACTGCGCCGGCTGCTTGCGGCCGAGCATGAGCCACTTGGGGCTCATGAAGTGCTGGTAAACCGCCATGCCCGCGCTGGCGACGGCCACGGCGACGATGACCATGCAGACCATCCTGCGGCACTCCCGCGAGCGGATGCCGTTCAGGACGACCCAGAAGACGGCGATCGCCTGCGTCCATCCCATCAGGTCCATCCAACCGATCCATCTCACCTGGGAGACCGCCTCGAGGTTCCAGAGGCCATAGAAGAGGAACGGGATAAAAA